>Ga0316208_1000050_pt1 | contig 184549 bp, 166 predicted proteins | sample 3monopyrite_MG_FD_204944 | JGI IMG/M metagenome (GOLD analysis project Ga0316208, IMG submission 204944) | Microbial mat bacterial communities from mineral coupon in-situ incubated in ocean water Damariscotta River, Maine, United States -... | ecosystem: Environmental > Aquatic > Marine >... | reverse complement strand
GTGATTTCTCGAAGGCCTCTTCTATTATTTCAATGTTTTCTGAGGCGCAGATATTTTTCTTTAAAGAATTTAGAAGCCGTTTTTTCTGTGCGAAGGTTAATTGCTCTATTGATGTGGAAAGTTTGGAGAATTGTTGAGTTTCCATTATCTTTTGATCATCCGTAATATATTGATTTACTGTATATTACACCAGTACCAACAATTAACGCAAACACAGCCATATCTGTACAGTCTATCGCTCAACTGCTGGATCTTGAAGCCTCAGCTGTGATGCCTGCCAGTGCCAGGTCACTCCCATTCGATTGTAAACAAGTGGAAAAAGTCCAGTATTGGCGCGGGTTTTCCGGTGGTCATAAGTGTCAATACCATGAGAAATACCATTATCATTGTGTTATTGATGCATGTTACGTTAATTAACTATATGACCAAACAAGTAAAATTTCTTGTTGTCATTGTTCATTCACGACATTGACCCTCATCATATCGAGTCGATAACGCCTATCAAACCGATCCCCTTCGGGTAGAAATAATCCGCCAGGGTGGTGATCAGCAAGACGGCGGCGATGATGCCGAGGACGGTAGCCGTTGTGCCGGATATTGTTCCGCTGAAAGACAGTGCGGCAATCACGATTGCCAGCAACATCCGGACAACGCGGTCTGTTTTGCCCCTATTCTGTAACATGATTTATGATTCCCTTTGTACAAATATTTATAACTATGATTGATGCAGGTGAGGATGCATTGAAAATTCGCCATCTTTATCCGCTCTCGTCATGGGCGTTACAGTATCAGGATGTGTCGCGTTCCCAGATGCGCCGCATTTGCAAATACATGAAGGATGCCGTCCAGGCAATCAATACCAGACCGGTGAGCGACTCCACACCGGCCATAAAACGCAACGGTCCCGATGGCACCAGATCACCATAACCCAGCGTGGTGTAATTGGAGAACGAGAAGTAGGTACATTCAGCAAGGCCGGGGGACTGGCTGCCGATAATCGAGCCGTAAGTATTACCGTCAATTAACCCGCAATAGGTCAAACCGAACAGCATTACCTCAAGCACGTGCGCAAGCAGCAAACCGCATACCAGGATCGATAAATGCCAGCGATGCCAGGCATTGTTTCGATGCAACCCGTCACCTGCCCGTTGCATGACTCGCATGGCCCCGTACTGCAGAATGACGCACAGAATATCACCAGTACCAATGTAACACTTAGTGTAATCAGCATGCGCAGGGCCTGTGATTTGCTTCAATGCGATGACTGACTATTTTCGCCTGCTTTTGAGTTTAAGAATAATTTTGTGCCCGTAAAAATAAGCAGCATAGCCAGCAACGAGACGAGCACCACCAGCATGTCGGTCTGTGCCTTCACCACAATGAACGCCCCCAGTACAATGACATCAAGAATAATGGCGCTGCCCAGAATAAAGGGGTTGGCCTTCACGTCATCACGCAGATGGCGTAACACGCCCCAGTGTACGGCGATATCCATGACGATATAGAAAATCGCGCCCAGTGAGGCGATGCGGCTCAGGTCACAAAAAATGGTCAAGGCCATGGCGATCACAATCGTATACACCAGGGTGTGTTTCTGAATGCCTCCGGGCATGCCGAAGTGCCGGTGCGGCACCAGTTTCATCTCCGTCAGCATGGCCAGCACGCGCGAGACCGCGAAGGCGCTGGCAATCACACCGGACACTGTCGCGACAATCGCCAGCGCCGATTTTGACCACCGCCATCACCAGAGAAAATGTCCCGATCAGACGATTGCCGGCAATGTTCACCACAAAGGCGAACACCAGCAGAGCAACACCCAGCAACGGCACCAACAGGCTGCCCGGCGCGACATCGAACAGCTGCAGGCTATAGGCGCCAAACGTCCGCGCGACCAGGCTTTGGTTGATGACCATGGAAAAATACATGAGCAAGGCACAGAAAACGGTGGTCATCCCGGGGCCGTACGCTTTTTCCAGATACATGACTATGCCGCCGGACGAGGGATAGGCATTGGACATTTTAATGTAGGAGTAGGCGCAGAAAGCGACAATTATCGCCGCCACCAGAAAGGCGATGGGAAACAGGTCACCGGCCAGTTCGGCCACCTGTCCGGTCAACGCAAAGATGCCGGCACCGATCATCACCCCGGTGCCCATGGCGATAGCGCCGATAAGCGTCAAACTGTTTGCTTTATATTGTTCCAATGATCGTCTACATTTTTGGCGGCGAACTGAATCGTCGCATCAGATCATCTTTGCATCGTCAAAATAGTTCACACGGTCGAGTGGCAATGCCTTGCTGTTCAAAATATTCGCAATACTTGAATCCGCCTCTTTTAATATAATGGGCTAACGGCTTCATAAATACCGCAGTTAAAACAGATAGAGTCTTTCGAACATATTTTTTACGCCAATCAATTTTTTTGAATGTTGAGGAAACAGATTCCAGAACGGTGGTTTGTTATCTGCGGCCATGTGCAACCACATGGCATCATTCTCCATATTGAGGATACAGGAGAGCTCATAGCGGTAAGTGCTGCTCGGTGAAATACCGTTTAATACGGCTTGCATATTTTTTGCTGCGGCCTGGGCGCGAAACTGCGCCATATGCGCCTGGTGTGGCACCCATGCCGGCGGATTCTCATGGTTGGCGCAATCCCTGGCGGCGAAGACCTGGCTCAGCCCCTTTACCTGCCCGTATTTGTCCACATCGATTTGCCCACCGACAGAAACGGCAAGACAGGACTCGCGAACCAGTCTGGAACCGGTTATTCCGGGTGAATACAAGATTAAATCTGCCTGACGAAACGCGCCGTCTTTGTCGAGCATCCCGCCCGCGACGAATTCCGCCGGCTCGTAACCGTAGTCAAGAACGATTCCTCGCTCGCGCATCCGGTCTGTGATCGCGCCAGTCTCATCAGGATCAATATTCGGCGAAAAAAAGTGAATCTCGAAACTGTCCCGTATACCGCGTTCTTTTAAGGCAAAATCCAGCAGGCAGGCACACTCGTACATCTGTCCGCCACGACCGGCTACGAATCCGTCCTGCTTGTTAATCTTGAATCCCAGATAAATGACCCCCTTGTCCATGGATTCGAGCCTACGCATAAATGTTTCCATCTCATCCGGACCGTGACACGGTGAGAGCGTGTGCTCTTTCGTGCCGGGAATATCATCGTCCTGAAATCCTGGCCCGATGCCTACAAACAGTGCATCATTTTTATACATTTCCCCGTTAGCGATAACGGTTCTACCACCATCGCGTATATCGGTGACAAGACCCTCGACAAAACGAATATTTCTGCGCCGCAAAAACGGCCGGATATCAAGGCATACATCTCGCTTGCCCTTCTTCCTTGTGATGAATTCCGGTATCGCAGGGAAGTAAGTGAAGTCGCCATTGCCAATCAGCGTAATATCGTAGCTGGAATAAAGTCGGCGAAAGAACCCGGCAAAAAACGGGAAAAACGGCAGCGCGAGAAAATACTGTATAAAAAACAATGACGCGAAACCGTTACCAATGAGGGTGATCTTTTTTTTCATAGCTGGATTCGACTCCTATGCATAAGTGCAGCTCAGAAGAGCCGCAATACAGGCCGCTCCGCCAGGACGGCGTGCCGGGCACCCCCGTTCACGGCACCTCTCCGGCCGACGCGTTCTGCAACGTTACAGGATTACCGGCGGCATGGGACACCCGAGGACATCCGAAAAGGCACGCAACAATTCGACTTCAACAGAAGATATTTTTTGATCATGTAGGACGCTGGCGGCACAGGCCTTCAGTAGTTGTGGCTTGGCCAGGGGTTTCAGCTTTTCCAGCTTTTGCAGGGAACGATCCAGATCCGTAAAGCTAATTGCATTTTTTGCCACTAATTGAAGCCCGCTGATGTCCAGTATTTTTGTCGCGGCGCTAAACGCTTGCTCAATGGCATTTTTATCCTGTTGACCGGCATAGGCCATTACCGAGAGGATCAACTCAATTTCCTGCTTGAGCTGGCCAACGTGGGAATAGCGCGTTTTTGGGTGCGCCAGTTTGAAGAATTGCCCGTCAAGATGGTTAAACAAAATTTTCTGTAAGGACCATTCCAGCAGATCGACCCGGGAATCCATTTCAATCAACGCGACCAGGTTGTCTCTGAAGGCCTGGTACTGATCGAGGGATAACTGTTTGAGTGCCGGTATGGCGATATCAATCAGTGGCAAGCGGTATTTGATATCCAGTCCATCCATCGCCGGCAGTAGTTTGTGCGTTAACACCAGGACATCCGGGTCGGCATACGACTGCAAATGCGCCAGTTGCCTGTCACGAACCGCCTGTCCCGGATCTAGCACCAGGGAATAAATAACGGCGCGGGCGCCGTAGGGTTCACGGGCAGCCTCTTTAATGACCACGGGCATCTCTGCTATCAGCGCACGGGCGTGATGGATTGTTTCCGGTTTCGGATTTCCGATTTGATCTATCGCATTGGCGACATCGGCCATGGCGGCGCCGGTGACGACAGTCGCGACCTTTTTGGCAAGCTCTTCGCATGTCATGGCTGCTTTTTTACCTCCCTCCTCCTCGTCCCTGGGTAAGTCGGCTATGTCGGCAGCGGCAAATTTACCGTCCCAACGAGGATCGATGCGCAGGATGCGCTTCGCCAGCGGCGGGTGCGTGGCGGACAAGGCTTGCACAAAACCCGAAACGCCCTGGGCAAAAAAGGCATGGCTGACTTCGGGGGCGCCGGGGTTTTCTACCTTGGAACCAAACTCGAGGCCACCGATTCGCTTCAACGCGCCGGCGATCCCGTCCGGGTTGCGGGTAAACTGAACCGCCGAGGCATCCGCCAGGTATTCCCGTTGCCGACTCACTGCCGCCTTGATCAGGCCACCGAAAAAGGTGCCGGCAAAGCCGATGACCATCAGCCCGATCGCCAGCGCCAGTATTCCGCCCGCGTTTTTGCCGCTACTGCGCCCACGCCGCGAAAAAGAAGCGGAATACAACAGATAATAACCAATAATACCGAGAATCAGGATGCCATTCAGCACGCCGATCAAACGGATGTTGAGCCGCATATCGCCATTAAAGATATGGCTGAACTCATGGGCAATGACACCTTGCAGTTGATCACGACTTAGATGATCGATCGTCCCCTGGGTCACCCCGATGACGGCGTCGCGTGGCGAGAAACCGGCCGCAAAGGCATTGATACCCGGTTCATCGGCGAGCAGATAAACCGGCGGCGCCGGCGTGCCGGAGGCAATGGCCATTTCCTCCACCACGTTCAGCAATTTGCGTTGTTTTAGATCTTTAGTATTTTGCGGGATCAATTGCCCACCCAGCGATTCAGCCACCACCTTGCCACCCGCCGACAGGGCCATGATCTTGTAGAGACTGCCCGCCAGCACCACCACACCGACACCGGCGCTGACCGCGGCGAATGTCTGCCAATCCATTTGCTGGAGCAGTGTCCCGCTGTCTTGCAATTGTTGACTGTTGATATAACCGAACTCCAGCATGACCAGGAGATTGACCATGATAATCAAGGTGACCACCGCCAGGCCAAACAGCAAGACCAGCCGAAACGTGCTTTTACGCACACGGTCCTGTGATTCAAAGAAATTCATTTCGACCTTTGGAATAAACCGCAGTGATTAGAATGAGACTTTGGGTGCCGCCTGGATGGCCGCCGTATCTTCAAACTCCAGCAGGGTCGCATCCTGCGCGTGACCAAAGCGCGCCGCAAAGAACACCGGCGGGAACGTCTGCTTATAGGTGTTATAGGCCATCACCTGGTCATTAAAGGCCTGCCTGGAAAAAGATACCTTATTCTCGGTGGAGACGAGTTCTTCACTCAGCTGCATCATGTTCTGATTGGCCTTGAGATCCGGATAGGCCTCCATCACCATATTAAAGTTCATCAGGGCGCCGGCCAGTTTGCCTTCTGCGCCACTCAGGCCCTTTATCGCCTCGGCATTGCCCGGATCGGCGGCCGCCGTTGACAACATATTGTTTGCCGTATTGCGCGCCTCAACCACGGCCTCCAGGGTTTCACGTTCATGCTTGATATACCCCTTCGCGGTCTCGATAAGATTGGGTATCAGGTCGTAACGCCGCTTCAATTGCACCTCGATCTGGGCAAAGGCGTTCTGGTAGCGATTCTTCAGAGTAACCAGTTGATTGAATATCGCGATCACATAAAAAACGATCAGCGCAATAACAACCAGAATAACGATTAATGTGGTATCCATATTTCTCACCTTTTTTTCAAATCATTAAAGCCAGATAGGCTATCTATCTTATACCGTAAATAACCCAGGACCACTGCCGATCAGCCGGCCGGGACAGCAAATACAAGGACAAAAACCAACGCCGCTGCGACGAGGAAAAACCGTACCCGTTGCAGATGATTACTGCACACCGATAAGGCCACCATACACTGTAGCAGGTAGTACAGGGCGAAGGCCCGCGATGCCAGGGTAATAATCTCAAACGTCGATCCTGTCCAGGCCAGCATCATGGCCGCACCGCCGACCAGCAGATAACCCCAGCGCTGAGTCACTCGCTGGCGCGTGACTTCTTCAAGATTTGCTGCGGCCGTCAGGGTATCCGCTACCGCGGCTGAGAACTGTGACAGGCCGGCGGCGAGGATCAGCGGCATCGACAACAGCACCGATACCGCCGCGGCCAGCTGGATCAGGCTGTTGTCGGCGTATTGCCCGTTCAACACGGGCACCACGGGCAGCGCCAGGGCCACGAAGGTGACGTAGGCGGCGAGTGACACGTATTGTGACCAGCGCGAGGCCCGTATCCGGGTCCAGGTGTCGAAACGGCGACCGAGATAACGGGGGGTTTCGAAACCCTGCACCACAATCAGGGTACCAGCCACGATGGTCGCCATTTCCCAGGCAGAGCGCTGCGGCAGAACGGGCATGATTAAACGCCCCGTATCCAGAAGGCTGCTGACATCATGGATGGCGAACCCACCCAGCAACAGGAGCAGCATCAGGATCGTCACATACAGGGCCCAACGTTCCAGCTGCACCAACGGTTTCAGGCCACCGATGAGACCGATAACGGTGATCACTGCTATCACCAGGGTGGTGAGCAGGCTCTTATTGAAGCCCGAATCCATTTCGAAAGCACCGAGCACGAAAGCGCTCAGGATGTGAATATAAAGACATACCGACACAATATAGGCGACAACCAGGGCAACATCCGACAGCCGTTCCAGGAAAAGCGTCATGCGTTGGTGACCCGCTGCAAGCACCGGTTCGGCACAAAGGATATTGTGGCGCACGATGGCGCCGACATGAAAAGCGACAAAGGCCACTGCAATCATCGCCCATACCGAATAAGGTCCGACGCTGCTGGCCAGTACCGGAACAATTACCAGAAACCCGCTGCCAAAAATGGACGCCAGCGGGGTACTCATCGCCGGAACGATCCGCAATATCGAAACAGGTGTGAGCTTGTCTTGCTTTTGCATCATGACTGCGTGTGAGTCAGGGAAAGGTTATATCGCCATTCGCCACAACCCCGGCAGATGCTGCTCTGTGTAAAGCCAATTGTAATCTCCATGCATTGCCCCTTTCACAATCTTTAATTAAACCCCTGTTAACCTGTCGTCACCGGTGCGCGCCGGCCGGATCAGTTGCAAGCTGGCCCATAGCTCCCAGGCCAGTAAAATCGCCAGCGCTGCACGCTCTGCCAGGCCTGGCGCAACACTTACCTGAAGGGCGATAACAAATACTGTCACTGCTACAGCCGCACTTACCGACAACACCAGAGAGACGGCCTGCTGGCGGCGCCAACGACGCTGACGTCTAAATGCAAGCGAAAAAACAAACAGCGCCGCGAGCTCAAGCGCAAAGGTGGCGCTGGCGGCGGCGCGGTGTACGCGCCCTGCCGTGCTTGGGATCTGGCCGGTGGGGTCAATGGGAAACAGTGCCGCCAGTAAAATACCCACGGCAGCCAGGCCGAAGAGCAGAATCGCCCAGCTCCGCAACCGCCCAGGATGGAGCGCGCCGCGCAAGCCCATGGTCAGTGCCAGGTTGCCCCAGCCATGCACGAAGGCACCAGCAATGAAAATCCAGCCGATCGACTCGTTTGCCAGGTTGCTGACATAGTCGCGCATCCAGTCGATATCGGTGCCCATCAGGTGCAGGACAATAAGAGCTAACAAAAACACAGCTATGCCAAGCAGACCCAGCAGACCATAGAGTCTCACCGACCACGGAAAGGCGCTCTCTCTTCTCATGCTCGAAACAACTTCCACATTGACGAGCGCTTATCCAACTCCAGCAGAATCACCGGCCGCTGCCCGACGCGGTCCGAAACACATCCACACGACGACGCGTAAACAAACACCGCAAGCATGTAGATGCCGACGATCATACCGGTATGCCAGGCCACCGGAAAACGCGCACTCTCTCCCAGTTCCAGCAGAAATGGCAGCACAGGGAGCACGATGCCGTAACCAACGTACACGGTGAACACCGAGGCCATCAGCAGGAAGAACGGCAGCGTGGCCAGCCGATCGTTTTGCCCCGTTTTCATCACGTATCCACGCCACGGGCACGGGCACCCGAACCGCTCTCAGAGGGTGGTGGACAGGCGCAGCTTGCCGGCGGGCATTGGCAGGCGTGGAGCGAGGCATGCACCCGGTCCAGGTGACGTGCATGCCGGTTGAGCCCGTGCTCCCAAAGATCCAGCACCCACACCCGGGCCGCGTCGCTAACGGGAAACCAGAGCAGCGCATAGCCCCACACCAGCAGCGCATAGCTCCAGCCGATCGGCTCGAGCAACCAGCCGTACACGGCCGCCAGGGTACCGGCCAGCTGCGTCGCCTCCGTGGTCCAGAACAGGCGCGCGGCCGGCCAGGGGCGTTGCCAGAACCAGCGTTCGCTGCGGGTGATGTAGATGGTCAGGTGGCCCGCCACCAGCAGCTTGAGAAAGATCACCGTCTGGATCTGCGCCGGCGGCAATTGCAGGACATCCCGCGCGATCCAGAACAGCACGAAAGATTCGATGACACCCATGGTGCCCGCCACCACCGCGACCGCGAGCACCCGTGACATCACCCAGCGCACGGGACGATCCGCCACGCGCACGTTGTCATAGGCGATCATCATGATCGGGAAATCGTTCAGCACCAGCGCCCGTCAGCGTCCGTGCGCGCCACGCCGAGGGTGCGGTAACCGTGCGTCGCCAGCTCGTCGGTAGCCTTGTTTATCCGCGCCGCCAGCTCGCCATCGGCTCCGGTCAGGGCGGCGATCACCTGCGGCGCGCCCTTGGCGACCTTGAACTGCACCGCACCTTGCTGCACCTCAGCCTCGGCCCGTTTGCCCACCGGATCGAACGGCCGGAAGACGAGGATCTCGCTGCCCGCCAGCGCCTGCGGGTCGGGCAGTGCCTTGAGCACTGCGGCATCGATTGCGTCGGGGCTATCCCGCTCACTGGCGAGCGCTGCCGCGAAGATAACCTCCTGCGGGGTTTCGGCGCCGATCGGGACGGCATCACCCACAATCAACGCGTTCTGGGTGAGTGTACCGGTCTTGTCGGAGCACAGCACATCCATGCCCGCCAACTCCTCGATCGCCACCAGCCGCGACACAATAGCCTGCATCCGCGCCAGAGTGGAGGCGCCGACCGCCATGGTCACCGACATCACCGCGGGTAGCGCCACGGGGATCGCCGCGACGGTCAGGATCAGCGCAAACAGCAGGGTATCGATGAACGGATCGCCGCGGAACAGGGCCACCAGGATCACCAGCGCGACCAGGCCGAGCGTGGTCAGGATAAGGAAATTACCGATGCGCAGCACCGCCTGCTGGATGTGTGAACGAGTCTCCGCAGTCTCTACCAGGCGTGCTGTACGGCCGAAGTATGTATTCATGCCGGTGGCGGTCACGAGGCCTTTCATCTCACCCTGACGCACCACCGAGCCCGCATAGGCGGCATCGCCGCTCCTCTTGTCCGCCGGCAGGGACTCGCCGGTGAGCGCCGACTGGTCGATACTCAGATAATCGCCCTCCGTCAATTCGACGTCAGCGGGCACGATGACCCCGAGGCGCAGAAACACCAGATCGCCAGGCACCAGCTCGCGCGCCGGGATGTCGCGCCATTCCCCGTCCCGCAACACGCGGGCCACGGGCGCAAGGCGCTGCTTGAGCGCTTCGATGGCATTGCCAGCCTTGAACTCCTCCCAAAAGCCGACGCCGGCGTTGATGAGCAGTAAAATGGCGATGACCGTAAAATCTTCCCAGCGCCCGGCCAAGGCCGAGAGAATAGCGGCGATTTCTATCATCCACGGGATCGGCCCCCAGAAAAAGGCGAGGAATTTACGCCAGGGGCTGACGCGCTCCTCCTGAATCGCGTTTTCGCCGTACTGGGCCAGCCGCACCTGTGCCTCGGCCGTCGTGAGGCCCGCTGCATCTGTTTGCGTGTTCATCATGTCGTATTCCTCCTCCGTTAGCGGGTACTCATAGGCGTGATCAACCGCCCCAGCCACAGCAATGCTACGGCCATCATGGAAACGGCCCCACTTGTTTTCCTGTTTCTCTGGGCTGCCTGCGCCCCGCCCACCACAACACAGCCGCACCAGCGATGGCCGCAAACAGCGAACCGACCACGACACTCAATCGCGCGCTGCGAAACACCTCCGGATCGGAGAACGCCAGACCGGCAATGAACAGGCTCATGGTGAAGCCGATCCCCGCCAGCATAGCTACCCCGTAAAGCTGCCACCAGCCGGATCCATCCGGCAGCTTCGCTACACCAATGCGCACAGCAAGCCACACGGCGCCGAATATTCCCAGCTGTTTACCGACAAAAAGCCCCAACACGATGCCTAGTGAAGCCGGCGAAAGCAATGATTCGACAGTGGACGCCGAGAGCGTGATGCCGGAATTAAAAAAAGCAAATAACGGCACTACACCGAGCGCCACCCAGGGATAAAGTGAATGTTCGGTCTGCCGCAACGGCGAGAAGGACCTGCCGTTTTGCGTCACCTGCATCGGAATCGCCAGACCGATGGCCACCCCTGCAAGGGTGGCGTGCACGCCGGACTTGAGCACGGCAACCCAGAGGAACAGGCCGACGATAACGTAGGCCGCGCTATGAGTAACCTTAAAGAGATTAAGCCCGACGAGTGCTGCGATCCCGACGGCCGCCAGCACCAGCGATGTCACGGCGAGCTGATCGGTGTAGAACAGCGCGATGACCAGGATCGCCCCCAGATCGTCGAAGATCGCCAGTGCGGTCAGAAACACCTTGAGCGAGGTAGGGGCCCGGGTGCCGAGCAGCACCAGCACCGTCAGCGCCAGCACCGTGTCCGTGGCGGTGGGGATCGCCCAGCCGCGCATGGCCACCGAGTCGCCAGCATTGAACGCCACATAGATCAGCGCCGGCGCCGCCATGCCGCCCAGCGCGGCGAACGCAGGGGTAGCGATAGACTTGTACGTAGACAACTGCCCTTCCAGAATCTCGCGTTTCAGCTCCAGGGCGATAAGCAGAAAGAAAAATACCATCAGCCCGTCGTTGATCCAGAGAATAAGCGGTTTATTGATGGCCAGCGTGCCCACCCGCACCATCACGGGCAGGTGATGAACCACCTCGTACCAGACCCGCGCGGGCGAATTGGCCACGGTAAAGGCCAGCAGCATGGCGGCGAGGGTAGTCAGGCCGGCTGCCTTCTGCGAGCGTGACAGATCCTTGATACTCACAATAAGCACCCTCCACCCTCACGCACGCGCCGTCGAGGTAAATGGCGTGTTGCGCTAAAGGCACTTGCCGACAGCCTGCCACGCAGTGTCATACAGGCATCGCCACTGCTGCGGATTGACTGGGTGGGATACGCGATGAGTGAATACCCGCCAGCCGTGTACGCTTGAGCAACAGTGCATTGACCGCCACCAGTGCCGTCCCCTTTGAGGTGATCAGCGGGGACAGGAAAAAAGATCAACCCGGATTCATTCATCATGCGTGTAGTGTAACCCTTTGGGCTGTCCATGCAGTGGCGTTGCGAAATCCACCCAGGTAACAGCCTGTACGTTTTTTCTTTGTCATGCTAGTTATCTCCATTCTGGAATTGACCTTCATTTATTTCATGCCAGCTGCCGCCGAAAAACACCGATAGCAATCCCAAACAGCAACGAGCCAATCACCAGCAAAGCCAAAGCCTGCGGCCAGAGTTCTGCAATGCCGGCACCTTTGAGGAATATGCCGAGGATCACGTCCATGTAATAACGCAGCGGGCTGACCAGGGAAAGGGTCTGCAGAAACTCGGGCATACTCTCCACCGGCACCAGCGTGCCTGATAAAAACATCAGCGGAAACAGGCCAAAAAATGAAAGCAGTAGCGCCTGTTGCAGGGTCTTGCTGACGGCGGCCACCAGCACACCAATACCGATGGCGCTAAGCAGGAACAGTGCGGTGAGTACTAGAAATAACAGCAGACTGCCACGCAGTGGCACGCCAAACCACCAGACGATCAGCAGGCTGGGAAAAACAGATAATAAACCCATCGCCAGGGTGGGAGCGGTCTTGGCTAGAAACAGTTCACCAATACGAATGGGGGTCACCATGAGTTGTTCGATGGTGCCGACCTCTTTTTCCCGCACAATGGATGCGGCCGGGTGAATGACGCCCACCATCAGTGCGGCCAGCGCAATCATGGACAACACCATAAACGAGGTGTAGCTCTGGCCGGGGTTGTACCAGACACGCAGCACCGCTTCGACCTGCACGGCGGGGGCCACGGCATCGGGCAGCCATTCCTGCTGGAAACGATCCAGGATTTGCGCGGCATAGCCCCTGGCGATGGCCGCAGTATTGGAGTTACTGCCGTCCAGCAGCAGTTGCACCACCGGTATTGCACCGCGGCGCAGATCATGGTCAAACTTCTCGGGTATCACGATAATAAGGCTTGCCTTGCCCTTATCCAGCCAGTCGCCAGCCTCGGCCATGGTGGACGGATAACCCTCTATATCGAAGGCCTCATTGATACGAAAACTTTCCAGCAAGGCCCGACTGGCAACACTGCGGTCCTGGTCCACCGCGGCCAGCGGTAGGTGTTTCACGTCAAAGCTCAGGGCATAGGCGCAAATCACCACCTCGATGGTATACAGCCACAGGATCAGCAACAAGATGACCCGATCACGCGAAAACTGGATGATCTCCTTGGTTAACAGGCTTGCCAGGCGCATCTCAGGCCACCTTCTTGCGAAAACGCCAGGCCGCCAGCCAAAACACCGCGAGGGTGTAGAGCAACAAAACGGCGAGATTGAACCATAACTCCTCCAGGCCACCGCCCTTGAGCACGATACCCCGTGACAGTTCGACGAAGTAACGGGCGGGGAAAATCGCGGTATAGAGTTGCAATACGTAAGGCATGGTAAAGATCGGGAACAGAAAACCGGAAAACAGGAACGACGGCATCAGTGTAATGATCAGGGCCAACAGCATGGCGGTCAGCTGGCTGCGGGTGATGGTGGAAACCAGCAGGCCGATACCGACGGTGCAAAACACGAAGACGAAGGCAGTCGCCAGCAGAAACCCCAGGTTGCCCTGGAATGGAACCTGGAACCAGAAAAAACCGATGCTGATCACCATGATCATTTGGGCAAAGGCGATCAGGCCATAGGGAATCAATTTGCCGACGATAAATTCTGCTGGTGTCAATGGTGAGGCAAAGATTTGCTGGATCGACCCGCTTTCTTTTTCTCGCACCAGGGCCAGCGCCGTCAGCAGGGGCGGAAAGGCCATCAGGATTACTGCGTACAGTCCGGGCACCACAAAATTGATACTGCGCATGGGGGCGTTGTACCAGACTCGTGCCTCCAATTGGATGGCGCTCGGCCGGGCCGGCTGCCGGAAACCGGTTACGATGGTCTGGGCGTAATTGGCGGCGACCAGTGCCGTGGCGGAGTAAGTCCCATCCACCAGCACTTGAACCGTGGGATTTTCGTTACGCACCAGGGCCGCGTGAAAGCGCGGCGGGATCACCAACGCCAGTTTCACCTGCCCACGTTGCAGGGAGTCCTCCACATCCTCAACGGTTTTGAAGTCACGGATCAGGCGAAAATAGCCGCTCTGCACAAAGCCGTCGGTGAGCGCTCGGCTGGCCGGACTCTTATCCTGATCCAGCACACCCAGCGCAACGTTTTCCACATCCAGAGAGATCGCATAACCGAACAGAAACAACATAACCAAAGGCAACAGCACGGAAACCCCAACCGTTATCGGATCACGAATAATCTCGCGCGACTCCTTAGCCGTCACTGCCATCAATCGATGCCGGTTCATCGGATGGCCTCCATTACTTGTTCAGACGCTTTTTCCCGGTCGATGTAAGCCATGAAAATCTCTTCCATACTGGCAGATTCCTCCATGGATAAGGTCGACCGCAAACCCGGGATGCTGTCCGCTGCAATCAGGCGACCCTCGTACATCAGGCCCAGGCGATGGCAGTAGGTCGCCTCTTCAAGGTAATGGGTGGTCACAAAAATCGTCATACCGGTATTGGCCAGGGACTGGATCAACTGCCAGAAACGCTGGCGTGAGCGAGGATCAACGCCGGAGGTCGGTTCATCGAGAAACAACACCGCTGGCTCATGCAGAATACTGCACGCCAGCGCCAGACGCTGGCGCAGGGCGGCGGATATTTCCTGCACTTTGCGATCTTCCATACCGCCCAGCCCGATCATGTCGCTGGCCCAGGTGATCGCCTCCGCCCGAGCGTGGCCATCAATACCATAGACCCCGGCAAAGAAGCTCAGGTTTTCCGCTACCGTTAACTCGGTATACAGTGAAAAACGCTGTGACATGTAACCGATACGGCTGCGCAAACGCATGGGTTCAGCAGCCACATCAACTCCGGCCACCCGAAGTTTACCGCTGGCAGGTTTCAGCAAGGCACACATAGCGCGTATTAATGTGGTTTTACCGGCACCGTTGGGGCCCAGGAATCCAAACACCTCCCCGGCGGATACCGCGAGCGTGACATTATCGACAGCGGTGAAATTTCCGAAGCGGCAGGTCACGCCTTCGAGTTGAACCACATCAAGCTCGGCGGTCGCATCCGGGCTCGGTGATGCAGGCACGAATGCCGGTACCTGAACGGCGGTCTGCGGCGCGGTCAACTGCACAAACACGTCCTCCAGCGATGACGGCACCGGCTGCAGCTCACCAAGATGTTGGAGCGTCTGCATGACGTCAGCGGAAAGCGTCGTGGTTGGTCGAAGCAGGATATGTAATACAGAGCCCAACCACTGCAAGCCGCTTAATTCGGGGCGATCCGTTAACACCTCCAAAACGTCTTCGGCGCGGTTTGTCGTCAGCTCAAAAACCGTTCCCTCGCCAAGTTGGCGTAGCGCATCGGGTGAATCCAGTGCCAGGATCTGTCCGTGATCGAGCAGGGCCAGGCGATCGCAGTAATCTGCCTCATCCATATACGGCGTGGTCACCACAATGGTTGCGCCCGATTCGCGAAACTCGTGCAGCATCTGCCACAGTTCCCGTCGCGAGACCGGATCCACGCCGAGGCTGAGTTCGTCCAGCAGCAATAGCGGCGGTTCGTGAATCAGATTGGTACACAGCGATAATTTCTTGCGCATGCCGCCGGAAAGGTCTCCCGCCCTCCGACCACCAAATTGAGTAAGACCGGCCATCGCCAGCAGGCGTTGGCGTCGTTGTTGGAATACGCTGCCTTCAATGCCACGAACTCGGGCAGCAAAGATCAGGTTCTCGTCAACAGTTAACCGATCATAAAGCGTAAAACCCTGTGACATATAACCGATGCGCGAGGTAATCGATGCCGTCTGCTTGACCGTGTCAAACCCAAGCACACGACAAGTTCCTTCTGTAGGATCGAGAATCGCCGCCAGTATTTGCATCAGGGTGGTCTTGCCAGCGCCATCGGGACCGAGCAGGCCGAAGATCTCGCCCTCGGCAATGTGCAGATCGATATTAGCGAGCACTTTTTGCCTGCCGAACCGTCGTCCGATACCTTGCGTTTCAATAATCCAGGCTGTGTTCGCGGTACCGGCCATAATCATGATTACCGTGGTACGACCAGTTGTTCCGGCCAGAGAAGATCATCCTGCAGCTTCAGCCAGGCATCGGCCGGCATGCCCGGTTTGAGAACCCCTTCTCCATTGGCCACAGACAGGGTGACACCAAATACCATGCGCACACGTTCCTCCGGCATGTGAATGTCCCGTGGCGTAAACTGCGCGCGTTGATCGACCCTTGACACACGCGCCTCAAAATAACGCTGCGGAAAGGCATCCACCCGGATCCGGGTCGACGTCCCCAGCTTCAGCTTGCCGATGTCGCGCTCGGGAATATAAACTTTCATCTCCAGACGCGACAGATCCACCAGCACGGCCACCACCTTGCCAGGCACTGCCAATTCGCCCACTTCGATAGCCTTGACCAACACGGTTCCAGGCATCGGTGCGTAGACTTGTGTCTTGTTCAGTTGCAGTTGCAGCAGCTCTATCTGCTGACGCGTCGCCTCCAGGCGGTTTTCGCTCTGCTGGACCTGCTCCTCCAATACTTGCATCTTCCCCCGGGTCTCTTGAAAGACATCTTCTACCTGATTGAGACGTTGCGCCGTGATGGTGCCTGATTTTTTTAGTTCGCGGTGGCGCGTGAGATCCGACTCCGCTGTGCGCAGATGATGCCGCCAAGTGCGCCGTTGAGAATCGAGGGCAGCAAGCTCGTTTTTGACGGCCGATTGTTCCGCGGTTACCTGTGCAAGACGGGTTTTCAGGTCCGTATCATCCAGGCGCAACAGCAGCTCACCGGCGCCTACAGAGCGCCCTTCCACCAGATGGCTCTCCAGCACCCGCCCGGTGACCTCGGCACTGATACTGACTTCAGTACCCTCGATATGGCCGTTGCCATATAAGAAACCCTGTGGTAACAACGGCGGTTGCAGAATGATGAACAAACCATAGGAAATTGCCGCAACCGCGATCAACACCGCAGGAGTCCAGAGCCACTGTTTTTTCATGCTTACCTCTCCCGATATCCCTCAAGCGCTAACGAAAAGCCCCGCAGATAGACGACAGTCAAAAGAAGGTTAACCCGAATTCATCTGCTACGCGATAGTACCACAATTTGAGCTATCCAGGCAGCAGCGTTGTGAGATCCAAACAGGCAACCCCTTGGGATTCACCCCTGATCTCCCGCGCTGTTCGCCTCAGCGGACCCGGATCGGAACGCGCGGATACCTTCCAGCCGGGTGCGCTTGAGCAGCAATGCATTCACCGCCACCAGCGCCGAGCTGCCGGACATGGCCAGCGCCGCCACCTCGGGGCTGATCACCAACGGGTAGAACACCCCGGCCGCGGCGGGAAAGGCGATGACGTTGTAGCCCACCGCCCAGAACAGGTTCTGGTGCATCTTGCGCAACGTGGCGCGCGACAGCTCGATCGCGCCAAGCACATCGTAGGGATCACTTTTCATCAGCACCACGTCGGCGCTCTCGATCGCCACATCGGTGCCGGCGCCGATGGCGAAGCCCACGTCTGCCTGGGTCAACGCCGGGGCATCGTTGACGCCATCACCCACCATGCCGACTTTTTTGCCTTGATCCTGCAGTTCCTTGACCTTGTCGGCCTTCTGCCCCGGCAACACATCGGCGATCACGGTGCTAATGCCGAGTTCCCCGGCGATGCGTTCGGCGGTGGCCTGATTGTCGCCGGTGAGCATTGCCACCTCGACACCGCGTTCACGCATCTTTTGCACCATAGCAGCCGCGGTAGGACGCGGCGCATCAGCAATCGCAATCAGGCCCACCAGTATTCCACTATGGGCGACATGCACCACCGTCTGGCCCGAGTCCTGCAGGCGGGCGGCCTCATCCGTCAGACCTGCCATATCGACGCTCTCTTCATCCATCAGGCGACGATTCCCCAGCAACAGGGTTTTTCCGGCCACCTCAGCGCGCGCGCCCTTGCCCTCGATGTTGGTAAAGCCGGTCAAAGCTTCCAGTTTCAACCCCTCAGCACGTCGCAGGATGGCCTGGGCAAGGGGGTGATCGGAGCCCTGCTCCACCGTGGCAGCCAGACCCAGCACAGCATCCTGATCCGAATTCGACGCCGCTACCACCTCCACCACCTGCGGCTCGCCCATGGTCAGGGTCCCGGTTTTGTCGAATACCACGATGTCAAGCTTGGTCGCGTCTTCCAGCGCCGAGGCATTCTTGAACAGGATGCCGTTCCTGGCACCGAGCCCGGTGCCCACCATCACCGCCATGGGCGTGGCAAGCCCGAGGGCGTCCGGGCAGGCGATGACGAACACGGTAATGGTGAGGGTCACGGCGAACAACAGCGTTGCGCTGAGCCCCCAGAACCATACCGCGAAGGTGGTCAGGCCGATGACGATGGCGATCACCACCAGCCATTGCGAGGCCTTGTCCGCCAGCAGCTGCGCCGGCGCCTTGGAGTTCTGCGCCGCCTGCACCAGCTTGACGATCTGCGCCAGCGCCGTATCGGCGCCCACCTTGGTGGCGCGGTACTTGAAGCTGCCGCTCTTGTTGATGGTCGCGCCGATCACCGTATCGCCCGGCTTTTTCGCCACCGGCATGGACTCGCCGGTGAGCATGGACTCGTCTACCTGCGACTCGCCCTCCAGTACCTCGCCGTCTACCGGGATTTTGTTGCCGGGGCGGATTACCACCACCTCGTCTTTCAGCACCTCGGCGGTCGGGACCTCCACCTCCGCGCCATCGCGCAGTACCATGGCCTTGGGCGGGGCCAGATCCATCAGCGAGCGAATGGCGTCGGAGGCGCCGGCGCGGGCGCGCATCTCCAGCCAGTGACCGAGCAGAATGAACACCAGCAACACCGCGACGGCCTCAAAGAATTGTACCCCCGGAAACAGGAAGGTCGCACCAAGACTGAACAGATAACCGGTACCCACCGACAGCACCACCAGTACCGCCATGTTGAGTACACCGTTTTTCAGCGCACGCCAGGCGGCGACGAAGAACGGCCAGCTCGGCCAGATAACAGCGATGCTTGCCAGGATGAACAGCCACTTATTGAGGTCCAGTCCAAAGGGCGGCGCCGGCGGCGTGAACAACCCGCCCATGGGTGAGTAGATAAAGATCGGAATACTGAATAGCAGACAGACCCAGAAACGGTTGCGCATGTCGCGCACCATGGCCTGCATATCCATACTGCCGCCATGGCCCATCTCATGAGCCATGGCGTCCGTTTTTCCGGGCGCAGCGTGTTCCGCATGAACCTGGGGCGCCTCATGTTCGCCATGCTCGTCATGGACAGGTGCGGCGTGAGGCGCTATCGCAACCGCAGCAGCGGGAGGATCTTCGGGCACACAGACATGTTTCGGCAGCTGTTCCCCGGCGCAGTGGTACCCGCACTCCTGCACCCTGGCCTTGATGGCCTTCAGATCGATCGCCGTCTCATCGTAGACCACGGTCGCGCTGCCGGCGACATAATTGACCTCGGCTTTTTTTACGCCGGTCAATTTCGCGAGCTGCTTCTCTACACCGCGGGCACTCAGTGCCGACAACAGCCCGCCCACTTCAATAATACTGGTTTTCATCGTTCACTCCTTGAGCAAAATAACTTTACACTACACAGGGTCTCTGCATGGGGCCCCCTACTTCACTTATCAAAGTGCCGGTGGGTGAATTGTGCTTCAACGACATCCTGTATACCGGGGCGGCGAATCCGCACCTTGATGTGGTATATCTCGCTGTCCGGCATATCGAAGTAATTGCCGTAGGTGACACTGTCGGCAACGCGCATGGGTTCGAGCTTTTTCTGCTTGCTGCCCAGGCCAATCTCCATCACACCGCCGGTCACCTGTGCATCCTCGATGCGCTGGCCGGTGGCATTATCAAACAAGGCCACAACCACATGATCACGGTGGCCTCTGGCCGGAACACCGCCATGCATTTTAGCTTCCGGGTGCTCCTTGGGGTGGCCCTGGACAATCTGCGCCGGCATCACACCCAGATAGATCGCCACCCCATCGACCAATTGAAAAGTCTCCGGGGCATCTGCTGCCGCAACAACATTAAGGCTGACCAGGCCGACCGCCAGAAGCACGGCCTTCAAGAATGTATTTACCGAATAGATACGCATGCCCTGTTCTCCTATTTTAGTTGACTTAGTTTTTTCTTCTTTCCGTATACAGTGCGATGCGCAGCGCTTGAAAAACCAGCTGGTACCGATTCCGCTTTTTCGCTGACTATTCTGCCATTCCCCATTCGCTATTGAATCACCGCTGCCACAGGACATGCGCATCTTCCAGAGGCACCGCCACGTCATCACGGTGGGATATAAGCCGCGCCGTATAGTCCACCGCCGGACGGGTAGCTGGCACCTCTGCACGATAGGCGTAGCCGTTCGCGGCGCCCACCAACTGCCGCAGCCGAGTCATCTCCACCCGCTCCGGCGCACTACCGTCAACGCCATCGGCATACAGCTCGACCCGCACGGTATCCGGATCGAGATCATCGAGATACACCTGAACCTCAAACAGGTGTTGCCCGCCGTCAGTCTCCAGCTTCATTTCGCCGAAGCGCAGCGCGGCCCATTTCTGTTCCAGCGCACGCCGCCAGTCAACCAGCTCCGCGCCGAGTTTGCCTTTGTCGGCACTCCGCTCATGATAGGCTGACGCCGCTGGCAAATAGTGCTGCTCGGTGTATTCGCGCACCGCCCGGTTGGTGGAAAAGCGCGGCGTCAGCTGCGCCATGCTTTCCCGCATCCGATTCACCCAGGCGCTGGGGATACCCTGCTCGTCGCGGCCATAGAACTCGGGGATCACCTCGCGTTCGAGCAATTCATAAAGTGCTTCCGCCTCTATCGCGTCCCAGGCGGGGTCATCGCCATGCTCCTGACCATCCCCCAAGGCCCAGCCCACCTCCGGTGTATAGGCTTCCGCCCACCAGCCATCCAGTTCCGACAGATTGATGCCGCCATTGACCAGCACCTTCATGCCGCTGGTGCCACTCGCTTCCCACGGCCGGCGCGGCGTGTTGAGCCAGACATCCACACCCTGCACCAGATGCTCGGCTAAATGCATGTCATAGTCACTGAGGAAGATCACGTGGCCGCTCACCTCGGGCCGCCGGATGAAGTGCATCCATTGCTGAATCAGCGCCTGCCCGGCCTTGTCGGCGGGATGGGCCTTGCCCGCCATAATGAGCTGCACCGGACGTTGTGGATTCGTCAGCAGGCGCAGCAGCCGCTCCGGGTCATGTAGCAATAAGTTCGGTCGCTTGTAGCTGGCAAAACGGCGCGCGAACCCCACCGTCAAGGTATTGCAATCACACGCATGCTTCGCACTCTCTACCTCCTCGTGCGGCGCGCCGGACGCAGCCAGTTGCCGCGACAAGCGCTCGCGGGCATAGTCGAGCAGCGCCATGCTGGCAGCCGTGCGGAATTGCCAGAGCCTGGCGTCGGAGAGGGCGTGAATGTGCTGTTCATGATCCTCCGTCGTCCCCAGCCAGCGATCCTTGCCACAGGCTTCCGTCCACAGATCATCGGCGGCCGCCGAATCCCAGGTCGGCACATGGATGCCGTTGGTGACGTGCCCGACCGGCACTTCGTCTGTCGGCCAGCGCGGGAATAGAGGCCCGAACAGCTGCCGGCTCACCTCGCCGTGCAGGCGGCTCACGCCATTCACGGCCCCGCTGCCGCGGATCGCCAGGTAGGCCATGTTGAAAGGTTCCGCGGCGTCGTCCGGATTGCGGCGGCCCAGGGCCAGCAGATCGTCCAGGCTGATACCAAGCTGCGTTTGCGCATAACCGCCCAGGCAATGTTCAACCTGGGCCGGCGCGAACCGGTCAAAGCCGGCGGCCACCGCCGTGTGGGTGGTAAACAGATTGCCCGCCCGGGTGACGGCCAGTGCGGCTTCGAAGGACTGCCCAGTGGCCTGCATGAAACTGCGTGCGCGTTCCAGCACCGCGAGCGCCGCGTGTCCTTCATTCAGGTGACAGACGTCCGGCTCGATGCCGAGCGCGGCGAGCAAACGCCAGCCGCCTATACCAAGAACCAGTTCCTGCATCAGGCGCTGATCCGGCCCGCCGCCATACAGCTCGCTGGTGATCCCCCGGTACGGCGGATAATTTGCGGCATCATTGCTATCCAGCAGGTATAGTTTCGCGCGGCCCACCTTCACCTGCCAGGCGCGCAGCCAGATCGGGTGACCCGGCAGGTCGAGTTTTAGCCGCAACCACTCCCCATTGTCTTTACGCAACGGTGTGACTGGCAATTGGCCGGGATCGTTATAGGGATACAGGGCCTGTTGCGCGCCATCCGGGTCGATCATCTGCCGAAAATAGCCTTGCTGGTAGAGCAGCCCCACGCCGATCACCGGCACACCCAGATCGCTAGCGGCCTTGAGTTGATCACCCGCCACATTGCCCAACCCGCCCGAGTAAATGGGCAACGCTTCGCTCAACATGAATTCCATGCTGAAATAGGCAACACAGCCTAGCTGCGATTGCGGGTAGGTTTTCTGAAACCACGCGGGTGCCTCTGCCATATCCCGCCAGGCTTGCACCTGATCATCCACGTTTTTGCGAAAAGCCGGGTCGGCTAAAACACGCTGCAGTTTTTCCCGCGATACCGTCTGCAAGACAACCCAGGGATTTTGGGTCAGCTCCCAGAGCTCGGGGTCAAGCTGCCGCCACACCTGGTCAGTAGCATGATTCCATGATGAACGCATATCCAGGGCCAGCTCTGCCAGAGAGCTGAATCCATCGGCATCTGTGTGTAGCAGGCCGTATAGCGGCTGGCTGACTTGTGTTTCGTTATTCATAGGTTCTCCTTTGTATTTTCGACCAGGGCCAGGGCCCGTTGACAGACATTCTCCACACTGAATCCATATTCCCGCAGCATATCCGACGCCGGTGCCGAAGCACCAAAGCGATCCACGCCGAGCACATCTCCGTGGTCACCCACGTAGCGATGCCACCCCTGGGTTATCCCGGCCTCGACCGCGAGCCGCGCCGGAATGGAAGGTGGCAACACCCCGTCGCGATACGCTTTCGTTTGCGCTTCAAACAGTTCCCAGCTCGGCATGGAGACCAGACGCACGGCGACCCCCTCGTCCTGCAGATGCTGCGCCGCGGCTACAATCAATCCGACCTCAGAGCCGCTAGCGAGCAGGATCAACTCGGGCTCTCCGTTTGCTGCATCTTCTAACACATACGCCCCACGACGAAGACCGTCGGCCGATGCATAGCGGCTGCGATCGAGGGTGGGCAGGTTTTGCCGGCTTAGTACCATCACCACAGGTTGATCACGCGTCTCAACAGCAACCCGCCAGGCGACCGCGGTTTCGTTGGCGTCGCCGGGGCGGATCACGGTCAGGTTTGGAATCGCCCGCAGCGCGGCCAGTTGCTCCACCGGCTGATGGGTGGGGCCGTCTTTGCCGAGCGCGATGCTGTCGTGGGTAAAGACGTGTACGACGTGTAGCCCCATCAGCGCGGCCAGCCGCAGCGGCGGCCGCATATAATCAGAAAAGATCAAGAAGGTCGAGCCATAGGGAAGGGTAGCGCCGTGCGCCGCCAGACCGTTGACGATCGCGCCCATGGCATGCTCGCGCACACCAAAGTGCAGGTTGCGTCCGGCATAGCTCCAGCCACCACTGTCGGCGCCCTGGGTATCATCACCCTCGCTGGCAGGAGGATGGAAATCGCCGAATCCCTTTAGCGCGGTGTGGGTGGACGGATCGAGGTCCGCCGAGCCGCCGGTCAGCGCCGGTAACCGCGGCGCGATAGCATTCATCACCTGACCCGAGGCAACTCGCGTGGCGATACCCTTGGCATCGGCCGGAAAGACCGGCATGTCCGCGTCCCAGTTCAGCGGCAACTCGCCGTCCAAGCTGCGCCGTAACGCTTCAGCCAATTCGGGAAAGGCCTGCGCGTAGGCCGCCATATGCTCATTCCATGCAGTCTCATCGTGCGCGCCGCGCACCAACGCCTCACGAAAATGCGCCAGCGCGGGTTCGGGAATCAGGAACGGCGGCTCGGTCGGCCAGCCGAGACCCTGCCTGGTCAGGCGTACCTCATCCTCACCGAGCGGGGAACCGTGCGCCTCGAAGCTGTCGTGCTTGTTGGGGGAGCCAAAACCGATGTGGGTCCGTACCAGGATCAGCGAGGGCCGCGCCGTTTCAGCGCGCGCGGCCTGCAGCGCGGCGTCGATCGCCGCGAGGTCGTTGCCGTCCGTCACAGACAGCGTATGCCAGCCATAGGCGGCAAAGCGCTGGGCGCGATCCTCTGAGAAGCTGATATCAGTGCCGGCAGCCAGCGTGACGCGGTTGTCATCGTACAGACAGGTCAACTTGCCGAGCCGCAGATGTCCGGCCAGCGAGGCCGCCTCCGCTGCGACGCCCTCCATCAGGTCACCGTCCCCGGCAATCACATAGGTGGCGTGGTCGATCACCTCGAAGCCGGGGCGGTTGTAGCGTGCCGCCAGTTGCGCTTCAGCGATGGCCATGCCGACCGCATTGGCGAAACCCTGTCCGAGTGGCCCGGTGGTGGTTTCCACACCCGGGGTATGGCCGCGCTCAGGATGCCCCGGCGCCTTGCTGCCCCACTGGCGGAATTGCTTGATGTCGTCCAGCGAGAGCTCGTAGCCGGTCAGGTGCAGTAGACTGTAAAGCAGCATCGAGCCGTGTCCGGCCGAGAGTACGAAGCGGTCGCGATCGAACCAGTCCGGATTACGCGGATTGTGTTTGAGTAGGCGTGTCCATAGCCCATAGGCCATCGCCGCCGCACCCAGCGGCATGCCCGGATGGCCACTGTTGGCCTGCTGCACGGCATCTACCGACAGAAACCGAAGGGTGTTGATGCAAAGCTGATCGAGTTGGTCTGACATGATTAATCCTGGTGTATGCAATGGGTGTTAATGAGCCACCGGCGCGCTGGCCAACGGCCTCTTGAAGCCAACCGGTGTCTTATTCAATTTCACGTCCTGCTGTTGCCGATACGTGTCAGCTGCAGCAGCAGCCACCTTTGCCTTGCGATTTCTGAGCCGCGTCGGCGGCATCCACACCATAGCCCGCGTCCTTCACGGCCGCCTTCAGTTGCTCAAGCGAGGTCAGGCTCTCGTCGTAATACACTGTGGCCTCACCGGCTGATAGCGATACTTGTACATCACTGACCCCGGCGACCGCTTTCAGTGCGTCTGTTACATTACTGCTGCAGCCGCCACAGGTCATGCCCGTTATTTTCAATTGTTCAGTTTGCATGGTGATGCTCCTTATTTTAGGATTGAATAAAAACTGCATGGTAATACGCCTTCAAATTGCAAGCGCGTCGTCGACCATTGCTTGTGCTTCTTCCACGATTCGGCGCAGATGATCCGATCCACGGAAGCTCTCCGCGTAGATTTTGTAAATGTCCTCGGTGCCGGACGGACGCGCAGCAAACCAGCCGCTCTCCGTCACCACTTTCAGACCACCGATGGCTGCGCCATTGCCGGGTGCCTGGGTAAGGATGGTCTGAATTTTTTCACCCGCCAGTTCCGCAGACGTTATCTGCTGAGCTGAAAGCTGCACCAGCTTGTGTTTTTGCGCCGGGGTCGCTGGCGCCTCGACCCGATCATAAATAGGCTCGCCGAACTCGCGCGTCAACTCGCGGTAGAGCTCCCCGGGATCGCGGCCCATGCGTGCGGTGATTTCCGCGGCGAGCAAAGCCGGAATAATGCCGTCTTTATCTGTCGTCCAGACACTGCCATCCAGGCGGCTAAAAGAAGCGCCCGCGCTCTCTTCCCCGGCAAAGCCCAGCGAACCGTCGAGCAGGCCATCCACAAACCACTTGAAACCGACTGGCACCTCGTAGAGCTTGCGGTCGAGCTTCGCCGTGACACGATCGATCATCTGGCTGCTGACCAGCGTCTTGCCCACCGCGGTACGCTTGTTCCAGCGTGGGCGATTTTGAAACAGGTAGTCGATAGCCACCGCCAGATAGTGGTTCGGTGGCAGCAATCCGGCACCGGGAGTCACGATGCCGTGGCGGTCGTGGTCGGTATCGCAGGCGAACGCAATATCATAGCGATCCTTCAGATCGATCAGGCCCTGCATGGCATAGGGCGAGGACGGGTCCATTCGAATCTTGCCGTCCCAATCAACCGTCATGAAACGGAAGACCGGATCGACGGCGTCGTTCACCACGGTAAGATCCAAACCATAGCGCTCGGCAATCGCGGCCCAGTAGTGGACGCCGGCGCCGCCCAGCGGATCCACCCCCATACTGAGGTTGGCGCCACGAATCGCCACCATGTCGAGCACCTTGTCGAGGTCGTTGACATACGCGTTGAGGTAGTCGTGCCGGTGCGTGGTGGCAGCGCGTAGCGCCTTTTCGAACGGCATTCTTTTCACGCCCTGAACGCCGTCTTTCAGAAACGCATTGGCCTGGTTCTCGATCCAGCCGGTGACGTCGGTATCCGCCGGCCCGCCGTTGGATGGGTTATATTTGAAGCCACCACTATCGGGTGGATTGTGCGATGGCGTGATGACAATGCCGTCCGCCAGCCCGCTATCGCGGCCGCGGTTGTAAGCGAGTATGGCGTGCGACACCGCGGGGGTGGGGGTGTATTCATCGTGCACGGCAAGCATCACGTCCACACCATTGGCCGCCAGCACTTCGAGTGCACTGGCAAACGCCGGCTCGGACAGCGCGTGCGTGTCGATACCCAGAAACAGCGGGCCATCGATTCCCTGCTGCTGGCGGTACTGGCAGATGGCCTGACTGATGGCAAGCACATGCCCTTCGTTGAAGCTGTTTTCAAACGCGGAACCGCGATGCCCCGAGGTGCCGAACGCGACCCGTTGCGCGGCTTCCGAGAAATCAGGCCGGCCGGCGTAGTAGGCGGTGATGAGTCTGGGCACATTGACCAGCATGGCTGCCGTGGCCTGCTTGCCTGCCAAAGGATGTAGTTTCACTGCGGTTCACCCTCATCCCTGTCGCGGACCAGCACGACGACGCTCCTGGCCGGCACGCGATACGCCATCGACGGCAAGAGGCTTTCGTTGCCGGGTTCGAGAAAATCGGACGGGCTGTCGAGACTGGTATCGACCACGCGCCGCCAGGCGTTCGCTGCGCCTTCCTGTATTTCAAAAATCAGTTCTTGCCAGTAGGCGTTGATCATCACGTAGATGTCGTCGTCGTGTTGCGATGCGCCGTGCAGGGCAAAGGCAAGGCTATGGGAATCGTCGGCAAGGTCGGTATCCTGCCCGACGCCATACCAACGCACATCGTCGTGCCAGAACCGGCTTCGCGCCAGTGACGGGTGCGCCTTGCGAAACGCGATCATCAACTTGAAGAAGCGGAACATATCTGGATTGGCATGCAGCCGATCCCAATCGATCCAGCTCACTTCGTTGTTCTGATTATAAGGATTGTTATTCCCGCCCTGCGTCTGCATGAATTCGTCGCCGGCGCGGAACATGGGTGTGCCGTTCGACAGCAACAGCAGGCAACAGAAATTCCTGATCTGTTGCTTGCGCAGTTTCATGACAACTGGCGGCACACCCTCATCCCCTTCCCAACCACAGTTCCAGCTGTGGTTATCGTCGGTGCCGTCGGTGTTGTCGTGGCCGTTGGCCCCGTTCCGCTTCTGGTTGTAGGCCACCAGATCGTAGAGGGTGAAGCCGTCGTGCGAGGCGATGTAATTGACACTCTGGTGCGCGTGATAGGCATTCATCCGATCGTCGGGGAACAGATCGTCGCTGCCGTACAGTCGGCGCATCAGGGCCGGCACCATGCCTACATCGCCCTTCACAAAGCGTCGCAGGTCATCCCGGTATTTACCGTTCCACTGGCACGCCATGATCCCCGGAAACTCCCGGCCCAGTTGATATACCCCGGCGGCATCCCAGGGCTCGGCGATCAGGCGCAAGTGCGCCAGATCCGGGTCGGAGGCGATGTCGCTGAGCAGCGGCACGTCGTTAGTGTTGACCGAGCCGTTCGCTTTGCGGGTAAAAAGAGAGGCGAGATCGAAGCGCAATCCGTCGACATGCATCTCGCATCCCCAATGGCGTACACTGTCCATGATCATTTTGCGGACGTAGCGGTTCGCCGTATTGAGCGTGTTGCCGGTGCCGGAGAAATTTTCGTAAGGCGCGTCCGGTCGATCCGCCATCAAATAATAGGTACTGTTGTCGATCCCCTTGTAGCTATAGAGCGGGCCGTTGTGATCGCCCTCGCCGGTGTGATTGTAGACAACATCGAGCACCACCTCGATATCCGCCTGGTGCAGCGCCTTGATCATGTCGCGCACCTCGTTGTGTTGCGCCTGGACCGTGTGGTCGCTGAGATAGCCGTGATGGGGGGAGAAAAAGTTCAACGGCATATAACCCCAGTAGTTGCCGTCGGAAAGGTCGTATTGGTACACCGGCATCAACTCCACCACGGTGATGCCGAGGTCTTTCAAATACGGGATTTTCTCGATCAGGCCCGCAAACGTGCCGCGCGCCTCGTCCCTGACGCCGGAATTGGGGTTACTGGTAAAGCCGCCGACGTGCAGCTCGTAGATGACGGTATCGGCCTCGTGCCGGGGGCGATGATCATCCTGCCAGTCGAAGTGCTCGCTATCCCCCGCAAGCACACCCAGAGGCGCCTTGCCCGCATTCGAACCCGGCCGGGTGGCTTTGATCCGGTCGAAAGCCGGAGGAAAGAACACGGATTTTGCATAGGGGTCGAGCAGGATTTTGTCGCGATCGAACGTGTGCCACTCGAAGCGGCCATTGGGCGCGGGTCCATCGACACTGTACGCATAATAAGACGCGCCCTGCATCGATTCGAACGGAATGCGGCAATGCCAGACCCGGCCGGTTTTGTTCTTCAGGTAATTGAACCGATATTCAAATACAGGATTGATCACATCGTTCTCGGTGTAGAGCAGCAAGGTGACGCTCTCTGCATGCTTCGAGTACAGCGCGAAATTGTAGGCGCCCTGTTGCTCTATCCGGGTCGGGCCCAGCGGAAACGGAAGCCCTTCCATCGTAGCCCACGGGGTTGATTCTGTCTCTGCTAAGGTCATGTATGCTCCGAAGTCATTTTCCCTGCCGACTGGTGCTTCCAAAAACATGGTCCCAGAATGCGCTGGTCACTCCGAAGTAGCCCGACTCCCCGATGGCGTGGTGGTGCAGCGCATGCCAGCGTTTGCGACGCTTTAGCCAGCTGCTGTCAGCGCGCCAATGGTGGATGGCATGGTGCGTGATGGAGAAGAGCAGGTAGCCAATCAGTACACCGAGTGTCAGCGCGCAGGCGCGCCACAGATTACCCGATAACACCAGCGCAGGCAGGAAAACCAGCGTCGTTATCAGCGTCGCGCTCAGGATCGTCGGTGTGAAGATCAGCGCCGTCGGCTGCTGATGGTGCTCCGCATGCCAACGGCGAAATGGCTGCAAACCGTGCATCACGAAGCGATGCAACGCGTACTCAATGAGAGTCCAGCTTACCAGACCTATCCCCACGAAGACTGCGATCTCCAGCCCCTGGCCGCGCGGCCCGGCCACCAGCAGGAACGCCGCCAGTAGCACCACTGCGGCGCTATACAGTACGAAGTCGACGCGGTATGCAGTCTTACTGTGTTCCATCCTGAAAAGACTCATGCGTTCCCCCTTTGCTCGACTACTTGACTGCCCCGGTCTGGGGCTGTCTGCCACCTTCTTTGTTGCGTCGCACTGTTCCGTCCATACGGGTAACTGCACATTGCAGCGCAGCTCACCACGCCGCCAAGCGATCGCTCACGCTTGCCGTCTGGCTCACGGACGTCACCGACCAATTCTGGAGTTGCTACCAAGTCTGCTGTACCCGCCAGCGGCAGCTTGTCCATGCGCTCCAGTAAAAGCACGAGCGTCCGCGCGGTCTCGTCATGCCGGACTAGATAGACTTTGGGAAGTGCGCCGCTCATTTTCGCGTGGAACCTTTCATCTTTTATAAGGGTCAGGCCCAGCGGAAACGGAAATACTTCCGCCGCCGCCCGCCGGGATGCAGTCTCTGGTATGGTCATGCTGGCTCCATTTTCTGCCGGTGATGACGGTAGTACCGGATGAGTGCGTTAGTCGAGCTGTCATGCTTGAGCGGTGGCTCGTCCGTACTTTCAAGCTCAGGGACCACGCGTTGCGCCAGCGCTTTACCCAATTCGACACCCCATTGATCGAATGAATTGATATTCCAGATAGCGCCCTGGGTAAAGACGCTGTGTTCGTAAAGCGCGATCAGCGAGCCCAGCGTCTCCGGTGACAGGCACTCGGCGAGCAGGGTATTGGTGGGGCGATTGCCCTCGAAGACGTGGTGCGGCGCGAGTTGCGCCGGCGTGCCCTCGGCCCTGGCCTCGGCTTCTGTCTTGCCGAATGCCAGCGCTTCGGTCTGCGCAAACAGATTCGACATCAGCAGATCATGTTGATCGCCTAGCGGATTCAAGGTCCGGCAAAAACCGATGAAGTCGCAGGGGATCAGCCGGGTTCCCTGGTGGAGGAGCTGGAAGAACGAGTGCTGGCCGTTGGTGCCGGGCTCACCCCAGTAGATGGGTCCGGTCTGATAAGCGACGCACGCGCCGTCGAGGCTGACGTGTTTGCCGTTGCTCTCCATTGTCAGTTGTTGCAGGTACGCGGGCAAACGCTTGAGGTACAGCTCGTAAGGCAGCACCGCCACCGTCTGCGCATCGAAGAAGTTGTTGTTCCATACCGCCAGCATCCCCATGAGCACAGGCAGATTCTGCGCAAAGGGGGCACTGCGGAAGTGCTGGTCCATCGCGCGAAAACCCGCGAGCATGGCGCGAAAGTGCTCCGCTCCGATAGCAATCATGGTTGACAGGCCAATCGCCGAATCCATCGAGTAGCGCCCGCCGACCCAGCCCCAGAAGCCGAACATATTCGCGCTGTCGATGCCGAATCGGGACACTTCTTCGGCGTTGGCCGAGACCGCGACGAAGTGCCTGCGTATTGCCCGCTCGTCACCGAGTTTGCGCAAGCTCCAGGCGCGAGCACTGTGGGCGTTGGTCAGGGTCTCGAGTGTCGTGAACGTCTTCGAGCAAACGATGAACAAAGTCTCTTCGGGATCGAGATCGCGCGTGGCTTCTTCAAAGTCGCTGCCGTCCACGTTCGAGATGAAACGGAATGTCAGGTCACGCTGGTTGTAATAACGCAACGCTTCGTATGCCATCACCGGGCCGAGATCGGAGCCGCCGATGCCGATGTTGATGATGTTGCGGATGCGCTTGCCGGTATATCCCCGCCATTTGCCGCTGCGGATCTGGAGCGAGAAAGCGGCCATGCGATCGAGAGTCGCGTGTATCTCGGGCACGATGTTAACCCCATCGACCACAATCCGCTCGCTCTTGGGCGCGCGCAGGGCGGTATGCAGCACGGCGCGTTTTTCCGTCACGTTGATTTGCTCACCACTGAACATCGTGGCGATACGCTCACCTAAACCGCTTTCCTCAGCCAGTCGCACCAACAGCTGTAGCGTTTCCTCGGTGATGCGGTTTTTTGAGTAATCGAGATAGATGCCGGCGGCTTCGGCGGTGAAACGTTCACCACGGTGAGGATCATCGGCGAACAGCTGGCGCAGATGCCGGTTACGCACCGTTGCGTAATGAACCTCGAGCGCCTTCCACGCCGAGCGCTCTGTCAGGCGTTGCGCCGGCGCGGCCGAACCGGTGGTCAGCGTCGCGCTGCTCATGTCTGTCTGGACTTCGTCAGCACGTCGATTTTTGAGTCGATCCGGCTCAACAGATCGCGCCATGATTTGGCGAAGGCGGCGGTGCCTTCGCGCTGGAGATCGGCGGCGAGCGCCGCATTGTCGACCCCGGCCCGTGCGAACTCTGCGAGCAGCGCTTCGGCGTCACCGTCATCAACAGGCAATTCACCGCGTACTTTGCCGTGATCGGCGAAGGCGAGCAGCGTCTTCTCAGGGATGGTGTTGATGGTATCCGGCGCCGCCAGCGCCTCAAGATAAAGCGTATCTGAAGCCTCGGGATCCTTGGTGCCGGTACTGGCCCACAGCAAGCGCTGCGGCCGGGCGCCGGCGGCGGCCAGTGTTTGCCAGCGTTCTGATGCCAGCAGATCGCGATAAGCTTTGCAGCTGCGCTGGGCGATGGCGATGCCGAGACGGTTGCGCAATTCGTCCGGCACCTGGTCCTTGATGGCGACATCCCAGCGGCTGATGAACAGCGATGCGACAGAAGCGATCTTCGGATCCAGACCGGCGGCGATGCGCCGCTCGAGGCCGCGCATATACGCCTCGGCAGCGGCGAGGTAGTGCTCCCGCGAAAACAGCAAGGTCACATTCACCGGCACGCCGGCAAAGATCGTTTCTTCGATGGCGGCAATGCCTTCAGGGGTACCGGGGATCTTGATGAAAAGATTCGGGCGTTGCGCCTGCGCATGCAGTTCCACCGCCGCCCTGATGGTGGCGGCGGTGTCGTCCGCCAGCAGAGGCGATACCTCCAGCGATACCCAGCCGTCGACGCTATCGGTGGCGTCGTGGACCGGGCGAAACAGATCGGCAGCCCGGGTTAAATCTTCCAGCGCCAGTTCGAAGAACAAGGCCTCGCCCGACTTGCCGGTGAGCGCTTTTTCGCGGATGGCGTCATCGTAGAAATCAGCCTCTTTGATGGCGTGCTCAAAGATCGTGGGATTGGAGGTCAGCCCCGTGACAGAAAGCTCGTTGATGTAACGGCTCAGCGTGCCACTGCTCAGCAGTTCGCGCGTGATGTTGTCGAGCCAGAGACTTTGACCGAGATCGTGCAGTTGTTGTGTAATTTTCATGGTTCCTCCTGTTGCGTATGGCCTGCTTCACCGAGCAAGTTGGAAAAATCGACATTGGCCAGCTCGCCGATATGCTCAATCAAGATGTCAGCGGACGGATAGGCGGCGCTATTTTCGTGGTCGAGCGCGTAGTGGCCCTGGCGCGGGAAGACGGTCGTCAGACGATCTCCCCAGACCTTTTTCATCGCCGCCAGAATGCGCAGCTTGTCGTCCACCATGACGTAGTGGCGCGCCGGGTAACGCTGCGCGATGGCATCGAGCATTTGCTCTTTGTGCAAGTAAATCAGCACCCGGCCCTCGACCGCGTCCCACAACCCCGAACGCTGCACCTTGTGCGGCTGGAACACCACGTCGCCGTCCGTCAGGATCACCGTTGGACCCCAGTGGTGAAGATGGGCGATGACGTCGAGTGCGCCCGGGTACAGGCGCTCGGCAAACGGATAGTCCACCAGGAATGAAGACATCTTCAGTAAGCGTGGATCGTTCAGGGCCCCGACACGGTAGCGCTGCAAGGCGCCCAGATAATCCGCATAGCCGAGTTCAACGCGCAACGCTTCGAAAATTTCCCAGTAGCGATCCCGGTTTTCGTCGCCAAACTCACGGGCAAGATGGTCGCCCAGGTCGGCCACGATGCGATCGTTGTCGAGCAGGGTGTTGTCCACGTCCAGCAGAAATACGATCGGGTCCAGTGCAGTCATTGCGTCTCGTCCGGGTCGGGGTTATGCCAGACCCCGTCTGCCGCGATGAGCGCGTCTGCGGCCTTTGGCCCCCAGCTTCCGGATTTGTATGCGATGGCCCGATGATGCGTAGTCAGCACAGAATCGACCACCGCCCAGGTGGCCTCGAGACAGCCCTCACGAGCGAATAGCGTGCCATCACCGGCCATGGCGTCCCCCAAAAGGCGTTCGTAAGGCGCTTGTTTATCCTCCTGCTCGTCCAGCAAAATAAGTTCGTGCTGCTCGCCAGTGAACTCCTTGCCCGAGCGCTTGACGCGCGCGGCGAGAGCGATAGAGGCACGCGGCGAGAGCCGGAAGCGTAGGTAGTTGGCGCGGCCGTTCGCCGGCGCCGAATCATCGAACAGTCGCTGTGGCGGCGGCTTTAACTCGACCAGCACCTCGGCCACTGTGGCGGCCAGGCATTTGCCCGCGCGCAGATACCACGGCACGCCCTGCCATCGCCATGAGTCGATGGACAGACGCAGGGCGCAAAAGGTCTCGACATCAGAGTTCCTGGCCACACCCGGCTCATCGCGGTAACCGGTATACTGGCCGCGCACCAGGTCGTCGGGTGTGAGCGGGCGTATAGCCCGGAACACCTTGTATTTCTCGGCATGCACAGCCTCATGGTCCTGACGGCCCGGTGGCTCCATGGCCAGCAGCGCGACGATCTGCAACATATGGTTCTGCACCACATCACGCAGCGTACCGGCGCTCTCATAGAAATTGCCGCGCCCCTCTACGCCGAAATTCTCGGCCAGCGTGATCTGCACGCTTGCCACATGCTCGCGGTTCCAGATCGGCTCCAGGAAGGTATTGGCGAAGCGGAAATAGAGGATGTTCATGATCGCTTCCTTGCCAAGGTAGTGATCGATGCGGAAGATAGCCTCATCCGCAAACACCGAGCGCAGCACGCGGTTGAGCTGCCGCGCAGAAGCCAGATCACGTCCGAACGGTTTTTCGACGATAACGCGTGCCTGCGCGGCCAGACCCGCGGCGTCGAGCCCCTCGACGACCGTCTCGAACAAGGCAGGCGGGATGGCGAGGTAGTGTGCTGGACGCCGGGCCTCTCCCAGCGCCTGTTTGAGTGCGTCGAAGGTGGCGGGATCATTGTAGTCGCCACTGACGTAGCTAAGCAGGGATAGCAGATGATCGAGGGCGGGCTGGTCATCGATCTTGCCGGATTCCCTGATAGCGTCGCGGGCGCGCTTGCGCAGTTGCGCCAGACTCAGCCTGGGGTCGGCGACGCCGACCACCGGGATCTTGAGGCTGCCGCGCTTGGCTAGCGCGTAGAGCGCCGGAAAGATCTTCTTGCGGGCAAGGTCACCGGTAATACCGAACAGCACCAGGGCGTCGGATTCTCTTACGACGTCGTCTGCGTTTACCACCTCAGCTTCCTCCCGACTTCTCGTCATGCCCGCCGAACTGCTTGCGCATCGCCGACAGCAGCCGGTTGGCATAGTCGGCATTGCCGCGCGAGGCAAAGCGCCCGAACAGTGCCGCATTGATGACCGGTGCCGGCACGCCCTCGTCGATGGCGGCCAGTGCCGTCCAGCGCCCCTCGCCCGAATCCGACACCCGCCCCGAGAAGCCGCTAAGATCGGCATCCTCGACCAGCGCCGCGGCCGTCAGATCGAGCAGCCATGACGCCACCACGCTGCCGCGCCGCCAGACTTCGGCGATTTCGGGCAGGTCCAGATCATATTGGTAATACTCCGGGTCGCGCATCGGCGTGGTCTCGGCATCGCGATCGTGGCTGCGCTTGCCGACGTTGGCATTGTGCAGGATATTCATGCCCTCGGCATACGCCGCCATCAGGCCATATTCGATGCCGTTGTGGACCATTTTGACGAAGTGCCCGGCGCCGTGTGGCCCGCAGTGCAGGTAGCCCTGTTCGGCGGTGGCATCGGGTTTGTCCCGGCCGGGGGTGCGCGCGGTCGTGCCCACGCCGGGGGCGAGCGTGGCGAAGACCGGATCAAGGTGCTGGACAGTATCTTTCTCGCCACCGATCATCAGACAATAGCCGCGTTCCAGTCCGGCGACGCCGCCACTGGTGCCCACATCCACATAATGCATGCCCTTTTGTTGCAGTTCAGCCGCGCGCCGGATATCGTCGCGGTAATAGGAATTACCGCCATCGATGACCATGTCGCCCGCTTCGAGCAGCGGTATCAGTTCTGTCAGCAGCTCATCCACCACCGTTGCGGGCACCATCAACCAGATCGCGCGCGGCTTGGACATGCGGGCAACAAAATCCTCCAGCGAATCCGCGCCGCTGGCACCTTCGCTCTGCAGTGCCTTGACGGCGTCGGCGCTACGGTTATACACCACACAGTCGTGCCCTCCCTGCATCAATCGCCGCACCATATTGCTGCCCATACGTCCCAGGCCTATCATGCCGATTTGCATTGGCACCTCCTTAAGATCAAGTTAGCAGGCAAGTTTGCCCACAGTTTTGTTTAATCATCTTGAGCGCAACCAGCATCCTGAACCTGACCAATTCCACCGTTAACCGCAAACAGCGTCTACCCATCAGGTTGTAGCAGGCAAATAGCACAGCACTCACATCCCCAGGTTGATGGCGGCGTAAAACCTGCGGGTCTCGTACCGCCGATCGGAACTGAGTCCGTTACTTATCCCCGCCACAGCACGCGTGATCGGCCGCTGCGGCACCGCTGGTATACTTCTTCGGCTCTGCAACAAACTTCTTATGGCACGTATCCGAGCAGAAGTGATACTCCTGCCCGGCAAACGTTTCCCTGGCGGCGGCCTTTTCCGGTTCCACGTTCATTTTGCATACTGGATCAGTTGTCATTTCATACTCTCCTTATTAATGTGGTTGCCACGGTCGTTGGCTACTGTTGGCTCGGGGCAACCCTTCTAAACCAGCATAAACTGTTCCGCAATAAAGTCTCACAAGCAGTGTCTCAAGTATTTACTGAGCCCGAATAATACGGGGATATCGCAAGGGCTATCCCTATCTTTCGCTTCGCCTCTTTCAATGTTGCCAGGCTGAGGTGGCCACATGATTGATTCAGCGTGGTTGATCATAGAGATCACGCCGCGTGAGCGGAACCGGCCTGGAAAATGGTTCTCGTCTGGACGCCAGAATTTGGTATATCCCCGTGCAGCCTTCTTCAAACTGCTGGGCGCTGGCCGCCATATACAACCGCCAGATACGGTAGGTGGACTCGGACACATATTGCAGTGCCTCCTCTTTGCGTAGCTCAAGCCGGCGTACCCATTCCCGCAACGTCAATGCATAGTGCTGCCTAAGGCCTTCAACGTCGTGAATTTCCAACCTGGCATCCTCCATGAGCTGCTGCACTGTGCTGATGGTTTCGAGTTGACCATCGGGAAACACATAGCGATTGATGAATTCGGTCGAGACGCTTTTTTTCCAGCCGCCTTCATCACTGGTGATGCCGTGGTTCAGAAAAAGCCCGCCAGGTTTAAGTAATCGCTGGGCAATAGCAAAATAGGTCGGCAAGTTCTTCAAACCTACGTGCTCGAACATACCGACACTTACCAGTTTATCGTACTCAGCCTCACCCTGGAGATCACGGTAATCAAGTAGTTCAACGGAAACTTTTTGTTCCAGCCCGCGCTGCCTGATAGTGCGTTGAGCATGGTCGTACTGATTTTGGCTCAGGGTAATGCCATGCGCGATCACACCATAATGTTCTGCAGCCCAGCAGACCAGGGCACCCCAGCCGCAGCCGATGTCAAGTAGCCGTTCACCGGGCTTGAGTCGCAATTTACGACATATATGGTCGAGCTTGTTCCGTTGCGCCTGTTCCAGACTTTGATCGACGCCCTCGTAGTAGGCACAGGAATAAAGCATTTGTTCGTCCAGCCACAGTCCATAGAAATCGTTGGAGGCATCATAGTGAAAAGAAATGGCTTTGCGATTTAGGCTTTTGCTGGACTCCAGCCCCAGCTTTTGCCCGAATGTTTTTGTCCAGTGGGGTGCGTCGCCGCCATTTAAGGCGATTTTGTCCGACCTGATCCTTAATGCCTTAGTCACAAGGCCGGCCTTTTCCGTCAGAGAAAGTTGCAATGACGCCAGATGGTGACGCAGTCTTAAGGCACTGTAGAGGTCGCCATCAATATCAATTAGCCCATTAAAAAAGGATTCAGCGAGACGTAGCGGATCGCGCGCCAGGACGAGTTCCCGAAAGGCCTTTGCTGACCGAAAGATCAGCGAAAATGCCGGGGCGTCTCGCCCCAGATCGACGACTGAACCATCCCACAAGCAAATGCGTAACGATCCGTCAAAATTCAGAAACAGACGATTCAGGATCTGTTTTGCCAGCTCGATGTCGGGCAAGGAAGGTGGTAAATTCATTTTAGTGGAAGTTGTCATCTCATTCAAACCCTTGTTTTATTTTTGATGCTTTAATCAAAACTGGTCGGTTTAGTGGTGAACTGCCAGTTTAACAGTAATCAATTACGCTTAGAACTTTTACCGCGACCAGCCAATTTTCCACATCGCAATCGCTGTTGAACCCATCCTTCTCTGCACTGTGATACGCCGCAAGCTCGATATCATGCTGGCGTTGGCTTGTCTCCTTACATATACCGCTATCGGGTTAGCTTAAGGCGTGTCACCGTTACTCTTCTACTTCACTATTGCTGATACGCCTACTGTAAAACATGTGTGCTGCACAGAGGTCAATCTTTCATTGCTATCGTTTCGATAAGGTGACACACGGCGTTCCCATCAGGCATGCCATCGGGCATATTTACCCAGTGTGCTGCCGAATGTTCCATGTTTGCCTGTATTTTTTCCAAATCCGCCAGCTTGTGGCGATTCTCCCGGAGCCGCTGCGCCATGATCTTTCGTACCAGCGGACAGGGAGAGTGACTATGGCTGCTTTCTTCTAAAATATCGTCAATATCCCTCAAACTGAACCCCAGCAGGCGCGCCTTGCGGATAAATGACAAACGCGCAAAGTCACCACTGTTGTAATAGTTATAATTGTTGTTTTCATCTCGCACCGGGGCAAGCAAGCCAATGCGGGTATAGTGCCGAACAGCGCCCGCCGTCACCCCGGCACGCCTCGCGAGTTCTGAAACCGTCATATCTTCTCCTTAACTGTCTTTACTTTTAACATCCCATCTATCGTGATCGGTCACTTTAGCTGACAAAGTGATAATTCCCGATAGTGTTAGTTTCATAATGTCACCTGTTCCAATAAACAATGTGATGTTCACCCTTGCCAGACCAATCTGGCGCCCACCGCAACGCTTCTTTGCCCGAATCACGCCGTTCCGTTGATACCCCACCATCGGTTCAGCGCTGCTCCATAGCCGCGGTATACTGCCCTTCGCGCGCAGCAGCATTCAGGCGCGCCCGCAGGGCAAGCGCCTGCTGGCCCGCCGCCTGGTTCGCCGCCATACCACTCCAGGCTTTGAGCACCGGCGCCTGCAAGGCGCGGCCATAGGAGAAGCTCAACTCCCACGGCACCTGGTTCGGGTGGGTGTTCATGGCATTGAGGTTGGCGGTGGCTGCCTGCTCGCTCAAACCGCCGGATAGAAAATTGATGCCTGGCACTGCGGCCGGTACCGTGCGCCGCAGGCAGGTAAGAGTTGCATCCGCAACCTCTTCGGGCGTGGCCTGGCGCGGGCATAGAGCACCCGGCAACACCATATTGGGTTTCAGGAGCATAAGCTCGAGCACGACACGGTACTGATGCAGGGCATGAAATACCGCATGCTGCACTTCCTCGGTGACACGCGCACAGGTTTCGATGTCGTGGTCACCGTCCATCAATACCTCCGGCTCGACGATCGGCACCAGGCCCTGTTCCTGGCAGATCGCCGCGTAACGTGCGAGCACCGTGGCATTCGCCGCAATCCCCTGCGGAGTCGGCGTGTTGGCGCCAATGGCGAGCACCGCACGCCACTTGGCGAAACGCGCGCCGGATTTTTTGTACCCGGCGAGCCGCTCCGCCAGGCCATCCAGCCCCTGGGTCACCTTCTCGCCGGGAAACCCAGGCAGCGCTACCGTCCCCTTGTCCACCTTGATACCCGGCACAATTCCCTGCTGCACCAGTAACTGCGGTAGCAGGACGCCTGCAGTACTTTGTTGTCCGAGCGTTTCTTCGAACAGGATTACGCCGCTAATGAACTCGCCCAATCCCGGGGTAGTAAATAACAGTTCCCGATACTCGCACCGGCTCTGTGCTGTACTCGTCACGTTGACACTCTGGAAGCGTTTCTCGATCGTGCCACTACTTTCGTCTGCCGCCAGAATGCCCCGGCCCGGTGTGGTAAGTTCCATTACTGTCTTTTCAAGCTGATCCGTGGACATGGTTTCTCCTCTTAGAATACAGAAATAGCAAGTCTTACCTGATATACAAATTCCTCAATGGCAATTGCTCGGCTGACCTCCATGCCACAAACCGGGTCTATGCAATTTTGTTCGCCGCTTAGCTGTTTCATGACTGGCGCCTTTATGGTGTTAGCGATAACGGAAATTTCAGCACTGGTGACAATGCCGGATTGCACGCACGTACTTTATTACTACGCCCACAACTCCAATGTGTAATGCCGCATGACCGCCCCCAGCACATCGCTGCGGGTTATCATCCCCTTCAACTCACCGTCTTTGGCAACCGGCATTGCCCCGATATGCTGTTCGACGAACAAACGGGCAATGTAAGGCACATCGGTGCGACGCTCGCGGTTAACACCCGCGGTGTCATGAGCTGCCCAACCTGTGCGTCACTTGTATGCGGGATCTGCTGTTGGTAGCTTTTGGACACACCGGCCAGGTATCGCAATATGTCGCGCTCCGAAACGATACCCACCGCCAGCCTGCCTGCCGAGGTAACAACCGGAACGTGACGAAATGTATTTGTCTGACATTGGTGTAATGCTCCAGTTATCCTTGCTTCGGGTGTCAAGCTCACAACCGGCGACGTCATCATCTGTTCAGCCAACAGAACTGAAGGATTTTTTGGCAACTGTTCGACAGCACGGTAAGCCTGCTCCGCCCTGTGCTGCCGGCCATGTTGTTCAGACGCACCAGAATGCTCCATATCATCAATGGAACGCGTGGCAACAATGGCGGCGGCTTTTCCACCATGGGCTTTGAAACACCTTGTCCAATGGCATCAGTTCATGACCGCTCAAGCCGTATACCGTAAACGATGTCACTGCTTTATCCCTCTTGGCTACCCGTGACGATTACCACCACAAAGGCTGTCTTTTGCCGATGACGGACACGTTCTTTGCAACCAGTGGCTGTTGTCATTTTCCACCACCAGATCCAATTCAGACCGCGGCGCGGCCAGCGCCGAACCGGCGGTTGAGCCAGTTGTAGATCGGGCAGAAAACCAGGCCGGCATAGACGCCGTAGAGGAAGCTCTCGACGAGTCCGAGCAGGAAGCCCCACCAGGTGAGCCATTCGAAGGCGGGCAACACCTGTTCGAGAAACTCATGCATGTGCAGGCTTTGCGGCGTCACCAGGCCGTACACGATGCAAGTAGTGAACATGATCGCAGCCCACAAACCCAGGGCCCAGGAAACCAGTTTCGTGTTAAGCATAGCGTCTTCCTTAATGTTGATGCCCGGAAGGTTTCTTCGGGCTTGGTTTATCCGGGGTATCATCTCCGCCGTGACCGCCGTGACCGCCGTGACCAAACAGGTGCATGCCCACGAACAATATCCCTATCAATACCCAGAACCAGTTTTGCACAAGCCATTCCATAAAAAATTCCTCCCGCCCATATTCGGCAGATTATTCAGACCAATCCCGCCAGATCAGCCGTGTTATTTTGTTTCCCAGTAACACCCTGCCAGCCAAACACTTAATGCCCGTGCAGGGCATCTTCCTGGTGATGCGCTGAAGTCTCATCATCAATCTCCGCTCCGTGACCATGCCCCGGCGGCAAACGGAGATCCAGTGCACGGTAATTGGCGGCGCTCATGTTCGGCAGTGTCTTGATAAACGCTACAATATCCCACAACTCTTCATCCTTATGGGACGGCCCCCAGCCCGGCATACCGGTCATACGAATACCATTTTTAATCACCCAGAACAGTTCTGCATCCGACATGTGACCCTCATCCTCCGACAGATCTGGTGGTTCGGGATTGAGCCCTTTCGCCAGCGGTGATGGTTTGCCACCGGGTGTGCCGTGACAAATAACACACATCTCCCGGTAACCGCGAAAACCGTTTTCAATACGGTCGACGCCATCCAGTGCCGGTGCCTGTATGGTCTGGGCGCGACGTTCAATGGAGCTCTCCCGGGTGGTGACCAGCACCCAGCGTATCAATGACGGATCCTGCCAACCGGTGGCGACATTAAAGGCACCCGTATACATCACTGCAAACAAAGTAAGAATGGCAAGTATGATAATGGTGCCCAGCGTGATAGTTACAGTCTTCATTGACTCTCCTTATCTTTGCAATTCTTGAACAATGCAACACCCTTTCCAATCCGTGCCAGCACGCGAATGTGAACTACAACAGATTACCCTTCCTCTCTCTTATTTTTCAAGTAGATCCAGTTCAAGTAGATCCAGAAGGCCACCCCCCCTTCTCCCACCAAAGCGGATTCTACCACCTTGGTGCAGAACACAGGTCAAGCCTGTTTATCACTTGTTCAGCAGGTTAGTCCTCATCCCCCCACTCACCCTGCTGCTTCGCAAAAACAGGACGGATGCCGGTAATGTTGCTCGATATACGTCGTTACCAGGCGCTCGATCAACACGGCGAGGTCGGCTTCATAGATCAATCGTGCCTCGGTGTTCTTGTCGCCGAAGCTGGCCACTATGTCTGGGATCTCTTCGGTGATGAACACCCCTGGCTCGCCCGGTGCGTGCACGAGCAGGGTGCTGGCGAAAATGAACTGTTCGACCTCGAAGCCCTTGCGCAATCCATGCAGTAGGCGGCCAGATGGATCACGCTGGCGATGCGGCTGCCGTGATGTTCACGCAGAACGCGTAGTCCTTCCTGTACGCTGTCATCGGAAGTGATATCGATTATCAGCACATGGTCGACGACGGTTTGTTTCTCGACGACGTCGAACCCTTTAAAACTCTGCTCGAGCGATGCCAGGTTATTCAATTGAAGGCGAACTAAACAACAACCGGCTAAAGCCGGTGGGTTTGAATAACGGACTGAAAGTCCGGATACGCGTCGGCTGAACGACGCGTCCTAATCAGGTTCCATTTTAAAATTGTCATCCGGACTCGGCTCAAAATGATGCTCCAAATACGCCTTTATCATCTCCTCCGTCATCTGACCAACCGTGGCGCAAAAATAGCCTCGCGCCCAAAAATGCCGCCCCCAATACCTCTTCTTTACATGCGGAAACTCTTCAAACAGCTTGCTCGAGGTACGCCCCTTGATGCGTCTCATAATTTCGCTCGGCGCCATCGCCGGGGGACAACTCACCAATATATGCACATGGTCTTTACTGACAACTCCTCGAACAATCTGTATCTCGAAGGCCTCGCACGTCTGCCTGACAAGCTCGCGTACCCGCACCGCCACTTCTCCCGTCAACACTGTTGTAACGATACTTCGTGACCCAAACAAAGTGGTACTCTATTTGGTATGCCGTGTGGCTGCCGTACCGGTAATCCATGCCGCTCTCCAGACTTTTCAGTACAGTATCGCAGCTAAAGCTGACCGGCTAAAACCGGTGGTTTAAACCTTTGTGATGGAAAATTAATTACTTAAGGCGATTTCCATGATTTTGTGCAGCCCCTGGTGCACGAAGGGAATGGCAAAAAACGAATCAACCAGAATCCCCCGACGTCGTAAACAAGCAGTGAATTGCCAGTCAATGCCAGCCACCAGTGCCGGTCACTCCCACTCAATCGTTGCAGGTGGCTTACCGGAAATATCGTAAGTCACACGGGAGATACCTTCAACTTCGTTAATAATTCGACGCGAAACGATATCAAGAAAGTCATAAGGCAAACGCGACCAGATCGCTGTCATAAAATCGATGGTTTCAACACAACGCAAGGCAATGACGTAATCGTAGCGACGGCCATCACCCATCACCCCAACCGATTTCACCGGTAGGAAAACAGCAAATGCCTGACTGGTTTTGTTGTACAAGTCGTGGTTGCAGAGTTCTTCCATGAAAATATTGTCGGCTAGTCTTAACAAGTCGGCATATTCTTTTTTCACTTCACCGAGTATTCGAACGCCCAAGCCTGGGCCGGGAAAAGGATGACGATAAACCATGTCATAAGGCAAACCTGACTCGACCCCAAGTTTGCGCACTTCATCTTTGAATAATTCACGTAGTGGCTCAACGAGTTTAAGCTGCATATAGTCTGGCAAACCAGCAACATTATGGTGTGATTTAATGACATGAGCTTTACCTGTTTTTGACCCTGCAGATTCAATCACGTCAGGATAGATAGTACCCTGCGCTAACCACTTCGCATTTTTTAATTTTTTTGATTCTTCTTCAAAAATATCAACAAACAGATTCCCAATGATTTTACGTTTTTTCTCTGGGTCATCTTCGCCTTTTAAGGCATCAAGAAAACGCGCCTCTGCATCCACTCGAATGACTTTTACGCCCATGTGTTTAGCGAACGTGCTCATGACGTTATCACCTTCGTGCAAACGTAATAACCCGTTATCAACAAAAACACAAGTTAACTTGTCGCCGATGGCTTGATGTAATAATGCCGCAACAACAGAGGAATCTACCCCGCCGGACAAACCCAGAATAACTTCGTCATCACCCACTTGTTTACGAATATTTTCAACCGAATCTTCGATAATATTGCCGGGCGTCCACAACGAATCACAACCACAAATATCGAGAATAAAACGCTCGATAATACGTCCACCCTGCTTTGTATGGGTCACTTCAGGGTGAAATTGAACGCCGTAAAATTGTCGATCCTCATCGGCCATACCTGCAAATGGGGCACTATCGGTGCTGGCCATTAATTTAAAACCAACGGGCATTTCAGTGACTTTATCACCGTGACTCATCCACACGTCCAGCATGCCAAAACCTTCAGGCGTTGTGTGGTCTTCGATATTTTTTAATAACTCGGTATGGCCTCGTGCACGCACTTGCGCGTAGCCGAATTCACGCTTGTTAGACGATTCAACCTTTCCACCCAGCTGCGACGCCATCGTTTGCATGCCATAACAAATGCCAAAAACCGGTACATTCATGTCAAAAACACAATGATCAATTACCGGGGCTTCATCACCGATAACCGACTCAGGCCCGCCGGATAAAATAATACCTTTTGGTGCAAAAGCACGAATATCTTCTGCTGATATATCCCACGGATGTATTTCACAATACACACCAATTTCGCGTGAGCGCCGAGCAATAAGCTGGGTATATTGTGAACCGAAATCAATAATTAAAATACGATGTGCATGAATATTTTGATGCATGTGTTTTTACCATTTTATTATCTAAAAAAACAAAGCCTACACAGTAACTGCATAGGCTTTTATTAAACATCTTTATAACTGCATTTAGTCAATTCTATAATTAGGCGCTTCTTTCGTAATAGTCACATCATGAACATGGCTCTCACGCATGCCCGCCGATGTTACACGAACAAACGTAGGCTTAGCTCGCATTTCATCAACACTATGGCACCCGGTGTAACCCATGCTGGCGCGCACCCCACCTAACATTTGATGAATGATACTCAACATTGAACCTTTATAAGGCACACGACCTTCGATACCTTCAGGTACGAGTTTTTCAACATTGGAAGAATCCTGAAAATAGCGATCACTGGAACCCTGCGCCTGAGACATTGCCCCTAACGAACCCATGCCGCGATATGATTTGTAAGAGCGCCCTTGATACAACTCAACTTCGCCCGGTGCCTCTTCAGTACCCGCAAACATGCTGCCGACCATAACACTGTATGCGCCAGCCACAAGTGCTTTTGCCATATCACCGGAAAAGCGAATACCACCATCCGCAATCAACGGCACACCAGTGCCCTTTAATGCTTCTGCTACATTAGCAACCGCCGTAATTTGCGGCACACCAACACCACTGACAATACGTGTTGTACAAATAGAACCTGGACCTATACCGACTTTCACGCCGTCTGCACCGGCCTCAACCAGGGCTAGTGCCGCGTCGGCTGTTGCGATGTTGCCACCAATAACCTGTAAATCAGGGTAGTTTTGCTTAACCCAGCGAACGCGATCTAATACGCCCTGTGAATGCCCGTGAGCAGTATCAACAACAATCACATCAACACCAGCAGCAACCAAGGCCGCTACACGATCAGGGGTATCACCACCAGTGCCAACGGCAGCACCGACGCGTAAACTGCCCTGACTATCTTTACAGGCATTGGGAAAATCCGTCGATTTTTGAATATCTTTAACGGTAATCATTCCGCGCAACTGAAAGCCATCATTCACGACCAGCACTTTTTCTATGCGATATTTATGCAATAAAGCCAGCACTTCATCTTTATCAGCACCTTCTTTAACGGTGACCAGTCGATCCTGCTTGGTCATAATGTCGGAAACCGGATTATCGAGCTGAGTTTCAAAACGCAAATCACGCGCGGTAACAATGCCCACCAGCTTGTCACCATCAACAACTGGCACACCTGAAATATTATTCGCCTGAGTAATGCTCATGACTTCTCGAATCGTGATAGTCGGCGGCACCGTGATTGGCTCTTTTATAACACCACTTTCAAACTTTTTAACACTGAGAACATTGGCTGCCTGCTGCTCAATCGTCATGTTTTTGTGGACAATACCTAAACCACCTTCCTGTGCCAGAGCAATAGCAAGCCCAGCCTCGGTCACGGTGTCCATCGCCGCTGAAACCATGGGGATATTCAGCTCGATTTCGCGGGTTATTCGGGTTTTCAGGCTCACTTCTTTCGGTAATACCGTAGAATGGGCAGGTAGAAGAAGTACGTCGTCAAAGGTAAGGGCTTCGTGATCTATTCGCAGCATGGATGAATCCAGAAAATTAATGTAGATGAATACAGGTTAACCGGTGATTATAGCGCATTTAGTTCATTTTCGTAAATACATAAAACTCTAATATACATAAAAAATTATCGCCCATAGATAATTTATATAATACATATTCCCAATATAGAACAGCGACATGGTTTAAATTCAATTTCTTTATGGTATGGTTATGTCACTTTGACGAAACCTTAAAAAGCACTGAACCTGCTGAGGAGTGGATGATGAAAAAGCTTGCTGTAATTGCCGCTGCGCTGTTGTTATTTGGTTGCGCATCAACTGGCACCAAAATGGAAGAACCTGCCGACTACGCTACCTTAGTACAACAGGCAAATGAATCCATCAAAAAAGCAAGATCGGTCGGCGGTGAATGGCGCGATTCTACCAAGTTTTTGAAAAAAGCGGCGAAAGCTGAGAAAGCGGGCAAAATAGAAAAAGCTTTAAAACTCGTCAAAAAAGCCAAATTTGAAGGTGAAATGGGTTACAAGCAGGCAATAGAACAAAAAGATGCAGGGCCTTGGTTGTTTTAAATTGCTGGCCGAAGAGACTGTCTTAATCATTTAATCCACCTCAACCAACACCACACATCAAAAAGGCCACGCTGCAATTGCAGCATGGCCTTTTGTTTTTGCGTGTATAATCTTCAGCTCTTAAACTCACCAATCAATCAAAAATGCCTCAACACACTCAATTTAACGGTACATCAAAAGGCGATATTTTCGTCTACTCAATTTCCGAGCTAAACCAGGATGTGCGAACCCTGCTCGAGCGCGGGTTTTCGCAACTCTGGCTCGAGGGCGAAATATCCAATTTTTCCAACCCATCCTCCGGTCACTGGTACTTTTCACTCAAAGATGCGCGCGCACAAGTCCGTTGCGCGATGTTTAAAAACAAAAACCGAAGCACCGGTTTTACCCCAAAACAGGGAGACCACGTGCTTGTCAAAGCTCGCGTCAGCCTTTATGAAGCCCGGGGTGAATACCAGATTCTGATCGAAACAATGGAAGAAGCTGGCAGTGGCGCGTTGCAGCGAGAGTTTGAAGCACTTAAAAACAAACTGCAAAAAGACGGCTTATTTGACCCCGCGATAAAAAAAGCATTACCCGCACTACCAAAACAAATCGGCATTATTACATCACCAACCGGCGCCGCAGTACGGGACATTATCAGCGTGCTAAAACGCCGTTTTCCGGCCATTCCGTTACTTGTTTTTCCCGTTGCTGTTCAAGGGAATAACGCGGCGCAGGAAATAAGCGACGCGATTAAAATGGCAGATGAAAGCGACCTGGTTGACGTCATTATTCTTGCCCGCGGTGGTGGCTCACTGGAAGATTTATGGTCATTTAACGAAGAAATTGTCGCCAAAGCCATCTTCCATTGTGACACGCCGGTTATTTCAGGCGTAGGCCACGAAATAGACTTCACCATTGCTGATTTTGTTGCAGACGTTCGTGCTGCAACGCCCTCTGCCGCCGCCGAGCTGGTAGCACCCGATGTTAATGAAAGATTAGAATCACTGATCAACTTACGCCAACACATCAGCCGCTTAATGCAAAATAAACTGGCAGAACAAAGCCGCATTTTCACCACCCTGGCGCAACGACTGAAACACCCTGCCCGTCAGTTAGTCGAACTGACACAACAACTTGATGAACTCGAGCTGCGCTTATCAACCGCACTAAAACATCGAATCAAATACAAGCAGGCCGACTTACAGCACCTTAATATACGTCTTTCCCAAGTTAACCCAGCAGCTACACTGGAAAAATACCAGCAAAGTCTCGATTATCTGAAAAGATCACTGTACGACGGCACCAAACGACACATCAACAGCAAGTCTCAGCAATTACAAACCAGTGCCAGCGCGCTGCATTTAATGAGCCCGCTCGCCACACTGGATCGTGGTTATGCTATTGTCAGTTCACGGAATAATAACTGCATCGTCCGTTCCTATAACGATGTTAAACCCATGGACGAACTTGAGGTGAAAATTGCAAATGGGACAATCAACTGCACAGTCAATCACAGCGAAAAAACGAACTAGCCTAACCCCCGGCCGCTTCTTGCTGATAAGTTTTTTTGTCTTTATCAGCGCAGCTTCCAACACAATATCAGCCGCCTACCTGCCGGCCGAATCCCGCGTACCCGGTGGAATCGCTATCATTGAACTCGGAAAATCGAACGAAAAACCAGGCGTCAGTTTTGACAAAAAGAGCATATCCGTAGTCCGGCGTAACAAGCAATGGGTGGCGGTCATCGGCATCCCCCTTTCAAGCAAACCCGGCAAACATTTTGTTAAAGTGAAAACCGCGAATAAAACCCGCACGCTGGCGTTGATAATTAAAGACAAAAAATACCGCACACAACATCTCACCATTAAAAACAAACGCAAAGTAAACCCCAACAAAGAAGACATGGCGCGTATCACTAAAGAAAGGCCATTAATAAAAAATGCGCTAAAGCATTGGCGTGACACGATCGATGTCCCTTATAAGCTCATCTTGCCAGTAAAGGGGAAAAAAAGCAGCTCGTTTGGTTTAAAGCGCTTTTTTAACGAACAACCAAGACGGCCACACAGCGGCATGGACATCGCAGCCCCCCTGGGGGCCGAAATTAGCGCCCCCGCTGACGGAACAGTGATTGAAACCGGGCTTTTTTTCTTCAACGGCAATTCAGTGTTTGTTGATCACGGTCAGGGATTAATCACAATGTACAGTCACATGGATAAAATTGATGTCAATCCGGGTGATACAGTAAAAACCGGCCAAATTATTGGGAAAGTCGGTAAAACAGGCCGTGTAACCGGCCCCCATCTGCATTGGGGTGTGAGTTTAAATAACGCACGCGTTGATCCTCAGTTATTTTTAGATGCAACACCTGAGGATTAATAAGACAAAAGAAGGTTGTTATGAGCACCAAAGTTTCACACTACTACCAATCAATTATCGATCAACTCGGCAACAACTGTGACATCGATAGCTTTCAGGAATATGCCCAAACCGGCGGACACACCAGCGGCTTTGAAAACATCATATTTAACCCGGGAAACAACGGTTTTTACGGCATTATTGACGATAATGATCAAAAGTTCTTTCCGATTAACTGCTATAAAACCAAACACCTCTTACATGATCCTAGAAAGATCAGTTGGACGCGAGAATAGAGTGCAGGTAGTTGGTTTATCGCTGGGGCACCAGTGCCAGAATTGTTGCTATTCAAATCATTAACTGATTTTCATCATTATCGTTTTAAGCAGTGATGTCCTAAAGTTTTCTGGTTTACTGCCGACTTATCAATGACGCTCACAAATCGACCGAAAGCATAACAATGGTAAACCGGTTAAGCCACATACACAGAGATCAAAATTGCAGAAACATCAAATAAACAATAACCAGGTCGCACTCGTAGTTGACGACGACATAACCAATCGAATGGTTTTATCCAGGTTTTTAAAAAAACTTAGCTATGATGTGGTGGAATCTGAAAATGGCAAGCAGGCAATCGACGACTTCTTAAAACATTCGCCGGACATTGTGTTTATGGATGTCATGATGCCTGAGATGAATGGTTACGAAGCAACAAACCAGATCAAATATCTTTGCAAATCAGGCTTTGTTCCCGTCATATTTTTAACTGCATTAAACGACTCGGAAGACCTGGCAAAATGTATTGACGCCGGAGGAGATGACTTTTTAAGTAAACCACTTGAAATGACAGTGTTACGTGCAAAAATCCATGCCATTGAACGCATTCGTAATTTGTACCGCCAGGTCCAAGGCCTAAATAAAACACTAAAAAACGCCGACCAAATTGCAAACAAGATTTTTGAACAGGCTGTTTTTACAAAAAATGTCAAAATTGATTCTATTGAAACCTGGTTTAATGCCAGTGATCGATTCAACAATGATTTATTTCTGGTTTCCCACACACCTTCAAATGGCATTAATATTTTATTCGGGCATTTTAATACCAAAGGGCTATCCTCCGCGGTAGGTGCGTTACCGGCATCCGAAGTGTTTCGCTCTATGAGCAACAAAGGCTTTTCACCAGATATTATCGTACAAAAAATTAATGCCAAACTTCATGACCTACTACCGAGTGACATTACACTTTCCATGGTGTTTATCAACATTAACGAGGGAATAAATCAGGCGCTTATCTGCAACTACAATATGCCTGACGTGCAGTTTGTTAACGGGCATGAAAACACCCTGTTTTTTGAACAATCGCCAATCGATAATACAATAGGTAAAACAGCCGAGCTTCAACAGGACGTCGAACTGCAACGGGTTAACATAAACGAGCACACCCACATCATACTAGGCAGCTCAAACATTTTTTCCTGCAAAAATGACAAAGACGAAACTTACTCGAAAAAACATTATCTTGCCGCAATTAAAGATGGTATTTTAAATGGCAACATATTAAGCACTCTCAAACACGACATTATGCAATTCGCCGATGCGACAACGTTAAAAAACACCTTGAGTTTGATTGAGATCCCCTGCTCCCGAGAACTCATATCAAATAATGAAGCAATCGAAAAAGAATTTCGTTCAAAAAAATCAAAAGTAGCGCCAACTCATCCAACCAATCAAGACAATAGTAACCATCAGGTTCAATTTTGCCTGAATGTCAGCGGCTCAAGTATGAGAACCATCGACCCAGTACCCACACTCATCAATAATATTGAATCAGTCACCAGCATTAAAAAACACCAGGAAGTCATTTTCACGGTTCTAACCGAACTTTATGTTAACGCACTCGATCACGGCATCCTGAATCTGGATTCAAAAATAAAACAATCACCGGATGGTTTTTATGAATATTATCAAACGAGAGATAAAAAACTTCAAGAACTCAGCGACGGACACATTTCAATCGAGATATCGCTTCAGCTGAATAATGAAAGAAAGCAACTCTGCATTTCTATCGAAGACAGCGGTAATGGATTTGATACGTCCTCATTAAGCATTGATGACAGCAATGTTGCGTATTCAGGCAGAGGAATAAAACTCATCAGGGGCTTATGCGAAAGCATGTCATTTAATGAAAAGGGAAACCGGGTGGAAGCTATCTATCAGTGGCAATGACCCAGTGACAATGACCCGCGCAGTGGCAATGACGCCTTGATGACTCTCCAGGTAACCCGCACTTCTATCATATATCCCACACACCTCAATGCCATATAAGACACAAATATGAATATAACCACTGCCATACCGGAAATGCAAAAAGAAGCCTATAAATACATGGCTGACCGATCAAAACCGGGCCCCTTTATCATTTTTTCGATTTTTATTATCTTTCTTTATATATCCCCGATTTACAGTGACCGCCCAACTGAAACTATCATTATTGGAGCCGCCTTTGCCATAACCGGCACGTTTAGAATAATTACCGAATTCAGTTTTGTCTCAGTATACGCTAAACGTAAACAATACTGGATTACCGCGTATTCACTGGGCGTCACTTCCACCGCGATTATATGGGGTATATTTATTTTACTTATCGTTGCCGAGTACGGCATACACTGGATTTCACTACTCTCTTTAATGGCCACCGCCGGCATCAGTGCCGGCGGTGTTTTTGCCGTCATCCCAGACAAAAAACTATCACTTTATTTTCAGATAGTTACCCTGTTACCCACCGCATTCTACAGTTTCACACTGGGCAATGCCGCCGCATACTCCATCAGTTATATGTTTTTGGTTTACCTGATATTCATGACGGTTACGAGCCGAAAATTGCATGATGAATACTGGACATCAGTAAAAAATGCTCACTTACTTGATGAACGCGCCAAGGAACTGGAAATCGCGCGCGATAAGGCACTCGACCTCGCAAAAATAAAATCTCACTTTCTAGCGACAATGAGCCACGAATTACGTACACCAATGAACGGCATACTCGGCATGTCTCAACTACTTGAGCTTAGCAAACTCAATGAGGAACAAACCGAATATGTGTCCACCATCAAAAAATCAACAAACTCTTTACTCACTATCATTAATGACACGCTTGATTTATCCAAAATTGAATCCGGCAAAGTCACGCTCGAATATCAGCATTTTAATATTCACACGCTCATTGCTAACATAGGCAAGTTGCTAAACCAGACAATCAGAAAAAAAGGGCTGGCATTTGCCGTCCACATTGATGAAGACTGCCCACCCGACTTAATTGGTGATCAGGGACGAATACAGCAGATATTACTGAACCTGCTAGGCAACGCGATAAAATTTACAGAACATGGCTCAATTAGCATCAACATTAAGTGCATTGATGAAGATGATGACTGCCTGATTCGATTTGACGTGATTGACACCGGCATCGGCATTAACCTTTCAAGTCAGTCTCAAATATTTTCATCTTTCACTCAGGCAGATTCGTCAACGACAAGAAAATATGGCGGCACAGGCTTGGGACTGACCATTTCGAAGCAACTTGTGACACTCATGAACGGTGAAATCGGTATTGATAGCCAGGAAGGCGCAGGCTCCACTTTCTGGTTTCAATTACCTTTAACCACAACGGGCTCAACTAAAATACGGGAACGTAACGAAACAAATGCCTCGACTGATCATAGTCACGGCTTCGCGCTCGACAGCAATATATTGTCTCAACTAAAAGAAACAATGGAAGATCAATACACACAACTGATTAAGGCCCATATTGACTCATCGACACAAACCATAAAAAGAATTGCTCAACACATTCAAAACCGCGACGCAGAAAACCTGGGCATACACTTAAACGGTTTAAAATCATCCAGCGCAAGCATTGGGGCAAAAGCGCTCGAAGCACAAGCCAGTTTTATTGAAAAACGCCTGATCAAAACCGGAAGATTACCTGATGCGGAGGAGCACCAGAAACTCATCAACCTGTTTGACGATATGATAGTTGCATTGGCGGAAGAACTGGAATAGTTTTTTAATTTGGGGTGCTTCAGTATCTGCTCACCGCCCTCAAGTCTACCCCTCAAGGGTTAGTCCACTAAGCAGCCCTAACCTGTGCATTTGAACGAATTCTGATAATAATATCAACGCCGTCAGCTTCTGTACCTTCGGGTAAATCTGGCAACGCGCCAACGGTTAACTGCTCGGATTCGATGTCCATCAGCTCATGCGTATCGATATTATAAAAATGATGATGCTCCGACACATTAGAGTCATAAAATACCTTAGTCGGATCAATAATCAATTCTTTGACCAGGCCTTTTCGTGCAAATAATCCCAGTGTATTGTAAACAGTTGCTTTAGAAACCTTTGCTTTTTCAGCATTAACCACAGCCAATACCTGTTCTGCCGACAAATGCTGTTTTTTACTCAGCAGTATTTGAGCGATTTCAATGCGTTGAATCGTCGGTGATATCTGATGCTCACGCAAAACCTGAATTGTTTGTGGTTTGGACATCAGCCCCTGCATTGATTGTTGCGCTTTTTGTTGCGCTTTTTGTTGCAATAGATCCTGCATATCGTCACCGAGTTATTCCATAATATATTGATAAATTGCCAGTTTTCCCGGCCCCGGGCTTCCAAACAAAGAACATGCGAAGACAAAACCACCGCACCTGAAAAAAGCCTGTATTTTGCTCATATTCTGCCAATTGATTTCTAACCGTATCGGCCTATACGCAACAGAACTTAAGCCGCATTCAACAAAAAACGCCAAAAAAACCACTTTATTTCATTTGATTCTCCAGGAGACTGTCGGACTTAACAACCGCGTTTACCGAGCGAGCGCATAGGCTTCGGGATCTACGCTGGTGCGATTACCCTGGATCAAATCACACATTAATTGTGCCGAGGCAGGTGCCATTACAACACCATTGCGAAAATGCCCGCTATTAATGTACAAACCGGAAATTTGTGGATGCTCGCCAATAAATGGTGTGCCATCAGGTGAACCGGGGCGTAAACCAGACCAGTGTTGCTCAATGGGGTATTGCGACAATACGGGGCAGATATCCTCGACAAATGCCTTCAACTCAAACTTAGCCTCACCGGTGGTCGCTTTGTTAAACCCTGCGTTTTCCATTGTGCTGCCAACCAGCACCCGACCATCTTTACGCGGAATAATATACTTGCCTTTTGACAGTATGATAGATGAAATTAATGTTTCCGGTGCCAGGTATAACAACATCTGCCCACGAACGGGGTTGATTTCCATTTCAGGCGCTACTTCAGACGCTATTGTGGGTACAATGTTACCCAGTAATTTTGCGGTCCACGCACCAGCGCAAATAATTATCCTTTTTGCCTGCCACTGACCTTTCGCTGTAGAAAGCAAAAACTCGCCATTTTCACTTTTTTCAAAAGCCGACACCGTATTGTTAAACGAAAACTCAACACCGCGTTTTTCTAGCGCGACCATTAGTGATTTAATAAACCGCGGATTTCGAATTTGGGCAATTTGAGGCAAATAAACATAACGCCTTGACTCAACCCGGTTCCAGTCCGGCGCCGAGTCAGTGTACGTTATTTTATGATCTCGTAACCAATGATACGCCGCTTCATCCATATCATCAGCTAAAATAGACATACCACACTGCCGATACTGCGGGTCAATACCTGACTCGCGCTGAATGTCATCCACTAATGACGCATACATGTGCTGACTCTTAAAGGCCAACTCATTTACCGCATCAGGATAACGCCAGGGATACAATGGCGACAAAATTCCGCCACCCGCCCAGGAAGACTCTAACGCCGATGCCGACTTTTCAATAACCGCCACATCAGCACCCGATTTAACCAGCGCATACGCGGTTAACATGCCAATTAACCCACCGCCAACTATGGCAATTTCTACCTGATTTTTAATCACCGCCACCTTAACAAACAAATAAAACGATCATTTCTGATCAAAAAAACAACACAACGAAATAGTACTTAATTTATATTAATGAATGTGTTGATTTTACATCAATTTTTTAAAAATTATTTAAGGAAATAGCTGAAATTCCGCCATTTTTTCAGTAGACTAGCACTTAACCTGACAAAATATGGTGTTAAAACAAAGATAACAAATACAACAATTTAGTCAGCGTCATTATTTAACCTTAAAAACCGTTATTGAAAACAGACAACAAAAACAAATAACAAAAACAAATAACAAAAACAAATAACAAAAAAAGCCTGAGCGAAATTAAACGGATATCATGTCGGATACCCATCCGCATCAGGTTACGATTTAAATGTGGATGTGGGTAGATGCAGGTGAATGTAGGCAGTAGGCATAAGGATATGTGGAAAAACTTTTCCATTAAATTAGGCAAGACTGGCGCCTGCTCGTTTTCAAGCCCTTCAAGCCTTTTGCGCACAAAAAACACTCAATCCGGCTTCAGCTTAATCGAGCTTATGGTCAGCGTCGGTATCGTCGCCATCCTCGCTAGCGTTGCAATCCCCAGCTACATCAGCTTTACCCGAAACGGGAGTGTTTCAGAGGCACTTGCAACCTTGATGAACCTGTCAACACGCATGGAAAAAAGATTTGTGGATGTCGGCAATTACGGCAACGATGGTTGCGGCATCACTCAGGCAACCACCAGCAACTATGCATTCAGCTGTGAATTAGATGGCATCAATTACACCTGGACAGCCACCAGCGTGAGTGATGGTGGCGATTATGTTTACACCATTAATCAAGATGGTGTCAGGGCCACCACCAAATTTGAAGGCAGCACAGCAACGGACAATTGCTGGGTATTAAATAACAGTGGCGGGTGTTACTAATGCGCACTTTTTCACAATCACTAAAGCGCACTCAGCTCGGTGTATCACTGCTGGAGTTATTAACCGTTGTCAGCATTGTTGGCATTATCGCCTATGCCGGTGTGCCTCAGTTTAGCGGCATCATCACCGAAAGAGATTTAAACACCGCCAAAACGACGCTGCTTCAGTCACTGCACAAAGCAAAAAATATTGCACAAGCCGAAAGCACCATAGTGACGGTTGATATTCAAAACAACACAATCTCTCTCACGCCAAACAACTCATCCCCGACCCAAACAATGAGGATGCCCCAGCAAATTGGCGTAAATAACGCGATCAATTTCAACTTTAATGCCACCGGGCTCGCCGTAGATATCAATAACAATGCAGTAAACGAAAGCATCACTATTCAGGCAACCACGAACAGCGGATTAAACGAAACCGTTACAATTTCAACAACCGGATTAATCGCATCGTTGTAATGAGCAGAAAATGAAATATCTTTATTGTAAAACAAAAAATCTGCAATCGGGCTTCACGCTCATTGAGGTAATGATTAGCCTGCTTGTTTTCGCGACAGGTATGCTTGGTGTGACATTTCAAATGTCCCAGGGCATTAAAAACACCATCAACACCGAAGTGCATTCGTCGGTTATGCAAGTTGCCCTGCAATCAATCGAGCCACTTAAAAGGTCCGTTTTACAAGATAACACCGCGTTTCTGGCTCAGTTAAACGACTTAAACACCAACGGCACAGCACCACCATTTGCGGGTAATTCTAATCAGGAAAACTTTGTTATTTCTGTCGAAAGTGCAACTGATGATGGTGGTGCAGGTAACAATAATTTATTCACTAAATCAACCGCAAGCTGGGTGCCTCCGTTTACCGTGGTGCTTCAAATTTCGTACGACACTGGTATCCAATACAGTGACACGGCGACAACGACACTCGCATACTTTACCACCCATGTGCTTGTGCCGACGGTGCCGGGTTAATGTCAAACAAAACGTCCAATAAAATACTCGACAATTAAATATGCAACTGAGAAAAAACAAATTCAAAGGATTTACCCTCATTGAGCTGATGATCGCAACCACGCTCGCCAGCCTGATGTCGATTGGCGTGCTCTCAGTTTATGTTAATCAGTCTGGCAACATATCATCAGAATCACAACGCGACGCGACAAAACGGGAAGCCCATCGCGCATTTAATACCATTAGCCGATTACTGCGTCAGGCTCAACGCGACTCTATTCAAATCGCGTATAACGGCGCTAATCAGGGTGCAGTTAGCACTCAACCTGACATCGTAGGTACGTCTTTACAAATTGATTTCACCTTACCGGAAAATACCGATATCTGGCCCAATGTTAACAGCAGCGTGATCGATAACAATGCGGTTCGCCTGTCGTGGGCAGCAGGTAATGGCACCAGCCCCTTCCAAATACAAATCGCAAACACCACCAGCATGGGCGGCCTTGCGGCCGCCCCGCTTGAAACCATGGCTGGCAGCAACAACAATTCGATGCCGCACATCATCAACGTGGTGTTCTGGCCACTGAACACTCAGCGTACAATACAGGCGGCCGTCACAGACAATGCCAATAGCGGGTACCTGCTACAAATTACCGCTCGCACCGGCGCACCGGATTTAACTTATATCAACCCGAAATACAGCACTGGTACTTTTAAAAACTATCGCACCTACACTGTGTCCGGTGTTGTCGCGCCGAGAAATTCGTAACCGATACATGCAGAGACTAAAACAAACAAAGATCAGAAAACGCGGCAGCTTTAACAACCCGCGACGACAATCCGGTTATATTCTGGTGGTTTCTATTATTTTGCTGGGCGCCATGTTAATTGCGACCCTGGGTTTTTTTGAACAAAGCGCCGACAGCGTTCAAATGTCCGGTTATAGCCGGGATTCTGCCGAGGCTCTGTTGCTGGCCGAAAGCGCCATGAACATGCTCTACGGCACATTTGTTTTCAATAAAGATATTGATAATGATGCAATCGTCGACCGGGATGAAACCTATGATCTAAACAACCCGAACCCGTTACCATTGCCCTATATGTATTTTGTCAGCGCCATTGTCAACGCTGAAATTAATCAGGCCCAACCATCTATTTTGCAGTTGGTCGCCAATGGCGAAGCCCGAAGCGGCACCGCCCGGACAGCTGTCGCGGTATCAAGTAATGTCGTGCCCAGCAGCGCAGGTAATTTACTCATCAATGAATTATTTACCGCCACTACACGTCCGGTGCTGTACACATTAGATAATAACAACCGATTAGTCAGCAGCAACAACACATGGGCGACCATGAGAAATAACAATCAAACAGCTGCCGTCGCCTGGCTTGAATTAACCAGAGACACAACAATAGCAAATAGCCCCGTTGAAATTTATGTTCAGTCTGCAGCTCAGGTTGGCAGATCAATTAATTATGTGCAAAGGTTTATTGGTATTCTACCAAACACCCTCGGCATTTTAGGTGGCGCAAATGAGTCCAGCCCATAAGGATCTCACCCGCCCCGACAACCAAGGAAGGAAGGAAATAAATATGTGTAAACAAATAACAATAAAGATCCAATTGCTGATTTTTAGTCTATTTTATTTTTTAATCGCTGCACCGGTGCACAGCGCCAACACCGATGCCGCATCCGTTATTTTTGACAATACTGCAGGGGTCAACAAAACCGCCATTATGTCAAATATGGCAACTAACCGGGCACCAAACTGCAATAGAAATGACGTATTAACCGGTGACGGCAACTGTTTTTCTTTAGGCAGTAATGATATTCAAATTATACAAAACAATGGCGCAGGTCAGCTTGTGAGTAAAATAGGCGTTAATAATGCGGATTCAATCAGTGATGAAAACAAAGGTACCGACAAAGAAACTTACCTTTTTGCCAACGGTGAAAACCTGTTTGATTTAGATCAGTTTCGTACTGTTGCAGCTAACATAGGGGAGCTGAACCCTTCGGGCCTAAACCCAGACACATACGGCACCATTAGTTATCGGAAATTCATTAAAAATGTTGCCTTGCAACGAGCAATGTATGGTGTAGTAAGGGTAACAATCCCGGTGATAAAAAGAGGCGAAGTAGAAGCGGGTTCAAATTTCGAATTATGCGGTGAGTCGACCGGTGCAGAATGCAACTACCGGTGCGGCCCCTATCCCTTTACTAAAATAAAATCGGGTCATGTCATTTGCGCGATGACAATCGCGAACAGTGCTCAAGTAATAGTGTACGGTACTCTTATGTTTGACTTGATCGATGGCGTCACAGGCGAGCCCGTTCCAATTGACCAATTGCCAACTACCTCATTATTGCTAACTTCCCAAATCGTCGTTCCCGTCTCCATTAACCCGGCCAATCACAATCTCGCAACCCGAGAAATGAAAACAATACAGAACATACAAACCCTAACGGGTGCCAACCATTGCCCCGATGCTGCCCTTAACAACACTTCGTGCAGTATGTTAATTAATACCCCAATCAGTTACTCGCTTGTACCCCAGGAGTCGAAAGACATGTATCAATTTAAAACTGGTACAGCATTAACAGCGGAAGTTTTTTCGACGCTATCACGCACAGACCAGTACCACATATTATTCCCTTCCGGTTACGCTAATGGCTGGAGCACCGCTTTTTCAAAGCTTGGCATTTCAGCATCCACATGGGAAAGCTGGGGTTTTAACGTAGGAACAGACTCGGCCACAATCACCGCCAACGATGTACGCGGCGGGTCTTTCAGTGACATCCCGGCGCTCATATCCACCGGTGGATTAATCAGCCTAAACCATCACACCAATATTTCCGGTCTCGTTTACGCGAATCAGGCAATCGAAATAGTTCAACGCGGCGGAGATTCACCAGCAACAGCAATCACTCCAGTGCTCGTCCCATCCTACCAATATTTCAATGGCGCTCTCGTCGTTCGAAACGGGTTTTATTTTGAGGCGACAAAGCCCGGCGGCATCACGATGATCAGTAACAATCCTGACTCTTACAGCAATACACGATTAAGAAATGCGGCCGGTATCAAAGGAAACTTTAAAGCTTATGTTGAAACCATAAACACGCCACCCGGTTTAGTTGATGAAGAAACACCTCAAATTCCTCAGGTGTCAGACCGCAGCATATTTACCGGGCAAACTGCGGCGCAAGCATCATCAAGCAGCGGGCCTCAATGGGTAGAAATTCGGCCTAAATAGCCTCAGCGATTCATCTAAAACGCAACAATGCTGGAGTCGATAATTTTTTATCGACTCCAGCATTGTTTTTCTGCGGCGGTGGTCACCACCGGCCCGGATTGATCAATTCTAAAATTGGTACTCACACACATATCCCCTGCTTGTTTGCCGCCACCCACCGGCCCGGCAGACATCACAAAAGAATTCGCGTCTGCGCTCACAACCGCAAGATCATAAAAACCCTGTTCAGATGTGGCCAACATTGCCAAACCACCCGAGGCATCAGCGGCGGTTATGGAGCTGGAATACCTCGGGTGAGTTGCCCGATAACGCTCCTGTGCCAATTGCAGATTGAGCAACGCAGACACACCATCAGTGCGCCCGCTTTTCTTGATATAGTCGCTGTACATCGGTATGGCCACCGCAGACAAAATGCCCACAATAACGATCGTTATTAACAGCTCAACCAAAGTAAACCCCGTATATAGTTTCATCTAAACATCTCAATTAATTTTGGGAACCTGAACCTGTTTTCGTCCGTACCACACAAAAACTTAAGATTTTCCCGTTTTAGCCGATATCTGCACACATACAACGCAATAAAAAGCACGGTTAAATCAATCACAGGAAGCCGATGAAAATCCGCCAGTTAAAAAACAATGCCACCAATAAAAAACAAACGGGGCTAACCCTTGTTGAATTATTAATGGGAGTTGCCATCGTCGGCATCATCGCATCCGTCGCCGTACCGTCATTTTCCAGCATGAGTGCCGCACAAAAAGTGGCAGGTGTTGCTCAGAAAATTCAGCAGGACTTACTCTACGCCCGCAGTGAAGCGGTAAAACAAAACACCAATATTCATCTGTCATTTAGCACAGGCACTAACTGGTGTTACGGCTTTAACGACTCAGGCTCAACCTGCAACTGTAACGTAAGCGGTACCCCGACCTCCTGCAAAATCAGCTCTACCGAAAAATCAACAACCGCCGACGCATTCACTAACATTAGCCTTTCAACCGCCGGCAGCCTGAACCTCAACGGGGCCAATTTTAATCCGACAAGAGGCTCGGTAGAAAGAAACAACACCGCACTTAACGACGGAGCAATCACTGTCACCCGTGGAAGCAACTCAGCGACCATTAAAATCAATACCTTAGGCCGATCCAGTATCTGCTCAAACTCGTTAACACAATTTGCAAGTTGTTAAAAACCGGGCCTAAGCATTTTCGCACCTTAACGCGAAAAAATCACCCTCAAGATTTGCTCCAAAATTCCGATAGTAGAGACAATCAATATATGTGATAACCTTCTCAAAATCGACGCCAACAGGACTTAATCGTGCGGCAAGTAACCAAAAAAAATAACGGGTTTTCACTCATAGAACTCATGATATCAATGGCGGTGGGTATTGTATTAACCTCCGGCGCAATCAGTATGTTCACTGGCAGCCTAAAACACAGTAACGAATTTGTTTCCCTGACCAAACTTGATCAGGAATTACAGGGCATCATGGATTTAATTGCCAAGGAAGTTCGGCGTACGGGCTACGATGGCGATTCAAGTACCGGCAACGACACAGATTTTGGCGTTAACATCAACAGCACCGCTTCGTGTTTACTTTACAGCTACGACAACAACAACTCAGGCACGGTTGGTCAACTTGATAGCAACGAACAATACGGTATTCGGTTTAGCGGCAATCAGATATTTTTTGGTTCAAGCGTCACTGGCTGTGCTGGCGGCGGCTGGAACTCAATAAACGACCCGAACGCCGTACAAATATCTAACCTGACTTTTGCCCAGAATGACCTCTGCCTTAACCTGGTAAGTAACCGGGATTGTACAACCGTAACCGCAACTACCGGAGAGAAACTGCTTTTACGAAAACAAATCGACATATCCATTACAGGCAATTATACCAACGACAAAAACAACTACGCCCGCACCGTCACTAACTCGGTGCGTTTGTACAATGACATTTTAAAAACACAACCCTGATATGACCTGATATGAAAACAGTACTCAGAAAAAAACAACAGGGAATGAGCACACTTGTCGTCTCGATTGCGCTATTACTAATGACAACCATGGCGGTTATTTTTTCTGCAAATGTCAGCGTCATGGAAAGAAAAATAGCCGCAAATGACTTCAGGGCAAGTCAGGCACTTTTATCCGCACAGGCAGGTATTGACATCGTATTAGCCAATATCAGCAAATTTGGTTTAAACAATTCTGCAACACCGCCGACTTATCTCAATGGTGAAAAAACCGTTAATTACAACGATGGTACAAGCAGTAAAACCAGCGGCTATTACGCCATCAGTATAGACAAAACATTACCAGACTATCCGGACATTATCACAGTTGTCTCCACCGGTTATTCAAACGATAAAGCCGCAAAGGCATCAGTGAAACAAAAATTAACCTTTGCGCCGGTAATGCGTACGGACTCTTTCAACTATATTGACGTTGCGCCGATCATTGTTGACGGCGTCGTCAGCGGCAGCATTGACAGTAACACTGTAGAGATAAACACCGACAATATTTTTCGAAGCGATGCAAGTGGCGGCGCCATGTTACAGGCCTGGAGCAACCGGGGAATAACCAATAGCGGTACCACAACACCAGGCACAACGGCCCCCAGTGTCATAGACAACAGCACAGCCGTCAATTATAACAACAGTACACCACCGCTAAATCGTTTTTTTCTGCAGAGCGTACGAGACCCGAATAATACGGGAACAAACACTGACCTCGGCGTAAAACAAATTTCAACACGAAGCAAATGCACCTCGTGTACGAATCCCGCTGCATTTCTTGCCGCTAATCAGCCTGAATCAAAATTACATTATCTGGAGGGCAACATCACCTTAAACGGATTAACCATTGGCTCCGCAACTTACCCGGTAATCCTGGTCGTTGATTTAACAAATAATGAAAACTTCACATTAACGAACACGACAATCAACGGATTGCTGCTCGTCAAGGGCACATGGGATAACAATAATCAATCCGCCACCATAAATGGTGCCATCGTTGTTGAAGGCGGTAATATGTTACAGGGAAATAATTTAACCGTAAATTACAGTTCAGACGTTTACAACAACTTAAGTCAGGTTGGACTATATACTCGCACTCCCGGCAGCTGGAATGACGTTAATTAAATTGTAAAGGCATCAAATATCATGAAAACATCTCGCCAACTCATTCAACGCCGGCTTATTCAGCCTGTTAGAATCAAACGCATTAAAGGTTTTGGTCTGATCGAGGTGCTGCTCTCAACCGTCATTCTTGGCGTGGGTCTGGTAGGTGTTGCTCAGTTTCAGGGTACTGTTTTTCAGGACAGCTCTCTCTCAAAACAACGTACAGAGGCACTCAAAATAGCAGAAAAAAAACTGGAAGAGCTACGTCACTTTAGCACCATCAGTGGATACCAAACGAATATTACGAGCGCTTTATCCGGCATTCAAAGCAAATCAACCTCGATCATAAATCGTGATACGACCACCTATACCCTGAAAACCTATGTTACGCCGGATGGTACCGGCCGAAGTGCCGACCTGTCCGTTGAAGTCACCTGGCCCGACCTGAAAGACAACGGTAATGTGAATTCAGGCACCACCGTACAGCTATCAACCAGCGTATCAAACACCTTGCCAAGTACCCTGGCAATGACCAACATAGTACCCGAACCCACACCGCCACCATCAGAGGCGGTTCCCGTTATTGAACGGCTCGACCCCGACGACACAACAAATTTAACCGATACTAACCCGGAAGCCTGTGGCTGTGCTGCGGCCATCGCCAGTATTGAGAACTCATCAAGCGAAGACAATAATTTTGTCAAAGTTATGATGAAGACAAGTACCACAACGACGACCACAACGACTAGCACCCTCGGTACGGCGTTATGTGATATATGCTGCGACTATGCGATACCCGGCACAGTAAACGCCGGCCTCGATAGCGACATACTGGGCAACGAAGAAAAATACTATGCGGATTTCAAGAAAAAACTGGAAGCGTTTTTAGTCGATGAAGCCAATCATTATCAAAAAACCAGTCTGGACGATCATGTCATCGGTCAAAGCCACTTTGACCCCGCGTATTTATTAAAGGGCTACCAATCAAACACAAGTCTCTATGAAAATTTTTTAAAAAAAACCATGATGGGACGAAGTGGGGGCACCTCCACTGCAACCCGTTGGGCCATTTGCAGCTTTATCGTCGAAACAGTGAATACTGTCACAACAACTCGTGGCTGCAAGGTATGGGCTAGAAGCCCTTAAACAGAATGTTTAACATCACTAAAACACAAAGAAACGCCGGATTCACACTGCTCGAATCTCTGATAGTGTTAAGTATTTTCATTACGTTAGCGGCCATTGCATCAAGCGCCTACCACAATTTTATTTCAAACCAGCGTTTAGAAACGGCCGCAAACCAGATTTACGCTGACTTAAAACTCGCCAGAAGCGAGGCAATAAAGCAGAACAAAACCCTGTTTGTTTCATTTGTTAGCGGCGCCACGCAATGGTGTTATGGCATAAACGAAAATACTACCTGCGACTGCACAGAAAATGGTGCCTGCCTGGTAAAAGGCGTAGAACGAAATACGTCCGCCAGTGAATTTGAAGGCATCCAGCTGCAAAGCGCCAATTTTGCCGGTGGCGGATCATCTACCGCCTTTGGTCACAAACGGGGTTTCGCCGTCGGCAATGGGGTTAAAAATGGCACCATCTGGTTAAAAGCAAGAAATGGTGCTCAGGTCGCCATCATTATCAGCCGTGTTGGTCGCATCCGATTTTGCTCAATAGATTTAACCGGCTATCCGAAAAACTGCCCCACTCCACCAGCCTGACAAATGATTTCACACAACAGTTATTTCACACAACAGTTGTGACAAAAAAACACAATGATATACTTTGTAGCCTGATAAAAACGAATACCAGCAGGACACCAATAACAAGATGAACACGAATTTAAAAAATGGAATTTTAGTGACCGGCGGTGCTGGTTACATTGGCAGCCATGTTGTGCGTCAACTTGGCGACGCCGGTTATGAAAATATCATCATTCTCGACAATCTCAGCAAAGGATTTGCAGAGTCCGTGCTTTGTGGCAAACTCATTGTCGGCGACACTGGTGACAAAACATTAGTTACTAAAATACTGGCTGAGTACAATATTACTGCCGTATTACATTTTGCCGCGCACACCATCGTGCCTGAATCTGTTTCCAATCCGTTAAAATATTATGGCAACAATACCTGTAATACGCGAAATTTACTTGAGTGCTGCCAACAGGCTGGCGTTAAGCAATTTATCTTTTCTTCCACTGCCGCCGTTTATGGTGAGCCGGAAGAGATTCCAGTTACCGAAGCCACACCAAAAAATCCAATTAACGCTTATGGCACATCCAAACTCATGTCTGAATGGATGTTACGTGACCTCGCTCACGCAACAGACCTGAGTTACGTTGCACTGCGTTACTTTAACGTTGCAGGCTGTGACCCTGAAGGTCGTATTGGCCAGTCAACCGAAGGCGCTACCTTATTAACAAAAGTTGCTGTTGAAGCTGCGCTTGGCATTCGAGATCAGGTCGCCATTTTTGGCACCGACTTCGACACACCTGATGGCACCGGTGTGCGTGATTATATTCACGTTGAAGACCTCGCATCGGCACATTTAGATGCCCTAACCTACCTTCAAAAAGGCGGTGAGCCAGTTACACTTAATTGCGGCTACGGACACGGTTATAGTGTGAGAGATGTATTAAAAGCGGTCGAAAAAGCCCACGGCGCAGCGTTTCCTGTTGTCGAAAAACCCAGACGCGCTGGCGACCCGCCATCACTGATTGCTCAGGCAGATAAAATTAAAAATCTTCTGGGGTGGACCCCAAAATACGATGACCTGGATGTCATCGTCAGCAGCGCCCTGAACTGGGAAAAAAAATTACAGGCTAAAAAGCAGAAACAACAATAATCCTGGAAAGATCAGTTGGACGCGAGAATAGAGTGCAAGTAATTGGTTTGATTGGCGTAATGAAAAAGTTTGCGTTCACCTGGTTGGTGAATCAAACCTTTATCATATAGCCAAGCGAATCAAGTAGTTGTGCTCTAGCTCGTGGATCAACTGATTTTTCTAGGATAATACAAAAACAGTGACAAAAACTTACCGCAAGCAATCAGGCTTAAAACGCCACGTTCGCACTTTTTAATAAAGCGCGAACGTGGGTAACAGGAATCGCGTAGGTAATACCGCTGGGTTTCTCTAAAACTTTCTCTTTTGTCTCTTTCACAAATACTTTATTAATCACCCCTAACACCACGCCGGTTTCGGCATCATACAATGGACTGCCGCTATTCCCTGGATATGCCGTCGCATCCAGCTGAATAATATTATAGGCATTGCGCAAGCGCCGAATCATTTGAACATCCAGTTGCCGAGTTGACGTCACCGGAATGGCTACCGGCGAAATAGCCGAAACAATTCCACGATGCGTAACCGGATACAAACCAAGCACTGCCCCAATAGGAAATCCGGTAAAAGCATATAACTCCCCTTCCCTCACCTGATCCATTTTACCCAGCTGCATGGCCGGCAAATTAAAATCTGAAACTTTTAATAAGGCCAGGTCATGTACTTTATCGGTTTTTATCACCACCGCAGAACGAATAATCGAATCCCTTCCGGACCCGATAAATACCACCAGTTTTTCATTTTGTTCATGGTCAAGCTCATCAGGAATCACGTGATGATTGGTAATCACATATTGGCCATTTGCTACGGCAAACCCGGTTCCCATTAACTTGGCCGGCGGCCGACGCAACTTTAATAAGGTACCAACACCGACAATACTGGGTTTTATTTTCTCGATAGTATCGGGCAAACTCGCACTAACAGAAAATACAGGAAAAAGACTCAACATCAGAAAATGACAAAATAAAAAAAACTTAATGTGCGGCATTAACGTGTTCCCTTAACTTTTATCAACTTTCGTCAATTTTCGTCGCTTCTAAAATAGATAGACCACGATAGAAAGAACAACCCAGGCATAAATTCCTGCCACCACGTCATCAATCATGATACCTGTACCGCCATGCACTTTTTTGTCCAGCCAGCCAATCGGCCAGGGTTTCCAGATATCAAACAATCGGAATAAGACAAAACCCAGCAAAATCCATTGCCACTCAACCGGAATCGCAATCATAGTGATCAAATAACCGACGACTTCATCCCAAACAATGCTACCGTGATCGTGCACACCCAGATAATCACTATAAACCTGTGCAGCCCAAACACCAACAAAATAAAAAATCACGGTAATGACGATATAGAAATAAAGATTAAAATCACTTAATAATAAGTAAATCAGGACACCCGCCATGGTGCCGAATGTACCCGGCGCAAACGGCGCTTTGCCACTGCCAAACCCCAGTGAAAGCCATTTGGCAATAAACAGTTTTTGCGAATCAGACATATTTCAACTCAGTTAAAGTGCTCAAATGCATGGGATTCAAGATGATATTCTTCACCCTGCCCCGTCACCAATCTGTATTTTTGTTCTTCTGTAATGTCACCAATTTTTGTCAGCGCAAACTGGTTATCACTGGCGACCGCCAAAAATGCCGGTTCATTCTCAACAGAAACGGTCAGACACAACTCGTAATCATCACCACCAATAAGCGCCAGGTCATAAGTCTTCACGCCCTGACAAACCCGACGGTATTCTGCCGAAAGCGGAATATCGTTCACACAAATAATAGCACCTTTATGGCTCGCTACTAAAATATGGCCAAGATCAGCATACAAACCGTCTGAAATATCAATTGCCGCATTCACATATTGTTTTAAAATCGCTATTTCATCAATGCGTGGTTGAGGACGATTTAATTTTTGTTGAATACGATTTTTTTCAGTGACAGATAGATCAAGATTTTGATTCAAAGAACGTAAGCCTAATGCACCATCACCTAACTGGCCGGTAACATAAATGGCATCACCGGTTTGTGCATCACCGCGACACAATGCTTTTGGAGAAGTCGATTTACCGGAAACCGCCTTGTCAGAAACAATTCGACCAAAGATCTGAATCGTAATACTTAGCGGGCCGCGAGTGGTATCACCACCAATTAATGCGACATTGTACTGAGATGCAAGTACTGACAAACCACGACAATACTCTTTAAGCCAGGCATGATCAACGGTTGGCATTGTAATCGCCAACGTCATCCAGCAAGGTTGGGCACCCATTGCGGCCATGTCGCTCAAATTTACCGCAAGCGATTTCCAGCCAATATCATACGCTGCAGTCGTATCAGGAAAATGAACGTTCTCAATAAAGGTGTCAACAGACACTGCAAGCACAGCGTCTGTTTTTACCAAAGCCGCATCATCGCCAATACCAAGAATGACATCGGCCTGATTACCCCCAAGGTTTTCAAAATATTGTTTGATGATGGAAAATTCTGACATGATAAAATGAAAGTGATTTTTTATTTGCTTCGAAAACGCCGGTTGGGGTCTTTTTTTGCTAGCGTTATTTCGTCAGCGCGAAGAGATTTCGCCAACTTGTCCAACATGCCGTTAACAAATTTATGCCCCTGATCAGCACCAAATTTTTTGGTGAGGTCAACACCTTCATTAATCACAACACGATAGGGAATATCAGGCCGGTTTTTTAATTCATACGCGCCAAGCCTTAAAATGGCGAGCTCAATCGGGTTAATATCCGCCATTGTCCGCGCGACAAAAGGTTTAATTAAATCATCAAGCACGGTAACTTCAGACGGAATGCCATGTATCAACTCGGAGAAATATTCAAAATCCATTTTTGCGTTTGCATTTTCTTCCCTGAACTGCTTTTCGATGTCACTGATATTCTGGGCTGCCATGTGCCATTGGTATAAAGCCTGAACAACGGCTTTTCTAGATTGCTTGCGGGCGTGACTCATATAACACTCCTGAGATAAAACCACTTAACGTATTTATTTTTATGCATTACCGACACCCCATAAGGAATACCAACAACGACAAAAAGTTCTACACACGTCAAGCGATCAAAAATAAATTTGAATATTTTTTTAAAGAACGAATATCTAAAAACAACTCACAGGGGAAGTATGATCAAGCTCCCCTTAACATCACTAAATATTTTTAAAAACATTAACCATTTCAATAGCGCTTAATGCGGCTTCAGCGCCTTTGTTTCCGGCTTTAGTACCTGCGCGCTCAATCGCCTGTTCAATGGTGTCTACAGTTAATACGCCAAATGCGATCGGCAAATCACACTGCATTGCCACCTGGCCAATACCCTTGGTGCATTCGCCGGCGACATAATCAAAATGCGGGGTACCACCGCGAATAACAGCACCTAATACAATAATCGCATCATATTCGCCAGACTTTGCCATACGCTGCACGGCAATCGGCAGTTCAAAAGCGCCGGGTACACGCACAACGGTGATGTCAGACTCCATCGCGCCATGACGAACAAGGCTATCGATGCTGCCATCAAGCAAGCTATCGGTAATGAAACTGTTAAACCGGCTAATTGCGATACCGTATTTATGACCTGTTGCTAACAAATCGCCTTCAATGATATTTACTATGCTCATATTTATCTCGCGTTAATCTAATTTAATGTGTTCTAAAACTTCTAAGCCAAACCCTGCCAGGGCGTGCATTTTCATTGGTGTGCCAATAACCCGCATTTTTTTCACACCCAGGTCTGACAATATCTGTGCGCCGACACCAAAGGTACGCAAATCTGATACCGGTTCTTTTTCGGGTAATTTATGTCCCTGATCCTGCTGCTGGCAACGTTGCATTCGCTCAATCAAATGCTCGGTTGTTTCCGGTTTTGACAATATCACGATGACGCCCTTGCCTTCACTTTGAATCGCCTTCATGGCCTTGGATAAAGGCAGCGGAAACCCAGCACGCCGGCCAGCCAGCACATCACTCAATACATCACGCATGTGAACTCGAATCATCACCTCATCATCAATACCGATGCCACCTTTTTGCAATGCAAAGTGCACCTGATTTTCGAGCGTATCTCGGTAACTGACCATCTTGAAATCACCAAATTCCGTTGGCATGGTACATTCGGCGATTCTTACAATAGTTTTTTCATTACGAATGCGATATTCAATCAAATCCGCAATGGTGCCCATTTTCAGGTTATGCTCTTTCGCAAAAACCTCAAGATCTGAACGTCGGGCCATTGAGCCATCTTCATTCAAAATTTCAACAATCGCTGCGGCTGGTTCGAGGCCAGCTAAACGCGCTAAATCACAACCGGCTTCGGTATGACCAGCACGACTTAATACCCCACCAGGTTTTGCCATGATCGGAAAAACATGACCGGGCTGAACAATGTCGGTCGGTACTGCGTTGGCTGCAACTGCTTTATGTATGGTAACAGCACGATCAGCGGCGGAAATACCAGTGGTAACCCCTTCTGCCGCCTCAATGGATACGGTAAAACTGGTGCCGTGTTTATCGCTGGTCTGACTCACCATTAAAGGCAGGTTTAACTGTTCGCAACGTTCACGCGACAAGGTAAGACAAATTAAACCACGACCATAGGCAGCCATAAAGTTAATGTCTTCAGGGCGCACCCATTGGGCGGCCATAATCAGGTCACCTTCATTTTCTCGGTCTTCGTCATCGACAAGGACAACCATTTTGCCCTGTTGAATGTCTTCTATAATTTCTGCAATTGGCGCAAATGTCATTCAATGTTTCTCGTTGTATTGTTTCTCGTTGTATTGTTCATCTTTTATGGGCATCTTCCGCCAGGCTTCAGTGCTAAAAACCAGTTACGAGCCGAATCCATTTTCTCTTAAAAAGCTTTCTGTCAAACCACCAGCCGATATCGGTTTGGCCGCAGCATCACCCAGCATTAATCGCTCTAAATATCGTGCCAGCAAATCGACCTCAAGGTTAACCAACTGACCACTGCGATAATTACCCATCGTGGTTTGTAACAAAGTGTGCGGCACAATGTTTAGCTCAAGCGAAGCACCGTCAACTGCGTTTACCGTTAAACTGATGCCATCAACACAGATCGAGCCTTTTTGTGCAATGTATTTTGCAAGGCCAGCCGGTGCTTCAATCGTAAAACGTTCTGAGCTACCATCACTGTGACGTTTTGCAACTTTGCCGACACCATCAACATGGCCACTCACTAAATGTCCACCAAGTGGTGTTGAAAGCGACAAGGCTTTTTCTAAATTAACCGCTGCGCCAATCTTTAAACTGCCCAGTGTCGTTAACGACAACGTTTCATTTGATACGTCGGCAGTGAAACTGTTGTCATCAAACTCAACGGCAGTTAAACAAACACCGTTCACCGCAATGCTATCACCCAGATTAACTAATGACATATCAAGCGATGCAACCTGAATTTTCAGTTTGCAATCACTTTGTTTTTTTTCAATCGCTGCGATTGAACCAACCGCCTGTATTATCCCTGTAAACATTTTATGGCTCTTTCGCTTGTCTCAAAACTGGGGTTAGCTGCATGCGAATATCCTTACCGATTTTTCGAACATCTTCGCAGTTAAACGAGATTTTATCTTTCATAAACTGCAACTCAGGCAAATGAAACATACCATTTGCACCGTCGCCCATCACATCCGTTGACATATACACGATTAACTCGTCAATTAAACCCTGTGACAGCAATGCGCCGTTTAAACCCGGCCCGGCTTCGACTAACACTTCATTTATTTGCCTGTTTGCCAGTTCTTTTAACAGTTGCTTTAGACAAACTTTTCCCGCTTGTTCGGACAACACTATATGCTCACCGCTTTTACCAGAGGCATTTAAAACCACAAATATTGTTTGCCCCTCTTCACTACAAACATTCGCGTTTTTATCCACCCGTCCCAACGAATCAACAATGACGCGAATCGGCTGACGACGGCATTTTTCCGGTGCGTCAATGTCTCTCACCGTAAAATGTGGATTGTCCGCAATTACTGTCCCGCTACCAGATAATATGGCATGTGTTTTTGCTCTTAATAACTGCACGTCCTGACGCGCATGCGGCCCGGTAATCCATTTACTTTCAGCCGATGACATTGAGGTGCGGCCATCAAGGCTCATGGCAATTTTACTTCGCACCCAGGGCGTGCCCGACAACATGCGTTTGATAAAACCTTTGTTCAGGTTTTTTGCCTGAGTTTCAAGCACGCCTGCTGCAACGGTTATTCCCGCCGCCTTCAGCTTTTTAATGCCCCGCCCAGCCACATTCGGATTAGGGTCCTGCATCGCAATAACAACATGAGACACCTGTGCTTTTATCAACGCATCAGCGCAAGGCGGTGTACGGCCAAAATGGCTGCAAGGCTCCAGCGTCACGTAAACCGTACTTTTTATAGCCTTGTTCCCGGCCTGTGTCAGCGCATTTATTTCGGCATGCGGGCCACCGGCGTATTCATGAAAACCTTCGCCAACAATGGTGTTATCTTTAACAATAACACAACCCACTCTGGGGTTCGGATGCGGGCTGAACACGGGTTTTTTCGCCAATGAAATTGCCCTGGCCATATACGATACGTCAGTCATTAATCATCATCAGGCAACAAAGGTATTTGATCTTTGCTGTCTTTGGCTGAAACACTTTTTTCCAGCTGATCTATTTCTTCTCTAAACGCCTGCACATCCTGAAAACTGCGATACACCGATGCAAACCTCACATAGGCCACGTCATCCAGTTCACGCAACTCTGCCATCACCAGGTTACCCAGCAAGTCAGTTGTAACCTCGCGGTCACCGGTTGAACGAAGCTGACGTTTAATCGACTGAATAGCCGACTCGACGCTTTCTGTTTTTACGGGGCGTTTTTCTAATGCTTTTGAAAAACCGGAACGTAATTTTTCTTCATCAAAGGGAACGCGCGAGCCGTCACTTTTTACCAGACGCGGCATGACCAACTCGGCCGATTCATAGGTGGTGAATCGTTCAGCACAAACGGCGCATTCTCGCCTGCGCCTAACCACGTCTCCATCGTTAGCCAGGCGTGAGTCGATGACTTTTGTGTCTACATCTCCGCAAAAAGGACAGCGCATGGTGAAAAACTACGCTGGGTAGACTGGAAACTTAGCGCACATCTCCAGCGCTTCTTTTTTCACTCGTGCAATCGTTTCCTGATTGGACAAGTCATCCAGAATATCAGCCATCCAGTCGGCCAGCTTTTCAACTTCGGCTTCTTTAAAACCACGCGTGGTAATCGCCGGTGTACCGATACGAATGCCGCTAGTAACAAAAGGTGATTGCGGGTCATTAGGCACGGCGTTTTTATTAGCGGTAATGTTTGCCGCCTGTAGTGCTGCTTCTGCATCTTTACCGGTTATGTTTTTATCACGCAGATCAATCAAAATTAAATGGTTGTCAGTACCGCCGGATAACACATTAACACCACGAGATTGCAGACGTGCTGCCATGGCTCTGGCATTCTTAACTACCTGCGCCTGATAGGTTTTATATTCCGGCTCCAATGCTTCTTTAAACGCAACCGCTTTACCTGCAATCACATGCATTAACGGGCCGCCCTGTGTACCGGGAAAAACCAGTGAGTTTAGTTTTTTTTCAATTTCAGGATTAGATTTAGCGATGATCAAACCACCACGAGGGCCACGTAATGTTTTGTGGGTTGTAGTAGTTGTGACATCGGCAATGTTAACCGGGCTTGGGTATTCACCCGCCGCAACTAAACCGGCAACGTGCGCCATATCGACAAAAAGGTAAGCGCCCACTTTGTCGGCAATGTCACGGAAACGCTGCCAGTCAACAACACGGGAATAAGCACTAAAGCCGGCAATAATCATTTTTGGTTTATGCTCAAGGGCCAGGGCTTCTACCTGTTCGTAGTCCAGCAGACCGGTTTCAACGTCAACACCATATTGAACCGCGTTGAAAATCTTGCCCGAAAAGTTAACCTTGGCACCATGCGTAAGGTGGCCACCGTGCGCCAGACTCATGCCCAAAATAGTGTCACCGGGCTGCAGCAAAGCATAATAAACGGCCGCATTTGCCTGTGAACCGGAATGTGGTTGAACGTTAACATAATCTGCGCCAAACAACTCTTTTGCTCGATCAATCGCCAGTTGCTCAGCAATATCGACATTTTCACAGCCACCGTAATAGCGTTTTGAAGGATATCCCTCGGCATATTTATTAGTTAAAACAGTGCCTTGTGCCTCCATCACACGCGGACTGGTGTAGTTTTCTGAAGCGATAAGCTCAATATGCTCTTCCTGGCGAATTTCTTCTGCCTTTATCGCCTGCCATAATTCAGGATCATATCCTTCGATCTTCATGCCTTTTGAAAACATACAATTCTCCAATAAATTCAAGGGGGTATAGTTGCCTACTGTGTTTATACAAATTTACACAGCTGGCAAGGGAGCTGCGTCTTTACACCTATAATAAAGCACGCGCCTCCTGAGAGTCATTTTTGAAAAAGGCGCTGATTATAGCTGAATATCTACTTTTCGGCTATTTTTTAGCGTAACAAAGCCCAATTCTGGCATAACCACGCATAGCCCAGAATTCAACGAATTACCCATAGGCGCCGGCCTGCGGGGCAAAACCTAAGCTTGTGGTGCGCTTATATTTTTTTAAAGTCATCCAACAAAGAAAATAACGTCGAGATCTTAAACGGTTTCCTTAAAAAACCAAAACAACCTGCATCAATCGCAAGCTGCGCGTCTATCCCTTCATGAAACCCTGTCATCAATATGAACTGAATGTGCTGATTTTGTTTTCGCAGCTTTTCGACTAACTCCAACCCCAACATGCCAGGCATGGTTTGATCGACAATGACCAGGTCAAACTCATCGGGTGCCCGGGTTAGCCGCTCACAGGTCCTTAATGAATCCGTTTCAACTTCTGCACAAATATTTTTTGATGCTAAGGAATCAACAATAAATTTGCCAATTGAGATTTCATCATCAACCACCAGCACATTACATTGATGAGGTTCTGTTGCCGGAAAAATTGATTTTTCTACATCTTTATCATTCACAAAAAACTGACGACGAGTTGCCACCGGCAGCAAAAGCGTAAACGTCGTGCCTTGCCCAACGGCGGAATCCAGTAGAATATGCCCACCCGAACCATGCACAATACCGTGCACCATAGACAGCCCCATACCAGTACCCTTACCAACTTCTTTTGTGGTAAAAAAAGGTTGAAAAATACGATCAGCAATCTCTTGCAACAACCCTTCACCGCTATCTTTAACCCTTACCCTGACAAAATCACCAATCACGTTTTCATGACATGAAGCACAAATATCGCTATCTGCTGAAAAGGAATCAACCGTAATTAACAATACACCCAGACCCGACATCGCATCGCGCGCATTAATACACAAATTCATTATCACTTGATGAATTTGTACAGCATTAACATCAGCCAGGAGTGCCTCTGAAGTTATGCGACAGTTAATCTCGATACTCGCAGTTAACATTGTCTTAAGCATGTTAAGTAACCCTTGTACCAGCAAACCAATATCAACCACTTCTTTTACCGAATCTTCATTTCGACTAAATGCCTGCATTTGGCTCACGAGATCTTTTGCTCGTCGACCGGCAGCCAAAATTTCATGCAAATACTCGCCGACCTTATCTGATGAAATTACCACTTCATTCTCTATAGCCAGCTCAGCAAACCCCATAATCGAGGCGAGCATATTATTAAAATCATGGGCAATACCGCCGGTTAATTGCCCGATTGCCTCCATTTTCTGCGATTGCTGCAACTGTTGTTCAAGCTCTTTTCGAACCAACTCCTCAGCCTTGCGAACATCAATATCCTGCACCAGACCCAATAATTTAATCGGCTCACCATGCTCATTTCGACTAACATCTCCCGACTCAGAAACCCATTTAAGATCACCATTGGGCAACACAACTCGATGCTCTACATAGTATTTACCACCTTCGTGATAGCAGGCATCAATCGCTTTTGATATCTTCTCAACATCAGGTGGATACACGACATCATTAAACACATCTACGGAATCTATCCGAGCATCTTCAGATAAACCGAAAATCTCTTTTGCAGCGTCCGACCAGAATAATTCCCTGGTTTTTAGATCATACTCCCAGGCACCGACGCCGGCGTATTTTTGGCTCAGCTTCATACGTGATTCACTCAACCGAAGTGCTTCCGCCACTGCTTTTCGCTCTACAATTTCAGTCTTAAGTCCAGAATACAGCCGAGCATTTTCCAGGGAAATCGCCAGCTGCGATAAAAGCGTACGAAAAAAGGGCAACGGCTCAGTCTTAAAGACGTTGGCGGATAATCGATTTTCAAGATAAAGCACGGCGATCATGTGACCATGAATAGAAATCGGGCTACACATAATTGAACGCGCCCGAGAGCGAATCACATACGGATCAGTGTTAAAATCGGTGTCTTGTCTGGCATCGCCGATAACAATATCTCGGCCTCCACTAACAACCCGCTGGACAACACTTTGCGCAACATCTTCGACCTTGTTAAGTAATATATTCTCATTTAAAAACACACTCGACAGACCGTCTTTATTTTCCGCAGCAAGATAAACTTCTTTGTCCTCGACAAAAAACAACAACCCATAACTTGCATAGGTATCCTCCAGGGCAATTGACAACATCTTCAACAAAAGACGATCCATATTTATTTCGGATGAAATTGCCTGTGATGCACGAATGATGGAATTAAGTTCAAAATTTTGAGAAAACTGAGATTCAAGTGAATTAATCTCGCCCTCGTTTTCTTTTAATAAACTAGCCAACAAGGTGCGCGCTTTTTCAACCGCCCCCCACTGCTGATAAAAATAAGCGGATTTTTCATAAGCGCTAAGTGCATCAGCATCTAATCCGGCCGTCTGCAAATAAACCGCCTGTTTTTCAAAACAAAGTGCTTTAACAAAGTTAGAATCAGAAATATCAGCTGCGGCTATCGCCGCCGAAAAAAAGTCTGCGACTTTCACGTCGTTAATGAGAGAGGCGTATTCAGCTTGAATCAGTGCTTTTTGATACGTAAAATTTTCTGGACAATAGAAACTCCAGCCTTCAATGATGCGTTGTGACTCTGCCAGCTGATATTTTTCAATATCCAGCAGCGATTCACCACTATTTTTCGCTTTAGCAATAAGGCACAAAGCACGATAAAAATAAAATTGTGACAGTGGGAACATGACAATTTGCTCATCAAGATTAGTTGCAAATTTGTCAGCAACATCTAACGCCTTTTCATATTCCCCCTCGAAATAATAGCGCTGCATAGCCAGAATAGAATACCAGACGGGGCCGGGAATAAACCCATCTTTTTGCCATTGTTCCACATTATCAAGAATAACTTTATCGGCATTAACATCACAACTTATCGGGTTAGAATAACATTTCATAAAAGACTGCAACATCGCATAGGCCTGAAGCATCTTTTCATCATTTGTTTGCTTCACAAACAGCAAATGTTTATCCGACTTTAATAAAATTTCACTTAGATTTTCACCGGTCAAAAATAAAGACCAGACATAAAAGAATGTCGCCCACACACCAAAAAGGTAATCGCCTGTTTGTTGTGCAACCTGATTACTCTCATAATACAGGGCAACACTTTGTGAAAATCGCTTTTTATGGAAACAGGTATAATTGCAGAATAAGTTATTTAATTTCGGGATAAGTATTTTGTTTGAAAACGACCGGTTCAGCTCAAGCGCCGCACTGCCTAGTGCATAGGCGGCATCATACCTCCCAATATTACTTAATATTGAGGCATATAAAACATAACCAAAACTTGACACGGGATTATTGCCGAACATTAGCGACTCTGTCACCATACGTAAGATACAAAACTGCATCATATCAACCCGCCCGATATAGTAAGCGGCTTCCCACAACTCCATATAAAAACCAACAAGCACTTCTGAGCTTTTATCTGATGCGACAGGCAAGGATAAAATCGACGAAACATCATATTTAGCAAAATACTCATCAACCCATTGTTGACGATTTTCAATCAGGCTTTTTAACAACCCGGGTTTAAATGAAACATCCTCTCCAGCATTACGCAAAATTTCCAAGGAAAAGTTTAACAACTCATCATATTTTAAACCTTGATTGGTATAAATATCCTTTAGCAAAGAAAAACTTTTTACCTGTTTTTCAAACGAAGAAATATTGTCACAGACATATTTTACGTGCTTCAGCGAATGCTCAACATCCCCCGTGAGATATTCATTTTTTGCCCGTTCAAACCAGATGTTAAATGTAATCTCCGGCTCAGTTTCCCAGGCGTTTTCATCCAGCAACGAGCAGGCATAAACAGAAAACATGTTGGCAATAAGGTATGCTGCCTCCGAACCCGCCCGTTTTGCCGCTGCAAAATTCAAATTTCTGAGCGTTGAAACAAAGTCATGATCTTGTCTTTTTTTATCAATCGCGCAATTTAAATGTGACGTAATTTCATATATTCTCGTTTCATCCTGGTCGAGCGACATTTTTTCGTAAAACACCATACCAATCCGGTAATGAATTTCTACTTTTTCATCTGGCCCAAGCATTGAAATAACCGATTGTTGAATTCGATCATGAGAAAACCGGTACCCATTATCGTAAAAGTGAATGAAATTAGCATTCAACAAATTAACAAGTAAATCATCAACAGCTGATGAATCAATATGACTAACCGATTTTAACTCCGCATCTGAAAATCGATTACCTAACATTGCCGCGTATTTCAGCGCGATCAGCTCATTGCCGGATAATCTTTTTATTCTAGCGCTAATCAGCTCAACAACATTCTTACTATCACTTAACTCAGGAATAATGCCCCATATCCAGGCTTTTTTACTTTTACTGAAGCGAAAATAATGGTTGTTTTTTAAATCAGACAATAATTGTTTAATAAAATAGGGATTACCATCCGTTTCATGAAATAATTGAGCTGCCAAAGCGGAGACTTCCGTTGATTTTTGATGTAAGAAATCTTCCAATAACAACTCGACTTCATCAAGGCTGAAATTTTTCAGGTTTAATTTCACGGGCTGAATATTGTTTTTGTAATTTCGAGCCAGTAAGCGCTGAACAAACGAATTAGCCTCAAGCTCTTTGTTACGATGAGTAGCAATCAATAACAGATAATTTATGTTTATATCTTCGATAATATCCGAAATTAATTCCACCGATGAGTTATCGGCCCAATGCATATCATCAACAACTAAAACAACCGGGGATTTTTTTGTGCTAATACAGGCAACAAACTGAGAAACAACGGATTTAAAACGATTTTTAGTTTCGACGGCGCCCAACAACTCGGTTTGTGGCTGAACACCAAAAAATGTCTCTAATTTACTCGATAATTCAGTGAGCACATTTAATGTCCCCTGCAAAGCTATCTTTATTTTTTGTTTCCAAACATCCTGTTCGTCAACGCTCTCATCTTTAAGCATGCGAACAAAGTCTTCAAATGCCTGAATAAAGGCACTGTAGGGCTGATGCTTTTCCTGCTGATCAAACTTGCCTTTAATAAAGGAAAAATCATCTGCTGGTATCGACCGGAAAAGCTCGTTGGTCAACTCAGTTTTCCCCAACCCTGAATCACCCCCAATAAAAACCACCCGCTTTGATCCTTCTGCCGCGCAGGCATATTCCTGCAGAAGAAAATCAAGCTCGGCATCCCTGTCATACATTTTTCCATTAAAAGATATTTGCTCAAGAAAATCGTCTTCCGCAAGTGGAAAATCGGTTATGGTACCCGTTCGTTTAACTTGATTGATACAGTTTAATAAATCACCTGAAATCCCCTGCGTACTCTGATAACGATTCTGCGCATTTTTTTCAATCAGCTTTAAGACGATTGAACTCACCATGTTTGGAATACGCGGGTTCAGCTGCGTAGGTGCCTCAACCTCAGACGCAAGATGACAATATATTGTGGTCATCACATTAACGGAGGCACATGGCAGAACGCCTGTTAACATTTCATACATCAGCATGCCCAGCGAATAATAATCCGACCGATAATCCACTTGCCGGTTCATACGACCGGTTTGCTCAGGTGAGATATAGGCAGGGATTCCCTCAATTTGTGAGGTGTTAGAAAACACCAGTTTCTCACCGCTGCTAAATGCACAGTATTCTAACCCACCCAGTGTAATAATATTGTCAGGGCCAATGAATACGGATTTAGCATTAATATTTTTGTGGACATAACCGGCGGCATGCACCTCACCAAGAATAGAATTAAGCTGAGAAATGATATCCAGAATTTCATTCAAGCTAAAATTATTTTTAATTAATTGCTGTGCAAGCGGTTCTGACTCGCTATCTTCAGAAACAATGATCAAATCATTATGTTGCTTGAAGCTAATTAGCACATTTTCTATACTGGTAATATTGGCGGAATGAATCAGTTGCTGGACATGACGAAATTGATTATTTGACTGAAAACCTTTTACATGCCGGATAATTACCGGACAATTGTCTGAACTTGATTTACCGTGATACACATCCGTGCCATCATCGCTACTCAATTTTTTATTGATTTCATAACCAACGATACTCAGCATCATTTTCTCCGACTACAATGAAGAGCCATGTAAATCACCCAAAAACTCTGAATTTATACGACACCTATATTTCTATGCAACATGCAATTGATGTCACAATGAGAAAATGAAGTATAATACTTAAAACAACGTCATACACAGCCTATTATTTATAAAAATATCGATTAAATGCCAACTCTGCCCCCCCAAACTGTGTTAACCGATACTTTTGGATATCAATCGTTTCGACACCATCAAGCCGACATTATTAATTCCCTGCTTAAAGGTAATGATGTGCTAACACTCATGCCCACCGGCGGCGGTAAATCGCTTTGTTATCAAATTCCCGCGATGATTCGCAACGGCGTAGGCATTGTTATATCGCCTTTAATTGCGCTTATGAAAGATCAGGTCGATGCGCTGAAACAACTCGACATTCGAGCAGCCTATTTAAACTCCACCCTGAGCGGTGAAGAAGTCAGTAAAATTGAATCTCAGTTACGCCAGGGCCAGCTAACACTGCTTTATATTGCACCCGAACGCCTGTTAAAACAGCGCACCTTGAACCTCATTCAGCAATTAGACGTATCATTATTTGCGATTGACGAGGCACATTGCGTTTCACAATGGGGGCACGATTTTCGTAAAGAATATCAGCAGCTTTCTATCCTGCATGAATATTTCCCAAATGTGCCACGCATAGCACTCACCGCGACCGCCGACAACCGCACCCGAAACGAAATCATTGAGCAATTGGCGCTGACTCAGGCCGATGTTTACGTCAACAGTTTTGACCGTCCGAACATTCATTATGAATTGGCCGAAGGCCAAAACTCACGCGAGCAGCTCTGGAAATTTCTGAGCAAAAACCACGCGAGCCATTCCGGCATCGTGTATTGCCTTTCACGTAACAAGGTCGAATCCACCGCTGCCTGGCTGGTTAAAAAAGGCCGCAACGCACTGCCCTACCACGCGGGCTTAAGCCATGACGAACGCGAAACAAACCAAAGCCGTTTTTTACGTGAAGATAACATCATCATCGTTGCTACCATCGCATTCGGCATGGGCATTGACAAACCCGATGTGCGATTTGTTGCCCACCTGAATTTACCCAAAAGCATCGAAGCCTATTATCAGGAAACAGGCCGTGCCGGACGTGATGGCCAGGCTGCCAACGCCTGGATGTCTTACGGTTTACAGGACGTGATTTTATTACGCCAGATGCTGCAATCGGCCGATGCGAACGAGCAATATAAGCGGGTAAGCAATCACAAACTTGATGCCATGTTAAGCCTTTGTGAGATGACCGGCTGCCGCCGTCAGGCATTGCTGACCTATTTTGATGAGGCGGCAGATAAACCGTGTGGAAATTGTGATAACTGCTTAAAACCACCCGAAACAATTGACGGCAAACTGGCTGTGCAAAAAGCACTTTCATGCGTGTACCGCAGCGGCCAAATATTTGGCACTACCTACCTGATTGATTTATTACGCGGCAGCAGTAATGACCGCATAAAACAAAACGGCCACGATAAGCTCAGCACCTTCGGTATCGGCATGGAGTTTTCTGCCACCGACTGGCGGCGAATTTATCGGCAATTAATCGCACAGGGATTTTTACAGGTAGATATCGACGGACACGGCTCCGTTAAACTCACCGAAAAATGCCGGCCATTATTACGCGGCGAACAGGCAATTGAAATTCACAAACCCCGCCCTGATGATCCGGTCGAAAAGAAAAAGAGTGCGGCGAAACAGGCATTACAACCCTGGAACCAGTCTTTGTTTGAGGCATTAAGAGAATTGCGAATGACACTGGCACAAGAACAGAATGTGCCTCCCTACGTGATTTTCCACGACAGTACATTAGTTGCCATGACAGAATCACGACCCACAACCGAAAATGAGATGCGTTACATCAGTGGTATAGGCGAACAAAAACTCGACCGTTATGGTGAGCAGTTCATGCTAGAAATTAAAAAACGCCCCCTGCCCGACTTATTCAACAACAACTTATCGGACACCGTAAAGGAAACCCTGTTTTATTATGAGCAAGGTTTAAATATAGAACAAATCGCCGAGAAAAGAGAAAACACCGCTGGCACCATCTACAATCATTTCGCTGATGCGATATCAGCCGGTATTATTGACCCTCAAGCAACGTTAAATCTGGAAGATGATGACTACAATTTAATTATCAATATTATTGAATATGTATCAAATGAAGTTGGTGAAGGGGTAAAACTAAAGCACATTTTTGAAGCTTTGGATGAAGCCTATAGCTACGACGTGATCAAGTGCGTTTGGGCGAGTTTATAGATTTATCAGCACTAACTGCCAAACCGGCGAAAGCCGGTGTCCATATTTAACGCTCAACGTTTAACCTAGAAAGATCAGTTGGACGCGAGAATAGAGTGCAAGTAATTGGTTTGATTGGCGTAATGAAAAAGTTTGCGTTCACCTGGTTGGTGAATCAAATCTTTATCATATAGCCAAGCGAATCAAGTGTTTGTGCTCTAGCTCGTGGATCAACTGATTTTTCTAGGTTTAAAGCCTAAAGTTCAAGCCACCGCATTCCGGCCTTCGCCGGAATGACTAAGGTAACAGTACCAAAGTAAACAGAACCAAAGTAACGGCAATTAAGCCGATACCTTTTTACTCGCTTTTAGTAACCAGATATAACCCGCAATACCTGCCGCGACAGACGCGAATAAAATACCGGTTTTTGCCATTAACAGGTTTTCTTCCTGGCCGACAAATGCCAGCTCAGCAATAAAAATCGACATAGTAAAACCGATACCACCGAGAAGAGAAGCACCAATTATCTGACTAAACGTAGTGCCAGCCGGTAAAGTGCCAACCCCCAACTTAATCGCTACCCACGAAAAACCAGCGATACCAATAATTTTACCGATAATCAACCCGGAGACTACACCCAATGTCACCGAGTGAGTCATCACTTCACCCAAATTGCCAAAGTCCAGCGGTATACCCGCATTCGCCAGCGCAAAGACAGGAATGATCAAAAACGCAACCCACAGGTGCATGCTGCGCTCTAAACGCTGCAGTGGGGTCTCAACCAGATGCACGCCATTTTCAAGCGTTTGCAAAATAGCGAGCTGCTCACTATTACGCATAATACTTTCACCCGGCCGATGACTGGCATCAAACTTGTCCATTAGCTTTCTCACCAGGCTGCCAAAACCACCGGGCTCATATTTTGATATTGCCGGAATCGTCAATGCGGTTAAAACGCCGGCCAGGGTAGCGTGCACACCGGACTTCAACATGGCTAACCACAATAACAAACCAAACAAAAAATAAGGCAACGGATGGCGCACGCCAGCCCGGTTCAGAAAAATAAGAATTCCGAAAAACAGCCCAGCAAGGCTCAATGCGTTAAAGTTGATGGTTTCAGTGTAGAAAAAAGCGATGACTAAAACACCGCCAAGGTCGTCAACAATCGCCAGTGCCACCAAAAACATCAACAATGTTTTAGGTACGCGGCTGCCAAGCAGCACCATTACCCCAACTGCAAAGGCGATATCCGTAGCCATTGGAATACCCCAGCCGGCGGCCGCATCACCTTCGCTATTAAACGAAAAATACATCAACGCCGGTACAACCATGCCGCCAACCGCCGCAATGATCGGCAAACTGGCCTGACGGGGATCGGACAACTCACCAACCAGGATCTCCCGCTTGATCTCAAGTCCGACAACAAAAAAGAACAACGCCATCAAACCGTCATTAATCCAGTGATGCAACGACTTCTCTAAACGCACATCACCAAAGGCAAAACCAACGGTTGTTTCCAGGAATGCTTCATAGCTATGCGCCAGAAATGAGTTAGCCGTGACCAGGGCAATAATTGCACAGGCCATAAGCAACAGGCCGCTCGCGGATTCATGATGAATAAACTCTTCAAACGGCGAAGTGACCTTGTCGAATATTTTTTCTAAAGGGGCGTCATCGGTTTCTTTGATACCGCTATCTTTGGGGGCTGGGGATTTATTTTCGCTCATTATTTATACTTCTGATAATAAAAAGTGGCTAGTTTAACACGAGTTAGTGTGGAGAGATATTCATCCATTTTATATGTATATTTCCGGGCAGAAACAAGTTTACACCCCGATCAATCGAGTAAAACTCACTTCCCTGTTCGCCACCACGTCAAGCCGCACATCAATCATGCGTTTTAATTCTTCAACGTGAGAAATAATGCCAACCATTCGGCCGGTATCCTTTAAATCGATTAACGTACTGATTGCCAGGTCCAGCGATTCCGGGTCGAGGCTACCGAAACCTTCGTCAATAAACAACATATCCAAACGAATACCACCGGCATAGGATTGCACCACGTCAGACAAACCGAGTGCCAACGCTAACGCCGCCATAAAACTTTCCCCGCCGGATAAGGTCGCAGCCGGGCGCTGTTTTCCTGTGTAGGCATCTTCCACCTCTAAATCTAAACCGGCCTTTGTTCGTTTATCACCAACGGTTTCCTTTCGGTATAATTGAAAGCGGCCTTTACTCATTTTATGCAAACGATAACTGGCTTCGGTTAACACATCGTCCAGCAACACGGATAAAACAAAACGCTGTAAACTCAGGTTGTGCGGGTTTTTACCGTGACTAACGTCACTGAGTTTACCGATAACACCATACTCATCTTCCAGCCTGGTTTGCTGTTGTATCGATTTTTTCAATTTTTCACACGTACTTATCAAGGCCTGATACGTCTGATCTGTTTTGTGATATTCGGCATCAACATTATTCTTTTCTAATTCAAGTTGATTTTCGATCTCAGTCAGTTGAACGATGTCCCGGTGAGATTTATCGTCTTTCAGGTGTTTTGTTGCTTTGATAATCTGTGCGGTTTTTTCCTCCAACTGTTTGTGAGCCAATAGCTTTTCATCTTCATACAAGCGGATCACAGCACCGAGTTCATCTTTTTGGTCTTTTGCGAGCAACGCACTGATGAACAAGGGTTCCGTATTAAAAGGACTCTGCTTCAGACTGGTTTGCCATTTGATCGAGACTTCATTTAACAAAGCATCGATTGCTGTTTGGTTTGACTGAAAAGACTTTAGCGACGTTTCTGCGGCGATACGCGTATCCCTGGCTTTTTGGTAATGCTGTTGCGTTTTTTCAATATTGCCCGTTAATTTGGTTTTTTCTTGGATCAAATGATTAATCGCTGTTTCCAGCGCAACGGCATCACGATAGGCCTCTGGCAATTCAGCCTGAATGTTGTTGACATGCACCTTAGACGCCGCAAGCTCTCCATGTTTATCGGTCAAAGTTTTCTGGCATTCGTTCAGCTCATTTTCAAGTGTTTTTAATTGGATTTTGTTTTCTGAAATATCCTGAGACATTTTTGGCAATTCAGATTTAATCTTTTTTAATTCATTAATTTCATCCCGGCAAACCCGAAAATAGTCCTGAATCGTATCCAGGGTAAACTGATTCCCATCCCGGTTTACATTATTATTGAAAATAAGATCGGACAACATCTGATTGATATTTTTACTTTCTTCCTGCTTTAACAGGCGATCACGCACTGTTTTATCCAGTTGGACACGCACTTTCTCCAAGGCTTCACGAATTTGATTCAGCTCTTTTTCTGTGGGCAATTTCTCTTCACTTTTCGCCAGGCCAGGGTGATCCCTACTGCCACAGACAACACAGGGCATGCCATCTTGCAAATCTGAAGCGAGTATGGCGGCCTGTCCGTTTTGCCATGCTTGTTCGTAAATGTCTTTATCACGACGTTTGCCCTGAAAAACCTGACCCTGTTCTTGTTCCATTCTAAGCAACACCTCAATAGCAGAACTTATGCCCTTTAATTGGCTTTGAAGCTCATCTCTTTTTCTCAAAACCTTGCCATGTTCGGTGGTTTTTTCCAGCTTGACTTCTTTTTCCGGCAAGATGGATATACGATTGTTTTTAATCTGAAAATTTTCTTCAAGATTTTCGAGGTTTTTCTTTCCGGTTTTTAGCTTCTGCGTCTTTTCCGCCAATAAAGACTCAACGACAATCAGGTTTTTTCCCGCCAAGTGTTGATTGCTTAGCGCTGTTTTGAGTTGCTGGCTACGTTGACGGTAAGCTTTCAGATCGCGAAAGTCAGCATCATATTGTGCTAATATTTTCTGCTTTTCGGGTAGGGCTTCGTTTTCGAGCGCCAGTTTTTGCGAGGTTTTCTCAGCATCTTCTAAGGTGTTTTTCGCATTTTCCAATGTTTGACGAGATTTTTCTAAAGCCGCTTTCTGCTTTTGATATTCCGCATAAACCGGTTCGATTTCACTGGCTTTTATTGCCTGATCCAGCCTATTCTTTTGTTGCTGTATATCGGCTTGTTTTTCATTCAATGTTAAAACAGTTGTTTTTGCCGCCGCCTGTTCTAAAAATAGATCATCTAACTGTTTGGCTTGCTGTAATGCTCGCTGACTGTTTTTTAATTTTTCTTCTGCCTTTTGCTTTTCTTCAAACAGCGTTTTTAGCCGTGTTTTCAACGTGTTAATATGGGTTGACAATTGCTCAGCAGTGTCAAAATCATGGACCTCAAGCAATATCTTTTGTTGTAGCTGAACCTCCTTAATGTCTAAAACCAAGGCGCCGGCCTGTTCACGCAATTTATTTTGTAGGGTGCTATAAACATGTGTCTGAAATAACTGCTGAAAAATGGCTTCACGCTCTTCTGATTTTGCCAGCAATAAATCACGAAACTTCCCCTGAGGTAAAACCATCACCTGCCGGAATTGCTCTGCGCTAAGTCCTGTGAGGTTAATGATTTCCTGAGTGGCTTCGGTCACTTTAGGTGATACGATGAGCGTTTCATTTTCGCCCTCAATTTTGTATAACTCGGCCTTGGCTTTTTGTTCAGTAACACCATCCCCCCTCGCTTTTGGGCGTTGCTGCTCCGGGATGCGTTTAATCCGATATCGGCCGGAAGCTAATTCAAACGTCAGGATAATTTCGGTTAATGTCGCAGGGTCGGCATGGTCACAGCGCATTTGCCGTGCTTCACGTTCGTTGCCGGTGGTTTCCCCATACAAGGCAAAACAGATGGCATCTAATATGGTGCTTTTTCCAGAACCTGTCGGGCCATTGATTAAAAACAGGGCTTTTTCACCCATTTCTGAAAAATCAATGCTTTCAACGCTGGCAAAAGGACCAAAGGCGACCATACTTAATTGCAGTGGTCGCATATTATTCCCCTACCTCATCATCATTGCCCTGATGGATTTTATCGAGAATACCCGCCACAATTTTTGAGGCCTTATCGTCAAGTTGTTGGTCCGTCATTTGTTGAAAAAAATCTAAAAACATGGGCATTTCGCCCTTTTTCAAATTTTCCCGTTTCAATATCTGCCGCTCACCGCCCTGGTTGAGATTGGGTTTTTCTAACTGTAAAATATTCGGATAAACGACTCGCAGCCTGGCCATCGGTTCATATAAGGCATGGGTATCCATCAGTCGTACGAGTATATAATCGTTGGCGTTAGGGTCATGTTTTGCGGTTAATAATATTTCATCAAGACAACCCTCGACGATACGCATATTTTTCAAGGGCTTTAGTGGTATTTTTTTAACCTCACATCGCCCATTTTTATCCATATCAACAATCGTCACGGATTTTTTTTGATTGGCTTCTGAAAATGAATATTTGAGAATGGAACCGGAATAACGAATGTTTTCCTGCCCTTTAAATTGAGGGCCGTGCAAATGCCCTAACGCGGTGTAGTGAAAATCAGAAAATAAATCAAACGGCACCCGGTCTGCCCCACCCACCGATAACGGCCGTTCAGAGTCACTCTCTAAACCGCCATCAATAAAACAATGGCTCAATACAACGCAGCGACGGTCTGTTTCATTGTGCTGGCTGATCTGTGTCGTTAACAGCTGCATCGCTGCTTCATGACTATGTACATCTTCAGAAAACGCATCCCGAATCGAGGCCGGATCAGCATAGGGAATACCGTAAAACGCCACTTCGCCGTGTGCATCATTTAAAACCACTGGCTCCAAGATTTGCGATAATCGACCTAAAATGTGTACACCACTTTTTGCAAACTGCCGTGAGCCAAAACCCAAACGCCTGCCGCTATCGTGATTGCCGGCGATCAGAATCACCGGGATTTTTAGTTCATGACAAATATGGTCAATCACTTCATCCAGCAAGGCAACGGCATCGGCTGGTGGTACTGAGCGATCGTAAATATCACCAGCGATTAAAATTACATCTACTTTTTCACGAGAGATAATGTCGAATATTTCATTAATGACGTGACGCTGATCATCGAGCAGGGAAACCTGATGGAACTGCCGACCAAGATGCCAGTCTGAAGTGTGTAGAAATCGCATTTAAGTAACCTATAATTCATATCAGGCAATTATATGACAAAACAACCCGCTTTATACATTCCCCACGGTGGTGGCCCCTGTTTTTTTATGGACTGGACACTCGGGCCGAAAAACACCTGGGATAAAATGGAAGATTGGCTAAAAAACCTTTCAAGCAGCTTTGATCGCCCTGATGCGATTATCGTTGTCTCTGCCCATTGGGAAACCGATAATCAGATTTATGTTTCCAGTTTATCGAAACCTGATTTAATCTATGACTATTATGGTTTTCCTGAACACACTTACGCGCTAACTTACCCAGCAGCCGGTTCACCCGAGCTGGCCGCACAAATCGTCGCGCAATTAACCAGAGAAAACATAAAATGTCATGTTGATACACGCCGCGGATTTGACCACGGTGTATTTATCCCGTTCAAACTTATCTACCCTGATGCGGACATCCCCATTGTTCAGCTTTCTTTACACGCTGACCTTGATCCGGCTTTTCATCGACGGGTGGGACAAACGCTATCATCTTTTCGCGATCAAAACGTACTCATTGCTGGCAGCGGTATGAGTTATCACAATCTGAAAAAAATGATGCGGGGCAAAGGGGCAGAAACGGAATCGCAGGTATTTGATGATTGGTTAACCAGCACCTGTCAGCTTGAAGAAAAAGAGCGAAATGCACGTTTGATTAACTGGGCTTCGGCACCGTATGCGATGGCGGCCCACCCAAAAGCAGAACATTTACTGCCACTCATGGTGATTGCTGGCACGTCAACAGAAAAAGGGGAACGTGTGTTTTCCGATCAGGTCATGGGGGCGTGGGTATCTGCGTTTCGATTTGGATGATACACATCGGGCAGCCCGTACACTAATCTACGCTCACCTACACATCTTCGATAATTTGATTCACCAACCAGGTGAACGCAAACTTTTTCATTACGCCAATCAAACCAATTACTTGCACTCTATTCTCGCGTCCAACTGATCTTTCTAGGTTTAAGGATATCGAATGATAAACGAGAATTCAGGTTGAAAAATCAAGCACTCCGATGGCGCTTTTTCCTGAAAGCCATTTTAGTTGATTTGATGCCTTTTAAGGCGGTTGGCAGGGTTGATTTGCTCTGCTCAACCAATAAGTGAATTGATTTTACCAACGGCGCCATAAAAACTTCATAACTGCTTTCACGGGAACAAATAGCATTCAATTTTGACTCCCACTCCGCCGTCATATCCGGGCGCGTTGCAATTTCGGGCAAGCTTTCAATCAGGCCTCTTCCAGCGGCCGTGGAACAAATGGCTTTTTTATCGCGTTTTAAATAAGCGCGTTTGAATAATAACTCGATGATATTTGCCCGTGTTGCTTCGGTACCAAGGCCATCGGTTTCCCGCAGCACTTTTCGCACCTCAGGGTCTTTAACATGGCGTGAAATACCCGTCATGGCCGCCAACAGTGTGGCATCGGTAAAATATTTGGGTGGCTGGGTTTGTTTTTCCATTAATTCGCCACGTGAACAAAATAATGTATCGCCTTTTTTCAAAGCTGGTAGAAAACTGTCCACTGGCGGTGATTTTGACGACTTTTGCAACCCAGTCTGAGATAAAAGCGCTTTCCAGCCAGTATTTTTTATTCGTTTATCACTGCTGACAAACAAACCGCCCTCTATACTGATCTCAACACGGGTATCAAAGTATTCATGTTTGGGATAAAACTGATACAAATATTGGCGCGCAATCAGCTCGTAAATTTGTTTTTCCTGGGTATTTAATGCAGAAAAATTCATCTGTTTTTCTGTGGGGATAATTGCATGATGCGCATCCACTTTTTTATCATTCCAGGCAAGGCTTTTTAGCTGCTGGCTCGCTTCCTCTGTGGCGGGTTTTAACAGCGCTGAATTAGACGAAATCGCGGATATGACTTTACTTACCCGCTTGAAATGCTCCGCAGGTAAATAACGATTGTCTGAACGCGGATAGGTAATCAACTTATGCCGCTCATACAGGGTTTGGCAATAATCCAGCACCTGTTTAGCCGACATGGCATAACATTTTGCCGCTTCAATTTGTAATGTCGATAAATTATAAGGCAGCGGCGGTGCCTGGGATTTAAGTTTTTCTTCGACACTTAAAACCGTGGCTGGTTTGCCGCTAATGCGTCGCACAACATTTTCAGCCAACTTTTTGCCCAATACACGACCATCGCTGTCCATATAAAGACGACAGGCTTCGCTGGGTAGCCATTTAGCGAAAAATTGCGGGGGCTCATCTTTTGCCACCGTCTCTGTCATTAAGTGCGCACGTACCTCATAAAATGGTTTAGAGACAAACGATTCTATCTCCTGATCCCGTCGCACCACCAAGCCTAATATCGGTGTCTGTACTCGGCCAACCGATAATACGCCATCGTATCCCACCTTACGCCCCTGCACGGTATAAGCCCGTGTTAAATTGATACCATACAACCAGTCCGCCCGCGTACGCGCTAAAGCCGATGTCGACAACGGCACAAAATCTTTATTGTCACGCAATTTATTAATCGCGCGTTTTACGGCAGAGGGATTTAAATCACTGATCAAGCAACGTTTTAGCGTTTTTAATTTATTTTCAGGGACACGGTGATAAGCAATCACCTGATCAACAAGCAACTGACCTTCCCGATCAGGGTCACCAGCGTGAACAAGCTGATCAGCCTGGCTAAATAACTTTTTTAATATCGAAAGCTGGCTTTTAGTTTTAGACTTTGGCTTTAACTGCCATTTTTGAGGAATAATAGGTAAGTGTTCTAAACGCCACTGTTTATATTTGGGGTCATAGACATCTGGCTCAACGTGTTCTAATAAATGACCAATACACCAGCTGACGCAATCACCGTTACCCACACGGATAAAACCGTTTTCCCTTTTATGCGGCTTCGGTAATACATCGGCAATTGCGCGCGCTAAACTCGGTTTTTCGGCGATGTAGAGGATCATGGGCAGTGTCTCATATACTGTGATTTTATCCAGTATATCGTACTTTATTTAAAATACAATTTAAGGCAATAAATTAGAGGCACCCGAAATAGGCCTTTTCAGCGCCATTTTTAACATTTAACCTGGAAAGATCAGTTGGACGCAACAATAGAGTGCAAGTAATTGGTTTGATTGGCGTAATGAAAAAGTTTGCGTTCACCTGGTTGGTGAATCAAATCTTTATCATATAGCCAGGCGAATCAAGTAGCTGTGCTCTAGCTCGTGGATCAACTGATTTTTCCAGGTTAAATGCTGTTCGGGATATAAACCTTACAGATAAAAATGATAAATGCTTATGCCTCTGGCCCTATGCATATATAAAAAAGCCCCGGAAGACCGAGGCTTTTTTAACAATAACCAATGCTTTAAATCACTCCGCCGGCAACCGCATTGCCAGAAAAATAGGACTACCGCGACGATGCACAAGCACGGGCACTGATTTGTTTTCAGGCAGGTTTTTCACCGCCTTTTTGAAATGATCAGCATCTTTAATGTCGATATTGTTAATCATTAATAATATATCACCACGTCGAATACCGGCGTCTGACGCTGGGCCATCCTGAACCTGCTTCACGATGACACCACCGTCGCCATGAATTTCAAAACGTTTACGTTGCTCTTCCGGTATATCCGTTACCGTAACACCCATGCGATTACTGGTTGCTACGTCAGGCTCGGATGGCGATTTAGACGATACACGTACATCATCTGCTTTAGGCAGCTCACCGATTTTAACATCGATTTCGGTCACTTTTCCCTTGCGAATAATTTCTACCGGAATTTTTTTCTTGATTGGTGTTATACCCACCATTGGCGGCAGGTCTGATGAATGAATAATTTCGCGGCCATTAAATCGGGTGACAATATCGCCAACCTGGAAACCAGCATCTTCAGCGGGGCTGTCCGGCAAAACACGCGCAACCAACGCGCCTTGTGGCTTATCCATATTGAAAGATTCTGCCAGGTCTCTTGTCACATCCTGAATGAGTACGCCTAACCAGCCCCGCGTCACATAACCGTCTGCTTTTAGCTGTTCAACCACATTCATGGCGATATTAATTGGAATGGCAAACGAAACGCCCATATATCCACCGGTACGGCTATAGATTTGTGAATTAATCCCGACCACTTCACCATCAAGATTAAACAACGGCCCACCGGAGTTGCCGGGATTTATCGCTACGTCGGTTTGAATAAACGGCACATAGTTTTCTCTTGGCAGGCTTCGACCTTTTGCACTGACAATACCTGCGGTAACGGAGTAGTCAAAACCAAAAGGCGAGCCGATGGCTAATACCCATTCACCGGGTTTCAATTTTTGCGAATCACCCAGTTTTACAACGGGCAAATGATCCGCTTTGATTTTTAACAATGCCAGATCACTGCGAGGGTCTGTACCGATTAGCTCTGCTTCTAATTCTCTGCGATCACTTAATCGCACGATAATTTTGGCGGCGTCTTCGATGACGTGATTATTTGTTAACACATAACCGTCATCCGATATAACAAAACCAGACCCGAGTGATTGTGGCTTTTTATTGTGCCCGTTAAATCCATCGGGGCCACCGCTGCCTCGGCCGTCTTCATCAAAAAAACGTTTAAACCATTCACCAAATGGGCTGTCTTCAGGAAAATTCGGCATTTGCCGTTGCATATTGTGTTTTGATTTTGATTTAATTTTTTGAGTTGTACTGATGTTAACAACCGCCGGCGCGTATTGCTCAACCAGCTGGGTAAAATCCGGCAAACTTCTTGTGCCCGCAAACACCGTACTACTAACCGCACCACTAAAAACAACCACCAAAAGTGCTAACAATACGACTCGCAATTTAAACCTATCCATGAATACTCCTAATTGTGACAACGTTTTCAATTCTTTCTAAAATTTCAGCCTGATAATCCGCATCGGCGCTCAGCCTTCGGCTGGACAATGCCACATACCAGAAGCCTACACCTAATCCAGCAAGGGAAAACAAAATACTATATCCTTCGGTAAATTCCATGCCTAAAAAACCAAACAATGTCATGCCAACAAGCGCAAAACCAAACATCGCAATCAGCGGCAACGCATACAATAAAAGCGAACCTTTCACTAACGCGGCTTCCTGCAAGCCTAATACAACCTCATCACCAATCGAAAAACGGTTAGGGTTATTGACTTTTAAACGTGTGCGTTTGTTCCCTAAGACTTTCTGTAACACGGACGTGCCACAGCTTTTTCGTGCCTGGCATGAGCCGCAACTGGTTTTTCGCTGAGTTTCAACCCAGGCGATACCATCTTCAACACCAACAATAAATGCTTTTTCTGTTAACACTAATATTTCCTGTTATTAGTTAACCTTCGTAACCTAACCCTCATCAAGACTCTCATGTCATATCTCGGTAACAGACTACGGGCGAGAACCATGCCGGAAAAACAAAAAAACCAACACTATAAAGCAGTATTGGCTTTTCCGGGCACAACTACCTATACCTAAATTCGTTATTCCTGTTTTACCGCTTCAAGGTTAGATGCTCTCGCGAAAGGAATAATCGTTGTATTTAAACCAACATTCGCCTGCAATTCAGATGGCTGATACATCATATTATTATCAAGTAAAATATCGGCAATACGGGTAATTCTAGTCCACTGACCGGCATCCATTACGCTTTGCTGCGCGTACACTACATCATCAACATTAACAGGTGCGGGCGCATCAGCATCGGACGAAACCAACGCGACACTCTCAATCGCCGGAGATAAATTAAGCACCTGTGTGCTGGGCTGAGTGTTAGGCAATGGCGAGGTAATCGCAACCATGGGCTGGGAAAAATCATTAGCAGGCTGTGAAAACATTTGGAAACCAAGTACAGACACCAACGCAACACTGGCGGCAATCGAAAAACCACTTACCAGCTTGAAGGTAGTATGATCATTAGCGGGTTTTGCGGGTAATTCGACAATTTTTGTATCATCACCCGCCACACCAGCAGTCCGCTCAACAACCTTGTCTATATTCGTGGGTGAAGGTGCTAACAAGACGGGCTCGGACTCAAGCGATGCTTGCACGCGAGAGAACAAATCGTGATCGGGTTTATCAGGTAAATTTTTACGTAATGCGTCACCGATAAGGCTGTATCGATTCAAAAGCTGCTTTTGTGCTTCGCCTTGTTTTAAAGAATCAAAAACTGACTCTCGATCAATGGCATCAAGCTCGTCATCATAAAGTGAGGAAATATTTTCATGCAGGGACATGTTTTTTACCTTTTTCAGCAGTACAACTACGTCAGGTGGTTAAATTTACTGGTCGCTCTGACCGCTCCGATCACCTTCACGAGGTAATCAAAGGCGCCAGTTTTTTATCAATGGCTTCTCGGGCACGAAATATTCGTGACCTTACCGTACCAACAGGGCAATCCATCGCGTGAGAGATTTCTTCATAACTCAAGCCTTCCATTTCACGCAAGGTAATGGCTGTTCGTAAATCCTCAGGTAATTGCTCAATTGCTTTATAAACAGTCTGCTCAATCTCATCTTTAAGCAACAACCGCTCCGGCGTATTAATATCTTTTAACGCCGCAACATCCATATACTGCTCTGCCTCTTCCGCATCGATGTCACTGGTTGGCGGCCGTCGATTTCGAGAAACCAGAAAGTTCTTTGCCGTATTTATTGCAATACGATACAACCAGGTATAAAAAGCACTATCCCCTCGAAATCGGGGCAATGCACGATAAGCTTTGATAAAAGCCTCTTGCGCGACATCCAGCACCTCGGCATCATCACGAATATAGCGTGATACCAGTTTGACTATCCGATGCTGGTACTTCAATACCAGTATGTCGAATGCTTTTTTATCGCCTCGTTGCACGCGCTCAACCAGATCCTGATCGGTGCTGCTTTCACTCGCTCGAGGACCAACATTACCCGCCCGGGTACGGCCATCATCCGCCTTACCCACTCGGGCTGCCCCCTCTTTGTGCGAGACAACTTCCTTTACTACTTTCATAGACATCTCGTAATACCATTAGTTCTATCAATATAATAAGTAACCGTTCAGATTGCCTTTGATTTGTTCGTGCGCAAGGAAAAAGCACGGAGCTTATAATCCTAGAAAATTCAGTTGATCCACGAGCTAGAGCACAACTGCTTGATTCGCTTGGCTATATGATAAAGATTTGATTCACCAACCAGGTGAACGCAAACTTTTTCGTTACGCCAATCAAACCAATTACTTGCACTCTATTCTCGCGTCCAACTGATCTTTCTAGGATAATCATAAATGAGCATTTTTGACGCTGCAATCGGGCAAATCAAAGGTGGGCTGAATAGATAATTGAAGCCCTAGCCTTCTTTTAACCTTATATGGTAACTATAAATATAGCATTCAACCCCTTAATTCTGATCAATATCTCAGACTCAAGCATAAAAATAAAGCGTAATTGTCACACAACAAAACCTGGAGACAATATAATTTTTCATTCCGACAAAGAAAAACTCAAAACAGGGTGAGCGTTTACAAATAAAATCAATGAATTATAACACCCATCGACATATTCACAATATCTCCGAAATGAGATATAACCCATCGTTTAAGCTATAATTGCCACAAAGCATTACCTCACTTAACAAAGATAAACATGAAAAATCAGTATCAATATGATGTACTTGTTGTTGGCGCAGGTGCAGCAGGCCTCAGCCTCGCGCTTAGTTTAGCAAAAAATGCCAAGGTTGCCGTATTAGCCAAAAGCAACCTGACGGAAGGCGCCACCTATTATGCCCAGGGTGGTATCTCTGCCGTTGTGGATGAAGACGATACATTAGAATCACACATTTCAGACACCCTGCAAGCCGGTGCCGGCATTTGTGATAAAGAGGCGGTCAACTTTACAGTAAAACACGCCAAAGAGGCAATTGACTGGCTCGTTGAAAACGGCGTTAACTTCACTACACAAACTCAGGCCGACGACAAATCAGACGCAAGAACAAAATACCATTTGACACAGGAAGGCGGCCACAGCCATCGCAGGGTGCTTCATTTTGCCGATACCACCGGCAAAGAAATTGAAGAATCACTGGAGCATCAGGCACGATCCAACGCCAACATCGAGTTATTCGAACACCATTTGGTCGTGGATCTGATCACCGAATCAAAAACCAGTTCAGATATTAGCGAAGACGATAAAACAACACCCAATCGCTGTTTTGGCGCATACGTACTAAACCGGAAACATCAGAATGTGGTTGTGTTTCGTTCAAAGTTCACCATCATTGCAACTGGCGGTGCAAGCAAGGTGTATCTTTATACCAGCAATCCGGACGTATCCACCGGCGACGGCATTGCCATTGCCTGGCGGTCGGGTTGCCGGGTGGCAAATATGGAGTTTATTCAATTTCATCCAACCTGTTTGTATCACCAAAAGGCCAAATCTTTTTTAATTTCAGAAGCAGTACGTGGCGAGGGTGGAAAACTGCTTTTACCTGACGGCACCCCGTTTATGCATCGATTTGATTCACGCGGCGAACTCGCGCCAAGAGACATTGTGGCCCGCGCCATCGACCATGAAATGAAACGCCTCGGTGCTGATCATTTATTGCTGGACATCAGTTACAAGCCGGAGAATTTTGTTCGCGAACATTTTCCTAATATTTATGAGAAATGTAAATCCTTCGGCTTTGACATCACCAAAGAACCCATCCCGGTGGTACCCGCAGCGCACTACACCTGCGGCGGCATTGTCACCGATATTCATGGGCAAACCGATTTAAACGGCTTATATGCCGTTGGTGAGGTCGCGTACACCGGATTACACGGCGCGAATCGCATGGCGAGCAATTCGTTACTGGAATGTGTCGTTTTTGCCAGCGCGGCAGCAAAACACATTTTACAGAAACTCGATAATACAAAAATGCCACCACCGCTACCCCACTGGGATGAAAGCCGGGTCACTGACTCTGATGAAGAAGTCGTCGTTTCACATAACTGGGACGAGTTACGGCACTTTATGTGGGATTATGTTGGCATCGTGCGGAGTGATAAACGCTTGGCGCGTGCGCAACGCCGCGTTGATATGCTAAAACATGAAATTGAAGAGTATTATGGCAATTTTCGTGTCACAAATGACTTACTGGAGCTGCGAAACCTGGTTCAGGTAGCCGAGTTAATCATAAGTTCAGCCATGCAACGCAAGGAAAGCCGCGGTTTGCACTTCACCCTGGATTATCCTGAGCGTGATGATGAAAACTTTTCCGGGCCGACGATATTATCCTGCCCCTAACTCGGCCTTAAAGTTTGTCACCTTTAAACGCACACGTAAACGACGAAAATCATTTTTATCTATATTGTCCGACAACAAAATCACACTGCGAGACAGGTATTTATTTTTCTGCCGAAAATTTAATACCGCAAACCACGGATGCACAAAACTGTTGCCATCCAACGCGACCAGTATTTTTTCGCCATTTTTTTGCAACAAAAACCACTCATCTTCAATATCCCAGATTAAACCCACAATTGAAGACGCCAGGCTTTTTTTCGCGTGATACAGCACAGTGCAAGCCGCACTGAATAAAACAAAAACCATACTGACTGCTGATAAGCCAAGCGACAGCGGCATTAAAAACAGCAATACAATAACAAGAAGATGCAAACCGGTAAGCAGTATTAACAATAAACGGGAAGAGGAAACTTCAAGATGCAGCGGCGCGGCGTATTTTTTCGATGACATTAGCAACCGCTTCGCTTTCGGGTTTTAGCCCGCCCATAAAAAAGCCATGCAAGTCCTGATCGGACGCCAGCAACAAATCCTGAAAAATAATTTTTTCATCGAAGGATAATGCATCGAAATATTTATTATTCACAAAATCACCCAGTAAAATATCCAGTTCCAACATTCCCCGTCGACAAGCCCAGCGCAGATGGTTAAATGACAATATTTCCGGCGTTTCGGTGGTCATATAACGTGTTTTACCATCATTTTTTTAATATCCCCAATCGCCTTACTGGGGTTTAAACCTTTAGGACAAACATTGGTGCAATTCATAATTGTATGACAACGAAACAAACGATACGGACCTTCAAGTTCCGTTAAACGCTGTGCGGTTGCATCATCACGGCTATCATTCAAAAATCTTGCGGCCTGCAACAATGCCGCCGGACCACGAAATTTATCCGGATTCCACCAGAAGGACGGACACGAGGTTGAACAACACGCGCAGAGAATACACTCGTACAGTCCGTCAATTTTTTCCCGCTCCTGCGGTGATTGCAAATGTTCTATTTCTGTGTCCTGATCATGGGCGATCAAATACGGTTTTACTGAGCGGTATTGATGATAAAACTGGCTTAAGTCTACCACCAGATCACGAATCACCGGCATTCCCGGCAAGGGACAAATTTCAATCGTGCCGTTTAACTCATCACCAACCAGCTCAGTCAATGAGGTAATGCAGGCCAGGCGGTTAGTGCCGTTAATATTTAATCCGTCAGAGCCACAAACCCCCTCACCGCAGGAATAGCGAAAACTCAGCGAAGGGTCCTGTTCTTTAATTAACTTCAGCGCACTCAGCACCTTCATATCTTCGCTGACGTCCACCTCATAATTTTTCATATAAGGTTTTTTATCGATGTCTGGATCGTAGCGATAAATTGAAAATTTCATCTTTAATAAACCCTGGGTTTCGGTGGAAACGTATCAACCGTTAATGGCTTGGTGCGAACCGGTTTATAATCCAGCCGCTCACCTTCCATAAAAAACAAACTGTGTTTCATCCAGTTTTTGTCATCACGTTCAGGAAAATCTACTCGACTGTGTGCGCCTCGGCTTTCTTTTCGTGCGTAGGCCGAGTGCACCGTTGCCAGCGCAATTTCCACCAGATTTTCAAGCTCAAGGGCTTCCACTCTGGCGGTATTAAATACTTTACTGTGATCTTTTAATCGGGCGTTTACCATACGCGCTTTAATCGCCTGAATTTTTTCAACGCCTTCTTTTAGAATTTCCGCGGTGCGAAACACGCCACAATGATTTTCCATTTCTTTCTGTAACTCGGTACGCAACTGATCAATAGATTCACCCTCACCGATATCGTTCCAACGGGTTAATCTCTGCATTGCGTACTCAACACTTTCTTCACAAATCGGCTTGTGATATCGGTTGTTTTTCAGATACTCAATAATATGATTACCCGCGGCCCGACCAAAAACAACAATATCCAGTAAGGAGTTACCCCCCAACCGGTTAGCACCATGCACCGACACACAGGCACATTCCCCAACCGCGTACAAACCAGTAACCGGTTCTTCACCGGCATGCTCTGTTGGCACAACAACCTGACCATAACGGTTTGTTGGAATACCACCCATTGTATAATGCGCCGTGGGATAAATCGGGATCGGCTCTTCTATCGGGTCAACATTCATAAATGTGCGGGACATATCCCGAATACCCGGCAGGCGACTTTTTATGACGTCTGCGCCCAGGTGATCGAGTTTTAACAACACGTGATCGCCGTTAGGGCCACAACCACGCCCCTCTTTCACTTCAAGATAAATCGCGCGACTAACAACATCACGACTGGCCAGATCTTTTGCATTTGGTGCATATCGCTCCATGAAACGCTCGCCGTCTTTGTTAACTAAATACCCACCTTCACCGCGAACACCTTCGGTAATCAACATGCCTTTGCCTGCGATACCCGTTGGATGAAACTGGAAAAACTCCATGTCCTGAAGCGGAATACCGGCACGTAACGCCATGCCCATACCGTCACCGGTATTGATTTGTGCATTGGTATTGGTACGAAAAATTCGACCAACACCGCCGGTTGCGAGCAAGGTAGTTTTTGATTCAATAATCATTGGCTCGCCGGTTTCCATTTCCAGCACTAACGCACCAAGCACCACACCATCGTCGCTTTTAATTAAATCAATGGCGTAAAACTCATCAAAAAAATGGGTTTTTGCACTGATGTTCTGTTGATACAAGCTGTGCAAAATTGCGTGACCGGTTCTATCAGCAGCGGCGCAGGTGCGCGCAGCCTGTGCGCCACCAAAATTCTGACTTTGTCCGCCAAACGGACGTTGATAAATTTTGCCATTATCCAGCCGGGAAAACGGTACGCCGGCATGTTCTAATTCATACACCAGATGAGAGGCCGCACGGCACATGTATTCAACCGCATCCTGATCAGCAAGATAATCGCTGCCTTTAATCGTGTCGTACATGTGCCAATGCCAGTTGTCCGGCATCACATTCGCCAATGCCGCATTAACACCGCCCTGTGCAGCAACCGTGTGCGATCGCGTCGGGAACACTTTGGAAACCACGGCAACTTTTGCATCGCCTTTTGCCAGTTGTAACGCAGCACGTAAACCACCGCCGCCGGCGCCAATGACAAGCGAGTCAAATTTACGAACAGGAATCGTCATAAGTTCACCGCCAGTATCATTATTTTAAACGTCCATATTGTCATCGCGATAAGAAAAATCGCGAAAATAGTGAGTATGGTAAAACGCAAACCATCGGGGTGAATATAATCCATAATCACGTCGCGAATCCCAATCCAGGCATGCAAAAACAACGCGATCCAGAAGGCGATGATAACCGTGTGCCAAATTTGCCCGCCCATAAGGTTTTGCCAGTCGTCAAAATTTTCCGGTGCTGATATCATCATATTCAAGGTGAACACAAACAAAATCACTGCGAGCAATACCGCTGATACCCGCTGAACGATCCACGGCCTTATACCGCCTGCGCGCCAGCTCATCGTTTTTTCCTCATGAGTTTATTCAATAAAACCCTCATAACAACCACCAAATTACAAACACCATGACAATGGCTTCAAGCACAAAAACCGCTTTTGCGGTTCTCTTTGCGGGCTCTTTTTCAATGGCCAGATCCATATCGAGCAAAAGGAATCGAATACCGGCAAAAAAGTGATGGACTATTGTCCAGAATGCGACGATGGCCAGCAGCGTGAACGGCAAACCATCCACCATTTTCAGGACATCTTCAAAGTCCTGCTCGCTAGTCAGAGATGTTTCCAGCAAATAAAGCCAGACGGGGATAGAAAGCACCAAAAATACACCGGATGCCCGATGGCCAATGGAGACGATACCAGAAATGGGTAATTTGATACGAAGTAGATCGAGATATTTGGGTCGATCTTTACGAATAGTTGTTCTCATACGACAGAACTTTCCTTACTCAGCCTATGGGTACACAATCAAACAATAGATCATTCAACTACTTAGCTAGCAATTATAATACCGTTAGAATGGCAATCAACACAACACCAAATGACCACACGCTTCAGTGGTATTCGCGCTTGAATAAATTGGGTAAAATGCCTGGATAGCGCACACATTTTATACGAACATCAAGTTAAGCGGACAACTATACAAATGAACAACACATCAATCACACCCATAACCGACACCGCAATAAGCAATATCACCCACCTGTCCATTATCAAAGTAAGTGGAGACGATGCCCAGTTATTTTTACAGGGGCAATTCAGTAACGATGTCACCCTGCTGAATGATTTAAATACTCAATTAAACAGCTACAACAGCCCGAAGGGACGAATGTATGCTGCATTTCGTCTGTGCAAATTCGACTCCAGTTATTACCTGATTTTACCCACCGAAATAACCGACGCCGTGCTCAAACGGTTAAACATGTTTGTGATGAGATCCAATGTAACACTGGAAGATATTTCCGGGCAATGGAAAACACTCGGCATTTCCGGTGAAAAAATACAAAATGCATTAACTGAGCAAAAAATAACGCTGCCACAAACACCAAACCAGTGCACACAATACGGTAAAAAATACCTCATCAACCTTTCCGGCAGCATACCTCGCGCGCTGTTCATCGGCCCGGAAAGCGAAATAATTGACACCCGTTATCAGCTGGAACAAAGCTTACCCATTGCCGAACGCGAGCACTGGAAGCGACTGGATATACAGGCGGGTATTCCCGGCATTTATGCTGCCACTATGGAAAGTTTTGTCGCACAGATGATTAACTTTCAACTAGTCGATGGTGTCAGCTTCACTAAAGGCTGTTATCCAGGCCAGGAAGTTATCGCGCGAATGCATTATTTGGGTAAATTAAAAAAGCGCATGTATCGGGTTTCTTTGGGTAACAAAGCATTACCTAATGACAAAATATATGATACCAGTGGAGAAAATGAGCAAAGCGTTGGCCAAATTGTTGATGCCCAGGTAAATGATAACGATGGATACGACGCACTGGCCGTCATACAGGTTTCTGCCGCAGACTCAAAGGCCTTAAAACTCGGCTCATTGGATGGAGAAACAATCACAATGGAAACGTTGCCCTATTCTTTTCCCGAGGATTGATAGGCTATACTCATAAATAAAAAATGGACTTTTGATCGATTTATGAAAAAAACACATTATCAATTTTCTGTGCCGCTGATTGACGTCACCCGAAATGCAACGGATGACTTCAATTTATTTCACGATAAATTTAACTGGAACAGAATCAATAACAACCCCTTCGGTGGGGCCATCGTGCTTGGCTTTCAATTATTGGGATTAGTTGCTGAACAGTTAAAAGAACATCGTTTAAGCAATAACGAAACTGAGCTTATAAAAAACAACCACCTTAAGTATAGCTACTACCAGATAAAATTTGCACAAATTGTTAAACCAGCAGACACGGTGTCTGTAGAAATAAAAAAAACCTTACAAAAATCGTCCCCCAAACTCATTTTAAGCAATCGCTTCAGTTTGAAAACCGAAAATACGCTGGCACTCATCGGCTTTAACAAAGTGACTTCGCGGCCTTTGATTCTTGAAAACCCGGATTTTTCCGGCTTTGATCAAAATAGAATAACCAACTTACCTGACCGCTCTTTCACCCAAAACAACGAATGGTTCATCAAACACAAATATTTCATGAACTCCAATGCGAAAAACTTTCTGGTCGGATGCCAGGTTGAGCAGGCCAGTTATTTTGATGAAATTAACGACAAAGTCGAATTTCCTGAAGTTTTTCCGCTCGCATTATCGTCCTGCGCGTTATTGGAGCGAGCAAACAAACTGGGCCATGATTTTGAAAAAGAGCCCATGGTTTACGTCAGCCAGGAACACAACATAGACAAAGCATTATTAAAAACACTACGCAGTAACAACAAAATGACGATGATTGTTAGAAAAGAAATGGACGACAAAAACCAGCGTTTGGAAAAATTTCACTGTTACGGGTTACTCAGCGAAAATCAGATTCTGTTTCGCAGTATTTTGACGTTAGCGCCGCTAAGCACGATTTTAGACAGTAACAAGTGATGAGTTATCAGTAAAAAACTAACAACTGACAACTAAAAACCGGCGAACAAAACATTCACCGGTTTTTATCAAATCAGGATTTTGGTCGCATGTGTGGAAACAACAGCACATCTTTAATCGTCGGTGAGTCCGTCAACAGCATCACCAATCGATCAATACCTATGCCCTCACCCGCTGTTGGTGGCATGCCGTGTTCCAGTGCAACGATATAATCATCATCAAAGTGCATAGCCTCATCATCACCGGCATTTTTTTCAGCTACCTGGCCATGAAAACGTTCAGCCTGATCTTCATAATCATTTAACTCTGAAAAACCATTGGCAATTTCACGGCCACCAACAAAAAACTCAAAGCGATCGGTCACAAACGGATCGTCATCGTTTCTGCGAGCAAGCGGTGAAACCTCGGTGGGATAAGCGGTAATAAACGTCGGATTCATCAAACGGTGTTCAACCGTTTTTTCAAATATTTCAATTTGAACTTTACCCAGACCATAAGTCGGTTTAATTTCAATGCCTAAATCTGTGGCAATTTTGCTGGCCGCACCCATGTCATCAAGCTGCGCCTCGGTAAGCTCAGGATTAAAATGCAGGATAGATTCTTTAATCGTCATTCGCGCAAACGGACTACCAAAATCATAAGAGTCACCCTGATAATTGACTGTTGTATTGCCCAGGACCGTTTGTGTCAAATCACGCAGCATTTCTTCGGTAATATCCATCAGGTCATTATAATCCGCGTAAGCCTGATAAAATTCCAACATGGTAAATTCCGGATTGTGACGGGTAGATAACCCTTCGTTACGGAAGTTACGATTTATTTCAAATACCCGCTCGAACCCACCAACCACTAAACGCTTTAAATATAGCTCCGGCGCGATACGCAAAAACAAATCCATGCTTAAGGCATTGTGATAGGTGGTAAACGGTTTTGCGGTAGCACCACCGGGAATCGCCTGCATCATCGGGGTTTCGACTTCAAGAAACTGACGGGAAATTAAAAAATTTCGGATATGTGCAACAACCGCTGAACGAATACGAAATTTCTCACGGGATTCTTCGCTCATGATCAAATCAACATAACGCTGACGATATTTTACCTCTTGATCAGACAGGCCATGAAATTTTTCAGGCAACGGACGAACCGATTTTGTGAGCAGACGAACGCTGTCGACTTTTACCGATAACTCACCGACTTTTGTGCGAAATAAAACACCTTCTGCACCGATGATGTCACCGATATCCCATTTCTTAAATTCGTTGTTATAAACACCTTCGGGTAATTTATCACGCATGACATACAATTGAATTTTGCCGGACATATCCTGAATATGGGCAAAACTCGCCTTACCCATAATCCGACGCGTCATCATTCGTCCGGCCAGGGTCACACGAATCGGCTCGGCGGCTAAGGTATCAGCGTCCTTATTTTCATATTCAACATGCAACTCACCAGCGGTTACGTTACGCCGAAAGTCATTCGGGAAGGCATTTTTGTTTTCAGCTTCGGCAGTTTCTCTTAACACCGCTAATTTTGCTCGACGCTGTGCGATCAATTCGTTTTCGTCGACCTGAATTTCGGTAGAATTATTTTCTTTGCTCATGACAATTATTTTCCAGTTTATTCCTTACAGACCACTTTTGAGGCTCGCCTCAATGAACGGGTCAAGATCACCATCTAATACGGCTTGGGTATTGCCGGTTTCGTGATTGGTTCTTAAGTCTTTTATTCGTGATGCATCCAGCACGTAAGAGCGAATCTGACTACCCCAGCCAATGTCCGATTTTGAATCTTCCATGGCCTGTTTTTCGGCATTACGCTCGGCCATCTGCAATTCATACAATTTCGCCTTCAACATTTTCATCGCGGCCGCGCGATTTTTATGTTGTGAGCGGTCATTTTGACACTGCACAACGGCGTTGGTCGGAATGTGAGTGATTCGAATCGCCGAATCCGTTTTATTCACGTGCTGACCACCAGCGCCTGATGCCCGATAGGTATCAACGCGTAAATCTGCCGGATTAATATCAATTTCGATATCATCGGGCACTTCGGGTGAAACAAACACAGACGTAAACGAGGTATGGCGACGACTGCTGGAATCAAACGGTGATTTTCGGACCAGGCGATGCACGCCGGTTTCGGTTCTTAACCAGCCGAAGGCATAATCACCCATAAAATGAATCGTGGCACTTTTTATCCCGGCAACATCTCCGGCAGAGGCTTCAATTAACTCGGTTTTAAAACCGCGACGCTCACCCCATCGCAAATACATTCGCAGCAGCATTTCAGCCCAGTCCTGTGCTTCGGTGCCGCCAGACCCTGCCTGAATATCAAGATACGCGTTATTCGGGTCCATCTCACCAGAAAACATACGGCGAAACTCCAGGTCTTCCAACTGTTTTTCGGCATCATTGAGGTCTGCGACAACGGATTCGACGGTTTCTTCATCGTTTTCTTCTTCCGCCATGCCTAACAATTCGGACGCATCTGTGAGTTGTTCGCCAAGATTGTCCAGGGTTTCAACAACCAGCGCTAATGCGGATCGTTCACGCCCCAGCGCTTGTGCGCGTTCAGGATTGTTCCAGACGTCGGGGTCTTCCAGCTCGCCGGAAACCTCTTCTAAACGCTCTTTTTTGTTAACATAGTCAAAGATACCCCCTAAGCGATTCAGATCTCGCCAGGTAATCTTTGATACGATTTCGAATGGGATTAAGCTCTAACATTGTCTATACAGTCTGCTACTTGTAAAAAGCGCAGATAATACACCAAGAACAAGGTCCTGTCTCACTATACCCTTACCCCCACTTACCCCACTTACTCTTCATCCCTAAGAAAGATGATGTTTGCGAATATGCAAAAGCAGCCCTTGCGATGCATCTTCAATTAAATCCAGCACATGCTCAAAGCCGTTTGCACCACCATAATACGGATCAGGCACCTCTGTTTCTGACATATTTTGACCATGTTCCAGAAAAAGAGTCACTTTATGGACAAGATCAGCAGAACAAATAATCGATAAATTCGCGAAATTATCCTTATCCATCGCTAAAATATAGGTATATTGCTCAAAATCCTGCTTTTCAATCTTTCGCGCCTGCTGCGCACTTAAATCAAAACCACGCCTTAAGGCAGCGGCCTGAGAACGCCTGTCGGGCTGGTTACCGATGTGGTAGGCATGTGTACCGGCAGAATCAATTTCAATCAGGTGAGATAAACCCGCTTCTTCCACCACTTGGCGAAAAACCCCTTCTGCGGTGGGTGAGCGACAAATATTGCCCATGCAAACGAACAATACCCTCACCTTGTTTTCAGAACCGATATTTTCAGAATCCGTATTTACAAAAGCCATAACGAAACAATTCCACACAAAATTTAATGTTGTTATATCGCCAAAATCAGTACAAAATCCAACAATAGCCTTATCGCCCACAAGCTTCAACCTAGAAAGATCAGTTGGACGCGAGAATAGAGTGCAAGTAATTGGTTTGATTGGTGTAATGAAAAAGTTTGCGTTCACCTGGTTGGTGAATCAAACCTTTATCATATAGCCAAGCGAATCAAGTAGTTGTGCTCTAGCTCGTGGATCAACTGATTTTTCTAGGTTCAACCCAGACTTAACAAATATGCTTACGAGGAAATAAGCCATGATAACAGTTACCACGGATCAAATTCGCAGCATGATTGGCCTTCAGGTGAAACATCACCATGTCGACTGCCGCATAGTTGAAATTCTGGAAGATGGCCCGGCGATTATTCTTGAGGACATGGAACACCACAACAGCATACAGGCAGACCAGCATGGCGAAGCCCACCGACGGGTACCGCAAACCTATACCATTCCGGTTTTAACCCCGGATAAACATGAGTTTTCCTCGGCATTTCTGGCACTCGAGCCACTTGGGCCACTCGAGCCACTTGGAGTTCGCGAATTCAGCTAAAAGCCTGGCACACTGAGGTCTCACCGACTAAACGCGCTGTGCATCAACACCCTACCCTGCCAAACAGCTAACACCGGCTCATTTCTTGCCTATTTACCCATAACTGAACCCCTAAAAAGCCACAGTAAAACCTGAAAAAACACAGCTTTCGGGATTAATTCGCATTTTTAACGAAATGAGGCCATATTTTCTTCAAAAAAAGCCCACACGAACGATACAGAGAAAACATTAGCTTAATAATGGGCGCATACAATAATGACAGTTAAACAGACTCAAATTGAAATTGAAGACGAAACGACGGTAGTACGCGTGTTAAGCGCCGTGCTTGTGCTGTTAATGATCCTGATTATCGGCGCCTACTCAGATATGTCGCAAGCAAAAGTAACGCAACCGCAACAACATAGTATGGAAATAGAAAGTATAGAAATAAAAAGTACAGAAATAAAAAGTATGGAAATAAAAAGTACAGAAATAAAAAGTACAAAAATAAAAAGCGCAGCAACACAGATCGCCAACACAAACACATTGATCACAAGCAGTCTTGCTATAAAACCATAAACAAGTACGGTGAAAAGTCACTCTCTGCTTATATTTGAAATGCTATAACTCGTTCATCGAGCCAAGATCACATTTTTTGCTGTTTAAACCTAGAAAGATCAGTTGGACGCGAGAATAGAGTGCAAGTAATTGGTTTGATTGGCGTAATGAAAAAGTTTGCGTTCACCTGGTTGGTGAATCAAATTTTTATCATATAGCCAAGCGAATCAAGTAGTTGTGCTCTAGGTCGTGGATCAACTGATCTTTCTAGGTTAAAACAAACCTCCTGACTGCAACATCGGTGGACACATGCATAAGAGTATTGGCAAATCCGTTTTATCACTATTTTCGCTTATTATTTTCTTCAGCCTTATCAGCTGTAGTCAGTCACGCGTCGCTTATGTTCAACTCACGTCAATTGAAATATCGCCTTTAATCACCGGCGTATCACTCGGCACAGAAACCCAGTTATCTGCCACCGCATTTTATGACGATGGCAACAGACAAAATACAACATCGGAAGTCGAATGGTCATCATCTGATACCCGCGTCCTCAGCATTTCGTCAACCGGTAAGTTAAAACCATTAGCACCGGGTAGCAGCACAATCACCGCAACACTGGATTCCATCACAACCTCCGTTGAGCTAACCGTTAACGCCGCCGAGCTATTATCATTAAACATTAACCCCGCCAATCCAGAAATTTATGTCAATACTCAAACCAAACTCAGCGTTTTCGGACGCTATAACGACGGCACAAAAGCCGAGCTAACCGATAACGTCAGCTGGACACATGAATCAGACACGTATTTCACTCGTAACAAAAACGTCGTTACCGGCTCACAGGCGGGCTCTGCCTCAATCACGGCCAGTTTTTCAGGCAAAACCGCAACGACTCAGATAACCGTCAACGATGCTGCCTTACGAAGCATTGTTTTCGATCTCGATTCTGCGACATTTTACGCAGGCAACAACATAAAACTACAAGCTACCGGGGTTTATGCCGATGGCAACAAACAGGACATCAGCCAGCTGGTCAACTGGGCATACAGCGCCCAGCCCGCATCCTTGGGCGTTAGCCTGAACAATAATGCGCTTAGCGTAGATGCAGACGGCCAGCTCACCGTCACTGCGAGCCTGGGCGATATTTCAAGCAGCAAAATAATTACCATCAACCCCGCCTCATTACAGTCCATTGAAGTATCATCATCACGCTCAAACCTCGCTGCCGGTGAAAAACTGCAATTACAGGCACAGGCTTATTACTCCAATGGAAAAACAGCAGACATTACCGGCACTGTCATCTGGTCGTCCTCCGACAAAACAATTCTTGAAGTGAGTAACGCCCTTGGCATTGAAGGTCAGGCGATTAGCAAGCAAGTTGGCGCCATCACCGCCAGTGCAACGCTCGGTAATTATTCAGGCAGTATTGATATAAACGTTTCTCCCGCCAGCTTGAATTCAATCGACATCACCTTGCGCGGTCAGAGCATTGCCAAAGGCACGTCACTACCGCTAATAGCAACCGGGATATATTCAGACAATAGCGCCCGCGACATCACTACCTCCGTCACCTGGTTCAGCGCAGACACCAACATTATTCATGTTAACAATCAGCTGGAAAAAGCCGGGCTGGCCAGCGGCATAAACCCTGGCACAACTCAGGTGAAGGCAACATCAGGCAGCATCACCTCAAGCGCAGAAGTCACAGTAACCGAGGCAACACTGGTTGATATTTACATCGACAATCTCTCGGCTGAAGTCATAATAGATACTAGCCTGCCACTTCAGGCAATTGGTATTTTTAGTGACGGCACAACTCAGGTGTTAACTGATCAGGTGGTGTGGCGCTCCAGCGACACAGGTGTGACATCTGTCTCCAACAATGAGGCAAACCCGGGCGAACTTAACGCCATCACCACCGGTAGCAGCACGATCAGTGTGACGTTTAACAATATCACGGTGACCGGCGTTATCGAGGTAAATGACGCGACGCTAACCGGCATCACTATTTTGCCAAACACGCTATCGTTAACCGAAGGCACTTCGTCTCAATTGCAGGCTGTTGGTACATTATCTAACGGTAATACCCAGGATGTTAGCGACATGGTTATCTGGGAATCAAATGCAGCCGATATTGTATCGGTGAGTAATGCCGACAATGAAAAGGGCCTTATCTACAGCAAACAAAGCGGCGAAGCCGTTATCAGTGTTCGCGCCGGAGAGAGATCTGCCTCGTCAACAATAACTGTCAACACTGCCGCACTGGTTTCAATTGAAGTTTCTTATCAAAATACCAGCATTGCCAACGGCACAAAACTGACATTAACCGCGACTGGCATATACGACAATAATTCAACGCAGGACATCACCAGCGACGTCTTGTGGCAGTCAAACAGTCCGGACATTGCCTCGGTATATAACTCAGAAAACAAAGAAGGATTTGTTTACGCATTATCACAAGGCAGCGCTTCTATTACAGCGACTATGGCAGGCGTCACCGGCAGCACCAATATAACCGTCACCCCGAAAACATTAGACGGCATTGGCATTTTATTTGACGGCAACAGTACGCTGGCCGCCGGAAATGAAATTCAATTACGTGCAATTGGTAACTATTCCGATGGTTCAACGCTTGATATCAGCAACCAGGTTACCTGGCAATCATCTGACAATACAATTTGTACTGTTTCAACATCAGAAACAAACTATGGCCTGCTAAAGGCGAAAAAAACAGGTGCCTGCAATGTAACAGCAAAACTTGGAAAATTTAACACCGCGATTTTCAGCATTACTGACGCGACCTTGCAGTCTATCAGTATTACACCCGACAATGTTTTATTACCTAAAGGTAGTGACGTACAGCTCATCGCAATCGGCACCTATTCTGATAATACAACATCGGACATTAGCAATCAGGTTAACTGGAAAGCCAACGATGCTTTCATCAGCATTAGTAATGAGAATAACTCAAGCGGTTTGCTTCACGCGATTGATGTTGGCGAAAGCACAATCACCGCAAATTACAACGGCGTTTCGGCAACAAGTAATGTTACCGTAAGCGCCGCCACATTAACCGACATTACGATTGCTGCGGTTGTCAGCGGTGATTTTAATTTAGGCACTATCAAATCCTATGTCGCAACCGGCACGTATTCCAATTCAACCACGCGGGATATTTCTGACCAGGTTCTCTGGGTTTCATCAAACACAGACGTAGCCACTGTCAGCAACGCCATAGATACAATCGGTCAGCTTACCAGCATGAGTGCCGGCGCGATGACACTTAATGCCACACTGAATGACATCACCAGTAACTCGCTTAACATTAACATTATTGATGCACCGCAGGCACCGGTATCACTGTCAATGCGGGCCACCCCATACATCATATTAAATGATGATACTGACACTGCCGACATCGTATTAAATATTCAAGCGGCCGATAACACAGCAACCATAGCCGATGGTACAAAAGTTCAACTAGACATCATCATCGGCAGCGGCAATTTAAGTAGCAGCACAGTGACCACGGTTAATGGCAGCGCCGAATTCAAACTGAGCAGCTTAAGCTTAACAAAAGGTTTAATGACGATTAAAGCCACCGTGACCGGCACAGAGATTTCAAACTTTGTATCCGTATACGCTACCGACGATTTTGCCAAAGTGATCGCCCGATATGGCTTTGCTAGTGGTTCGCTGGAGGGCGGCCTTGTGCCGGCAGGCACTAAGCTGGGATTTTTAATACTGAACTATGCAAACCGGCCGTTTACTATTGATAGATACGAAGTATATAACGATGAAACTATTGTGGCAGACGCCAGTGACCTTGGGATACTACCCGGCGGGAGCAACATGCTGGTCACCTATACCGCAACAGAAACATTAAGCAACACATATGTTGTTATTTATTATTTGCGGGAAGAAAAAACCAGCTTCGAATTATCCATCGCCGCCGGCTTTACACTTCAGTAACGCAGGCAGGCAATTAACCAATAATCACTTTACCAGCCATATAAGGGCGTAGAACCTCCGGCACTTCCACCTTACCATCACTGGTTTGATAGTTTTCCAGAATCGCGACCAGTGTGCGACCGACGGCCAAACCAGAGCCATTCACCGTATGCACAAATTCAGGTTTTCCGGTATCAGGATTACGCCAACGGGCTTTTAAACGCCTCGCCTGAAAATCTTCAAAACAACTGCAAGACGAAATTTCGCGGTATTTTTGTTGACCGGGCAACCAGACTTCAAGGTCATAGGTTTTGGTGGCAGAAAAACCAATATCGCCGGTACATAAGTTCACTAAACGATATGGCAAACCCAATGACTGTAAAATAAACTCGGCATGCGAGGTTAATTCGTCTAACGCAGCAAAAGAATCTTTTGCACGAACAATTTGCACAAGCTCAACTTTTTCAAACTGATGTTGACGAATCATACCGCGGGTGTCACGACCATAAGAACCCGCCTCACTGCGAAAACACGGCGTGTGCGCAGTAAATTTTAACGGCATGTCTTCCGCGTTTTGAATCGTATCACGCACGATATTGGTAACCGGCACTTCAGCGGTGGGGATTAAATAAAACTGCTGATTACTGCCTTCCGGTTCTTTTATGGCAAACAGATCTTCTTCAAACTTTGGCAGTTGCCCGGTACCACGTAATGAATCTGCATTAACTAAATACGGCACATAAGTTTCGGTGTAACCGTGTTTTTCGATATGCGTGTTCAGCATAAACTGCGTTAACGCGCGATGCATGCGCGCCAGGTCACCGCTTAACAACATAAAACGTGAGCCGGTAATTTTTGCCGCCAGCTCAAAGTTAAGCAAAGCGATATCTTCACCCACAGAGACGTGATCTTTTATTTCAAAATCAAATTCACGGGGCACACCCCAACGACGAATCTCCACATTGTCATCTTCATCTTTACCATCGGGTACAGACTCATGTGGCAGGTTCGGGATTTCCATAAAAAACTGATTCAGTTTTTCCTGCAACACAGACAAAGCATGTTCTGAGGCCTTTAACGCCTCACCCAGGCCATCAACTTCTTTAAGCAACGGCGTTATGTCCTGTCCCTGGGCTTTTGCTTTACCGATGGATTTTGATTTTGTGTTTCGCTCAGACTGCAACGCCTGGGTTTTTTCCTGCAGGCCTTTACGTTCGTTTTCTAATGCGGCAAATACCGCTGTGTCGAGCACATAACCTCGACGCGCAAGTTGCTTGGCGGTGTTTTCGAGGTCCTGTCGTAATAATTTTTGATCCAGCATATATCATATTCCATCTAAATTCATTTTCGCCGACCAGCTCACAATGTGGCCCGGCTTAACCATTTTACTTAACGTGTTCATTAAACGTTGCATTTTTCCCGGCTCATCAAACAACTCAATCACCAGTGGTAAATCAAGCGAAAGATCGGTCAAACTGGACAGGTGCATCTCTCCCGTCGGCCCAAACCCGGCAATGCCACGAAACACCGTAACACCGCGAACGGCTTCTTTTTTATGCAGAAAATCCAGCAATTCTTTGAGTTTGCCTTCACCTTCCGTCACATAAATACGCATAATGCTTATTTCAGACGTTCTCATCATCCCTCCTTTGTCATAACTCTTTGTCATAACTCCCCGTCATAACTCCCCGTCATAACTGGCTGTTACAGCTGCCTGTTACAGCTGCCTGTTACAGCTGCCGCGCCAATATCATGCCCATCCAGGTGGCAGCAACACAAACAAACACGCTAATTAACATATTAACACCGGCTTTTATCACTTCGCCGTTGGTAATTAAATTGACGGTCTCTAATGAAAACGTTGAAAAGGTAGTAAAAGACCCCAAAAAACCAATCATCAGGAAAGCACGTAGTTCCGGCCCGGCAACCAGCCGCTCTATTAATAAAATGGCCAGAAAGCCCATAATAAGGGAACCGAGCACATTCACAAACAAGGTGCCATAGGGGAATGAACGCCCCAACAGGCTATATACCCATTGTGAAGAGACGTATCTGCCCATCGCGCCAAACGCGCCACCAATAGCAATAGCAATCAGATTAGTCAAAACAACCCCGGAAAACGTCCCCGACAGGTAAGGGAGGCAAAATTGGACACATTGAAAAGAGTAAATTTTATCTTTTGGCAAGATAAAGTGCAATCGGACAATATGCAATCGGACAATACCTGCAAACAAACAATCTCCCGATAAATTAAAGTGATACGGCAATTCTGTCGCTATCTGCAGAGTACCCCTATGCAGAGTACCCCTAAATGCAACGGTTAACACAAACATGCCCACACCGAAAAAAATTCGCTTAGGCGACTTACTCGTATCTCAGGACGTCATCACTCAGGCGCAGCTGGAGTCCGCCCTAAGCACTCAACAACAAAGTGGCAACAAACTCGGCCGCGAACTGGTCGCCGAATCATCGCCAGCCCGAACGGCATGGTGCTGGTTACCGGCCCCACAGGAAGCGGTAAAACCACCACGCTTTACAGTGCGTTGAGTGAATTAAACACCCCCGATGTTAAAATATTAACCGCTGAGGATCCCATCGAATATCGGCTACGCGGGATCAATCAGGTACAGACTAACAGTAAAATCGGGCTCAATTTTGCCGATATTCTGCGCTCTTTTTTACGTCAGGACCCCGACATAATCCTTGTCGGTGAAATGCGTGACAAAGAAACCGTTGAAATTGGCCTGAAAGCCGCGATGACTGGCCATCTCATCCTTTCCACGTTACTCACAAACGACGCGATTTCCACCGCCGTCAGGTTAACCGACATGAGCGCAAAACCCTACTTAATTGCCGCCTCATTACGTGGCATCCTCGCGCAACGATTAGTCCGGCGCGTCTGCACTCATTGCCACTACACCGGTTATAGCGGCCGAATTGCGATTCATGAGTTTCTTGAAATGGATGCAAAACTGATTCGCGCGCTGCAAGATGAAGACATGGAAAAATTCGCCAAAGAAGCAAAAAAACAGGAGGGTTTTAGAAGTTTAAGAAGCAGTGCCATGAGTCTCGCCGCAAAGGGTGAAACGACTATTAATCAAGTATTACGCATTGCAATTGGATAAGACTAATGCCCTGTTTTAACTATACTGGCCGCGTAAAAGATGGCGTAAAACTCAAAGGCCAGATGGAAGCCAGAAACGCAGATGAAGTCGCCCGACAGTTACGCAGCATTAATATATTTCCACTGACCATTGAAGAAAAAGTTGACGACAAAACCAACAATAAAAACAACTCACTTTTCAATATAGCGAATAAACACACATTAAAAACCGATGATCTGGTTTTTTTCAGCCGCCAGCTTTACACGTTGATAAAATCCAGCGTACCCATACTTCACGCACTGGAAGGCCTGGAAAGCACAACCGATAACCCTGAATTAAAAAAATCAATTTCAAAAATACGCGAAAGCCTCGATGAAGGACTGGACCTTACTCAGGCGCTGGAAAGGCAACCGGAAAACTTCTCGGCATTTTTTATCAGCCTTGTTCATATCGGTGAAACCACCGGTAAACTTGCTGAGGTTTTTCGTGACCTATCAAGCTATTTAAAAAACCAACAAAACACAAAAAAGAAAGTAAAATCCGCACTACGGTACCCAAGCATTGTCTTAATCGCCATTTTTGTCGGTTTAGTCATTATCAATGTTTTCGTTATTCCAAATTTTGCCGACATGTACGCGGGTTTTGATGCCAAGTTACCCCTGCCAACCCTTATCCTCATTGGGTTTTCTAATTTTGTGATTCAATATTGGTATCTCTGCCTGGGAATCCCCGCATTAGCATGGCTCATTTTTTTAAAATACATCAACACCAAAGCCGGTAAAATGATGTGGCACAGGCGAATCGTGAAACTGCCGTTATTTGGCAAATTGATACTACAATCATCCATCACACGATTTGCCCGTGGTTTAGCCATTACCAGTGCCGCAGCCGTACCGATTGTTCAGGCACTTAAAATTATCGCTCCGTCTGTGAACAATGTTTATATCGAAGCCAAACTCGACGACGTACGCGCAGGCGTTGAACGTGGCGAACCCGTCAGCATTAACATAAAACGCACCAATATTTTTCCCGGTTTAGTGGTGCAGATGATTAACATCGGCGAAGAGGCTGGCAGCCTGACCGAAATGATTAATGAAGTGGCCGAATACTACGACCGGGAAATAGAATACAGCAAAGAGTCACTCACAGCTGCCATCGAACCCATTATGGTTGTTGTCATTGGTATTATTGTACTGGTGATGGCGCTGGGCATTTTTCTGCCGATGATCAGCCTAATAGGCGCGATTGGCTAAATATAGGCGCGATTGGCTAAAAGGTGAAATCAAACATGACACAGGTCACAGTTTACATAAAAACACCAAAAATCAGGCGCATTTACTCAAGTTAGTCAGCAATATTACGACATGAAAACTAAGTGAATTAAGTAATCTATATTAAAAAGACATTCATCAGGAGTTGCGCAAAATGAAAAAACAACAATCCGGTATGACATTAATCGAGTTAGTTATTGTCATTATCGTCCTGGGCATTATCGCTGCCGTTGCGGCACCTAAATTTGCCGACATATCCGGCAACGCGTCAACGTCTGCCATCGCGGGTTCTAAAGGTGCATTTAGCTCAGCTTACGTCATCGCAATTGGTGAACAAATGGGTACACCAACTCACGCCCAGTTAACATTACGCATTAATGGTTTAGATTGCACAACGGCTATCACCCAGTGTGATACAACCGCTGATAACGATAAAGACACAAACACAGACCTTAGCATCACCTTATACACAGATGCGGCCTGCACAACACCAGTATCAGCAGGCGGCAACCTGGTTAAAGGCTACGGCTTTAGCGTCAACGGCGCAACTATGGTATGCCAAACCACTTAATAACATCAGTAATTGATACCACAGAAAATGCCGGGCAGAAAATCTACGCCCGGCATTTCTGCTTCACGTTTTCAGGCATAGAAATGTGGAAAAAAAGAATACAGAAAAAGGTGTCAGTTTCGTACGCATTAATGTTGATAACAAATTCGCCGGCAAAGGCCCCAAAAAAAACCCCATTAACATGAAATCTGGGCTCGATGTTTTCGAGTTCTCACCCGGCGACCCCGGCGTTCATTCACTCATTCTCAAACACTTAAAAAAGCAACATAAAATAAAAACAGCAGCCTGTGCCACTTATCTGAACAATAATGACTATCAATTATTAACAGCAGAAGCACCCAGCGTACCTGATGAAGAATTGATTGACGCGTTGCGCTGGTCAGTGAAAGACCTGCTAAGCATTCCTGCCAGCAACGCCACATTAGATACGTTTGAAGTGCCTGGTCAGACAAGCACAAAAAAAAGCATCAATATTGTATCCGTAAAGAAAGAAATCATTGCCAGCCTGGACACCCTGTTTTCAAATGAAAAACTGGCGTTAACCATCATTGACATCGAAGAACTGGCGTTACGCAACCTGGCAGCACTGGACGACAAACAAAAAAAGGGTGTTGTTGTACTTTGGTTAAAGCAAAATTACGGAAAAATACTATTTATCAAAGATAATGATTTATATTTAGCACGTAATATCAACATCGGACATCAATCAATTACATCTTTTTCAGCGGGTTTTGAACGCATCGCACTGGAAGTACAACGCTCTATTGATTATTTCGAGCGCCATCACAGTCAAGTGTCGATGAATAACCTGTTAGTCATGCCAATGGAAAAGGGAATCGGCGATTTTGTTTCCTTTCTTAATAGCAACTTGTCTATTTCCTGCCATCAATTTGAACTAAAAACATTTTTACCCGGCAGTGAAAAACTGGGCGACACTGAAATAGCCCAGCACTTACTTACATTTGGTACCGCATTGAGACAGCAAGACGGTGCTCAATAATGCAAAATATTAATCTTCATAAAGCACAGTTTCCTTCTAAAAAAATCGTCGAAGTCTCTGGAAAGTGGTCAACTCTCATTATCGTTATTTTTGTTGTCTCTATTTCCGGGACAAGTCTGTTCTACTGGAAAATGGAGACACTGAAAAAGGAATATACTGAATTAAAAAAGACGACATCAATCACGCAAATCACGCTGGCTAAAATTAATGCCAAAATAAACGCATCAACCAATGAAAAACAGACAAGCAATAATTTGTTAAGCGTCAATAACAGACTAAAACATAAACAAGCGTTAAAAAACACACTGGACGCACAAACAAAAAGTGTCTCAAACAATTTTTATCGGCGTTTTGTTACTTTATCCAAGTTAGACATTGATGGTTTGTGGTTAAACGAAATTAGTTTTCTGGATAACGAAAAAAATTTAACACTTCGTGGAACGGCTATAAATCCACAACTCATTACTCGATACATACAAAAACTATCAAATGAACCGGTTTTTTCCGGCATCGAATTCACCCTGTTACAGGTCAACTTGAGTCAGAAAAATGGAAATATCACTTTCAACATTTCCAGCGACGGGGACCAGACATAAGCCCGAAACCCAGCGCCATTGGCGCGATCAAATCACAGTACCAACGCTTAAGAAAAACAGTTCAGGGTTTTCTCATTGTCGGCATCATTGGTTTGATTTACCTCGCCCTGGACATCGTTTTAATTCAACCCATGTTGGCTGAGTATGGTGAAATTAAAACATCCATAATAAAAACCAAAGCAGATAATAAAAGATTAACAACTCAGTTACTCAATTTACAAAATGCAACAAAGGTAGACCAGGCTTTATTTCAACAAAAACAACTTAAAAAAAAACAACTTGAACAAGCCATGCGCAAGCTTAGCGAATTAAAAAAGGCCGTTAATACAACCACCCGTGGATTCATATCAGCAAAACAAATGAGCCGGGTTTTAAACGAGCTGACAAACAAAAGCACTAAACTCAACCTGATTTCCCTGCAAAACTCACTACCCGAGCCCATCACTGTCATCACAAAAACAGATATTACCGAAAACTCAGGCAACGAAGTTGTTACTGAAAACAAAGTGTATAAACATCGCATGACGATACAACTGCGCGGAAAATATGCGGACATCACGACCTATCTGCATGAAATAGAAACCATGCCGTGGCGTATTTTTTTAGCATCAATTGAGTTGCAAAGTGACACTTACCCCTATTCAACAATCAGTATCGAATTTTATACCCTCAGCCTTGAGCAGGGGTGGCTAACCTTATAGGCTGATTTCTACCAACCTGTTCCTACTCCTACAGTCTAAATACTGCAATCTCATTTCCATCATTCCATTACTGCAACCATCTCGAAGCGACCACATTTATGTGGCATATCAATTGCTATTATCCAACCATGATTATGCGTAAACTCAGTGGAATATTTTTATTGTATTGCCTTGTTGTGCTTGTTTTTATGCCCATTGCAAAAAGTGAGACTGCGGGTAAAGGCTTAATGCTTACCGACCCCACTCGCCCGGATCTTCCGATTAAGGAGGCGCTAAAAAAGGAAAAAAGCACAAAAAGATAACTTCAGGATTATCGCTACAGCAAACAATAATTTCACAATATTAAAAAGTCGCCATTATAAATGGAAAAGCAATGACCATTGGTAAACAAATTCACGGTGCCCGATTAATATCAATTGAGACAGATCGTGTGGTGTTGCGTCATCGCGGCAAACTGCACACCCTGTATTTGACATACTCTTCCGACATAAAGGAGCTTAAGCGGTAATTTATTACCGTTATCAGGCAATGATTCACCTCAGTTTTCAATTTAAAAAAATACTCGGCTCGGCATTGCTGATCAGCCTGTGTGGCTGTGCAACCACGGCTAGCCAGTGGCAGGCCGATTCAAATCAAAAAATTGATACGGAATTGAAGCAGGCAAAAGATCAGTTTTCACTGGACAACAAGGCAATTTTTGAAAACTGGTCATCCGAATTATTACCACCGCTGAAAATTGACCTGGCAAACCAGAAGGTCGCCTCACCGGTCGAGCGTTTTAACGTCGCGGTAAACAAGGGCAAAGCCAGCGATGTTTACCTCAACCTTGTTAAAGGCACCAAATACGGCATCATCCTTGACCCATCAATCACCGGAAAAATTTCACTTAAACTTAAAAACGTCACCCTCGATGAAGTCTTTGACTATATCGAAAATGCCTACGGCTACAATTATGAGAAAAACGAGACGCATTACATCATCTCCGGCAACAAACCAATCACCCAGATATTTCAAGTTGATTACATTAACCTAGTCCGTGGCGGCAACTCAAGCACCAGTGTCACCACCGGGGGACTACAGGAAGACGGCCAGGCTGGCGTCGAAATAAAAACCAAAAGCGAAGTAGATTTCTGGAAAGATTTAGCCGAAGACCTTAAGGCAATTGTCGGCGAAGAAGACGGGCATCGAATCACCATAAACCAGCAATCCGGCATTATTCTTGCCAAAGCACGTCCGAAAGAGGTCAGACTCATTGCCGAATACCTGCGACAAATACAATCCAGCATCACTCGCCAGGTAATTCTGGAAACCAAATTATTAGAAGTTGAACTCAGCGATGGTTATCAAACCGGGATCAACTGGGGGCAATTATTTTCCCGTGGCGGCAACACGCTAAGTGTTAACCAGGTCGGTGGTGACACAGTATTACAAGGCAGCAATGTCTCGGGCATCGTTGGCAGCTCAACAACTAACATCAGCTCGTCTGCAATTAACGGTGGAATTGCATCCGCGTTTGGTGGCGTTTTCAGCATGGCATTGCAAACAAGTAACTTTGGCGCGTTTATCGAAATGATGAGCACGCAGGGCAGTGTACATGTACTTTCCAGCCCACGCATTGCGACGCTAAATAACCAAAAAGCGATGATAAAAGTTGGCGGAGAAGAATTTTACGTTACCGGCGTTGAGCTCTCTTCACGCACTTACTCGCCTAATGCTGCGGCAACAGCGGATCCCATTCCAAGCGTCACCATGGAGCCCTTCTTTTCCGGTATTTCACTGGACGTTACCCCGCAAATCGGTAATGACGGCGAAATCACACTTCACCTGCACCCCACGGTGAGTGATGTAGCACAAAAAAATAAAACCTTTGTTATCTACGGCTACAATTTTGATTTACCACTGGCAACCAGCTCGGTAAGAGAAACCGACTCCATCGTGCGCACAACAAGCGGACAAATTATCGTTGTTGGCGGGCTAATGAAAAAATCTGATTCAGAGGTTGACGCCTCAGTGCCCCTGCTGGGAAAAATGCCATTAATTGGCCGGTTATTTAGACAAAACAAAGCCTCACGTGTAAAAAAAGAACTCGTGGTATTAGTTAAAGCAACCCTGGTTAACAATGATAGCAGTTGGAGCAATGAAGCAGCATCAAGCATGATGCGATTTAGCGAGCTGAGGAATTAATTCCAAGGAATAGGGCTACGCGGAACTATCGTTAAAAAACTAATACAGAGAACAGAGCTAACACAAGACGAACAAGGAACGAACATGAACAACCTGATTAAACAGGAAAATGTATCTCCTGAATTCTATTCAGCCAGCAACCTCGCCAAAGACTGCGCGAGCTTTTTCAGCATGCACAAAATTCCTTTTACGCTTAATCCGCAAAAAGCCAACATCTATTTTCATGAGAGTTATCTACAGGTAAAAAGCACCCTTGTCTTCGCAGTAACCTCCGGGGAAAAAATAATAAAAATAACGGGGGAATCTGGTGTAGGAAAAACACTATTGGTAAACGATGTTTTATCATCCATTGACCATCACTATTATCCTATCCGTATACTCAATCCGAAAATATCACCGACGGATTTACTTTGCCAAATCATCAATGAATTTGGTCGTCCCTACCCGATTGACGCAAGCACAGAACAACTCATGAGACTACTGCAATTCACCTTGCACGAGCACTACACCCAAACTAACACAAACATGCTTGTCTGGATCGACGACGCCCATCAGTTGCCGAACAATACACTGCTGTCCATTGATAAAATCAGCAGCTGGAGCACCCCGAGCCGGGCTTTGTTACAATTCATTTTATCCGGAAATAACTCGTTGGATACACTGCTGCAAACCCCGGCATTGTCTTCACTAAAAAACAATATCCGGTTTTCTGACAATCTCGAGCCGATAAAAAAAGCGGAGATAAAAAGCTACGTTCAATCCTGCATTCATTCCAGCAATAAAAATGATCGGCCTTTATTCACAGAAAAAGCACTTGCTCAGCTGCACAAACGCAGTAACGGGAACCCATCGACCATCAACAAACTGGCCTATAAATCATTACTACTGGCTTATGGAAAAGGCTTAAGAAGCATCGCACATCATTACGTTAACACGGCATTTCAAGAAGAGAACGCGAGTGCCAGACCATCAACATCCAGACGACCTGCAACAAAAAACTGGAACATCACGCTCGTTCTGTGGGCCTTCGTCAATACCGGTTTAGCAATTGCCCTAGCGTACCACGGAGGCTATTTGTGAATGTGGTAAACGAAATGGTTTCTGATTTACGCAAACGAAAAATCATGTCAAGGTCGGTAACAACACGAAAACAAACCGTCTCCTGGCGAGCGTCCATCGCCATTATTTTATTCGTTGTCGTATCGTCTTTATCATACTTCATCTGGTTTGTGGACAAAAAACCAGCAACATCACCCGTGGTTAACGTGGCTCAATTTGATAAATTGGCGGTTGTGGAACCAGGTATAAAAAACATTCCCACAATGAAAACACCGCCCGCAAAGTCGGATCAAAAACCACCGGCTAAAATCAACATCGCTGACAAAAAAACAGTGCCAGCGCCGATAAAGCCAGCGATAACGCCGTCAACAAGAAAAACACATCAACTAAGAGAAACACCCAAAGCCAGCCGGTCAACCGTGGCACCAATATCGGCACCAGCAACCCGCGAGAAAACCCAGAAAAAAATCATCGCCGCTGCTAAAAGGGCCAATGAAATAGCGAACAAAACAGAACAAAGAAAAAAACCGACAAACAAACCCAAAACAAAAATAATTCAAGCCGTCGCTAAACAGGTCTTACCCGCAAAATCAGTCACTTCGCCAGACGCAGAAAACCAGTTTAACAAACAAAATATCCAGTTTTCTAAAACCCAAAAAGCGAAAAAGTATTATTCAGAAGCACTCAGTAAATTTAACATCGGCGACACGGCTGCGGCAAAATCAAAGCTGCAATCACCTCATATCAGCAGGCACTCAATATTCAGCCAACACAAAGTAAGTGGTGGCTTGGTTTAGGTATCGTACTGGAAAAATCAGAAAGCTGGAAAGATGCCGAAACGGCCTATAAAACGGCCTTACAATCGGAAAATCTATCGTTTGACCTGCACAACAAAACATCCGACAGGCTCAAGTTCGTCAAAAATCAAATCGCACTGTTAGACAAAAAGCATCAATAGCACGCATTTTCTATCACTTCCTTTTGTCGTAAAAGCAAAAACGCATCCATATCATGAAAGCCTTTCACTTTTATCTTACCCCTGGATTCAAACTCAAATTTTTCCCGCAATATCTGATAACTTTCTGCAGACGCCTGTATTCGGCCTTCGGGACATTCTGACTCCATCCTGCTGGCGACATTAACGGTATTACCCCAAACGTCATAAACGAATTTTTTGACGCCAATCACACCGGCAACGGCATCACCAGTATGAATCCCGGTACGCAGCTTAATGTCTGTTCCCGTTTTCTGATTGTAATTTTCGATAATTTCATTAATCCCAAGCGCAAACTCAGCCACTTTAAACACAGAGTCCACATTCGGATTTCTTAAATTACTGGTTACCATATAGGCGTCACCAATGGTTTTTATTTTTTCCAGCTCAAGCTTGTTGGTCAGCTCATCAAACTGACAAAATATCTCATTCAACATTTGCACAACTTCATTCGCTGAAAGCGATTTGGATAATTTTGAAAAGCCAACCAAATCGGTGAACAGCACCGTAATCTGATCGAAGTCTTTTGCGATAGTGCCCGGCTTTTCCTTTAACTCGGTCGCAATATGTGCAGGTAAAATATTCAACAAGAGTTTTTCATTTGCTTGTTTCTCGCGTTTCAGCAGTTTTTTATTCACGAAATCCCGGCGAAAATAACACTCAATCGTATACCCGCCAAGCACCCCAATCACCAGACTACCGACCAAAAAAAAATTATAAACAACCAGGGTAACCTGAGGTAATTCGGACATGGAAATAAACAGGAGGTTATACAATACCAGTAAAGCCAGCGATACTTTCACCGCATTCATAAAACGCAGACCGGAATATATAAACGCCCAGAATATCGGCAGCAAAGTACCCGTTAAATGTAGATCGCTGCGCGCATTTTCATACATCAGCGCAATCAGGGCGATGCCCAGCCCGGCAATTAAAATAACAATAAAAACCACGAGTTGTAATCGCTTGCGGAAATAAGGACGAAAGGTGGCGAGATAACCTAAAAAAAACGTTGGAATAGCAAGCACAAACCGAATGATCAGCGTCACCCACTGCCCTTCGGGAACGACGAGAAAATCAATAATCGCAAAAAGCGCGTATAGGATAGCCGCAATAATGAGCGCGAGTCTGATCTGGGGCAACGTTTGATGCGCATGATCTATCCGAAATAACTGCTCAAGGCTCTTATCTTTAAAGGTGAGCGTTAGCTTATGCTGATCTTGATTTATTTTGGGCGACTTCAGCAAAGCGGTTTTACTCCGTTTTTATCTAATGGCGCGTACGATCTAATTATCCTGAGATCTGTATAGAACTGGAAAATATCATCTTAGCCAATGGCCAACGCCAGATAACCTGGGATTAATTAATAAAATAGCATATTATATAAAGAGCCGTAGCAAAATATACCTGAGGGACATTATTATGCAGTATACGCCACAGCTGTTCCGCTTCCCTATACGAAATGCATTACTGCACACTCTACTCACTTTGCGGAGAACCTCGCAAATAACAACCTCGCAAATAAGAGCGTCGCAAACTATTTCACCGATGTTAATTGGCTTTTTGCTGGCACTTTTATTAGCACTGCTCTCATTGCCCATTCACGCAGCCAGTAATTTTGACGACGCAAACGCACTCATGCGCCACATCGACCGGCTCTGGCGCAGCGATTCAGCACATTCAAACCTGTCAATGACCGTAAAAACCCGGCGTTATACTCGCACACTTAAACTTGAAAGCTGGTCAAAAGGGAAAGATAAATCACTCATCATCATACGCGCGCCAAAAAAAGACAAAGGCATCGCTACGCTTAAAGTCAGCGACAACATCTGGAACTACCTGCCTAAAATTAACCGGGTGACCAAAGTGCCCGCCAGCCTGATGTCAGGTTCGTGGATGGGCAGCCATTTCACAAACGACGATCTGGTAAAAGAAAACACCTTTGAAGATGATTATGGTTCTCGTATTACGTTTCAGGGCAAGCGCGAAAATTTAAACCTGATTGAAATCAGTTCGATCCCAAAGGAAAATGCCGCGGTTGTCTGGGGAAAGGTCATCACACTCATAGACCAGGAAAAACTGGTTCCCATTAGTTCGACATATTACGATGAGGAAGGCCAACTGGTGAGAACCATGCTTTTTAGCCGATTGGAAACACATGATAAACGCCTGGTTCCCATGCGAATGACATTACAGCCCACTGACAAGCCGAATGAATCCACCGTAGTCGAATACGAGAGTATTCATTTTAACATCCCCATTAATGACGACGTGTTTTCTATTCAACGTTTAAAACGCTAACATGATCAACACTAAGAGCGATCAGACGAAAACCACTAACGTAAAGGCAAAGCACGATACCGCTTCCAGCCGATTATCCATGTTCGCCTTTATTGCCTGGCGAAACTTATGGCGAAATAAAATACGCAGTGTTTTAACTATTTCGGCGCTGGGCGGCGGTCTGGCTATGCTCATACTTTATAGCGCGCTGCTCAATGGCATGGTTAAGCAGATGGTGGATTTTTCTACTAAAATTTCTTCTGGCCACATCCAGATCCATCTCAAGGCATTTGTTGAAAACCAGGATTTATATGCCACCATTCCCTGGCCGCTGATTAATGAACTGGAAGCTGAAATAAAAAAAGAGTCACCTGATATTAAAATTTCCCCCCGTCTCTACGGTGCAGGCCTTGCCAGTGTTGGTGATATTTCTTCCGGGGTAATGTTGCGCGCAGTTAACCCCGTAAAAGAAAGCGAAGTCACCACCATGCTATCACACATTCGCGAAGGTACGGCCGCGCTGGACAAAGTCAAAAACACAAATGAATTGAACCGTTTTTACGTTGTGGTTGGTGCTCAGTTTGCGAAAAACCTGGCAGTATCACCCGGCAGTGAGCTGGTTTTAATCACACAGGCATCGGATGGCAGCATCGGCAATGGGCTGTTTATTGTGTCCGGCATTTTGAAACCCATCGAACCTGTATTTGATCGAAGCGGCATTTTGATGTCAATTGAAGCATACAATTCACTGATGTATCTCGACACCGGCGCTCACGAGCTGGCGATACGTGCCGACCAGGTTGATTTAATCAAGCTCAAACAAAATTTAAAACTAAAACTTGATCAATTGAGACAAACATACAGCATTGATGAAGGGTCTGGTGAAGGGTTTGGTGAAGGGTTTGGTGAAGAGTTTGGTGAAGAGTCTGGTGAAATAATTGTTCGTACCTGGAAAGAACTCGTACCTGCAGTGTCAGACATGATCGAAGTCAGCAAAGCCGCCATTTATATCCTCGGCATGATCATGCTGGGCCTGGCATCCATGGGCATGATGAATACCATGTTAATGGCCATATTTGAGCGCAAACACGAATTTGGCATTTTATTGTCATTGGGCATGGGCCGCTACTGGATACTGCTCATGGTGATGCTTGAATCGTTATTCATCTCCATTATTTCCGCCGTAGTCGGAACTGTCATTGGTGTTGCATTTTCCTTCCAGCTTCAAAATTCCGGCATCGATATGTCATCATTTATGCCCGATGGATTTGATTATGGCGGCATCATTTTCGAGCCGGTGTGGTATGCCTATGTCGATTCAGAAAGTATCGGCATCAGTATCTTCCTGATGTTTTTCATCGCCCTGTTTGCCTCATTAATTCCGTCGTGGAAAACAGTCAAGATGAAACCCGTTGAGGTAATGCGATGAGCAACGCTAAGCAAACCACGCTACCTTTATCAACCTTTATTATGCTTGCCTGGCGCAATCTCTGGCGGCACCGACGTCGCACCCTGATAACCCTGTTTTCCATTGCCCTGGGGTTCGGCCTGGCGGTATTTTCCATCGGTTTGCAGGACAGCGGCCATAACTCCATGGTGAAAAATGCGATTAACATGGGTGACGGTCATATCACCCTGCAACATAAAGACTACCTCGCGTCACCCGCTAATTATCGTTATATCGCCAACGGGAAAAAAATACTCAAAACATTATCTGAACAAAACATTCAGGGAAAAATTGTGCCGCGCATCGCCTTGCAGGTACTCGCCAGTACGGCTAACAACTCGGTGGGCGTACGATTGCAGGGTTTATCACCCGCATCAGATCCGTTTCGCGCATTGCTGGAAAAAAACATTACCAAAGGTCATTGGATGACCGACACTGAAACTCGTGGCCTCGTCATTGGTGAAGGCATGGCAAAAAAACTCAAAGTTAAAATCGGCAGTAAAATTATCATTATCGCCGGTAAAAAAGGCGGTGACAGCGAATCGCACCTTGGCCGGGTGCGTGGCATTTTTGAGTCAGGCATTGCTGAACTCGACGGTTACCTGATCATCAGCGGGTTAGAGTTTTCCCGAAAATTCCTGGTGGCAGAAGGCGCCGACAAAACACTTGAACCCTTAACCCGCATTGCGATTTTTCTTGATAATGAGGAATTCATCGAACCGACAAAAGCCATAATCACACCACTCATAAAAACTGATACCGACATCGTCGTGCTTGACTGGCAGCAGATGATGCCGCAACTGGTGCAATATATTATTGTTGACGACGTAAGCGCCTACATCATGCAAGTTTTTATTCTGCTGGTGATTTTATTCGGCATAATCAACACCGTATTGATGAGCATTCTCGAACGCACAAGAGAGTTTGGTTTATTAAGAGCCCTAGGCCTGAAACGACAATATCTTATGTTGCTGATTTTTATTGAAACGCTATTATTGAGCCTGATGGCCGTTGCCTTCGGCTGGGCAGTGGGCGGCTCAATTCACTGGTATGTTGCGGTTAACGGTATTGACTTTTCAGGTTTGATTCCCGAAGGTACCACCTTCGCCGGCACATTTATGGATCCTGTTATTTATTCCGAGTTATCACTTGAGCGGGTAATTCAGTTAACCACCATTGTATTTTTAACGACGCTGGCTTCGGGCATCTACCCGGCAATTAAAGCCTCCCGTATCCAACCTATTGAGGCCCTCAAAACGTAATGAGCTTACTCAAACTTAACGATATTTCAAAATTGTATCATCAGGGTGAAATCGAACTACATGCACTCACCGATATTAACCTGCAATTTGAAAAAGCAGAATTTACCGCCTTAGTCGGGCCTTCGGGTTCTGGAAAAACCACCTTACTTAACCTGATCGGCGGACTTGACTCGCCAACCACCGGAAAAATTTTATTAAACGACACCAATTTGTCTGAATTAAAAGAACAGGCCTTGTCCCAGTTTCGCTTATTTCAAATTGGTTTTATTTTTCAGGCTTATAATCTTGTGCCCGTACTAAGCGCATTGGAAAACGTTGAACTGGTCATGGTATTGCAAAACCGACCCGTATCCGAGCGACGCAACCGCGCCGAACATTATTTAAACCTGGTTGGTTTAAAAGAACTGATGCATCGCCGACCAAGCGCCTTAAGCGGTGGCCAACAGCAACGTGTTGCCGTGGCGCGCGCCTTGGCAGCAAACCCGAAACTGGTACTGGCCGATGAACCCACCGCCAACCTCGACTCAGAAAACGCAACGGCCTTGCTTGATATTATGCACAACCTGGCAAAAGAAGAAGAAACCACGTTTATTTTTTCTACCCATGATGTGCGCGTAATGGAACGCGCCGAACGCATTATCACTCTCGAAGATGGGCGCATTAAAAGTGACCATAAAGCCTGAGCCATTCGTCGCTCTGCTCTCCCGCCTGGCTCTGTTATGCCTGTTCAGCTTTTGTATAAATGCAGAGGCAATAGAAACACCCGAATTTAGCGGTTTATTATCCGTCACCGGCGCAGGTGCTTATCGCGAAAACAATCCTGAAAACAATCGCGAAAACAATCCTGAAAACACATTATCATCAATAAATCAGCAAGACCTCCGTTTAATGCTGGACGGACAGGCTAATAACTTCAGTTACGAGATTCATGCATTAGCGAATGCCATCGAGTTAAATAACATCACTAACGCCGCCTTCCACACAAAAAAATTGTTTCAGGTAGATGATTTAAAATACACATTCATTAAGCAGGAGAACAATAATTCATATTACAACGCCTACACAAAACTTGACCGGCTAAATATAAAAGGCAATTTTAAGTCCATTGATTTTCGTCTCGGCCGACAGGCAATCAGCTGGGGCGTCGGCCGTTTATGGCAGCCCACCGATATTTTTGGCGCATTTGACGCGAATGATATTGTACGTGATTACAAAAAAGGCATTGACGTACTTGATCTGAACTATTATCCGAACTCTTTCAGCAACCTGAACCTGGTTTATGCCTTCCCGACAGGCAATGGATTAAATGCCGGCATCCGATACCTTACCCCCGTCGGCAACAAAAGTTACCTTTCGATACTCACCGCCAACATTTATAACAACGTCATAGTCGGTGGCAGTTTAGAAACTGACTGGCGCGGTGCAGGGATAAGACTCGAATCAATTGCATTTTATTCAAAAGAAAACAACCGTTACCGTTTTTATGGCATTGTCGGGTTTGACTATCAGTTTTCTAACGAATGGCTGCTAATCGCGGAAATATATTACAACAGCCTCGGGGCAAACAATACCAACGAATTTAGTGACGTATTATCAACAAAATATTTTCAGGCCGGTTTATTAAAACAACTTAGCCAACAACTTGCGGCTGTCATTCTGCAAAAGAATGTGACACCGTTATTATCAGTAAACTATCTTTTAATCAGCTCATTGCTCACACAAAATGGTATCAGCAGCTCTTCCCTGAGCCAGTTATCTGCCATTTATTCAATCAGTGATGAGTCAGATATCTGGCTAACCGTATTAATGACAAATGGTGCTAAAATGAATAACATGGGTGTACCCCAATCTGAATTCGGCGACACTCCGCTCACTGCTTCGGTTTTGTTTCGTCTTTATTTTTAATAAAAGCAAAGGACTTTAGTTATGGAACATCAGGCGCAGGAAATAGAAAATAAAAAGTCACCCTGGGAAAGAGCCTTATACATGCTGCTCTTTGTTTTAATTTACTCGGCGGCAGAGGTTGCACTGGGTGCGCTGGTATTAGTGCATTTCATTCTGGTTTTGATTCACGGCAAACCGGATGAGCGACTAAAAAATTTCGGGCACGATTTAAGCCAGTTCATCTATCAGGTATTTTTGTTTTTAACTTACAACACCGAGGAAAAGCCGTTTCCGTTTAAACCCTGGGTATCAAAAACAGCCATAGAGGACAGCAAAAAATAAGATCTATTTTTTTAAGGGTCTAAATGGCATGCAGCAGTACAATCTGTCTTCAACCACGCGCCACTCGCTGGCATGATGTCGTTTATATCACTTAAAGCTCTTGCCAGATCGGATGCACCACCGTAATACCGCTTATCCGCACTGTTGCCCGCTTGGCTAATATCAGCCAGCAACGCTTTATTTCGCCAGCCGTGGGGCACTTTCACATGACAATTGCTGCAGATATTTGTATTTGATGCATTTTGTTGCGCGTGATAAACGTGCAGATTATCCTTCAAACCTGCGCCATCAGCATTGGGGCAATCGCCGACATTCAAGCAGGCAAACCCGCTAACAAGAGGGATCGCAGCAACATCATAATTGTACTGTGCGCTAACATGGCAGGTTTCACACACTGCAATGTTGTTGTTATGTGTGCCTTTAGGGCCAGAAGGCGAGCCGGTACCATTGTTCACTGCTGAATTATCCGTATTTGTATGACAATCGGAACAATACATGGTTTGAACGTTTTCGCCACTATCAAACGGTGCCTCAAGCAAACCTGTGACAATATTGGTATTCGTGCCACTGTCCACCACCGGGTGAAAACTGCTGGCATTACTGCTAAATTCCATCACCGTATTAGAGAAACCAGCCGCGCTTATGTTTGCTACACCATGCCCATAACTGGAGTGACATTTAAAACAAATTTGGTATTCTTTTTCTGCGACTCCAGCAGGCAATGGCGTGATTGTTTCACTGGTAGAATACGGGTCAAACGAACCACCAACATCTAATGCGTCGAGTCCCGAGATACCACTTAATGCGCCGGATACTTCATTATTCATCGATGACCCGGTATTTGCGTGCAACCCTTTCGTTAACCGGTGCGGATTATGACAATCAGAACAAACGGCATGGCGCACCTGTAAGTCAGCACTCGCTTCGGTCAAATCAGCGTCAACCGGCCGATGCGCCGTATCACCCGCAGTAAAAGCAAACGTCGCATGCCCACCCGTCAACGCAATACTTTCAATATCTGCAACGCTGCCATTGACTGGATCAAGTACACTGGTATTTGAGTGGCATTCATAACATGAATTATCGACGTCAGAGACAAAGGCTGTGGCGTTTTCCGGTTGACGCAATAACCAACGCGCATCGTCAACGGTGTGTGTATCATGGCAGCCCAAACAGGATGTTTCCCAAACCGCCTTAGTGGATGAAATCTCGCGCGAGGTCGCCTCCGCGCTTAAAAAGGTATGGGGCGCATCCGTCTCGGTCGCATGTGCCGAGACAGCCCACCCGGCTTTTTTATGGCAGGCCAGACAATTGATGTCGTTGTTGATATCAAACGCGCCACCCGTCGGAGATGCTTTTTGAAAACGGTGCAATCGCAAAAATTTGATGTTTTCCGTGTTGGTGGTGCTACGAATGTGCGGATCGTGGCAGGTGGTACATTCCACGCGGCCGCTAGTGCCAACACTGACAAACGTGGTTTGGCCGCCAGTAGGCACCGCCACCGCTGACTCCAATGGAACCGAAATACGGGTTGATACGGTTGTCGGGTTATCACTGCCAGCAGCACCCGCTGAACCGTCCGCGTTTAGTGCCTGATTAAAATTAGTCACCTTACGGCTGGCACGCACGCCAATATGATCACCTTCTGGCGCGGTTGGGTCAATCAACTCGTTATCCGACCCAGACAAAGCGCCATCATAAAGAAAACCAACCGGGTGGTCATTTTTAAAGTCAGTGCCCAGATTCGAATTGCCAATCAGTTTATCGCCGCTCACGCTATCACCCGACATGGTGATCGGCGCTACCGACGAAGGAGTCGTTACACCGCTTAAGCTCAGACTGTTATTCATGTCAACCTGACCAATAGCCACCGTGCCGTCGTGGCAAGACAAACACATTTTTGATTTGGCGCCCAACACCACATCAGCCGCCAAAATGTTTAGGGAGCTTGAAGTGTACTTATCTGCATTCGTCAGCGTGGCGGCTGAGTCACTGCGATTCCACAAAAAGGCTTTTGCGGTTTTATTGGGATCACCGTGTGGTGTATGACAAAAAACGCACACCTGATTTTCAGAAGAAACAACATCACGCGTATCGCCATTCGGTAAATCAACAACATCATCCGTCGCAAAATTATGTTTAGTATTACGAATATCAGAGATACGATCAGACGCCATATCACCGGCTGCCAGAACACTTAATGAAAAAGCGGCAAGTGATAATGTGCTCAATAATAGAAAGATTTTTTGTTTCATAAGTATTTATTTAATTTTTTATCTTGTCTTTTTTTATTTTTCGTTAACGCTCGATTATTTGGCATCAACCGACAAATATTGAAAAACAGCAATACGTTGGTTAAACATATCCGCAATGTAAATTTTATCGGTATCGTCCACCCAGACGCCAGCGGGTAAATCAAACTGGCCCGGCGCACTGCCCGTGCCGCCAAATGCCATCAAACCCTCGCCTTTCTGATTAAACATCAACAGGTGGTCGTAATAGGATTCAACCACATAAATATTCGCATCAGAATCCACGGCGATGCCTTTCGGGCGTGGCATGTTACCCACATTTAAGCCCCGCTCACCAAAACTGTGTAACCACTTTCCGCTTTCATCAAACAACTGCACCCGTGCATTTAAGGTATCGGATACGTGTAATACATTGTTCGCAAAAGCAAGGTGCGTTGGCGAATTAAATTTCCCGTTTTTTGCACCTTTACCACCAAACGAAGCGAGCCACTTGCCGTCTTCGGAAAATACCTGTATTTGATGCGTTTTACTGTCGGCAACAAATATTTTTTTTGACTCAGGGTTATAACTAATGCCCGTTGGCCTGGATAAGCGTTTTTCACCAAACCTACCGAGGTATTTTCCCCGCGAGTCAAAACGCAATACGAAACCCAGCTCAGCATCGGTTATTAATACCTGGTCAGTATCGGTAATGACAACCGCAATGGGCGCGATAAAAGAAACATCAACGCCACCGCCTTCCCACACGTCGACGCGATTATTTATCAAGTCAAATACGAATACCTGCTTACGTCCCACATCGGTCACAAATATCCGGCGATTTTTTACATCAAACGCCCCACCCTGCGGACGATAAATTTTCAAGGGTTCGGCTTTGCCAAAAACCAGCTTACCCAGCCAGCTTATGCCTTTTCTGAGGCTGCCCTCGGAGCCTTCTATTTCTTTTAAATTCGCCTCACCGATGATATCACCTAAATACCGATATCTCGCTGTATCTGGTGGTTGAGGCCAGACTACCTGCGCGGTTTTATTTTTTTCGGCCAACGACTGTTGATATTCAAACGTGTACTTTTTTTGGGCACAGCCAACCAGCAATAAAACCAAAACAGTCGACAAAATAATGCCGCGCAAAAAACCAAACGTCATTTAAATCACCCGGCCGTCTTATTCATCGCGACGGATTTGTTTTTGGGTACACTGCTCTCAACCGCGCTCTCAGCCGAACCCTCAACTGCATTTTCAGATACAAACTCAAATACCTGTATGCGGCCATTTAAACTATCAACCACGTAAAGCTGATTACCCATTACTTTCATATCACTGATATAACGAAACTCACCCGCGCCGTAGCCATTACTACCGACGGTATCAATTAATTTGCCCGCTTTATAAACCTTGATAGTGCTGTCGGCTTTGTCACTGACAAAGACTCGCCCATCGGCATCCATTGCCAGCGCCGTTGGAAACGTAATTTCACCCCGACCAAACTCGGCAACAAAATTTCCGGCACGATCCAATATCTGAACCCGTAATTCGATACGATCACTCACCAGAAACCCGTCGGGAATCGCGATCATATCGGTAATAATACGGAATTTACCGGGGCCATTTCCGCGATCGCCCATGCCGTAAATTGGCGTCGCTTTTTTCATATCAAAAGCAACAATGTGGCTATAGGTTTCATCAGCCACCAGCACTTCTTTTCGAACTTCGTCAACCGTGATTGCGATTGGGCGAAAAATATTCGGCGGGTGCTGATATATTTTGAGTAATTTCCCGCCCGGCGAAAAATGTAAGGCTCTGCGGCCTTCAACATCGGTTACATAAAATGAGTCATCGCTGGCCAGGTAAATATCACTTACATCACCTTTGATATAATCGCCTACACCCCACAGCACTTTCATGCGACCGGTTTTAATATCGTAACGAAAAATCACACCTGCAGCATCATCAACTACACGCATATACGCATCAGAAAGCCCATAACCAGTTTCGGCAACGGTGATATTGCTCTTTTTAGAAAACCGGCCAGAGTCGGCAATGATCATTGTGTTGCCTCGCACAGCAATAGCCGTGGGGCGAATTAAATTCTGGGTATCGTTACCAGCAATAACGCGTTTTATAGCATCATCAGAACCCATGCCAACAACATCAATGGTTCTTAAATAACGTAAGCTTTTGGCCTGCTCACCCGAGGAAGGATGAACGCTTTCCGGTTTTTTTGTTTGAATTTGCCCGCAGCCAGCTAGACTAACCGCAACGCAGATTAACGCTATCTGTAACCCTGCGTGCAGACTTATTTGTAACGAAGGCCAACGCTTTTTCGTGCTTCCCTGTGACATCTTTTACACTCATAAGGTGGAAATGCGACTTTACCGTGACATACGCCACAATATTCTCCCGACATGATGGCGGCCATGGTAACCGGATTGCTGCCTCGCTGTGGAATAAAAATTCCAGGATGGCAGTTTTGACAAGTCAACCAGATTGTATGGGGGCGATGAGGAAATCGAACATAAGGCATGGAAGCGGTGTTTTCAAAAATAACATCAAAATCGACGGCGTGCATTTTTTCATCGCCTTTAACACCGGTACGGGGATTAATAATACCGTCATCAAGGGTCTTTACCCAGTCAATAATTCCCCGTTCATCACGCGGAAAATTAAGCATGGCTTCTGCGGGTGGCTGCAGCATGCGAACGGCTTCATTTTCCGGGTCGTGTATGCCGTCTTCTGCAATTGGAACGACATCACCGTGCAATTGAAAATGGCCGCGACTTTCTTCATACGCGCCGGCTTTAAAATTATTGGCGGCATCAGCCGACTGCCAGAAGCTGGTTAACAAACCAACTGACAGGACCAAGACCAGCGCAAACTGAAAAAACGAATTTCTCCCAAAACTTACACGCATTCAGCTCTCTCTCATAATGCTTTTTATGTGACTGTTTTTTTGCACCGTATTTGGCGCTGTATTTGGCACTGATTTATTATTATTTTATTGTTTACTAGTTTATGCACAGGTTTAACTGATTGTAAACACACCCATCATCACAAGGTGTTTTTACACCTTTTTGTGAGTAGGCTTAACATAACCCATAAACTGAATTGCTACAAACTCAATTACTCTGATTCTACTTTAATTGTTGATTTTTAGTAAAAAAAAGCGCCTGAAATCGACGCCGTTTTTACTGGAAATATGCTGTTTAATTAAACAATCAATTTAAGCTACATAGAAACACCCAATATACGCAAACCACGCCTCACCTCAATTGTTGCATCGCGAATAATCACCATAGCCTCTTTCCAGCGCTCAGCTTTGGCCGCTTGATCGGCTTTACCTTTATAAAACTTACCTTTTTCAACGTAGGTTTTCATAAACTTAACAGTAGCAGGTTTTGGCTTTTTAACTTCAATAGCAACCGGAATCAGCTCTAAATATCCTTCGAATTTTTTCACTTCGTAGGCATATTCGTCAGCCGGGGTTTCAAAGTTTAAGTCATATACAATCGTCGTCGCGTTCAGCATTTGATTCAGCGCTTTAATCACGAGTGTCTCAGCTTTTTTAATCTGTTTTTTAGCCGCTTCAAACTGCTGTTTTTTAGCCAGCTTACCGGCTTCAACCACCAGCTTTTCAACACGATCATGATCATAATCAACCAGTTTTCCGCCCTGCTTTTCCGCCTGCTCATACGATGCTTTGTGCGAGTCTACAAAGGCTTCAAGTGTGATCATATGATCTTTAAGCTGCTCTTTCTGATCAGCAATTTCTTCAGGTGTCGGCCCGGTTTTCTTACCTGCCCCGGCAAAGATAACAGCCGCCTCTTTAGCTACCGCCAATGCCGCGACCAGGTCACCGCTTTTTTGAAGCTGTTTTGCCTCAGTAAGTTTGGCTTTAATGGCCGCCACCTGATCTGTGGATAAACCCTTGCCTTTAAACTGTAACATCATCGCAACATAAGAAATTTTCTGACTTACTTTTTGCGGTTTTATTTCTTCCTTCACCCCTGTTTTTGCATTTTTAGCCGCCGCATCTCTTTTCGCATTGAGTTTCTTCTCAATCGCAGCTACATCAGCGTTTGAGTCAACAACCACAATATGCCCACCCATGGAGTTATGATTCCGACAGCCGTAATACAAATCTGCCGGTGTTTCTTTTGTTGGTGCAAATATCACATCACCATTGTAGGTAAACTGACCTTCAACTCCATTAACAAATGGCGCTGCCCCCCAGCCTTTGGGTATCGTTGTTAAATAAAAATCATGCTGGACGCCAGTACGCACTTTAAACGTGACTGCTGTGCCACGCCTGGCAACAATATGCTGCCCTTGCTGGCCATTTATCACAAAACCACGTTTATCGCCCTGACCAAAAAATGGGTGACTTTTGTTTTTAGGCTCGACCGTGACAAGATAAGTATTCGGTTCGGTTGGTATTTTGAGTGTTGGTGCGGATACTGACTCGGTCGCAGGTGGTTCGTTCGGCTCGTTTTCTGGTAATTTCTCGGCTGAAAGGACTTCAACGGTTTCTATTTTTTGAAGCTGAACGGTATCTTCTTCATCTGCTGCTTTTTTCACCGCTTCTACTTTCGCGGCGGCCGCTTCATCTGCTCGGTTTTGTTCAAGCGCTTTTTGCGCTGCAATTTCGGCTTTTGTCGGGCCCGGCTTTTCCAGCAGGGCGCAGCCCGTGCCGGCAAACAACATGATCATTGAACTGATGAAAATCAATTTAAGACTTTTAAGCGATAACATCTAAGCGTTACTCCTTCACTATCGATATTTAACCTAGAAAAATCAGTTGATCCACGAGCTAGAGCACAACTACTTGATTCGCTTGGCTATATGATAAAGGTTTGATTCACCAACCAGGTGAACGCAAACTTTTTCATTACGCCAATCAAACCAATTACTTGCACTCTATTCTCGCGTCCAACTGATCTTTCTAGGTTTAATCCGGCGCACTCAGCAAATACCGGATTGAATAAATTTCTTACTACCTCACGTGTGATAAACGAGAAGCAGATGATTAGTAAGCTATCTATATACAAGCAGATTTTGCAATGGATAAACAGGGATACACCTGTTTTACAGCGTCATTTATGCAGAAAAACCGTGCATAATCAGCACAAAAAAATACACCCCTGTTCAGGGGTGTATTTTTTACAAAGCGAACATTGGCACCTGTTAATTATCTCCAGGGATTTTTAACAGTAGCTTGACTCAATGGTGGCTTCCAGTCAGCCGCTTTTGGCTTAGAGTGACATAACTTACAAGACTTAGTCGTAGGCGGGAACGACACTTTACCATGACAAACACCACACTTCTGACCAAGAATAATAGCAGACATATTAATTGTGTTTGCTAAGCGCTGCGGGATAAAGATTTTTGGATGACAGTTTGAGCAATGTAACCACTGTGTATGTGGCTTATGCGGAAAAACCACATCAGGTACAGATGCACTAACTGGTCGAACAATATCCAGATCCATCACAAACGGCTCAACTTCCGGGTCTGCGCGATCATAACGAGGGTTCAACAATCCATTGTCAAGTGCTTTTACCCAGTCGACATGATTACCAAACTCTGAAGTTGGCAAACCTTCGTAAGCCACTTTTGGTGGCTGCATTGAAAATACCGCATCATTAGCCCGGTCATGTATTCCATCATCTGGCGGCGCAGCATTAGGGTCTTTAACTTTTTTCAACAAGCGATTAAACACGTTTGCTTTTGATACATTTAACTTTTCGGGCACTGAGCCCGTAATCTCCGCCGACGTAATCGGCGTTGACGCAGCTAGCGCTAACGGAGCAGCCTCACCCGCATTTGCAACAGGCAAAATGACTGACAAGCTAACCGCAGCAGTTATACCTTTCATTAGATTCTTCATCGTGAAATTCCTTTATCTTCTGACAATTATTGAGGCAGAGACTTGTACGCTGGCGCAACCAGGCGCTGTACCGTACTACCACTAATATGCGTTGGTGTGCCTGGAATACCCGAGTGACACATACCACAGTTTTCTACAGACCAAGAAATTTCACCATTGTGACAAGCACCACAAAATTTACCGTCGATGATTTTCGCCATCGTGATTTTGTTTCCGCCCGCCTTAAACTTAAACCCTAAATCCGCATGACAAACTTTGCAGCGAAAACGAATTCGATGATACCAGTGAGGAAATACTACAGGTCGCATACCGGCAGCATCTGCATAGTTATTAATAATAACGTCTGCATATTCTGCTTCCGCTGGCTGCGGTATTAAAAACACTGAAACCCAACCCAGCACTCCCATCAGGGCAAATTTCCACATAGAAGTGCGCTTAACTTTGGCTCCCATAACTACGTTCTCCGTTTATTATTAACCAAATACAAAAAAAACTAAAAATAGACACAGCCTGCAGCTTTTACACGTTTTAACTTAAAAAACGCCGACTAAAAGCCACGATTTACCTGAAAAATAATGACACCGGTTCCAAGACCTGAATCACTCCAAATTTTTCTGCCAATGAGTGCCGTACTTAACTTTCCGATATTGTACCCCAAACGAGTCTCCCAGTCCGCTTGCATCCGATCCCCTCCCCGGCGATTAGTCGTGCCGTTATAGTCGATTCTTGTTCGAAATTTCAGCTTATAAATACCAAACATGCGAGCATGCTGATAATTTAATCGACCATTCGCTGCGGTCAAAAATCCATCTCCAAAACGCGGCCCGTTATCAGCGCCGCTAATTCGGCGCGAGCTTTGCAGCGAAAGATGCGATCCCCATGAACTCAGACGGTTAATGGGTACAATTCTAGAAACCTGCAAATCTAATAACTGCGACTCTGTGGACTCATTTATATTGCGCGTGTCCATCAGTGTCAACTGGGAATAGAATTTACCTTTTTTCACCGCTTCATTCCAGTTAATAGTTGCAGAATGTGAAATTCCCAGTGAATTAGCGACGCCAATGGTCCTTATATACTCACGAGCAGACTGATTCAGGTTCAAACGCAAGCTGGAGCGGTTACCCGTCACCCAACTACGACTCAAATTGTGAGCAACACCTGCATTATACGTTTGTGAATAGTCTTTTGAAAAATCGCTTAAATTCGACGCGGCAAATGGCGCAGCGGGATCAAGACCGGGTCTCGGGTTTTTAAATCCCACCTGGTTAGTCAATCCACCGGACGCGTTCCAGCTATATTGGTACTCTCGATAAATTACATTATCTGAACGATAATTCAATAACAAATTCTGGTTTGAGGTCACCGTGACGTAATCCGTTTGACCGCTATTATATAGGCCAAAGCTGCTTGCCGCCGCAGTCAATTTCAAGCGTCGGGTAATGCGATAATTTCCTGACAAATTCGCATTAACCCCTTGTTGAATCACGTCCTGAAACTCAATATCGCTATTGTTCGTCACACGCTGATAAGCCCTGAGACCACCTGTTACGGTGTAGGCTTTGTAATCCGGACGCCAGTACAAAAAACTGTTTATCTGATTAGTTTGCGTTATCCGCTCTCTGAACATACCGATATTGGCTTGATATTTATCCAGACCAACCTGATATATCTCAGTACCCACATCATTTTGCGACGAAATCACCTGGGTTTTAATATAAAACGCTTTATTCGGAAAATAGTTATGCGTTACGGTGGCGATTTTATTTTTTGTCTGATCGGCGCTCACTGAATTTGTTCGCGACTGATAGGTACCATTAGCATACAAATTATAAGCGAGACCGCGCATTTTCAACTTGGCACCGACCGTATCATCGATCAACTTTACGCCAGCGTAATTACGTGTACGCTGCGTATACCACGCATCAGCCCGATCACCAGACAAGGTGATAATACTTTGCCTTACATTTAAATATCGGGTTTTATATTCAGGCCCCAACGACAGCATCGTTATTTTACCCGACGACCAGTCAGTGACATTGTCACTGGTATTAAACGACAAACGAAACGGATACCGGCTTCGCGGCATCAATGAAAAATTCAAATGTGTCGAAAGAAGGTCTAGACTACTTGAGTTGAGCGCTGCTTCACTACGCGACATACTTGAAACTGCGCCAAGGTTCAGGCTGGCGAACCAGGGGCGCCAGAAGTAGGAATCCAGATTTAAGGCAAGCGTGCTTAATGAAGAATTGGTGGTCGCGCCACCGTCAGCCTGGGAGCCGGTATAAAAATAACCCACATTTCCATAGACGCGCTTAGGCACAATGATTGCCGCGTAACTTGTCGCCGCAATCAATAGCATGGCTGTCACGCTGAACACAACGATACGTTTTAAGGCAGAGCGCAAAAACAACTCCCCGACTTTTTTCCGCGATATGTTATGCGCTTATATTTGACTGCAACGCGTTTCATGCTGAATAAATTCCCAGTTATCTACCATGGCAAAAAATGCAAAAAGTCAGATAAATCCCCGGAGATAGCAGCGCGTTTGCAAGCCAGTAACACCGACCCCACAGGACATGCTGATGCCTCCTCCCTAAATACAATAATGACGGTTAAGTCATTACCTTTTTCTTGTTATTTGGTAGCTACTCAGTTTCTTGGGGCTAAGCCCGAGTCCAGGAGACTGTCGGGCTTAACGAAGTGAATAGTTACGTCGTGCTTTATACTGCTATATTATTATTTTTTGTTTTTATTGCTTTGTAGTAGCCAACGGCTACTACATCATCAAGCTCAATCTCATCAGCCGACATCAATGCTTCCTGTAACAGGCCGCACTCAGACATTAAACTTTACGGTCAACCCCCAGAGCGACCGTGTTGATAATGATATCCGCCTTCGAACGTAAGTTTTCCAGCAAATCAGTCCACGCGAGTTTTGAGTTGTCTCGCTGTAATAATTTTTTCGCGCGCTCGGCAACCTTCTCAAACGGGTTAAGTAACGCAATCTGTTTCTCTTCTAAGCGCATAACTGCCACGCCTCGCAACAACATAACCGGCTGACTAATTTCACCCGCTTTCATTTCGTCAATCACCAGCTGTGCGGGTTTTGCGAGCATGCCTTTGTGAATAAACCCCATGTCACCACCTTTTGCAGCAGAGGCATCGCCAGAATGTATTCTCGCCAGCCGAGAAAAGTCTGCGCCTTTTTTTACCCGCGCGATTAAATCTTCTGCCTCCGCCCTTGCGGCATCCCAGACTGCCGCCGGGGATGATGGCTCAACTTTTAATAAAATAAGGGAAACACGTAATTTTTCTGGTGTGGTAAACAATGCGGGGTTATCTTGATAAAACTGCTCTGCCTGATCTGTCGAAGGCAATTCAACCTGCCTGATTTTGTTTTCAAACCTTGTCAGTATGCTTTGTTCTTCCAGTGCGGCTTTCAGGCCGGGGACAATATTGGTTTTATTGTTTTCCCAGAAAGGTCTACCCGCGTAACGCTTTTCATAGCTGGCCATTTTTTCATCGACAAATTGCTGATCAACGGTAAAATTTTGCGTGCGTGCTTCATCCAGTAACAAAATTCGGTCAACCAGGGTTTGAGACACTTCTTGCTTAAATGCCTGCAGCTCAGCCGCGGGAATTTTACCGTGATAAAAACGCTTACCGGCACCTGCTTTAAATGCGGTCTGGTACTCTTTTAATGAAATTTCCTTGCCGTTCACCTTGGCAAAATACATGGCATGTGGCGTATGGGACTGCGCGCCTGTTTTAACCGACTGCGTGTCCTCAGCAGCGAAAACACTAACAACAGCAACCGAAGAAAGCACCGCGGCCAGCACAAACTTAGCCGCGGGCTTTACATGAACTTTCATTACGTCTGAATTAAACACCATTAACACCCCGTTCAGCCGCGCGCTATTTAATATGGCAGGTCAAACAAAGACCGCTCGGTGTTTCGGTATTACTAATGCGTAAAAAAGTCGGGTTTTCAGTCGAGTGCGGATCGTGACAACTCGCACATTCAACAAACGGTTCCTGCTCAGACTGACCGGCGTATCCGTTTGAACCGTCACGGGTATATAAAACCACATCCCGTTTCGTGCGCTCACCGTCACCGCCAACGCGCCAGTCACGTTCAACCCACCACAAAAAGCGGCCGTCTTTTATTTTGTAATTGACTTCAGCGAAATCAGGGTCGTTTGTTTCGCCTTGCGGCAGCGAAGGACGTGATGCAGAAAGACCACCACCGGCATATTGCATACCAATTGGATGGTCATTGGTTAAATCAACGCCGAGGTTTTGCACAATGCCGACTGCCAGTCGACCATCGTCAGTCGCAATTACGTCAGAGCCTGTCCAGCTGCCCTGAGAAAAACTGGGATTGTCAGCGCCGGAACCCGGCTCATTAATCATGCTATCAATCGCCATCGTGCCGTCATGACAAGACAGACAACCAATAGAGACCGAACCAACATCGGCTACTTTTGCGTCAAAGGTACTGGTACCTAATTGATCATAGGTGCTGTAAGCGGAAGCATTATTCAGATTTCGGTTCCACAAAGGGATGGCAGCGCTTGAGTCACCGCCATGAGGCGTGTGACAAAAAACGCATATTTCCGCCGTGCCCGAAAATTGATTTCGATCGCCACCATTGGCACTTGGCCCAGTACCGGTAAGACCTAAATTATGTACGGATTCAGCGATACCCGCCATTACGTTGCCGACAGATAAACCGTAAAGAGCACCAATTAGCATCAATCCTTTTTGCAGGATTTTTCCGCGCTGGTTTTCTTTCATCCCTCCCCCTCATCGACTCATAATTTGTTCGCAAATAGCGTAAGGCCTGATGCCTTGTTGAAATAATCTAAACACGCTGAACAGTTACTTTTTAGCTTTTAGCTTTTAGCTTTTAGCTTTTAGCTTTTATTAAGCGCTTCTTCATCCTGAATATCTCAGGTACTTTGTGCCCCGAACATCCAGAAACAATGCCCCTACTGCATTCAACCTGCGTTGAATTTGCTCAGCAATTAATCAATACAAATTCATTTTCTTTTTTTTAAACAGATTGAACCAATCATATTTAATTAATCCAAACGATGCCTTACTCTAGACGAGTAAAGAGGCTAACGCAAGACTCAAACCCATGTTTTTAAGCTTGTTTAGTGCAGGCGTTTAGGCTAACTCTAGCGTTAAAAAACGAAATACTAACTCTCTAATGTGCGTAGAAAATAATCTCTTTCAGCTTTTGCACACAGTTATCTGATCGTGGTTTCGCCTTGAGGCTTGTCGTTATTATCGATGGGAGACAACAAACGATACACTTCCACCTTACGCCGAACCTGATCCACCACATAAATCCGTTGCGTTTCATCAACTGCAATACCCGCTGGCAAAACATACCTGCCGGGCAGATCTTTACCGGCACCGTCACCGACCGCAAGCAATAATTGCCCGTCGCTATTAAATACCTGAAAATTTTGATATGCACTGTCGGTCACATATACCCGATTCAGCACATCAACGGCGATGCCTCGCGGGCGGGCAAAGTTGCCGGATTTATTGCCCGGACGACCCCACTGTTTTTCGTAGTTGCCCTGCTCACCAAACACTTGCACACGAAAATTACCGGAATCCAGTACATATATTTTGCCATTTTTAGCCAGTGCCAGTTGTGTCGGGTGATTAAATTCACCCGTTTTGTGGCCACGCCGACCGATGATTTTTTGTTTTATGCCCTGTGCGTTAAACAGGGTAATTTGATGTTTAGTTGACCCGACGCCACCCCGGTCAAGAACATAGATATTCTCCCCCGTCTCAGACACGGCAACATCACTGATATGTGAAAAGTCACTTTTCTGGCCGATAGTTGCGAGATACAGTCCCAACCGATCATATTTGACAACGGCGCCCCGACCGGCATCGACGATGTATATATTTTGTTTACCATCCAGCGCCACGCCCAATGGTTTACTTAACTTACCTTCTCTTCGCCAGCCGATAGAAAACATTTTTTTTCGCCGCACATCAAACACATGTGCGACACCCGCGAGACTATCGGTAACAACGATAAGTCCATTTGCAGCGGCGATATCGTAAGGTTTTAACAGAACCGACTCACCCGCCGTGGCTTGACCTGTGGCAAAGCGACGAAGCAAATCTTCCGATTCAACCGGCTGAAGGCTATTATTATTTTTTAAGGTAAGTTCATAAGCGATACGAGGCGTATCAGGTGGCTTGGGCCAGACATAAGATGCCGTCGGTTGCGGTGCAATCGCACAGGCAGTAAGCAGCCAGACAAACAGAAAGAGAGGTAAAAAAGGAAAGCGTGTTTTTGAAGACATAAAAATGCGGCTACAAAAGCGTTTGTAGCCGCATATAATTTTATCGTTTAGCTGCGGCGAGTTCCGCACGCATTTTATCAATTGTTGCTTTGTAATCATCGGTATTAAAAATCGCAGAACCGGCAACAAACGTATCAGCACCTGCTTCGGCAATTTCACGAATGTTATCAATTTTGACGCCGCCGTCGATTTCCAGACGAATGTCATAACCGCTTTCATCGATCATTTTTCGTGCCTCACGCAATTTCACCAATGTCTGCGGAATAAAGCTTTGGCCGCCAAAACCCGGGTTAACCGACATTAACAAAATCATATCAACTTTGTCCATCACGTGTGTGAGCACATCTAATGGGGTTGCCGGATTAAAGACTAAGCCTGATTTACAACCCAGCTCACGAATCATGCTCAATGAACGATCGATATGCTCAGAGGCTTCTGGATGAAAAGTGATGTAACTCGCGCCGGCTTTTGCAAAATCAGGAATAAGACGGTCAACCGGTTTTACCATCAGGTGAACATCAATTTCTGCGGTTACGCCATGTTTTCGAATTGCATCACAAACCAATGGGCCAATTGTCAGGTTAGGTACATAGTGATTATCCATCACATCAAAATGAACGATGTCTGCGCCTGCTTTTAGGACATTATCAACTTCTTCACCCAGTCTGGCGAAATCTGCTGACAATATTGACGGTGCTATTTTAAAATCTGGCATGAGTTTAGCCTCTTCTTACGGGGTGGTAAGCAAATACGTTTACAGGTAACCCCTAACTATTATTTATTGCGTTATATTTTTTCCGTCATCGTTTCACTTTAACAATTAAATTAAATTAAACTAAACTAACCTAACTAATAGTGACCTCAAAAATACAACCTGAAATTTCGGACAGCAAACTTTACATGAATGATGTGACTTTTTCAGCCTTTTATTCGCGTTTGTCGAAGTATTGAGCGATTTTTAATGAATTTTGGGCGTTTTTTAAGCATTCACCCTGCATTTTCTGGCTGCTTGCTTGTTTTTGCTTTTTTAGCCCAACCTGCGTTCGCAAACAGCAATTATTTTTTGGAGAAACAAATCAGTCGCTCGCTGGCGCAAACGGAAAAAAAAGAGAATATTCTCTGGCTAAAAACCACAGAAAAACCACCAATCTTAGCGCTGCTCGCCCCTGCTAACACCCTGGAGAAACAAGGCGGCGTTATCATCCTGGCTGATTTATTTCAAAGCCCCGACTGGCCAATTATTATTCACGGCTTACGCACCAAACTGCCCGATTATGGCTGGGAAACCTTATCAATCCAGCTACCTATTCCGGTTTACGATATCTCAAATGCCGAGCTGAACAGCACCTACGAACTGACTCGCCAGCGTATTAATTCAGCAATTGACTACTTTAAAACAAACAATATCAGCAATATTGTATTAATCGGCGTTGGGCAATCGGCCAACTTCGCGCTTAAATACGTGGCAACACTGCCGGTAAAAGATCCGAAAATTCAAGCCATTGTCTCGATAAAGGCCTATGACTCCCGCTGGTTAACATCGAGTGAATTAGTAAAAAAAATCTCAATACCCTTGTTCGATATTATTCCTGAACATGACGCCGACATTGTTTTAAATTCAGCCAAAAAACGCCTGATTGCGGCAAATTTTGCCGGCAAACTAAAGACTAACCCAAGAATGCTTGCCCTGTCATCCAAAGTACAAACACTGGCCATTAATAAAACCGGCAATCTACGCTACCGCCAAAAGGTGATTAATGGTGCAAATTACCACTTTGATGAACAGGAGTACACGCTAATCAAAGCCATACGCGGCTGGCTGGGGGTTTATGCGTCGGGTAAACAAATCGAAATCGAATAAAGCGGGCTTGTCGTCACTTCCGGCATCTACGTCACACATTTTTTCAGGCAAAGCCGAACGTTATCTGCTATTTTAACGAGTCGACCTGTTTAATGCCGGATTGAGACTGGAAACTTATGTCCCTCTTATTCACCCTACATTTATTATCTGCCAGCCTGTGGGTAGGCGGGATGTTTTTTGCCTATGTTGTGCTACGCCCGGTTGCCGCCAGCCTGCTACAACCCCCACTTCGACTACCGCTGTGGCAGCAATCGTTTCAGCGGTTTTTTTTATGGGTATGGGCTTTTGTGCTTTTATTGCCACTAAGCGGCTACGCGATGATTTTTTCCAACTACCAGTCAATGGCAAACACACCCATCGCCGTGCACATCATGCAACTACTCGGCTGGCTGATGATTTTGATTTTTGTTTATGTTTATTTCGTACCATACAAAAAAATGCGGATTTGCCTTGCTGACGCGAAACTGCCCGAGGCCGGCCTATGCCTTAACCTTATCCGCAAACTCATTGCCATCAACCTGGGCATTGGCCTGCTCACCCTTGTCATTGCCAGCACGACCCGGTTTTAGCAAACGAACATGCTTCATTCGACGCCCGTTTTCCGTTTTTACCTAACGCCGCTATTAGTGCTATTGGCACTGTCGACAATATCTCAGGCTTTCGCCGCCCGATACAGCCTTGATGACCTGGACTCGTTGCCCACCGGTTATACGCTTAGCGGTATTAACAATGCGGGCACCATCGTCGGACTTGACGATACACAAAACCCGTTTTTCTGGCGTATTTACACTGACCCTGAGACGGAGAAAAAGCGTTATATCAGACAACCGAACCTGGTTGATTTTTTTAGCCTGCTACCGACACACACACTTGGCATTCAGGAAAATGCGGCGCTGGGCATTGCCGAAAACCTGGGCTTTACTGAAATTCAAGTAAGCGCCATTAATAATGAGCGATCAACGGGTAATGGCGGCAATATTGTTGGCTGGTACACAAACAATAATGGCAATGACCAAAGTGTTTTGTGGTTTCAACAAATAAATGCGCTGGAAAAATATGAATACAAGGCACTCACGCTGCCCGCTTTAACTGAAAACGCCCGAAACTGCAAAGCAAACGCATCTGAAAACTATTTGACGCCAGAATGCATTTACGCCGGCAGCGATGACGTGCGCATTAACCAGATGAAACAATGCGCCACCGAGAACGAAAACTGGAAAAGTACTGGCGGTGCTGTAATACCACCGTGCGACACTGACACTGACGCACTGATTCCTGTCTGTGAATACAGCATCAAAAAAAACGTAGCGGCGAATCAAAATTCTTTGGGCGAAAACGCGGTCTCCGGCACCAGATACGAGTACGAATACAATTCCGATAAAATATCAGGTCAATGTGTGCTGCGAGAACATATTGAAATCGCTTTACTGGCAAGCCAATGCGCTGAAAATGATAACTGGGTAGACAACTCAGTCGAAGGCAGCCTTGATCCGATTATGCCTATCGTCATCACCTGCGACAAACAAAGCCGGGCATTTAGCATCAACAACAATAATACAATCGTGGGTGTATCTTTTGACCAGTCAAAAGACAGCCCCCACCCGGTTGCCTGGATTCGCACTGAAGGCACCAACACAGCCGGCGCGCCCAATTATAAAGCCATCAATCTCGGCGTTGAGCGAGTTGATATCACACCGCAAAGTGTCCTCGACTATAACGGTAGTCGCACGGAAGACGAGCCAGAAAAATCTATTTCAATTCAGGTAAAACGCAGGCTCGGGAAAGCACTCATTTCCAGCACATCAACCGCCGACGTCGCAGGCATACTAAAAACTGAGCCAACCGACCCTGAGTTTAAAGCCTATTACTGGCCCAGCGTATCCGAAAACAGTTTTGTGTTACCGATGGAATTGCGCTCGCCGGTGAAAGATTCAAATGGTGTATACACCTCCTTCGCTACACCGCCGTCAATTACGGCGATTGCATCCCGCTTTGTTGGTGGCTGGTATCTGGGAAACGATGGGCTGGATCGTGCCATACAATGGTTGCTCGTACCTTCGAGAGGTGAAAACGATCAGGCGATTGATGTATTAGTTCCCAGCCACCTGGCATTACTGAAAGACAATGAAGAAGGCAGAATTTTACACACTAATTCCAGCTCAGAAACCATCGGCACATCAAAAATTATCGACGAAAATAACACAACCGACAAACATGCGTTTTATAAATCACCGCAATGTGGCACCCAGGACCTGAATCAACTACTCGCCACACCCAACGCGACACCGCGCCTGACCCGGGCTTATCAAATTGCCAGCGGCTCTCCGCCTAATTCGATTATCGCCCAGGGAAATGACCCGGCAGCACCAAACGATGCGCTGAAAAATTATGTATTGTTACCCGAAGAGGTCTACGTTGATTTAAAAATTGAGCTTGAAGCCAAGACCAATACTTTAACCGTGGGCGATGAGCAGCCGTATTATATTACACTCACCAACAACGCCAGCAATTATGCCACCTGTGTTGTGTTTATTTTTAAAGCCGCGGTTTACACCCCCGAAGCCGATGAAAACGCACCGCCCCAGAAAGAGCTGCTAGCCGGCCTCAGCTTTTTACGCGTTGAGTCAGAATCAGATATTGCCTGCAGCATCACGCCGGTCCAGGTATTGTGCGGTTTAGCCCGACTCGATCCCGGCAGCCCGATCAAGGTCACTATCACCACCCGCCCACGCCCACTGCTCGCGGACAGAACGATTAAAACCAGCGTGAATTTATATTCAAGCGAACAGGAAACCACCGAGACGCAGGCAGATAATTCAACGTTTGTGATTAACAACGTCAACCGGCAAGGCTGTTTTATCGCCACAGCGGCTTATGGTTCTTATTTGTCACCAGAAGTGGCAGGCTTACGAGATTTCAGAGATGAAGTTTTATTAAAAACAGCACCGGGACGCTGGCTGGTTGAGACTTACTATGATGTATCACCGGAGTACGCAGATGATATCGCCCAGGACGAACAACTCAGAACCGTATCCCGCTGGATTTTATCACCTCTAGTTTACCTGGCTTTATACCCATTACCAATGCTGAGCGGGCTGATTTTACTTTTTTATGTCGGCTTTCGTTTTCGTCGGCGACTTAAACCTGTGGCCCGAAAATAACAAAAAATCTGCAAAGAAATTTACAGAGTCCCAGTTACTATTCGATCTTTCGACCATGTGGCTATACGTGGCCACATCATTCTACTCAACGATAATGAACGGAAAATATGACCAAAATGGATTGTCCGCAGTAGATTCATCCTAAGTCCGACAGGCTCCCAGAGGAGAGCGCTGCAAGAAAAAGTTAGCTAAGGCTATTTTTCACTTTTTCCAGTTTTTCTCTTACCTGTCCGGCCAAGACTTCAACACCGTCAACGTCCACCAGCCCCAATACCGATGCTGGGTCCATAAAAGCAATCGTAATTGAATCATCCTCTTCTTCACGCACGAGCACGTTACATGGTAATAATAAACCAATATCAGGATCTGCATTAATCGCCTGATTCGCCAGCACCGGATTACAAGCACCTAAAATAGTGTATGGACGGCGATCAACATCAATTTTTTTCTTTAAAGTGGCTTTCACATCAATTTCGGTCAAAACACCAAAACCTTCAACTTTTAATGCTTCGGTTACCTGAATAATGGCATCATCAAAACTGCCTGTTACTTTTGTGCTAAACCCGTACATATATAACTCCTTCAATTCTCATTACTTGTTTATTCGTGAAACAAATCATAATTATTCAGCAACAATTGATCAACAATTTGTAAGCTGATTTTATTGATACCCTCATCACTAACTTATAACCAAAAAAACTAAAAAGTGCGATGCTGATGCGTTTGCGCATCGGGCAAATGAGAAACCCCTACCCCATGCTGAAAAACCAACAAGGTGCCCGTCCAAGTGACATACAATAAGGCGACAGCCGCAACAACACTCAGCAAAATAAAAATCAGCCCTTCCTCTTTATCACCCCTTAGTAAAATAAGAGAACATATCGCCAATATAAGAATCATAAAGCCAACAAACAGTGCCACGAGTCGATGCTCATTTAGCAAACCGTGAGACAAATCATCATGCGTACTGGCTGAATAAGCAAACAAAGCAAAAACCATTGTTATCAGCATCATTATCGCCGCACTCCAAAGCCCCCAGCGAGCAATAAGTCGGGACTGATAGGCAACGACATATTTATTGGAAACACCTGAAACAGCGTAAGCAATAGCCGAAACCACAAACAATGCGATAGCAAAATGCACAGAAAAAGCATGACCGAGTATCGATAAATTTGTCACTTTAAATCCAGTATATGAGTATTACGTTATTTTAACCTAGGAAGAATAGCAATTCAAAATCAACGCTCGTCCGCAAAAACAAACCGCTCACCGAGTGTTTGTCATTCATATGTCAGCTGCACGGTAACCGCTTATTTTGCAAATTTTTGACCTTCGTGTAACACAAACTGCTTGAAGGTCTGCGCTACCACCGAAAGACGTTTGCCTTTTTTATAGACAACATACCAATGCCGCAGTATGGGAAAATCAACCACATCCAGGATCACTAATCGTTTAACTTCCAGTTCAAGCGCCACGGTATGAATAGACACAATGCCCAACCCAAGCCCCGCTTGAACCGACTGCTTAATGGCTTCGTTGCTGGTCATTTCCATACTGTGCGTCACTTCAACGCCATGCTCATCAAAAAAACGCTCCATCGCGATTCGCGTACCAGAGGCCTTTTCTCTGAGAACAAAGGTGGATTCAACCAATTCTTCCAGACTAATTACCACTTTAGATGCCAGCGGATGATTAGGTGCAGCGATGACAACGAGCGGATTTTCCATAATGGGTTCCATCTCCACGTCCAGGCCATCAGGTGGGCGACCCATAATCACCAGGTCTTTTTCATTGTTGTCCAGCTGGGCCAGCAGCGTTTTACGGTTAGTCACATCCAGCTTAAAGTTTAGCTCATCGTGCTGCTGTGAAAACTCGGCAAGAAGTCGAGTAGCAAAGTCATTTGCCGTGGTCGCAACGGCGATATCCAGCGTACCTTTGCGTAAACCTTTCAAGTCTGCCAGTACTTCTTCTGTTTCATCGAGCAACATCAGGATTCGTTTGCCGTAATGCTGCATTTCTAAACCCGCGGCGGTCAGGTAATTTTTTTTACCAAACTGCTCCATCACCGAATGACCAATCACCGACTCAAGCTGTTTAATTTGCATGGAAACGGCTGGCTGGCTAAGATGCAACTCTTCCGCAGCCCTTGTGTAGCTTAAATGCCGCGCTACGGACTCAAAGACTTTAAGTTGTCGAATGGTTACATTGAGCATATATGGCTTTTTCTATATGAATAGTCTTCATTTGATATGGGGGACATTATAGATTGAATTTGAGAACGCTCACAAGTGAGTCAACGAACCCGGTGAGCATTTAGTCTGAGAAGATTTCACAGACTGAAAAGCCTGTGACGGGGAAATCTGTAACGGTTAGAGACTACTGTACTGCATATTTAACGCCTTGCCGGCCGGTAAACAACGATTCAAATTCAAACGTTGCAGCACATTACTGTCAAAATTGATTTCCATTACCGCTTCATAACTGCCGTCGTTCATATAATTCATCGAAATCATACGCGCACCGCGGATAAAAGAATCCAGCTGCACATGAACCCGGTCTGATTTTAACGCAAGATCTGATATCGTTGCCCCGCCCCAGATATGAATCCCCGAAACCCGCTCAGCCAGGGTACGAATCGCATCCAGTTTAGCGGCTCTTAACGCCAGTAAACGTTTTTGCATTGGGCTAAGCAACCGCGCTGGCGGCGCGCCATAACCGGACGCAATCACCGTTCTATTGGTAATGTTCATGCCTTTGTCAGTTGCAAGATAAGGCACCGTACCCGCTGGGCAGTTACCGTTTCTGTCGGCAATTATATTTTGATCAAAACTTCGCGTGGTTTTAGACAGGGCAAGGTTGACAGCGGGAATTTCTGCCGCACCCAGCTCACGCATATTTTCAGGATTATCCCAGCCCGTAACCGCGGTTGTTTCCAGCTTATCCGGGCTTGGCAGCTCACCTTTGGTGGTAACAATGGTGGTACAGCCCGCCCACAGCGGCAACAACAAAACAAAACACAGAGTAAAAAAACAGCGTTTTGTCTCTAACTGGCTATTTATTTGTCTATTTTTGGTGATTACCTGTTTCATATTAGCGGTATCGACACGCAATTTAGAAACTTTATCAAAATCGCGATAAATAACGGAAAAAAATAGAAAAAAGTTAAAAAAAGATAAAAAAAGATAAAGCGACTAATATTTGTCCGCGTTAAAAAGCCGTAATCGTCACCATCAACGTCGTTGAATAATCACCCGCCATCGCAATTGCCGAGTTTGCACCGGCAATCGTCACTGCAATTGTCCGGTTAGCACTCACCGGCGAAACGCTTGTCTCCACCACCACCGGATTTCGACTCAGGCGAATTTCTGACCCATTGTTATAGCTCACACGATACGGCAGCGCATAAGCCCCATTCACCATCACACCACCGTGTTCATCATTTAATGAAATTGAATACGCCTGATCGGTGGTCACCGACACATTGGCTATATTTTGCCTAAAAAGATCATTGCCCGGCATCAACGTCACAAATGAAGTGGATGAGACACGAACACTTACCGCCGCCACCGCCTGCTCAAGCATCAACAAAATAAAAACACTAATCACAATACGCACAAATGCAGAGCGCTGCAAAGAACGGCTAAAAAGTTTCATTTAGTGCACCCCTTCCAGATTTAAAATACCGAAATCAATGAAGTTATCTTTAGTTGCTTCAACCCTCACCTGACCTGAGCCGCGCCTGCCATCAATCGTAATTTGGTACTCGCCGGGCTGAATATTCTCCAGCTCAAAATAGCCATCCTCGTCGGTAAAAAAGCGGCTTTGCTGTCGCGTACTCTCGTGAATAAAAGTGCCTTTCACCAAATCGATTGGTTCCCACTCCCGATTTGTCATCACGCCACTGCCGTACATTTTAATGTCCTTATTTACGGTCACCAGTGCGCCACTACGATAACCGCTGAAGACACGATATTGACGTTTATCCAGACCAATAAAACCGTCTTCAAGGTATGGCAGCAAATGGGCGTTACTGGTGCTGTATTGATTTAAACTCGTCACCAACGCAGTCGAGCCTTTGCCATCAAGAAACGGCATTGATTCCCGGTCACTGGCATCACCGTATTTGCTCACACCAACGCGGCCACTGCCCAACCCCTCACCGGCTTTGAAAAGTACAAACGAACCATTTTTAATCGGTGGCCCCATCGCAAACGTATTGTCCACCCAGACAAACGAATTGGTTAAAGAAAAAGTTTCGTATCGGCGGTAGTCCGGTGCCAATGATCCATCGCTTAATTTATCCCGAGTCAAACTACCGCTGTAGCGCGTATCAAAATATTGGGTTTTCCAGTTCACACCACCATTCGCTCGTCCGAAATTATCATTGTTAGACGCAGAGGCATTCATGGCAAGCCCCTGATCACCGGCAAAACCGCGCGCAACATCCACTTGCTGCCCGTTAAACTGGCTATCATAGATTGCAGAAACCGACATACGTTTTTGCGGGGTCCAGCGCAGTGATAAAATCACGCCTTGATCAATCCCGTTAATACTTTCGTTGACCGCATAAAAAGCAGTACTCGAAAAGGTATAATTTTTAGACATCCGCCCGCTTAATTTATATGACACCCTTCCCTGCTGTGTATCATTCCAGCGCTGCTCATAACGCGCGCTAAAATTTTGTCGCCAGCGACTAAAATACGGCACTGGCAAACCCACCGAACTTGACACAAAATACTTTTGTAACGCAGAATAATTATTTTTTCCCAGATAAAAAAAGTTTTCTGATTTTAGATAGGCCGTATTGCTAAACGTAAACCTCGGCGTCGCAAAATAATAATTCAGATTCACCCCCACACCCGCAGTATTTTTCCCCTCAAAATTGGCACTAAACAAGCTGCTCGCCTCAAAAGTCCCCAGCACACCACTGGCCACACCATACCCCCCGGCAGAGAGGAAACCGTTATCACCTTCACTCAAGACGCCCACAGTATAGTTTTTATGAATACCTTTACGATAATAGGCGCTAAAAGCTGGTTCAGAAAAATCATATTCGGTAGAATAAATTTCATCTTCTATCCGCTCTATGCCTGCAGTTATCGAATAGTCCGTTATGCCCGGCACCAGCACCTTTTTATTATCAAAGCCGAGGTACTCAAGTATCTCCACCTGTCCGTAAATGTCAGTGACTTCTATTTTCACAAAGTTGAGGCCATCAATAAAAGGAAAGTCCTGCAAATCATAATAACCCGCGCGTAGCGAAAATGTTTGACGCGGTATGTCGTTAATAAAAACCCGCAAGGTCGCATCATTTTTGAGAAAAATCCGCTGATGACTTAACGGCGTAGTCAGCAAATTCGGCTTCAGTGAAAACTCCCGGCTGATATTCACCCCGCCCAGCGCTTTGCGCCCCATTAAGCCGATGGTTTTATAATCCACATCACCGGCACTGACCCTGGTGACCTGCTCAGGGAAATCGCGAACCAGCCGGGTAGTTTTGCGTCGATGAAAACCGCGCAAAAAATCATAGGCAGAATCATTTTCCAGCACCCAGCCGTCAAAACTCACCGCGGCATCCAGGTTAAGCGAGTCAGTCACAGTCACCGCGTCACGCCAGATTCTCGACCAAAATGGCGTAATCGACGCACTGCGACTGGCCGGGCGAATATCAATCGTGCGCGCCTGAACCACCGTGCCGCCAAGCTGCCTGACTTTTAACTTTCGATAATTTGCCGGCACCGTGATATCAATTAATAATTTATTTTTATCAATACGCACACCAAAACCCATGTCAACCAGCTCTTCTGTCTCCAGCCAGATTCTATCCAGCAAATGTGATTTTATCTGCTGATAAATTTCCGGCGCTAAATTGCCATCAAACGCGGCCAATACCGTCGACTTTAAAACAAAGAGTTTTTCCATGTTTTCATTCGTCACAATACGAATATCACCCTGTGTGATGGAATCCAGCGTCATATTTAAAACGCCTTCCTGCAAAACCAACTGTTTTTGTTCGCCGGTTGATTGCATCGGTGGCGGGTCAAAACGCGGGTCAACATAATCTGCTGCGCTATCATCAATCGGTTGGGGCTCAAACACCGGTTTTAACACCAGCGTTTTGGGGGTGGGTAAGGCTTTTAAGGTGGGTAATTTTTTCGTTTTTGGCACAGCTTTTAGCGTAGGCAATGATTTAGTTGACGGCACGGCTTTCATACCGGGCAAGGTTTTTGTGGCAGGTAATGACTTCGGTGCAGGCAATGATTTTCCGCCATACGCAAATACCGGTATGGTCTGAAACATCAGTAAGAGAAAAGCGATTAAGCCACGCATGAAAATAATAAAACTTACTCCACAACAAAACTGATCTGGTCGGTTTTTCCTGAACAGTTTTCACAAACCCAGTCAATAATAACTTTATAGGGCCGACTAAAATCCAGCGCCTGTCGCAAATTCTCCGGCACTTCCCAGTCATATACCCGGTCTGCAAACGCAAAAATATTCGTACTGGAAAAAGGTTTTAATAATTCAAGATCCGTAATAATCAGTTTTTTACCGGATTGCCTTATTGTCATCGAAGGTGAAATAAAATGCGTATGTGCATTACCCTTGTTCCGGATTTTTAATTGAAAACCGTTCTCATGAGCACTGGATTCCACCACCTTAATATCCGAACCCGCATTCCGGGGCTTAACATAAAACGACGTGACATACCGGGTTAAAACACTGATCGACGCCCCCTTGTAACCACCGGAATTACGTTTTTTTGCCAGCGGAATTTCTTCAACAATAATCCGGTAAGTACCTTCCAGCCGTGGCGACACACCGCGACGATAAGAGACCCGCACACTGCGTTCACCATTTGCTGGCAACAACATACGTTTAGGGAATATGATTAGATCATTGCTTGGAGATCTGACCTCTTCACCGTAACGGTCAAATGACCATTTCTGCACCGTGATTTTTACTGCCGCCTCATTTTGGCTTTTGTTACTCACTGATATTTTATAATTTGGCTGCTTAGTCAGATCAAGCTCGCCAGAAAAAGGCATGACATTAATCGCCATAACCGCCGATGAAAAAAACAGAGTCAAAAGAAATAAGCTTAATTTAATGTGCATCATTTTTTCCCTGATAATTAACACAAAGACACGTTAAATACCGGTCAGGGTAAAGGTAATTGTATCTTCATAATCCTGTTGAGTTGCCGCATTTGCGGCTTCATTACTAATAAGAATGTCGATATTTTTAATAAACGGCGTAGTTGCACTACCGGTCACAGCGGTAACCGCACCACCCACATTTTGCGGCGTATGACCTAAAGGAATTGGCGCCTGCGAATCATAACTAATCAAATAGGGAATTGATTTAGTTTCATCAAACACCCCCACCAGCTTGCCATCATTCGCCGACTTCACGTCAATGGTGTAACCAATCGCCGAATTGTGCGCCAAACTCAAGGTCAACAGTGAAGCGTTATAATCCGCTGCACCCAAACGCCCATCCAGCGTGATACGCGCATCAATCGTACTCGGTTCAATCATCGCCCAGGCAGGCACCGTGGCCGTCACCGTAATAATTTCATCAACCGCGTAACTTCCCCCCGCGATAAGTAGCACGGAACCGATTACAGCCACCCGACAAAATGTCAGTTTTGAGTTTTTCATGCATACGCTCTCATCTATTTTTTCCCACCGGCAAACGGCAAAAATAAACCGCTCTGTATTAAATCATTGACCCAATTTAGCCGCCGGCCATTTTTTAGCTTAGACAAATAAAAAATAATCCAGTTAAATCGACAACTTAGCCGAAATAAACGCAGACTTTTTTAGTGAATTGCATCATATATGCCTGATAGAAGGGAGTAACATCAAATAATGGCCATAAATCACGCGGGGATAAACCTAAATGATGACCGATTACACCCAGTTATCAGGTGATTACACGCAATTTCGGTATTTTTTTAATTTTTTTCATTATATGAAAAAAATAACTTATTATTTGAATATCAATAGGTTGACTTAATATCAAGCATTTCTCTTAAAAAAATACTAAAAAAGGTGTTAAGTATCTAAACCACAGCCCGATACTATTTTCGGGAGCGGTGAATATTTCGCAAGACACGAAATATATCCGCTGAAGAATATCCAGTTGGGCATAGGGACTATGCGCTAGCTGCGTTTTAGAAAGAGAAACATTATGATGATGAAAAACAAAATGATTCGAGCGCTTGGTCTGTCCGCTGCGGCAGTGGGGTTAACTATTGGGTCTGCGAATGCGGGTCTTGAGACAGGCAATGCGCAGGTGGTCGTATTATCTACCATTACCGCGGCGGAAACAGTTGCACTCAACTTCGGCACCATCGCGGCGTTTGCAGATGATGATACTCCCACCAACACAGCCACGCTTACCGTGCCTGCCGATGGTACCGCGCCGGCGGTCACCTTTACTGGCGGCAGCGCAGCGGATGCAAACATTGTGGTAATTACGGCAGGCGTCCCCGGTGAGTTTCAAGTCACGGGTGCAGCGCCAAACGCCGCGCTCACACTAACGCTAGCGACACCAACACCGACCTTAACTGACCCTTCTGGCACAAGCACAAACGCATTTACGTTTGGCGCAGTGGGTCTTTATATGACACTAAACGGTTCAGGTAACACGTTTACTTCCGATACGGATGCTACCGGCGCGTTGACATTCCAGGTTGGCGGCACTATCACAACCGTCGACACGGGAATGACATCTGCTGCGGTTTTAACTCCATACGATGATGCAACTTACACGGGTACCTATACCGTTGATATAAGTTACTAATATTTACCCTGGTAATTTGCGCGTAAGGATAAAAAACAGTAAGCTTTTACGCATTATGTGCAAAAGCTTACTGTTTTATTGCGTCAAAAAAACTCACTTCAGTGCGTTTGACAAAACCAACGGGCTCAACAAAAAGAGGAAACGTGTACACACGCTTTTCTTCCCCGTTTTTTTGTGCCCCTTTTTTATTCCACTCTCTTTTCTATTCACTTCGTTCCCTGCTTTCGCAGACACAATTACTGAAATATCCCCTTTAGACTTCGGCACAATTGCAATTAAGGATAATAGCGCAGCCTATACGCTCAGGGTGCGATATACAGGGCAAATTATCAACGACCCTGAAATTATTATAATTACTTCCGGCAACCCGGCTGAGTATCTAGTATCAGCCTTACCCGCTAGCACGGCTATTACCATTAATGTTACCAGCCCCTCCGGTGTAACAACGTCACCCGCCGTCTCACCAAGCAATCAACAATTTTCAATTTCAAACTTTGATTACCTTCCCTCTGCCAGCAGCGATACCAATGGTGAATATACCTTCTACCTCGGCGCCACTATCACCACATCCGGATCAGGCATTTACGAAGATACCCTCTATGTCACCACCATGAATATAACCGTCTCTTTTTGAGGCATGATATTCGCATATTCATTAGCACTATTTTACGAAATTAAGGCATAGGGTAAATTCAGTAATGACAACAAAAAAACTCTCCAATCTGATTTGTATTATTATCGGCATCTTGGTGATAAATTCGGCATCTGCCAACCTGATGATTGCACCACAGCGTTTAGTCTTCGAAGAAAGAGAAAGGTCTGCTTCGGTAAACCTGATTAATACATCCAGTGCTACAACCACTTACCGGTTAAGGTGGGTACAAAAAAAACAAGCAGCAAACTCTCGCTATATTAACCTGCCACCTGATAGCAACGAGGTAGCAAATGCCACCCCAATGCTGCGTTTTAGTCCGCGCCAGGTGACGCTTGCACCCGGCGAAAAACAAACTGTCCGCATTGCCCTGAGGCGTAAAAAAGACCTGAATAAGGGTGAATATCGATCTCATTTGCTCTTCCAGGCCTTACCCAATAAAGGTATCGAAAGCGCTAACCAAAAAAATGCAAAAATAAAAATAAATTTACTCTTAGGTTTCGCCATTCCCGTCATCGTACGTCAGGGCAAGTTAAATGGTGAGGCAAAAATCACCGACCTGCAAATAGAAAAATCAGAAAGTAAAGGTAAAATATTTTACGGTGCCCGTGTCACCATCAAAAGAAAAGGCATTCATACTACATATGGCACGCTAAAAGTATTATGGAAACCAAGGTTAGTTGCAACCTACAAACAAATCGCCATTTTAAACAACGTAGCACTGTACCCTGAAAGTTCTTCGGTACAATATTACACGGGGCTGAAAGACTTTAAGCCAAATAATGGTTACATGAAAATAATTTATGAGGGCAGACAAGAATACAATGGAAAAACATTCGACACCCTCGAAACCCAAATAAATAAAAATAAAATCGTCGCCACGAAACCTGATTAATTTTAATGTGGGCAGTAAAACACCATTACGTTATCGTCATTCTGCTAGGGCTTTTATTTAATAGCCCCAAAAATGCATTTTCTGCCCCCGCACAATTAAACCCACCCACTTCAGCTGACACCTCCTTTTTAGAAAACACTGAAACTACACCAGGGTTAGATTCACTAAACGACAATACGATCATTCCAGATGAAGAAGATATTGAACTCATTCTGCAAACCAAAGTAAAGAGACTAATTCTTGGCGATGCATTTGGTATTCAAAAAAAAAATATCACCTATATTGGTATGCAGAATTTATTTAATCTGCTGGATTTTCCAATTGATATAAACACAAAACAGAAATCAGCGAGTGGATGGTTCATAAAAGAAGATAATCATTTTTTCATGGAGGAGACGGATGATATCGTTGAAGCCATTGAAATTTCCTCAAAGGGGTCAAACTTTTCAGTAGATCAAAACAAATTTCTTTTCAGAGAAGATGATATTTACGTTGAGGCAAATACGCTATTTGAAACACTTGAAATAAAGCATGAAATCAATACAAACACGTTAACTTTAGTTTTGCTTCCATCTGAGCCGCTACCCGTTCAAGAAAAACTTGCGCGAAAAAAACGAAAAAAGGCGAAATTCAAAAATCTCAAGGCGACATTACCACAAAAACACACCCCTTATAAACGATGGTCGATGCCATTTATTGACGTGCAAACGCGATACACCGAAACCAGCCTGGGATATAACACCTCAACTTACTCTATTCTCGCCGCAGGCGACCTCGCATACATGACGGGCACTTATTATTTACAAGGTGACGACACCGACAATTTGAGATATTTTCGCATCAAACTTTCGCGTGACTCTCTGAGCAATAATTTACTCGGCCCATTAAAAGCAACACATTTCTCGTTTGGTGAAATAAACCCCAACGTCGGTGGCGGCGTTGGCAGCGCAAGTCAGGAGATCGGTGCGCGCATCAGCAATAAACCCTTTGGCCGCAACATTCGTCTGCAACAAACTGACTTCATCGGTGACACACAACCCGATTGGGATGTGGAGTTATACAGAAACAATCTTTTTCTTGGCGGTCAAACCGTAGGAGACAGTGGGCGATACGAGTTTTTTAATCAAGGCATTTTACCCGGTAAAAACGTATTCAAACTGATATTCTACGGCCCGGAAGGCCAGCAATACGAAAAAATCGAAGAAATAAACATTGAACAAAGCGGTGTGGCGACAGGACAAACCTTTTACGACATATCGTTGAGCAAACAATACTCAAGCATTTTTGAGTTAAGAGATAATATCCCGGCCGATAAAAGAAACAACAAACGGCTGAACCTTTCCCTATTCAGGGATATAAACGAATATATTTCTTTGCAAACAACCTATTCCCGTTATACTTTTTTAGACGGCACAACACATAACTTTGTTAAGCCTGCCATTCGCGTATTCGCACTTAACACCTTGTTTTTCTCCAATGTCACCAAAGACCTCAATGGCGGCTATTTAGCCTACTATAGTCTGTCTAAGTCATTTTGGAAGCAAGCGCTCTCTTACAGCAAGCAAAAACAATCAGAAAACTATTACATTGAGTCTAGCGACATCCCATCGCCAGCGCAGGACACTCAGAGCCTATCACTGTCTGGCCCCCTGATGAAAACACACCTTCTAAAATTAGACTATGGCCTGGATGCAAGCAAAAGAATTGTAACCGACCAGGTGTCTGACACATATAAGGCCAATTTTAGCGCAACCGCATTTAAACTGACAATGGCAAATAATTTCACCTACGCCGAATCAAAAAAGGGCAGCAATAAAACAAATAAAACGCTAACTGGGAACAGTAATTTAAATCGCTCAATATACCGATTTAACCTGCGTGCTGGTGCAGACTATTTATTAACGCCTGCTTCGGAAGTAAAAAACATAAAACTCAAACAATTGACTAAATTATTCGGCAACATCTCGTGGTTAACCTTTAGCAAGCTTCGAATGCAATACGGCTACAACTATTTACCTCAAACAGGAATCACGGCCCACAGTTTCAGGTTTAACTTGCGAACAAAAAAGTTCTCACTCACAGCGGATTATACACGTAACAGTAATGACACCTACACCATGTATGCCGGCATCAACTTTAGCTTAGGCTATGACAAAAGCACTTCCTCGCTGAAAATCAGCTCCGACCGCATAGCCCGCACCGGTGCGATATCCGCAAAAGTTTTTATCGACGACAACAATAATGGTATTCACGATCACGATGAGCCCGTCATCAAAGATGCCAGAGTTAATATGGAGCAGGCCAGAAAAATCGGTAAGACGAATAAAAAAGGGGTAGTATTCCTTCCCGGCTTGCCGGTTAACGTACAAACGGATGTTCAACTCGACACTGATAGCCTGAAGGACCCCTTTCTAACACCTGCCGAACAAGGGTATTCATTCATCCCACGACCCGGCGTCATTGAAACCCTCCACGTCCCTCTGCTCACATCAGGTGAAATTGAAGGAATAATCAGCATTGAAAATGAAAATGGTAGCACCCAAACGGTTGGTTATGCCCCCCTCGTATTGACCAATATAAAAACACGAGAAAAACGAGAAATCATCAGTGCCTATGACGGCTTCTACCTTTTTTCAAACGTCCCTCCGGGCAAATACCTGGTCGCCATCGACAGATCCTATCTAACAAGATACGAATACGGTGCAAGAAAACCCATGCCTAGAGTAGTAACGATCTACCCAACAGGTAACGTTGACATGGGTAACGACTTTGCTATTTATCCACTACCGAAAAAATAAACGCCCAAAATAAAACCCGATCTCTCGGGTTTTATTTTTATGGATAAATTTTCATTTTTTATATCGAATCAAACCGCAGTTCCCACATTTAACGACTCAAACCAGTCTAAAAATTTACCCACATTTTTACCTTTAAAAATTCGGCCATGCTGTGGTGCCATCAGTTCAATATCCAGTTTTCTGACACGACTAATCCAATCATTTTTAGCGCGATTTGACGGCATCCAGCGTTGATGAAACATTTTCATTTTATCAATGTGCTCGTCAAAATCATCAACAAAAATATCCGCACCGGGCGACTCAAGTGCGGCACCTACGTCGCCACTCATTAATATCTTGGCGACCGGGTCATAGACGTGAAAATTGCCTGAGGAATGGAGATAATGAGCGGGTACCAGCTCCAGTTTTATGCCACCTAAATCAATCGTACCGCCATCATCGGCAATAGGCACATATTCAATGGTATTCAAACCAAAGTGTCGAATAAAACCTTCCCACAACCAGGGCGCATACAATTTAGCATTAGGTAAAGCCTGATCCCACAAATCCAAAGAAGAAATAACGTCAGGGTCTTGATGCGACGCAAATAAATCGGTTATCTGCTCAATTGATACATGGTGCAACAATGCAGCCAACATATTTGAAAATATTTCAGTGCCACCCGGGTCTAAAATCAGCGCCCTGTCAGGTGTACACACCAGGTATTGATTGGTATCAATTATGTCATCGGGTTTACCTGGATCTCTGCCAAACATAACCCATTTGTGTCGTTCATCATATATATTTGTTGCTTTCATCTGTTGCCAGCCTCTTCCATTGATCCATAGCATTTTCCAAGCGGTGGAATGATTGATTAACCCGATTTCGAATTGTTTCGCAGGACTTGTCTATGTCATCAGCTATCGTTTCGAGATTTGAACGATATTCTTCTGCATTTACCGCTTCAATTCGTGAATTACTGACAATTACATTAGCGACCGCCATTTTTTGTGAAATGTCGTCCATCAAACTTTTCAATTTTTTTGCATATTTAATTAATTCTACTTTTTCTTTTTCTTGCTTCAATTTGAGATCATTTATTGGTTTTGTCAGTGACGAAATAAACCGGGCATCTTGAGATTTGTTTTTAACCTCAAGAAACTTGCTGTATGCATCTCGTGTCCGAAGTTCGCCAATGGCAACGCGAGACAATGCTGTTGATTCCCGGTTGATTGCGCTCACCAATTTCATTGTATCTATCGACATTTCATCAATAAAATCAGTAATCGGTGCAAACCCTCTGGCTTTTGCGCCCGCCCTATTGGCAATCGCCTTTGCATTTTTTACGCTAATCGACATATCCTTTGCAACTTTCGCCACCAGCTCAAGCTCGGCGGCCATACTGGCGGAGGAGACAAACGCAGCTTCTTTCGACACGGTTAATACCTTTTATTTAAATTTAAAAACAATAAGTGATATATCGTCAGTCGGCTCTTTCCCATCCATAAAAACTTCGAGCTCCGTCTTAATCACATTAAATAGATTTTTTTCTTTGCCTGTGTTTTGAATTAGTTGTTTCAACTTTTGTTCACCGTACATTTCACCGTGAGGGTCTTCAGCCTCAGTGATTCCATCAGAAAACAATACAATTTCATTCAGGTTACTCACATCGATCTCATAAGGCACAGCATTTATCCTGCCGGGAATTACGCCCAGCGGCACGCTTTCCGATGAGTAGACCGAGCTTATCTGGTGATTTTCATCTGTGATATAGGCATCCGGTAAACCGCAGTTCCACAGAAGCAATCTGTTTTCGTTTGGGGAATATTCAGCCATTATTGCCGCACAATATCGCCCTGTTGGCAATATCTGATTCATCTTTAGATTAATTTCATCTAATATCTCATCTGCGGCAATATTTTTACTGGTCATGGAACGAAATAAGTCAGAGACAAACACTGTCCCTATCGCTGCCGGTAATCCATGCCCAGTGAAATCGCACAGCAAAATATAAATTCGCCCATCACCCAACTGTTTGAACATCCGGGTATCACCGCTAAAATGCCCCGGTGATTTGTTCCAAGTTTGAAGTCCCTTAATATCCTGGTCATTTTGGTATGTAACCGAGTTCAATACCTCTTTCGAAGCCTCCATCTCTTCTTCATTTTTTTTTTGATACTCGTCAAGCTTTGAATACATCTGAGAGATGCGCTGAAACGCAGCGAGCTTTGCATTTAGCAGCAATGGGTGAACAGGTTTATTAATAAAGTCATCACCACCGGCAGAAATACAATCCACCAATTGCTGGGTATCAGTAATTGCCGTCAAAAATATAATGGGAATAAATTTATCTGTCAGATTTTTCTTAATTATTCTCGTTGCCTCATACCCCGTCATCACTGGCATAACAACATCCATTAATATGATATCCGGGCGGTGAGATAAACTAAGTGATACCGCCTCTTCGCCATTAATCGCGGCATATACCTCATGTCCCTCAGACTTTAAAATGTGCACAAGCCTATTCCGGTTATCATCGTCGTCATCGGCAACGAGTATTTTCATTTTTTCAAGCAATAATTCATCGGACTTCTGATCGACATCAAATTTCCCGTCAGAGATATCCCAACTCGCTTCCATTTTTTCATCAGGTTCATCTCCGACATCAACCTGATCACCATACGAGTTCGCTAACTGATCAATCAATGAATCCACTTCAGAACGATTATCTTCAGAAAATAAATCATCCGATGCGTTATGTGCTTTTACGAAATTTTCCAACAACTTTGCGGCCTTACTCAAACCCGCTTGGTCAAATGTCGCACCAGAACCAGCGAGCGAATGTACCTTGCGATGCAATTCTTCTACAACCTTCAGTTCTTTCGATTCGGAGACAGATAACCATATATCGCGAATATCTTTAATTTTTGATGGCAACGCATTCAAATAATTTGTTTTCAAAACTGCTAATTCTTTTTCTAACTCAGATGGCATTATAAAAGCCCATTTGCTTACGATATTTTGTCATTATGCGTTTAATCCGGCTACGTGTTGATTCGCCCATTCAATGGCTTCAAAATATTTTTTCTGAATCACTGCCAAAGGCACTTTTCCGCAACGTACAGCATCCCAATCACCATGCTCATAGGCCAAAACGCAATTCAATATTTTCCCCATATTTCCTTCTCGCGATATCAAGGCGCCGTTCAAGTCTTTCGGTAGTAATATCGCTTTTAGAATTTCTGTTTGCGCCTGATCCAGCATCGCATCTAAAATTGAAAACAACCCCAGTAAAAAGTATTGATCCTTTTTCTTCACCTTTAGTAATGTGGCCAACTGTTCACACATATGTGCGCGACACAACGCTTTATGTATTAGGTCAGGGGATTTTTGTGATGAATCAGCGATCACAATCAGGGCCATCCACTGCTTCAACGCAGACAAACCCAGCAACATCAAGACTTGTTTAACCGAGGAAATTTCATTATTCAAATTGAAAAAGGGAGAGCTAATATAACGAAACAACTTAAAGCTAAGCGATGGGTCGTTTTTGACAATCGTTTCAAGCTCATCAAACTCTATATTCGGGTCCTGCAACCGGTTCAGCAAATAGAGCGTCGTCAGTTTATTTGAAGGCATTTTCTGCCCTTTAATAATGATAGGCTTTTCTAGAAAATACCCCTGGAAATAGTTAAACCCCAATGATTTACACTGTTCAAATTCTTCATTAGTCTCTACTTTTTCGGCGAGTAACTTCCCTGTAAATATATTTTTGATATTTTCAAGTCCACTTGTTAGCTCATCAAAACTGATGGGCATGATATCGACCTTTAAAATATCCATCAAAGGAACAAGTGGCATTAAATGCGCCTCAAATGTAAAATCATCTAATGCAAGCATAAACCCCTGAGCTTTTAGCGCCTTAATGCCACTAATAACCAATGGTGTAGGATCTATGTCTTCTAATACTTCCAACACAATTAAATGCCCGGGAAATGCAATCGGCACCTTTCCTTCAACATACTCCTGAGTAAGGTTAATAAAGGCATACTTGTCCCCGACCACACTCTCCAGACCCATTTCTAAAAAGGTACTAAGCATTACTTCACTGGTAGCAACCTTCCCGTTAAAGTTCGCACCTTCATTTGACGTAAACTTGGGGGATCGGTAGAGTAATTCGTAACCAAAAACCTCCAGATCAGCGGTATAAATCGCTTGCCGACCAACCAATGCGACATCACGTGTATTTGATTGAATTGCCAGTGTTTTTGAATTTTGTTGTGTCATGCTCGGAAAAGTCCATAGCTATGCTGTTTTACAGGGTATCGACCTGAAAAACTCAAGCTTAACCAGTTTTTTCGGACATGAAGTTGCACTGTTTAACCTAGAAAGATCAGTTGGACGCGAGAATAGAGTGCAAGTAATTGGTTTGATTGGCGTAATGAAAAAGTTTGCGTTCACCTGGTTGGTGAATCAAATCTTTATCATATAGCCAAGCGAATCAAGTAGTTGTGCTCTAGCTCGTGGATCAACTGATTTTTCTAGGTTTAACTAGCGCGATAAGTGTTTTCAATTACGGTTATTTATTAATGGGTATGAAATATTGCGAGGCACGAACCCCGTGTGTAAAGACCTCGGCACAAAAAAAAAGGGGTGCATATAAATGCACCCCTTTCTCTTCTAAAGCCAGGTTATATCACATCAAGCGAACAACCATGTTTAGAGTTATTCTAATAACGACTACTTATAATAAGCGATCATTTTTTCAAGCGACTTAACCTGAATTTTTGAAGCCTGGCCAGCGCTGCCGAAAGCTTCGAAACGTGCTTTACAGATATCAGACATCGCTGCTGTAGATGCTTTCAAGAACTTACGTGGGTCAAAGTTTGCGGCGTTTTCAGCTAAAAATTGACGAACTGCACCCGTTGAGGCCATACGTAAATCAGTATCAATGTTAACTTTACGTACACCAGACTTAATGCCTTCAACGATCTCATCAACAGGCACGCCGTAAGTTTGGCCCATGTCACCACCGTAGTTATTGATAATTTTTAACCATTCTTGTGGCACTGAAGATGAACCGTGCATAACAAGGTGAGTGTCAGGGATAACGGCATGAATTTCTTTAATGCGGTCGATTCGTAATACTTCACCTGTTGGCTCTTGAGTAAACTTGTAAGCACCGTGTGAAGTTCCGATAGCTATAGCCAATGCATCAACACCTGTTTGCTCAACGAAATCTTTTGCCTCTTGAGGGTCAGTTAGCAGCTTGTCCATGTCTAACTTGCCGTCAGCACCATGTCCATCTTCCTCACCCATCATGCCAGTCTCTAAAGAGCCCAGGCAACCAAGCTCGCCTTCAACAGAAACACCACCAGCGTGAGCCATGTCTACCACTGTTTTTGTAACGTTTACGTTATATTCAAAAGAAGAAGGTGTTTTCATGTCTGCTTCTAATGAACCATCCATCATGACAGATGAAAACCCAGACTGGATTGAGCGCAAGCAAATCGCTGGCTCAGAACCATGATCCTGATGCATAACAACAGGGATATGTGGATATTCTTCAATAGCCGCTAAAATTAAATGACGAAGGAAAGGTTCGCCTGCATAAGAGCGCGCACCCGCCGAACCTTGCATGATAACGGGGGAGTTAACTGCATCCGCAGCACGCATAATTGCATGCACCTGTTCCATATTGTTTACGTTAAATGCTGGCAGACCATAGTTATTTTCTGCAGCGTGATCTAGCAATTGGCGTAATGATATAAGAGCCATTTGTTTTCTCCTGTTAAACTTTAAATGTAAAAAAAGACTAATTAATAGATGCCGCTAAAAATACGACAACCTGTATAAACTATATTATTCAGCCGCGGCCAACTCACCGACCCGAACAACCTTCATCGCATTTGCACCACCGCCAATGCCCATGAAGTCACCTTTAGTGATTATCACTAAGTCACCTTCACGTACAGCACCACGGCGAACTAATTCATCAATTGCATCAATGTTAATTTGAGCGTGATTATTCGTATCCGATTTAAAGCTAATTGGATAAACCCCACGATACAAAGTGACCTTACGACGCGTTTCTACGTGACTTGTTAATGCGTAAATTGGTCTGTCAGAACTGATTCGCGACATCCACAACGGCGTTGCACCCGACTCAGTCAATGCCGCAATCGCCTTAACATCAAGATGGTTCGCCGTGTACATTGCCGCCATGGCGATACCTTCGTCGATACGCTCAAATTTACTGTTAATTCGATGATCTGACTCACGCACCACACGCTGCTTTTCAGCTTCGCGACAAATTCTATCCATTGCAGCAATGGCTTTTTCAGGGTATTTACCCGTTGCCGTTTCAGCCGATAACATAACGGCGTCAGTGCCATCCAGTACTGCATTAGCGCAATCGAATACTTCTGCTCGCGTAGGAATCGGATTTTCAATCATTGATTCCATCATTTGTGTTGCAGTGATAACAACTCGATTCATTTCACGTGCAATACGAATAATATTTTTCTGCACCGCAGGTAATTCAGCATCACCAATCTCAACGCCTAAATCACCACGTGCAACCATAACAACATCGGAGGCTTCGATAATTTCATCAAGCACATCTAGCGCTTCTGCACGTTCAATTTTTGAAACAATCGCCGCATGGCCACCAGCTTTCGTTAGCAAATCACGCGCTTCTTGCACATCAGCCGCTGTTCGTGGAAATGACACAGCCATGTAATCAGCTTGCATTTCTGCCGCTGTAAGAATGTCTTCTTTATCTTTTTTTGTTAAAGCGGGAGCAGAGAGACCACCGCCTTGTAAATTAATGCCTTTACGATCAGATAACGCACCACCAACAACCACTTTACACTCAATACGTGGGCCATCAACGTTTTCAATCCAAAAAACGATACGTCCATCATCAAGTAAAAGCGTGTCTCCGCGTTTAACATCGTCAGGTAATGTTTTATAGGCAAGACCTACTCGAGCTTGGTCACCATCATCTGTCGGACATTCAGCATCAAGCGTAAACTTGTCGCCTTCTTCCAGAAAGATCTTTTTATTTTTGAATTTTTCAATGCGGATTTTGGGGCCTTGCAAATCAACAAGAACCCCAATCTGTCGTCCGTGAGCGCGTGCTCTGTCGCGCACCATCTCTACCCGTTTCTTGTGCTCGTCGGCAATACCATGTGAAAAATTAATACGAACGACATCGAGGCCAGCTTCGATTAATTTATCAAGTACTTTTGGGTCATCCGTTGCGGGACCTAATGTAGCCAATATTTTGGTTCTTCTGAGCATTCTTTACCTTTTCCTAATATTGCATCGTACCGTCATCTGACGACACGATATTAAAATTACTGTGCGCGCTCTTCCAAAATAGCAACCGCTGGCAGTTTTTTACCTTCCAGAAACTCAAGGAAAGCCCCGCCACCGGTTGAAATATAAGATACTTTATCAGAGATACCATACTTTGACACTGCCGCCAAAGTATCACCACCACCTGCAATGGAAAACGCGTCTGATTCTGCGATAGCCAACGCAATCGCTTTGGTACCTTCACCAAACTGGTCAAATTCAAAAACGCCTACAGGGCCATTCCAGACGATTGTACCGGCGTGCTTTAAAATTTCAGCCAGGTCTTTAGCTGAATCAGGGCCGATGTCAAAAATCATATCATCATCAGCCGCTTCAGATGCACCTTTAAGCACTGCAGCCGCAGTAGGCGAAAATTCTTTTGCACAAACAATGTCAGTAGGAACGGGAATGTCGCCGCCACCGGCTTTTGCGTCTGCCGTTAATTTCTTTGCTGTATCAACTAAATCAGGCTCATAAAGAGATTTACCAACGTTATGTCCTGCAGCTGCGATAAAGGTATTTGCAATACCGCCACCAACAATCAACTGATCAACCACTTTTGAAAGTGACTCAAGCACCGTCAGTTTTGTCGAGACCTTTGATCCGCCAACAATCGCAACCATTGGACGCGCAGGATTATCCAGTGCTTTACCTAATGCCGCCAGCTCACCCGCTAACAAAGGGCCGGCACATACAGTGTCTGCAAACTTGGCAACACCATGTGTTGAAGCCTGTGCCCGGTGAGCAGTGCCAAATGCATCCATCACATAGACATCACACAATGCCGCATATTGCTTTGAAAGCTCATCGGTATTTTTCTTTTCCCCAACATTGAAACGCACATTTTCCAAAACAACAACGTCACCGTCATTTAAAGCTGGCGCATTGTTCAGGTAATCTTCGACTAATTTAACTTCCTTACCCAATAAACCGGAAAGATGCTCAACAACGGCTTTAAGTGAGGCTTCCTCAGAAGGCTCACCTTCTGTTGGACGGCCCAGGTGAGACATCAGCATTACTTTTGCGCCAGCTTCCATTGCCAGTTTGATTGTTGGCAATGACGCACGAATTCGAGTGTCATCTCCAACGCTCCCGTCTTTTAGTGGCACGTTTAAATCTTGGCGAATAAGTACGCGCTTGCCTGCTAAATCCAGGTCTGTCATTTTAATTACTGACATTGTTATCTCCTAAAACTCAAAGTTAAAAATAATTTGGTAAACACTTTTAGGCAACCATTATGCTTATCAAATTATTCTCTCAAGAAAATAAACAAAAAAGAGGAACAGAAAATCTGCTCCTCTTTTTCTCATGCATTAGTTGTTAGAGACATGCTCAACAAAACGCATCATATTACAGGTATAACCGTACTCGTTGTCATACCAGGATACAACTTTCACGAAAGTACCGTCTAACGCAATACCGGCGCCTGCATCAAAAATTGATGAGTAACCAACGCCGCGGAAATCAGTGGAAACCACTTTTTCATCGGTGTAACCCAACGTTTTGCTCATTGGACCAGTTGTTGCTGCATCCTTCATTGCTACACAAATGTCGTCGTAGCTTGTTTCTTTTTCTAACTCAACCGTTAAATCAACAACCGAAACGTCAGAAGTAGGGACACGGAAAGCCATACCAGTCAATTTGCCGTTTAGCTCAGGTAATACGACACCTACTGCTTTGGCTGCGCCAGTCGACGAAGGAATAATGTTTTCCAGAATACCACGACCACCGCGCCAGTCTTTCATTGAAGGACCGTCAACGGTTTTCTGTGTTGCAGTTGCTGCGTGAACAGTCGTCATCAAACCACGCTTGATACCAAACTTGTCGTTTAATACTTTAGCAACAGGTGCTAAGCAGTTTGTAGTACAAGACGCTGCTGAAACAATTGCCTGACCCGCGTATTCGTCGTGATTAACGCCGTAAACAAACATTGGCGTGCTGTCTTTAGAAGGCGCTGATTGAACAACTTTTTTCGCACCAGCATCAATGTGCTTCTGACAGGTTTCTTCAGTTAAGAAAAAGCCGGTACATTCAAGAACGATGTCAACATCAACTTCGTTCCATTTTAAGTTTGAAGGATCACGCTCTGCAGTTAAACGAATGGTTTTTCCATCAACAACCAGGTTGCCATCTTTATCAGCAACATTACCGTTAAAACGACCGTGAACTGAGTCATATTTTAACATGTAAGCCAAATAATCAGCTTCTAACAAATCATTGATTGCAACAACTTCCATTCCAGGAAAGTCCTGTGCAATAGCGCGGAACGCCATACGACCAATTCGGCCAAAACCGTTAATTCCGATTTTAATTGTCATTTTGCTTCTCCAAATTACTATTTAAAAACTGTTTTCGGCTCATAGCCAAGGCTACAAGCCGAAGAATTTATTTATATGACAGACTCAACCGCATCCACAACTGCTTCGGTTGTGAAGCCGAACATTTTGAAAAGCTCACCTGCTGGTGCAGACTCACCAAAACTTGTCATGCCGATAACTTTTCCGCTCAGGCCAGCATATTTGTACCATGCGTCAGGTGTAGCTGCTTCAACAACAACACGCGCTGTAACACCCGCTGGCAATACAGATTCTTTGTAAGCATCGTCCTGGGCTTCAAATACATTGGTAGAAGGCATAGAGACAACACGTACGTTTTTACCTTTGCCTGCCAATGTTTCAGCTGCTTCCATTGCTAACGCGACTTCAGAACCGGTTGCAATGATAATTGCATCTGGAGAACCGTCGGTGTCTCTCAAGATGTAACCACCTTTAGCGATATTTGCGATCTGTGCTGCATCACGGTTTTGATGTGGCAAACCCTGACGAGAGAAGATCAATGTTGATGGACCGTCTTTACGCTCGACTGCACATTTCCACGAAACCGCTGATTCGACTGCGTCACATGGACGCCATACAGCCATGTTCGGAATCATACGTAATGTTGGAATTTGCTCAACAGGCTGATGCGTTGGGCCATCTTCACCAAGACCGATTGAGTCATGAGTGAAAACAAAAATGCTTTGCACTTTCATTAATGCAGCCATACGCAATGCGTTACGCGCGTACTCAGAGAACATCAGGAATGTTGCACCAAATGGCACTAATCCGCCGTGAAGCGTAATACCATTCATGATCGCTGACATTGCAAATTCACGTACACCGTAGTTGATGTAATTAGCTTCGATATTGCTGATCATTGGCTTATAACCAGACCACTCTGTCAGGTTAGAACAACCCAGGTCAGCAGAACCACCAAACAATTCAGGCAACATTGGTGAATATGCTTCGATAGCCGCTAATGAGGCCTGACGAGTTGCAGGGTTTTTCGCTGCTACGTTGACAGATTCAACGTAGTCAGCCGATTTTTCAGCCCAGTCAGCAGGCAAATCACCCGCCATACGACGAGAAAATTCGGCGGCTAATTCAGGGTAAGCGGCTTTATACGCCTCAAACTTTTCGTTCCACGCCGCTTCAGCTTTCGCGCCCTTGTCTTTAGCACTCCAACTGGCGTACACCTCATCAGGAATTACAAATGCTTCATGATCCCAGCCCAATGCAGCTTTAGTCAGGTTAATTTCATCCTGGCCTAATGCAGCACCGTGAGATGCGTGACTACCGGCCTTGTTTGGCGAACCAAAACCAATGATTGTCTTACAACAAATCATTGTAGGCTTGTCTGTCATCGCTTTTGCTGTTGAAATCGCTTTTTCAAGCGCAACAGGATCATGCCCGTCAACATCTGCAATAACGTGCCAGCCGTAAGATTCAAAGCGCTTAGGGGTATCGTCAGTAAACCAGCCTTCAACATGGCCGTCGATAGAAATGCCGTTGTCATCCCAGAATGCAATCAATTTGCCCAGACTTAAAGTACCGGCTAGTGAACATGCTTCGTGAGAGATACCCTCCATCAAACAACCATCGCCGAGGAATACATATGTGTGATGGTCAACAATGTCATGACCTTTCTGGTTAAACTGGCCTGCCAACACTTTCTCAGCGATAGCCATACCAACACCATTGGAAATACCCTGGCCCAGCGGGCCTGTGGTAGTTTCAACGCCCGGCGCGTATCCATACTCAGGATGACCCGGGGTTTTAGAGTGTAATTGACGGAATTGTTTCAAATCGTCGATTGAAAGGTCATAACCAGCGAGGTGCAACAATGAATAAACCAACATTGAGCCGTGGCCGTTTGATAGCACAAAGCGATCTCTGTTAACCCAGTCGGGGTTACCTGGATTGTGGGTCATATGGTCATTCCATAACACTTCCGCTATGTCAGCCATACCCATTGGCGCACCGGGGTGACCAGAGTTTGCCTTTTGTACTGCATCCATGCTCAATGCGCGGACTGCGTTGGCCAGTTCTTTACGAGATGTCATTTATCTCTCCTTCGTTAACATTCAAAAATAAATCTTGTTTCAAAATGGGAAAACGCCATTTTTATGAATTCGGTTATCGCTATAAAAACTCGTGAAGGCATTACGAATCAACTCCGGGTGTTCAACCCCGGACCACTCAAATTCGCAAATCAGTCGCCAAATACGGACTTTGCCAAAAAAAGGGGCGTATTTTCTCTCAGATAGACAATAACAGCAATAGTTATTAGCAAAAATCACGGAGTAGCACTGCTATCTCGTTGTTTTATATAAAGACAGGTGCTCCAGGCGGCTTTGGCCGTTAGGTCTCATTGCGACCAAAAAGCTCATATTTCCACCAAAACAGAGATGAGGGCACCTGGAAGCACGCCTGAACGAGTACCTGACTATTATTCTTTCCACTTACTCTTTCCACTTACTCTTTCCACTTAATAGAGCAACCCATGCTGGGTATTTGATCCGCAGGCCCCTTACCTGTTTTTGCAACCTCAACCATTGCTTCAAACAGGTCTCGACGCACACCTGATTCGGCAGCCTGTTTTTTGCTCGCATCGAGCCTGCCTCGATACTGTAATTCTAATTCGCTGTTATAGCCAAAAAAATCCGGCGTACAAACCGCACCATAAGCTTTTGCAATACTTTGAGTTTCATCAATCACATAAGGAAAAGAAAACCCATATTCATCGGAAATGACTCTCATATTCGCAAATGAGTCTTCCTCATACAAAGCAGGGTCATTTGACATAATAGCGATGGCGTTTATGCCGTGATTTTGTTTTAACTCTTTAGTGTCTCGCACAATTCGATCACGAATCGATTTTACATACGGGCAATGATTGCAGATAAACATCACCAGCAAACCGTGTTCACCACGGGCTTTTTCCAGATCCCAGTCACTCCCGTCCACACCTGCTAACGAAAAACCGATCGCCGCCTGACCAAAGTCACACACCGGTGTTTGCAAACTAACCATTCCACTCTCCAAACAAAAATTTAGGCTATACAGCACCTATTATTAAAGTAAAATATCTGCCATTCGATATATGTATACTATTTTTATACGCCCAAACAAGCAACCTGTTGTTATCGCGACTATCACAAACGCTTTGCTTTACATACAATATAGCGCTATTTTAACCCACTCAACTATTTTAGGGACAAACGAGGAATATAATGCTGAAAGATTACGTTTTTACATCAGAATCAGTTTCTGAGGGCCATCCGGACAAAGTGGCGGATCAAATTTCCGACGCAGTACTGGACGCCATACTCACGCAAGACCCCAAAGCACGTGTCGCCTGTGAGACACTGGTTAATACCGGCATGGTTGTTCTTTCAGGCGAAATCACCACAAGTGCCTGGGTCGACATGCAGGACATCGTACGCCAAACGGTTAAACGTATCGGTTATAACCACTCGGACATGGGGTTTGACTGGGAATCCTGTGCGGTTATTACCTCAATTGACAAGCAATCTGCCGATATTGCGCAGGGCGTCAACGAATTTGACGATCATGAACAAGGCGCGGGCGATCAGGGCCTTATGTTTGGTTACGCGAGTAACGAAACAGACGTATTAATGCCAGCACCAATCACCTATGCACATCGTTTAGTCAAACGCCAGGCAGAAGTCCGTAAAAACGGCGTCTTACCTTGGTTAAGACCTGACGCAAAAAGCCAGGTGACTTTTCGATACGAAAACAACAAACCGGTCGGCATTGACGCTATCGTACTTTCCACTCAGCACGCACCCGAAATTGGCCAAACAGATCTGATTGAGGCAGTCAGAGAAGAAATTATCAAGCCCGTATTGCCTGAAGAATGGTTGAGCAAAGACACCAAGTATTTCATCAATCCAACCGGACGTTTTGTCATCGGTGGCCCGGTCGGCGATTGCGGCTTAACCGGCCGTAAGATCATCGTTGACACCTATGGCGGCATGGCGCGACACGGCGGCGGCGCATTTTCGGGCAAAGACCCTTCAAAAGTCGATCGCTCTGCTGCATACGCAGGCCGTTACGTGGCTAAAAACATTGTTGCTGCAGGCCTGGCAGACAAATGTGAAATACAAATTTCCTATGCAATTGGCGTTTCTGAACCAACATCCATTTCAATCGAAACATTTGACACCGAAAAAATTGAAGCAAACCGAATCGTCGAACTTGTTCGTGAGCATTTTGACTTGAGAGCCAAAGACCTGGTTAACATGCTGGACTTGCTAAAACCAATATACGCCAACACAGCGGCTTACGGTCACTTTGGTCGTGAAGAGCCTGAGTTTTCCTGGGAAAAAACCGATAAAGCAGCTGCGCTTAAAGAGGCCGCCGGGCTTTAACGTTATTTTTTGTTCTCAAAACTGCTTTTTCGAGAAGCGTTGCAACAGCCCCCTGCCAGGCTCGAAAAAACAGCTCTTTTAACAACTGCGCTTAGATACTAGGAGAGTAATGATGAGTGATTATAAAGTCGCTGATATTTCTTTGGCCGAGTGGGGCCGTAAAGAAGTTAAAATTGCAGAAACTGAAATGCCTGGTCTAATGGCATTGCGCGAAGAGTTTGGAGCTCAGAAACCATTAAAAGGCGCACGCATTGCCGGCTGCCTTCACATGACAATTCAAACTGCGGTATTAATGGAGACATTAATCGATCTCGGCGCAGAAATCCGCTGGTCTTCCTGCAATATTTTCTCAACACAAGATCAAGCCGCTGCTGCTATGGCCGCAGTTGGCATCCCTGTTTTCGCGTGGAAAGGCGAAACCGAAGAAGAAGCCGAATGGTGTATTGAACAAACCATCATCGGGCCGGATGGATGGCGTCCAAACATGATTCTGGACGATGGTGGCGACTTAACCATCATGATGCACGAAAAATTTCCAGAGTTACTGAATGACATTAAGGGGCTTTCGGAAGAAACCACAACAGGCGTTCACCGTCTTTATGAAATGGTTGCAAACAAAACATTAAAAGTACCTGCAATTAATGTTAACGACTCTGTGACAAAATCAAAATTCGATAATTTGTATGGCTGTCGCGAGTCATTACTTGATGGTATCAAACGTGCCACCGACGTAATGATTGCGGGTAAAATCTGTATTGTTATTGGTTATGGCGACGTCGGTAAGGGCTGCGCCCAGGCATTTAAGGGCATGGGCGCCACAGTCTGGATTACGGAAATAGACCCAATTTGCGCCTTACAGGCCGCAATGGAAGGTTATCGTGTTGTCACGATGGAAGATGTTGCTTCACAGGGTGATATTTTTGTTACAACCACCGGAAACGTAAACGTCATTAACCATGACAACATGGTTGCCATGAAAGATGAAGCCATTGTTTGCAATATCGGTCACTTTGATTCTGAAATCGACATTGCTTCTATCCGAGGTTACAAATGGGACAACATTAAACCACAGGTAGACCATGTGATTTTCCCTGACGGTAAAAAACTGATCATTCTTGCTGAAGGTCGCCTGGTCAATCTGGGTTGCGCAACGGGCCATCCTAGCTTTGTCATGTCCGCTTCATTTACCAATCAGGTAATGGCGCAAATGGAACTGTGGGCCAACTCCAGCAACTACGAAAACAAAGTGTATATTTTGCCAAAACACCTCGATGAAAAAGTTGCCCGTTTGCACCTGAGCAAGATTGGCGCAAATTTAACAACATTAAGCAAAGAGCAATCGGACTACCTGGGTATTCCGGTCGATGGCCCATACAAACCAGAACACTACCGTTACTAATTTCAGATTTCTGGGTTTAAAAGAAAAAAGGCGCTTGAACCACTTCAAGCGCCTTTTTTAATTGTTTAAATAAAACTCATGTGTTCGAATCAAAATAATACGCGACGGATACCCACATGAGTCGCGGCCACTACAAATAAAAAAGGCCTACCGATTTCTCGGTAAGCCTTTGATATTTATGGAGCTGGTGATAGGAGTCGAACCTACGACCTGCTGATTACAAGTCAGCTGCTCTGCCAACTGAGCTACACCAGCTTTGATGCGCGAGATTATATAGACTTCGTAACAAAACGCAAGGATCATATGTCATTTTATCCACAATTTATGGTTTTGAGTTGAATGTTTTGATAACCACGGAGAACTTTTAACCACTCCTTTTGCGACAAATCATTCTTCACTGAGGTTTGTATCAATAACCATTGATAATCCTGGTTTTTATAGCGCACATCCATCTTCGCATCCAACCCCAATGACTGAGCCTTTAGCAAACGCCTACCAGCAAACGCCTTATCCTTGAAAAAACCAAGGGAAATAGCATAACGCGGGTTATTCTGAGTTAACAATACTACGTCGCTAAGCCCTTTGAGCTTAACCTCCTCGACTTTGAGTCGACCTAAAGCCCGACTTCTTTCAGGATCAAGATAAACCCAGTAACCGGCGATGCGTTTTTCTCTGTCAACTTTACGACGAATATCAAACTCATAACCCGCCACTTTATGTTTGACTCGCTCAACATCCTCTTCCTCAAGAAAAGGCCCAAGTTGATAACACACGCTAACTATTTTTTCTTGTTTTGCTTCAATTAAAGCGCGATATTCAGGGCTATCTATCAGAATTATCGTTGCTAAATTAGGCGGGTAAATTATTTTTTGATAGGAACCCTTACCCTCTTTTTCAGGCAAACCGGATAAGGCGGTGATAACACTGGTAGCAACTAGCGCTAAAACTAACCAATGCACAACTTTCAGCTGCCTTATTCTAGATTTAATATCCATTTATTCCGCTCGAAAATATTCTGACAACCCTTTTAGTACTAAATCCGGTTGATATTCAGCGTCAATCCCAAGGTGGGGTCGCACAATATTTCCATCGCCTCCAGTAGTGAAACACTTAGCACCTTCACCCGTAATTTCTGATAATTTTTTTACTGCGCCTTCAACGACCCCGGTTGTCGCTAACATCGTGCCGGAAGAAATCGCTGCTACTGTGTCAATTGCAAAGAAGTTAATCTTTTCATTAGCATATGCTGCCGAAAGCGCACTTGCCTCGGCAGCCAAGGACTCACGCATTAACGCTAGCCCCGGCAATATCACGCCACCGATAAATTCATTATTGGAGTTTATACAGTCAACCGTTGTTGCGGTACCAAAGTCCGCAACGACTATAGGTTGAGCTGTTAACGACTGCGCACCAATCATCGCCAAAAATCGATCAACTCCGAGTTGATCGGCATGAATATATGCATTTATTAAGCCACACTTTTCTCTTTGGCTAACAGCGAATTCCGGAGCCACACCAAATCTATCGGCAACCCATTGACGAGCCTTTGATTTAACTTCATCGCCGGCCACGTTTGATACGTACACATTTACAGGCTGGGACTCCAGGAGGGTAAAATTATGATCTAAAGAGGCAGCCAGGGTATTTACCGTATAAGCAAAACTTCCCCCACTTCCCGAAAATTTGCCGGTATCCATTATCCATTTAATACGGCTATTACCGATATCTATCAATAAATTCATGAGCACGCCGTAACGCGAGGATTTTCAAAACAGCCGTACACTGACTTCCCCTGCGTTAATTGCCGATATCCCGTTGTCAGAAGCCACAAGCAATTCACCCGCCTGATTTAACCCAACCGCTTTACCTTGCAATACAGCATGCTCCCGCTTAATCACTATGTCTTTACCTAACAGCAGATCACATTTTTTCCAGTCTTTTTGAAACGCTCCCATGCCCTCTCGCTCAAATAAACCAAGACTAGTCGACAATTCATTCAACAGTGAAACTACAATCGTATTTCTAGAAGGTGGGCGGTTAGCCGATAATTGCGATAAATCAATCCAGGGCTGATCGATATTCTGCGCTGCATTAGCCGGCATATCGACGTTAATTCCAACACCGATGACCAACTCGATAAACCCACTTTTGGCTGAAACAACTTCAATAAGTACGCCGGCCAGCTTTTTATTCTGAGAATAAATATCATTAGGCCACTTTATCTGCAAACCGGAGAAACCCAACTTTCCAATCGCTTTAATAACGGCAAGCCCCGCTACAAGACTAATACACCCCGATTTGTTAGCAGATACGTAGATTCGTTTTCGAACCGATAAGTACAGATTTACCCCAAAAGGCGATACCCATGATTTTCCTCGACGACCTCTACCTTGCGTTTGCGCCTCGGCAACGCAGGCCAGCAATACCCCATCTTTGCGTGACAACGATTTCAAATAAGTATTGGTTGAATCCAGCGTTAAAAAAAAAGAAATATCAAGCGCTTCACCAAGGTCTTTAGGTTCAAAACCCGACAATATTTCACTTTTCAGATAGACATCCGGCTCACGCAACAAACTAAGGCGCCCATCCGCGAATAATCGAAGGGGACAACCTAAATCAATGAGCCGCCGAACCAAAGCAAGCACGGGCTTGTAAGGCGCGTTCAAATAATCTGATAACGACGCGATCGACGACTGTTTTTTTTGACGAAGGCATAAAACGATGGCCACATACTCATCATAAAGCATGAAATAACTGCACCCAAATCAGCTTATTTTCCACGTAGAATAACCGAGACAATTTTATTCGCATCGTTAGGAATTTCGATTTTTATTTGTTTTATTAACGAATCTGGAGATCGGATAGTAATAATATGCAACCCGGTCTTACTAAAAAATAAGGTCGACCGACCCAGAGCATCAGTAGCGTGGTAATTTGATAAAGACTGAATATTAGCTCGATGTATAGGTACACCGAACTCATCACGGACTTCGAGTATAACCTTATAGGCGCTCCATTGATTCGGCGCCCACAACGAACAGGACGATAAAAACAGTAACGCCAACCCAAAAAAGAAAGTGTTTTTTACGCTCACAAACCCAACTAACTATATGTCTTATCGTTTTTAATTTAACGACCGCCTTTACGCCTAATTAATCTCATAATATCGGGATTTTCTATTCTATCCGCCAACTTTAAAGCGGTATCGCCATTATCATCTGGCACGTTCGGATCCGCCCCTTCATCCAGCAAAAACCCCACCATTTCCTGGTTGTTCTCGCTAATTGCCACGAACAACGCGGAATACCCAGTTTCCGAACGCACATTTACATCGGCACCCTTTTTCAACAAGCGCTTCACGACTCCAATATGCCCTTTTGCGGTAGCGGCAATTAATGCAGTATCACCATTAAGTGTTTCTGCGTTTACATCCGCACCATTCGCCAACAACACATTAACAGTTTTCAAATGCCCGTCTTGAGCCGCAAGCATTAAAGCTGAGACGTTATCGTAACGTATGAATTTAGCGTTCGCATCAGCGCCTTTTTTTAAAAGCAACTCCACCAAAGTAGCATAGCCGCTGCCTGCTGCTGTAATCAGGATCGGCGCGCCGTATTTGTTTTTTACATTGGGATCAGCACCATTCAACAGCAGCCACTCCGCCATTTTTATTTTCCCTGATATCGCAGCATTGTAAAGCAAACTATTTCCATCACTATCCACATGCTCGATATCAGATCCACTTTTCAATAGCCTATCAGCCTCATCAATATCACCGTGAATTACTGCTTTAAGTAAATTTGAATCCGCAAGGGTAACGGAAGCGCTAAAAATTAAAATCAATAGCACAAACAATCTAATAGCAGTCAGAGAATATCCTGTACTCACCTAAGTTCCTTTTCTTCAATGTATTACCGTGTAGCGGCAGATAACTGAAAAACCGTAGAGCTCAATAAATTTTTACCGTCAAAACGTCGCAGGGAGCACCGTGTAACACAGCACTTGCCGTAGACCCTAACAATCGGGCCATACCATGGCGACCGTGAGTCCCGATTATAATTAAGGAACAATTTTTCTCTTTAGCCTGAGTATGGATTTCACGTTTGATTGAACCAACTAACACCGTCACACTACAATCAATCTCCAGTTTATCAACTGTAGGCATTAATGTTTTTTCCGCCCGTGCCACCAAGTCTTTCTCAATATCCATGTCAAACGATGGGGCAAAATCCGCATTTGCATCTAAAATTATCGGCTCCACAACATGGATCAACCATATGCGAGAATCATACTTGGTCGCAATATCAACCGCTTTTTCTAACACCTTATCTAGCTCTTTTGATAAATCCACTGCAACAAGAATATTTTTATAGTCAGACACAAAGCACTCCTTTCACAATAAATCATAAGTTACTGAGCTGATAGTACCAAGTAATTTCAAGGTAGGTGTAGTTTTTATCTCTGAAAGATAAGAAAATGACGTGAAATTAGACAGGACGGATTAGCTAAAAAAACAGACAGCGCGATAAAACGAAAAAGCCCTCAACACGACGTATTGAGGGCTTAGTCCTGGCTGGATTAACGACATTATCATTAACTCAGCGTTTATTAGAAGCCTGGCAGTGACCTACTTTCACATGGGAACTCCCACACTATCATCGGCGCAGAGCGGTTTCACTTCCGAGTTCGAGATGGAATCGGGTGGTTCACACTCGCTATGGCCGCCAGGCA
>Ga0316208_1000048_pt1 | contig 185436 bp, 158 predicted proteins | sample 3monopyrite_MG_FD_204944 | JGI IMG/M metagenome (GOLD analysis project Ga0316208, IMG submission 204944) | Microbial mat bacterial communities from mineral coupon in-situ incubated in ocean water Damariscotta River, Maine, United States -... | ecosystem: Environmental > Aquatic > Marine >... | reverse complement strand
GAGCCGGCGTCCAAATCCGAGAGGAGCAACCCGACGAGAAGGATCGGCGAAGGTTGGATCTGGGCCGAGTCAACGAGAGGTCAGGAAATTCGAGCGCTGTGAGCGGTCAACCTGAGGAATGGGAGACGGTTGTCCACGTCGACAGCGCTGGTAGCCAGACTCCAGCCTCGGGGAAAGGGTTTTCCGACCGCCGCATGAAGCGCTTTCAAAGCCTGACAGGGGAGCCACAATGATATCGGGCTATGTCGCGATGGTCTTCAGCAGCGCGCTGGGGGCTGCTCCGACCCAGCAGCTACTTTCCGCAGACCTGTACGTGCACAATGAGCGTCTTGTCGGGGTCAACTGGAAGAACGACCAATGCTACCTCGTGGGGCAAGAACTGACGGGCGTTCACGGAGAGCCAGAGAGGGTGGGTGTGGTCGGATGGGGAGATATGGAGCACCTCCAAGGCATCGGATACGGGCGAAACGCGGTCCTGGAATTGTCTACTGGGGGTGCTTATCGTGCCTCGGTCGAAGTTCCCTTTTATCAGGTTAGAGATTTCGGCTTCGCCAAGGGAGGCGTTGAGATCGATGGGGTGGTCGCCGCTTGGAACCACGTAGTTCGATATTGCTCCATGCTAGGTAGAAGTGCTGAATTGTATCGGAGCTTTGGGCAATACCGTAGACGCTCAAGACAAGTTCTTGTCCAGCTCGTTCTTCAAGAAATTTTTGTGAAGCGCGCGTGCAACAGTGGCGGGAAAGACCTATTCCGTGATGCTCGTGTTTGCGCCAAGCGCGGAAGGTGCGCATCATTCGCCAGTCGAATCGCGACCGGGGAGTATTGCCCCGTGGTGCTCGAGTAGAGCCTGATGGGTAGGCCTTTATCGTCGTTCCGCCGACTCATCGAGTCGAGATGGGGGTCAGGTCGTAAGCTGTAACCCCAGCGTCCCGTGCCTCATCTCGGTTGGTCGGCGCCAAGCAGATGGGGGTCAGGCCGTAAGCTGTAACCCCAGCGTCCCGTGCCACATCTCGGTAGGTCGGCACCGTGGGGCTCGCTGGGTCGGCTGACCAGCGTGGTGCGGCAGGAGCTCGGGCAGCCCGACCGCAGCCTCGCCTACCCCACCGACTTCGAGGGTCAGGAGATCTACGCCCAGTGGCCGAGCGGCGACTCCCACTGGGGCGGTACTGCGGACCAGAGCCGAGAGCCTCTACCTCGCTCTGGGAGTTCACAGACCACCCCCCATGATCCGATGAAGCTCCGAGACCGGCCTCGGAGCTCGCCATGCGCGCACATCCACTTCCTCTCGGACTCTTCTTCCTGCTGCTCTGCGGACCGGCGATGGCGGAGAGCGTGCCGGATATGCTGGGCGAGACGTCCTTCTTCGTGGACATCCTCGCCGAGGACGAGGTGCTGGGCTTCACCGGTGATGGCACCCTCACCGTCTTCGGGGCAGGTCCTCTCGGAGAACCCGTGGTGCTCGCCTCTGGAGAGTCCATCGCGCTGAGCCCCCGTGGAGACGGGGCTGCCTGGCGCTTGAACCTCGATCTGAGCGGCTCCGATGGGCTGTGGGATGTATCGGTCGTCGATGGAGCCTCGGTGCTCCACACCGGCCGACTCCACGCCTACGCCTGGGAGTTCTCCCAGGACTCTTTCACCGAGCCCGCCGCCCTGACCGACTCGCTCTATGCGCTCACCCCGAGCGGGGTCGTGGAGTGGCGGGTCGAAGGCTTGGGGGGGAATGCGTGGTCCATCCGAGCCAATGACTCCGGCGTGCTGGGCTATGCGGGAAGCTCGGCTCCCCAGCCCGGCGCGGTCGTGCCCACCGGACACCCGCTCTACCTGGAGCCTCCGGAGCGCGCGGCGGCCTCCACGGTCGCCCCGGTGCTCTCCGATGTGCGATTCCAGCCCGCAGACACCTGCGATGAGCCCGACTCCAGTGGGCGTGGCGAGTTCCGCTTCGTGGCGAACACGACGGGGCGCTATCGGATCGTCTGCGATCTTTCCGGAGATGGGGTGCCCGACCCCACCGACCCCGCCGACCTCCGATTGGTGGGGGATGCGGAGCCGGGCGCGACGAGCCTGCGCTGGGACGGATCGGTGGATGGAGTGCAGGTCCCGGCCGGCCGCTACGGCTGCGAGATCGCCCTGACGGTGGGGGAGGTGCACTTCCTCGTCGAGGATGCAGAGACGGCCTTTCCGGGCTTCCGGATGTTCTCCGTGGACAGCCTCGGAGTCCGCTCCAGCCGTCCGATGTACTGGGACGATAGCGCCGTGGCCTCGGGTGCGGTCCCGATGCCCAGCGGGGACTTTGGGCTGGAGAGCTCGGGGGCGCTGGGCATCGACAGCGGGGACCCGAGCGCCTCGGTCGCCCCCAATCTCAACGCCCGCTCCTGGGGCAACTTCTCCGGAACCTCCCGTCTGGATGGGGCCTGGGCGGACACCTGGACCTTCGTCGCCCGGGATCTCAGCGCTCCCTTCGATGTGGTCATCGCCCCCGAGGTGCTGGACTCGGACCTCGACGGCCTCAGCGATCGGGAGGAGATCTGCGACCGTGGAACGGACCCGGTGGATGCGGACACCGATGACGATGGGCTGACCGATGGAGACGAGGTGGGCGGGCTCACCCTCCCCCTGGATGTGGACAGCGACGACGATGGCTTGTCGGACTCGGAGGAGCTGTGGGGACCGGATGGGCTGGCCTCGACCGGTGATGAGACGGACCCCAACGCCCCCGACACCGACGGTGACGGACTGCTCGATGGCACCGAGAGAGGGGTGACGGCAGGGCTCCCAGGTGGAATCAACCCCAATGGATACGGCTTCGCGGGGACTGGACCTCGCTTCATCGCCGACGCGGACGACAGCTCCAGCACCGACCCGCTGCGGGCCGATAGCGATGGGGATGGTCTCTCCGATGGGGCCGAAGACCTCGATCGGGACGGGCTCTTTGCGGGCGATCTACCAGGAACCGCCGCGGATGAGACGGACCCGACCGCCTGGGACTCGGATGGAGACGGCCTCGATGATGGGACCGAAGGAGGCGCTGCGGGCCCGGATGCGGACGGGGATGAGACCATCGACGCCCTCGATCTGGACTCCACGACGGACACGGACGGAGACGGGCTCACCGATGTGGTCGAGGAGGAGCTAGGAACGGATCCGACCGACCCCGATAGCGATGGGGATGGGATCGATGATGCCGACGAGGTGGACGGAGAGGATGGGGTCCCCGACACCGGCGACGAGACGGACCCGACGGTCGCAGACACCGACGGAGACGGCCTCGATGATGGGGATGAGCGTGTCGGAGCCGATGGGGTGGGGGGATCGGGTGATGAGACCGATCCCCGGGACGCGGACACCGATGAGGATGGCCTCTCGGATGGAGAGGAACGGGGCCTCGGGACCGATCCGAATCGGGTCGATACCGATGGAGATGGGATCGGAGATGGAGTGGAGAGCGGGGTCGATAGCCCTATTCCGGCCGGGGTCTCCCCAGGGGGAGTGGCCTTCCGTGGCACCGATGGAGGCTTCGCTCCGGACGCCGATCCCGCGTCGACCACGGACCCGCTGAACCCAGACACCGATGCCGACGGCCTCTACGACGGGGTCGAGGACTTCAACGGGGATGGGGCGACGATCTCGGCCATCGGCGGCACGGGCACCCTGGGCAATGGGGAGACGGACCCGAGCAACCCGGACACCGACGGAGACGGGCTGGCGGATGGCACCGAGGTGTTCTTCCTCTCCACCGATCCCCTGGACCGGGACACCGATGATGGCGGCGTCGCGGACGGCACCGAGATCGCCATCGACGGGACCGATCCGCTGAACCCAGATGATGATGGACGCCCCCCGGATGCCGATGGGGATGGGCTCACGGATATGGAGGAGGCGGCCCTGGGGACCGACCCGACCGATCCCGACACCGACTCCGATGGGGTGGGCGATCTCCAGGAGTTCGAGGGCCCGGATGAGACCCCTGCGACGGGGGATGAGACCGATCCCCTGGACTCGGACACCGACGACGATGGGCTCGCGGATGGGGCGGAGCTCGACACCGATCCGCTGCGTGCAGACACCGATGGAGACGGGCTCCCGGATGGTCTGGAGTCCGGTGTCGCCGTCGCACTCGAGGGGGTGAACAGTCTGGGCGGAGTGCCCACAGAGGGCACGGCGTTCTGGGCGGTGCTGGACGCCGATCCGAGCTCGGTCACCGATCCGCTGAACCCGGACACCGATGGAGATGGCATCCCCGATGGCATCGAGGATGTGGATCGCGATGGGGCGGTGACCCACTTGATCGGCGGAACGGGCACGGTCGGGCTCGGGGAGTGCGACCCGACCCTGGCCGACACCGACGGAGATGGGCTGGAGGACGGCATCGAGGAGCAGATCGGCTGGAGCCCGGTGGACACCGACACCGACGATGGGGGGGTGATGGATGGGGCGGAGGTCTTGGTGGACGGGACCGACCCCCTCGATCCGGGGGATGACCGCATCGACTCCGATGGAGATGGGCTCTACGACGCTGTAGAGCGCATATTGGGCACCGATCCGCTCGACCCGGACACCGACGCCGATGGAATCGACGATGGCGTAGAGGTCGACTTCGATGGCCGGTTGGATGCGGGGGATACCGATCCTCTGGACCCCGATAGCGATGGAGATGGCCTGCTGGACGGGGTGGAGGACGCGGACGGCGATGGGCAGCGCGGCGCCGATGAGACCGATCCCCTCGACGCGGACACCGACGGGGGGGGAGTCGAGGATGGCGCCGAGCTCGAGCAGGGCACCGACCCCCTCGACCCGAACGATGACTTCGCGCCGGTGTATGTCGACGACCGGCCCGGTGCGTGGTCGGGGGGCTGGGTGGGGTGCTCCACCGCAAATAGCCCGATGTGGATGGGGATTCTTCCGCTACTGCTGCTGGTACGGCGCCGGGGAGGGGAGCGATGATCCTGCTATCAATGGCCCTGGCCGCACCCGAAGCGAGCGGGCAGCTCTTCCGACCCTCTATCGACGCCACTCGGACCTTGTGGACCGACGACAGCCAGCGGGCTCCCTCGGGCTATGTGCTCGCGCGCGGCATGCTGCACTATGCCAATCGGCCGGTGGTCTTCACCGACGCCGACGGGGTCCAGACCGCCTATCTCAGCGATGTCTTGCAGCTCTCAGCCCTGGCTGCGTGGTCCGCAGGGCCGGTGCGTGTGGGTCTCGATGTGCCCGTGCTGCTCCGGACCGCAGGGGCGGAGGGGGCCGAGACGGGGCTCGGGGATCTGGCCTTGGAGAGCAAGCTGAGTTTGGCGGATGGGACCCGGCATCCTCTCGGCGTGGCGCTGATCGCCCGGATGAGCTTCCCCACGACCACGGTGGCCGCACCGCTGGGCAATCGGGGCCTGGGCTGGGAGATCAGCGCCGTGGTCGATCGCAGCTTTGGGCCCGTATTTATCGGGGCGAATCTGGGGACGCGGGGGGTGCCGAAGGTCGAGCTGGACAACTTCGTATGGAGCAACCAGTTCCAGGCCCGGGTGGGGATGGGCTACGCCCTGTCCGGTGGCTCGGGGCTCTCCCTCGATGTCGGCACGAATATCAACTACGCCAACATCGTCCCGGGCTCCACTCCGGCCGAGGCGATCCTCGGTGGCTGGGGTCGCTTGTCGGACTCCTTGGTGCTCCGCGGAGGCGTCGGTACGGGCATCACAGCGGGCTATGGCGCGCCTCGGTTGCGGGTGATCTCCGGGCTCTCCTGGGAGCCGCCGCGGGATCCCGATGCCGATGACGACGGGATCGTCGACCGCTTCGATGCCTGTGTGAATCGCGCCGAGGACTTCGATGGCTACGAGGATCAGGACGGCTGCCCCGAGCCCACTCCGGTCCGCGTCTCCCTTCTGAACACGGCTGGAGAGCCCGTCCACGGGCGCTGGGTGCTGACCGGTCCGGTGGATACCCACGGGGTCGGGGGTGCTGTGGTCGAGGTCCCAGCCGGGGTCTACGTGCTCGAGGCCTTCGCCAGCGGCCACACCGAGCTGTCCCGGGCAGTGCAAGTGCCCGAGGGGGGCGACCACGGGATCACGATGGAGCTCCAGGACGCGGGCAGCCGCCTGTCGGTGCGTATCACCGATGCTGAAGGGCGCGATATCCCCGGTGCGGTGTGGTCGGTTCCCGGAGATGGTCCCTCGGAGGTGCTGGACTCGGTGTTGATGAAGCCCGGCACCTTGACCGTGCAGGCCAGCGCGGATGGGTACCGCCCCTCGACTCAGATCCTTCGCCTGGGGGCGGGGGAATCGGGGCAGGTGGTGTTCTCGCTGGCGACGGTCGACTCGGGGGCCGAGGAGCAGATCTGGGTGAACGACTCGATCTACTTCGAGACGGCTCGATCGACGGTGCTCGCCGAATCCCACGATCTGCTCGACGAAGTGGCGTCGGTATTCATCGACCACCCGGAGATGACCCGGATCCGCATCGAGGGCCACACCGATAGCCGGGGCTCCGCAAGCTACAACCAGAAGCTGTCAGCCGCCCGGGCTGCGGCGGTGCTCGAGTACCTGGTGGAGCAGGGGGTCGAGCGTTCGCGCCTGGACTCGGTGGGCTTTGGGGAGTCCCGTCCGCTGGTCGAAGGCCAAGGCGAAGCGGCCTGGTCGAAGAACCGGCGCGTGGACTTCTTCGTTGTGGAGCGAGGGGAGTAGGGGGCGCACTGATCCGATTCGCGGTGGGCTCCGTACCGGGGCATATGAACAGACGCGATTTCCTGATCCTCTCCTCTTCCGCGCTCCTGGCGAGCCCTCTCATCGCGCCCACACCGGCGTTCGCGGGTCTGCCTGCGAATCTCCCGCCGGGACGCTCCGGTGGCTTGATGGGCGAGACGCTTCCCTTCGCCAAGGACCCGTTCAGCTTCCTGGTGGAGAAGGGCCAGACCTACGGAAGCATCTTTCGGACCAAGCTGCTCGGGCGCAATGTCATCTGCTTGTCCGGTGCGGATGCCATGGAGCAGTTCCTCGATCCCGACAAGATCAGCCGCCAGGGGGCTCAGCTCGGCCATGTGCAGAAGCTCTTCGGGGGCGTGAATATGGGGGGAATGGACGGTGCAGAGCATCTCGCCATCAAGACCCTCACCCTCACAGCCTTCGGTCGGAGCGCGCTCACGTCCTACGTGCCCGAGCTCGATCGCATGCTGGGCGAGGCGCTTCAGGAGTGGGCTGCGGAGGAGGAGTTCAGCGGGGTCGAGAGGCTGCGCCAGCTCGCCATCGAGGCCATCTGCACCAATGTGCTCGGGATCACCTCCCGGGAAGAGGTCGCGGTGCTTCGGAAGCACTATCAGCGCGTCTCTGCCGGGATGATCTCGGTGCCGGTGCGCTTGCCCGGAACCACCTACAGTCGAGCCCATGGGGCGCGGCGTCAGATCTTCGAGGTGTTCGAGGCGCTGATCGCAGATCGGCGGGCCCACCCCCGTGAGGACGGTATCTCGCGCATCCTGGCGGCGAAGACCGCCGAGGGGCGGCAGATCACCGACGCCGAGCTCTTGCTCGAGGTCCACCACATGATCATCGCCGGCTACATCGTGTTCGGGCTGATGGTGGAGCTGCTGATTCAACTCGAGAACAACTCGGAACTCCGCCAGTCCCTGCTCGCCGAGCTCGATGAGCATGGGGTCGATACGAACCCGTCCCTGGAGCAGCTCTACGGCCTGAGCCTGATGCGCGACGTGGTCCGGGAGGCCAAGCGAACCGCGCCGATCGTCCCGATGATCTTCGGGGTCGCGAAGCAGAGCTTCGAGGTCGAGGGCTACACCATCCCCGAGGGCTGGAATGTGTGGATGGCGCTCGGCTTGTGCAATGTGGACGAGCGATCATTTGCCGAGCCCAAGCGGTTCGACCCCAGCCGCTACCAGGAGCCGCGCTCGGAGCACCTGGCCCACCCCCACGCCTGGATGCCTCAGGGAAGCGGCCCCAAGACCGGCCACCGTTGCCTGGGGGTGGAGTACTCGGAGATGCTCTGCCAGGTGTTCCTGGTTCGTCTGCTTCGTGGGTATCGATGGGAGATTCCCAAGGACCAGGACCTGTCCTATCTGTACAAGCTCTTGCCGCCGGAGCCCAAGGATGGGCTGCGGATCCGGTTGTCGGCCCTGCCATGACACCCTGGCTCGGCCACGCTACGACCCCGTCATGGACTGTCGCCACCATCCCGCCTGTCCGGGCTGCCCCCTCGCTGGGCTCGCATACCCCGCTCAGCTGAAGCGCAAGCGCGACCGCCTGGCTCGGGCGCTCTCGTACTTTCCGCACCTGCCCCAGCCCGAGGAGATCGTCGGTTCCCAGTGGACCGAAGGCTACCGGCACCGGCTCAAGCTGCCGGTCTCGGTGAGCGCGAAGCGGGCCTCGATCGGGCTGTACTCCCGGGACGGGCGCCGAGTGCTGGACACCCCGGATTGTCCGGTGCTGGCGGAGGGCTTGCGGGCTGCGCTGCCTGGCCTGATGCGGTGGTTGCGCGGCCGGCGAGGGGTGCACTCGGTGGATCTGCGGGTCAGCCAGGCCAGCGCTGAGCTCCAGCTCATCCTCGCCTGCCGGGGCGGGGAGCTCGATGGCGGTCAGCGTGCGGCTCGTACCCTGATGCGCCAGGTCCCGTCCATCGTGTCGGTGAGCGTGTCCCGTGCCGATCCCCAGGGGCGGCGGGTGATGGGCAGCAAGCCCCGGGTGATTGCGGGCAGCAAGCAGCTGGTGGAGCGCATCGGTGCCACGGAGTACGACCTGCTCCCCGGGGCTTTTTTTCAGGTCGATCCGCGGCAGGCGGCGGTGCTCCAGGGCTTGGTCCGGCAGGCGGTGGGTGATGCGGACTCGGTGCTCGATCTGTACGCCGGGGTCGGCGCCTATGCGCTGATGCTCGCCTCGCAGTGCTCCCAGGTGGTGGCGGTCGAGGAGGTGCCCGCGGCGGTACTGGCGGCTCGGAAGCGGGCTCCGAGCCATATGAAGATCCTCGAGGGCCGGGTAGAGGACACGCGCTTCGAGGGGCGCTTCGATGCGGTCATCCTCAACCCCGCCCGGCGGGGCAGCGACCCGGCCAGCCTGGCCCGAATCGCGAAGCTCGCCAGCCGGGCTGTGTACATCTCCTGTGGCCCGGAGACCCTGGCCCGAGACCTCGATGTGCTCGCCGCCCATGGCATGCGCGCGAAGCGGGTCGTGCCCATCGACCTCTTTCCCCAGACTCCGGAGGTGGAGTCGGTCGTCACCCTGGAGCGGGGACCGGCGCTCAAGACCTGGTCCCGTGGACGGATCCGGGGGCCCTGGGGCTCGCATCCCTCGGGGGCGGTCGGGCGTCCGGACGAGGTGCTGGCGCTGGTGCTCGGCGCGGTCCGCCCAGGTCGCTATGGGCCCGCCATGGTCGAGCGAATCGCTACGGTCGCCACCCACAGCTTCGTGCGCCTCAAGCTGGCGGGCTCTCTGGACGACGCCATCGTAGCCCTGGCCCGACAGGGACACCGGGTGGCGGGTCGCGACCGGGCCACGGCTCGCTTCTTCGCCGACAAGGCCGGGCTGGTTCGGCCTTTCGTCCACGTGTCCCGATCCGGCGAGACGACTGCGCCGCTCCATGGGGATCTGCGGTTGGTCCTCGATGCCTTGGACGGGGAGAAGCGTCGGGAGCCCGCGGGCAAGTCGCGAGGCTCCCGCAAGCACCCTGGAAAGCGGAAGAAGCGGAAGAAGCGGAAGCGGTAGCTGGGCGGAGTCAGGCGAAGAAGCCCTCGGCCGAGCAGCCTCTACGCGACCATTCGGGAGGGGTCGGAGTCCAGCGAGGAGGGTTCGTCCAGCGCGTAGAGCAGGTGTCGCTCATCCTCGAAGACCTCGAGGAAGTAGTAGGCGACCGTCGCGACCAATGGCTGGACCATGAATCCGACAATCCACAGGCCCGTAGTCGTACCCGAGGGGCGGGGGTTCCGGAACAGATGGACGAAGAAGAACCCGGTCAGCGCCAAGGCGTCCACCATGGCCACGAGCTGGCCGAGGAGGAGCAGCCCGAAGACCCACGCGCTCGGGTCGAAGAACAGAATGGCCATCGTCATGGTGAGGAAGAACAGCAGCAGGTAGGCCATGCCGAGCTTCAGCACCCTGTTTCGAGTACCGAGCCAGCGAATTTGGGCGATCTGCTCGTCGAAGCTCTCTTCGTTCGTGGTCTTCATGGGAATCTCCGTTGTGTTGGAACCTCCCCAGGGTCTTCAAGAAGCGTTCCACTCGATAGGCTGCCTTTGAAGGTCGTCGAGCCTGCGTTGCGGGTGACGGACGTCGGTCGGTGACGGACGTCCGTCACCCACACGGGGCGGGACCGGGCCACGGCGCGCTTCCCGAGCTCGTCGATCCGGTGACCGACCCGGACGAATCACCGGGATCGTGGCCGGGCTCGCTGCAGAGGTCGCGCCTCTACAGGCGGGTGGGGCGGTACCGCTGGGGCGGCAGGCCCTGGGCCAGGTTGTGCGCTCGCTCCCCAGCGGCCCATTGCTCACGGGCATTTTTGCGCTCTACTTTGGCCCCGATCACCCATGGTCCTCATGTCGGCGGGAGCTTCGGGGGTCGGGGCGCTGGTAGGTCAACCCATCCAGGCCGCAAACCCCTGGGCGAAGGCCACAATATGACGCTCGGTACGCTCGTCTGCGATCCGGCCCTCCACCACCATCGAACCAGCTCTCCCGACCGCCAGCTCCTGCCATGGAAATACCGAGGCCGCCATCCCCAGGAGCACGGTCTTGAGATGGGCCTGGGCGCGGACCCCCCCGACGGGTCCGGCCGAAGCCGAGGCGATGGCGGTGGGCTTGTCGCGGAAGGGCGAGTGATAGGCGGGGCGGCTGGCCCAGTCGAGGGCGTTCTTGAGCACGCCGGGAATGGAGTGGTTGTACTCCGGGGTGGTGATGAGCACGCCATCGGCGGCTTCGATGGCCTGCTGGAGTGCTGAGACCGCGTCGGGCAACCCCTCGATATCGGAGTTGAACAGCGGCACCGCGCTGTAGTCGTGGATCACCAGCTCGAAGCCGGCGGGCAGGGCGTGGCCGATAGAGCGGAGCAGGGCGGTATTGGTGGAGTCTTGGCGGAGGCTTCCGGAGAGCCCGAGGAGGGTGCGCATGGTCTATTCCAGGTCGAAGATGAGGGCTTCAGCGGTTGCCAGAGCGTGGAGATCGAGGGCGTAGATATCGTCCAGAGCGAGCCCGTCACCGGACTGGAGCACCTGGCCGTTCACCTTGAGCGGCCCAGCGATGACCTGGACCCAGGCGCGCCCTCGCCGCATCGGGAGCTGGGACTGCTCCCCCTCGCTCAGCAGGGCCCGCCACACCTCCACATCGGAGCCGATTCGCAGCGAGTCCAGCCTGCCATCTGGGCTGACCATCAGGCGCAGACCGGGCTGGAGCCCGAGATCCTGCTGCTGGTAGCTGGGCTCGCCGCCCCGGGTCGTGGGGAGTAGCCAGATCTGGAGGAACTCCACCGGCTCGGTGGCGCTGTGGTTGAACTCCGAGTGGGAGATCCCGCTCCCCGCGCTCATCAGCTGGATCTCGCCCCGTCGAATCACCCCGCCCGTGCCGAGGGTGTCGCGGTGCTCGAGGGCGCCGGAGATGACATAGGAGAGGATCTCCATATCCCGGTGTGGGTGGGTCCCGAAGCCCTTGCTGGGCAGCACCTGGTCCTGGTTGATCACCCGAAGCCGGCCGAAGCCCATGTGCTGGGGGTCGTGGTAGCTCGCAAAGCTGAAGCTGTGGCGGGAGTCGAGCCAGCCATGGTTGGCGTGGCCGCGCTCAGCGCTGGGTCGAATCTGCATGGAGGACCTCCTGGGTGGCGGGTCTGAGCCACCGGTCAACAGGAGTCTATGCGCTGAAATATGGGATAAGTAGAGGACGATTCGCAGTCTGGTCTTGCTTCAGTGCAAGATGCCGGGATGGGTTCACCGAGTGCACCCACAAAGAAGCCGGCCCTGTTGGAAGGGCCGGCTCATTCGTCGAAGGATCGGGCGAGGATTCAGCTACAGCCGCTCGTCGCCCCACAGCTCATGCACTTGAGGCAGGAGCCGTTGCGGACCATCGTCATCGACCCGCAGTCTCCGCAGGCATCGCCCTCGTAGCCCTTGGCCTTGGCATCCAGGACCGCCTGGATCTTGTGGCTGCGAGCCCGGGTCACCAGGTGCACGCCTGGAGTGTGCTCCCGGGTGGCGGCGGCCTCGGGGGTGGGCTCGGCGTCGTAGTAGGCGTCGACATCGACCTCGAGGTGGTGGGCGACCTCGGGCATGGGCGCAGGGCCGCCAAGCTCGACCTCCTCGGAATACTCCGGGGCGGGCTGGTGCAGGGTATCGTGGCGCAGGTCCTCGGAGGAGACGTGGGCCAGGTCGTCGCGGCCCAGGTAGGTGATGGCGATCTCGCGGAACACGTAGTCGATGATGGAGGTGGCCATCTTGATGCGGTCGTTGCCCATGACCATGCCGTTGGGCTCGAAGCGGCTGAACAGGAATTGGTCGGCGAACTTCTCGAGGGGCACGCCGTGCTGCAGGCCGATGGAGATCGCGATGGCGAAGCTGTTCATCAGGCTGCGGAAGGCCGCACCTTCTTTGTGCATATCGACGAAGATCTCACCGAGGCTGCCGTCCTCGTACTCTCCGGTGCGCAGGAACACCTTGTGGCCCCCGACGACGGCTTTCTGGGTGTACCCCTTGCGACGGTCGGGCAGGCGGCGGCGCTTGGCGAGGTAGCGGACCACCACGCGCTCGGCGATGCGGACGGGATCGGGCCGCTGCGGCCGTGCGGGGCTGGGCGCGATCTCGGTTGCGTCGACGGCCTCGAAGAGATCGGCTGCCATCATGCTGGACAGCGGCTGGGAGAGCTTGGAGCCATCGCGGTAGAGCGCGTTGGCCTTGAGCCCGAGGCGCCAGGACAGCATGTAGGCGTGCTTGGTGTCTGCGATGCTGGCCTCGTTGGGCATATTGATGGTCTTGCTGATGGCCCCGGAGATGAAGGGCTGAGCGGCTGCCATCATGCGGATGTGGCCATCGACGCTGATGAAGCGCTTGCCGATGCGCCCGCAGCGATTGGCGCAGTCGAAGACGGGGAGGTGCTCGTCGGCGAGGAAGGGCGCGCCCTCGAGGGTCATGGTGCCGGTAGCGAAGTTGTTCGCGGCGGTGATCTGCTCGCGGGTGAAGCCGATCGCCTCGAGCACATCGAGGGTGGGGTCGTTGACCTGGGCCTCGGAGAGGCCGAGCACATCGGTGCAGAAGTTCTTGCCCAGGGTGTAGACGCTGAACCCGAACTTGATGTCGAAGGCCGAGCCGAGCTGGTCCTCTACGCGCTGGAGGGTGGCGCTGTCGAAGCCCTTGGCGGTGAGGGTGTCGTGGTTGATATGCGGGGCGCCGATCAGGGTGCCGGTGCCGGTGGCGTAGGTGATGATCGCGTCGACCTGCTCGGTGGTGTAGCCAAGCGCGAGGAGCGCGGGGGGCACCGAGTGGTTGATGATCTTGAAGTAGCCACCGCCGGCGAGCTTCTTGAACTTGACCAAGGCGAAGTCGGGCTCGACCCCGGTGGTGTCGCAGTCCATCACCAGGCCGATGGTGCCGGTGGGCGCGAGCACGCTGACCTGGGCGTTGCGATAGCCGTGCTTCTCGCCGAGCTGCAGCGCGCGGTCCCAGGCATCCCGGGCGGCGCGGAGCATCGCCTCGGGGGCCTCGGTGGGGTCGATGGGCACGGGCCGGATGGTGAGTCCCTCGTAGGCCGAGCTGGGCGAGTGGAACGCGGCGTGGCGATGGTTGCGGATGACCCGCAGCATATCCTTGGCGTTGGATGCGTAGCTGGGGAAAGGCCCGAGCTCGGCGGCCAGACGCGCGGACTGGGCGTAGGCCTCGCCGGTGAGCGTGGCGGTGAGGCTGGACGCGATGGCCCGACCCTTGGCGCTGTCGTAGGGCACTCCCATGACCATCAGCAGGGCGCCGAGGTTGGCATAGCCCAGGCCGAGGGTGCGGTAGTCGTAGCTGCGACGGGCGATGGCGATGCTCGGGAACTGGGCCATGGCCACGCTGATCTCGAGCACCGTGGTCCACAGGGTGACGCCGTGCACGAAGCTGTCGAGGTCGAACTCCCGGGTCTTCGCGTCGTAGAAGTTGGTGAGGTTGAGGCTGGCCAGGTTGCAGGCCGTGTCGTCGAGGAACATGTACTCGGAGCACGGGTTGCTGGCGTTGATCCGGCCATCGGCGGGGCAGGTGTGCCACTCGTTGATGGTGGAGTCGAACTGCACGCCGGGGTCCGCGCAGGACCAGGCGGCGTTGCAGATGTCATCCCATAGCGCACCGGCGCGCACGGTCTTGTGCACGCTGCCATCGGTGCGGCGGATGAGCTGCCAGGGCTCGTCGCGGAGGACCGCATCCATGAAGCTGTTGGGGATGCGCACGCTGTTGTTGGAGTTCTGGCCGGAGACGGTGTTGTAGGCCTCGCTCTGCCAGTCGGTGTCGAAGACCGGGAAGTCGATGTGGGTGAAGCCCTGGCGAGCGTACTGGACCGCGCGGAAGATGTAGTTGTCCGGGATGGCGCAGCTGCGGGCATCGCGGATGGCCAAGGCGAGGCCGGCGTTCTGGAGCGGGTCGAAGCGCTCCTCTCCCGAGAGGTCGGTGGGGGAGTGGATGCTCTTGAGGATGGCATTGAGGCAGCGTTCGTTCAGGCGACTGCCGGTGACCATCGCGGCGACCTTCTGCTCCTCGACGACCTTCCAGTTGACGAATTTTTCGATGTCCGGGTGGTCGAGGTCGAGGCAGACCATCTTGGCGGCCCGGCGGGTGGTGCCGCCACTCTTGATGGCTCCAGCGGCCTTGTCGCCGATCTTGAGGAAGCTCATCAGGCCGCTGGAGCGACCGCCGCCTGAGAGGGGCTCGCCCTCGCCGCGGAGGTTGCTGAAGTTGGTGCCAGTGCCGCTGCCGTACTTGAACAGCCGGGCCTCGCGCAGCCACAGGTCCATGATGCCCCCGTCGTTCACCAGATCGTCTCCGATGGACTGGATGAAGCAGGCGTGGGGCTGGGGGCGCTCGTAGGCGGAGGCTGAAGCGACGACCTCACCGCTCTTGGGATCGACGTACTTGTGGCCCTGGGCGGGACCGTCGATGCCATAGGCCCAGTGCAGGCCGGTGTTGAACCACTGAGGGCTGTTGGGGGCGCACATCTGGCGCGCCATCATGTAGCGGAGCTCGTCGTAGAAGGCGCGGGCGTCGTCTTCGCCGTCGAAGACGCCTTCCTTGACGCCCCAGTAGGTCCAGCATCCACACAGGCGATCGAAGACCTGACGGGCATCGCGCTCGCCACCGAAGCGGCGGTCGTCGGCGAGGTTGTTCAGCGCCTTGGTGTCTGGGGTGCGACGCTGCAGCCAGGTGGGCACGCCCTTCTCCCGCACGGTCTTGGTGGCGGCGGGTACGCCGGCCTTGCGGAAGTACTTCTGGGCAAGGATATCGGTGGCGACCTGGCTCCAGCCTTCGGGGACCATGACCTCGTCGTTCTCGAAGACCAGCGTTCCGTCGGGGTTTCGAATCTCCGAGCGCCGGGGTTCGAAGTTGAGTCCCTCGTAGGGGGATTCCAGGCCAATGGTGTAGCGACGCTGAACGCGCATGGTCACCTCGTGAGAGTTCGGGATGTGGGGGTGGGTGCCGTTGCCGGCGCATCTGCGGGGGCGATGTCGACTGCCTGGGGGCTGGACGCCCTAGGGCAACACGACGGAAGGTGCTCGCCTCAAGCCCAGACACAATATCTAGTGGGTGCTTCAGAGGGCAACCCCAAGATGTTGTGGGTAGGTCCTCGATGACGACCCCGGTTGTCCCCAGGTGGAAACACGGGCGAACCCCGCCAGTCGGGCGTGTCCAGCGATGAGCCCACAGACTCTCCCCGGCCTGTCCCAAGCTCTTCCCCTGCTTGTCCCGCAGTTGTCCACAGGTATGGATATCCAGAGTAACATAGGTTGAATAGGGTAAATTCTCTTGATCGGACAAGGTTTGTCCGCCCGCCAAAAGTGTAGCTCACTTCACATTTTGGAATCTGGGTCTCCGTGCACTCCTGGCGACTACCCGTTACCGGTCGCCCGAGAGGAGCCGATGACCAAGGGACTGATCCACGCGCACCAAGGCTTGGCCTATTTGTTGGTGCTGTCGACCTCGCTCTCGCTGCTGATCGCTGTGCTGAACGGCGCGCTCGGGAGCAAGCCGGGCTTGGTCAAGCTGGGCACCGTGCTCGGCCGCAAGGTAGAGCCGGCGCTCATGGGTATCGTGGGGCTGCTCGGCCTCGGGTCGTGGGTCGCAGCCGGGTTGCCGGTCACCACGCCCTACCTATGGGTGGGCGTCGCGGCGGTGGTCGGGCAGAGCGTGGTGGCGGTGAAGGGCACCAAGCCGACCCTCATCCAGCTCGCCGCGGGCGACGCGGGTGTGCGATGGCGGTGGCCGGTCTCTGCGCTGGCCAGCGCGCTCATCGTGTGGGGCATCTTCGGCCTGATGCAGGCGTTCTGATCGGAGGCAGATTTGGGCTCTCGCAACTCTCACCTCGAGGTCGAGGACATCACCCGGGATCTGGACCTGGTGGTGTTTCGGCTGGAGCGTCCGCTCTCCGAGAGCCCCAGCGCACTGCAGGCCGAGCGTAAGAAGCTTCGGATGGAGCTGGAGTCGCTGCGCGATCGCCTCACCGACGTGGCGCGAGACCTGGAGTAGGGCGCGGGTGCGGGCACTCCGTTAAACCCCGCGGAATCCACGGAGACCCCTGTATGGCGACCGCTTCGAAGCAGCCCGAGCTGTTTGGCTACCCCACCGGCCTGTTCAACCTCTTCTTCGCCGAGATGTGGGAGCGCTTCTCCTATTACGGCATGCGCGCGCTGTTGGTCTTCTACATGATCAAGGGCTTCCTCGGGTACAACGACGGCGAGGCGTACACCATCTATGGGGCGTACACCGCCCTGGTCTACATGACCCCCTTCTTCGGCGGCATGCTCGCGGATCGGCTGCTGGGGGCTCGGCGGGCGGTGGTCTTCGGCGGGCTGTTGATGGCGGGAGGGCACCTGCTGATGACCCTGGAGAGCGGCCCGGCCTTCTTCGCCGCCCTTGCCATGCTCATCGTGGGGAATGGGTTCTTCAAGCCCAACGTCTCGACGATGGTGGGTGCGCTGTACGAAGACGGAGACCCCCGCCGGGACGGCGGCTTCACCCTGTTCTATATCGGAATCAACCTCGGCGCGGCCATGGCGCCCCTGCTCTGTGGATATGTGGGGGAGACCTACGGCTGGCACTATGGATTCGGGCTCGCCACCGTCGGCATGCTCACCGGCCTCGCGGTGTTCATCGTGCCCAATGTGGTCGCACAGGGGCTCATCCTGTCCACCGCCGTCATCACCGCCGTCTCGATGGTGTTGGTACCGGAGGGTGCGCTGCTGGTCGCGGTCAACGGCTTCGTCGCCCTGGCCCTCATCGCCTCCGGAGTCTCAGCCTTCGTCGCGCTCGGTCGTGGAGGGTTGTCGAGGGAGGCGGGTGCTGCAAATCACGAGGGCGTGCTCCCTATGGAGTGGGCCGTGTACTTCGGCACCATCCTCGTGGTGCCGCTGCTCGGGGCATTGGTCTACTCGGCTCGAACCGTGAAGCTCGTGCCCCAGTCGGTGCTCGCTTCGTTCGAGGAGTCTGGCAGCACGGGGCTGGAGCTGGTGGGCTTCCTGCTCCATCAGGTGTCCTCGCCTCCCGGGTTGATGCTCACGGTGGTGGGAGTCATCGCCACCGTCTACCTGCTCATCGAGGCCTTTCGCAGCGAGAAGATCGAGCGGGAGCGGTTGTTTGCGGTGCTGATCATGATGATCTTCAGCATGCTCTTCTGGGCCTTCTTCGAGCAGGCCGGCTCGAGCGTGTCGAACTTCACCGATCGCAACATCGACCGCGTATTCGAGGAACGGGTCCTCACGGCCGAGGATGTCGGTCAGACGGTCGAGCTCGAGGTCAACCAGGAGCAGCTGGGCTACGCCATCGGCGACCCCACCCTGAAGGCGGACATCGAAGCGCAGCTTCGTGTGGACTTCGAGGAGCGCAGCACCGAGCTCACTGGCGAAGACCTCGAATCCAAGCGCAAGGATCTCGACGCCACCCTCGCCATGCTCACCGAAGAGCATCGATTCACTCTCACCGGCCTCGACGCGCTCAAGTCCGCCGAGAAGACCAAGCGGAACTGGCTGGTCACCGAGCAGCATATTGGCATGGGCGTAGACGGCAGCATCGTGCCCGCCTCTACCTTCCAGTCCGCCAACCCCATCTACATCATGATCTTCGGGCTGATCTTCTCGGGACTGTGGACCTACCTCGGTAAGCGAGGCATCGAGCCCAGCACTCCGGTCAAGTTCGGGCTCGGGTTGCTCCAGCTCGGGTTGGGCTTCGTGATGATGTGGTACGGCGCCAGCATCGCCGACGAGCGCGGCATGGCCGGCATGTCCTGGGTGCTCATGGGCTATCTGCTGCACACCACTGGCGAGCTATGCCTGTCTCCGGTCGGCCTCTCCATGGTCACTCGCCTCTCTCCCAAGCGCTTGGTCAGCACCGTTATGGGGGCCTGGTTCCTGGCGACCGCCTTCAGCAACTACCTCGCCGCGGTCATCGCCGCGCTGACCGGAGTCAGCCACGGGGAAGGGGGGGGCAGCTTTATCCCCATCCCGACCGAGACCGTCGCAGTCTATGGGGGCGTGTTCGGCCAGATCGCCATTGCCGCCATCCTCTCCTCGGTCGTGATGTTCGCGCTGTCTCCGTTGCTCAACAAATGGATGCACGAGGACCTGCTCGGGCCGGATACCGGCGGCGGCCACTGAATCAGGGGACGGCAGGCGCCCGGCGATTCCGATACGGGGACGGCATGGGCGCCATCGGCGAAATCATCGGCACGATCTCACAGTTCGTACCCACCTGGCTTCTCGCCATCGTCGGGCTCGCGCTGGTCTTCGCGCTCGGGCCAGGCTGGGTGACCGGTCTGCGGATCAAGCGCGTAAAGGCGCTGCTACGTAGGACGGTGCGCGCCGAGGGCTCGGAGCGTATAAACCTGCAGAATCAAGCCCTCGAGCTCTCCCTCGGGCGGGGCGAGGTGCTGCTGGCCTTGGTTCGGGAGGCCGACAAGCTCAACCAGCCCCGGCTTCGAGACCGCGCCCTGAAGAAGCTCGCCCGGCTCGGCACCCATTCCGACGAGGTCCGCAAGCTCTCCAAGCCCGCCGATCCCGGTCGAGACCGGCAGATCGGGCACCCGGTCGAGGCGATGGTACTGGTCGAGCGACTCCTCGAGAATGGTGCGATAGAGGCGGCCCGCGAGAAACTCCACGAGGCCCGGCGCAGGTTCCCCGACGACCCCGATCTGGGGCGCCTGGCCCAGCAGATTCACGAGATCGAGGACCCCCCATGAAGATCGAGATCACCAACGTCCACCTGGACCTGGGTGCCGGACGCCGGGGCACCGATATGGGCCCGTCGGCGATCCATGTCGCCGGGCTCGTCCCCGGGCTCAAGAGCTGTGGCCACGAGCTGGCCCCGGTCATCCCCATCGATGTAAGGAACTTCGAGGGCATCGGCGAGGGGCCGGGCGATCCCCATGCACGCTTCCTGGCCGCCATCACGCGCACCTGTGAGCTGCTGGCAGACCGGGTCGAGTCCGGTGTGCGCCGGGGCTACGTGCCCCTCGTGCTCGGCGGGGACCATGCTCAGGCCATCGGCACGATCGCGGGCCTGGCTCGGGTCCACAAGGAGCGCGGCGAGCGGGTCGGGGTCATCTGGGTCGACGCCCACACCGATATGAACACCCCGGACACCTCGCCCACGGGCAATATCCATGGCATGCCCCTGGCTGCTCTCCTGGGCCACGGAAAGCCCGATCTGGTCGGCCTCTCCGGGCCTGGACCTGCGCTACGCCCGGAGGATGTGGCCATCATCGGCGCCCGGGATGTGGATGCGGGCGAGGTCGGTCTGGTCAAGGAGCTCGGGGTTCGGGTCTACCCCATGAGCGAGCTCGATCAGCGCGGCACGGCGGCCTGTGTGAGCGAGGCCATCGCCCACGTCAGCGCCCACACCGCCGGTATCCACCTCTCCTTCGATCTCGACGGCGTAGACCCCCAGCATGCCCCCGGAGTCGGCACTCCGGTGCCCGGCGGGCTCACGGTCCGGGAGTCCCACCTGATCTGTGAATCGGTCCACCGCACCGGGCGCCTGCTGGGTATGGAGATGGTCGAGCTCAACCCCACCCTGGACATCCGCAACCAGACGGGCGAACTGGCAGTGTGGATGATCCTCTCGGCCTTCGGAAAGACGATCCTGTAGCGGCTCGGGCGGGCGGGCTGCTGCATCCTGTGCCCATCGCCGCCATCGCCGTGCTGCTGCTCAACGACCACCTGCTGAAGCAGAGCATTCCGGGGCTGGTCAGCGGCAAGCTCAGCGATATCGCGGGGATGGTGTTCTTCCCGCTGCTTCTCCAGGCCCTCGTGGAGCTGGTCGATCGCCGAGAGCCCTTCCAGGCGCGCCGCTCGGTGCTGCTGGGCTGCGCGCTCCTGACCGGCGCGGTGTTCGGGGCCACCAACCTGTTCCCGTGGGCTGCAGAGCTCTATCGGGTGGGGCTGGGGGCGCTGCAGTGGCCGATCCGGGCACTGTGGGCCTCGCTCTCGGGCCACCCCTGCCCCGGCCTCGCTCCGGTATCCCACACCCTCGACCCCAGCGATGTGTTCGCCATACCCTTCGTGGGCGCCGCGGTCGCGGTGGGCTGGGGCCGTACCCGAGCTCGGGGAGTCAACCAGGGATGATGTGGATGATGCTGGCATTTGCAGGAGAACCCGCGGATCGGGTCGTACGGGGAGAGCTGTGGGATGGCGACGGGGGCCGCGCGGGGGCGGTGGTGATCCGCGACGGCCGGATCGTCGCGGTGGTCGCGGACCCCAGGGACCATATCGGGCCGGATACCGTGGTCACCGAGGCCCCGTTCATCACCGCGGGCTTCGTGGATGCCCATGCCCATCCCGACGGGCTCGGGTCCCGGCTGGGCGAGCTCGAGCTCGGGCAGTCCAGCCTCGCCTCTACCCTACAGACCGTGGCGGCAGCGCCGGGCTCGGGGTGGATCCTGGGCCGGGGCTGGGACCAGAACCTGTGGACCGATACACCGGGGGCCTGGCCCACCGCCACCCAGCTCGATGCCGTCACCGGGGCTCGGCCCGCGGCGCTTCGCCGGGTCGATGAGCACGCGCTCTGGCTCAATCACGCCGCACTGAAGGCCGCGGGGATCACCGCCGATACCCCCGATCCGCCGGGCGGAGAGATCCTCCGGGGCCCGGACGGAGAGCCCAGCGGGGTGCTGGTGGACGAGGCCATGGCGGCGGTCCCGATCCCGCCGCCCACCCCGGCCGAGCGCCAGGCCCAGGTCCGCGCGGTCGCCCTGGAAGCGAGGCGAGCCGGGCTCACCGGGATGCACGCGATGTACGTCTCCGACGAGGCTCTGGCGGCTTTTCGGGCACTGGATGCTCGGGGGGAGCTCCCGATCCGGCTGTGGGTCTATGTGGCGATCGACAGCGAGGCCGCGAAGCAGCTCATGGCTACGGGCCGATCGGGCTCGGGTCGGGTGAAGATCATGGGGGTGAAGGCGTTTGCGGACGGAGCCCTCGGCTCTCGGGGTGCCTGGCTCTCGGCGGACTATTCCGACCGGCCGGGGCACCGCGGCAAGCCGATTCACGACGGCGCCCAGCTCGAGGCCCTGGCGACCGGGCTGCTCGCCCAGGACGCCCAGCTCGCGGTCCATGCCATCGGAGATCGCGCCGTGCACACCACCCTCGACGCCTTCGCATCCGCTCGGGCCAAGCATCCCGAGTCCACCGCCAGGCTCCGGGTCGAGCACGCTCAGATCGTCGCCCCCGCGGATCAGTCGCGCTTCGCCTCGCTCGGCGCCATCGCCTCGATGCAGCCCACTCACGCCACCTCGGACAGCGCCTGGGTCTCCGACCGGCTCGGGGCCGAGCGGGTGCCGTGGTCCTATGCCTGGCGGGATCTGGAGCGGGCCGGCGCCCGGGTGGTGTTCGGCTCGGACTATCCCATCGAGCCTCTGGGCCCCGCCCTCGGACTGCACGCCGCGATCACGCGGACCCATGCCACCGGAGAGCCGGTCGGGGGCTGGCGGCCGGAGCAGCGCTTCACCCGGGCCGAGGCGATCCGCGCGTTCACGGAGCGCGCGGCGTATGCTGTGCACGAGGAGGCGAATGTGGGCAGTCTGAGTGCGGGCCAGGTCGCGGATCTCTCGTTGTGGACGGCGGATTGGCAGCCCCTCGGAAGCATTGTGGACGGCCGCGATGATTGAGATCGACACCCTCGAGGGCTTCGACCGCTGGTCCCGCGACCCCGACGGGCCCGCAGCCGTGCAGGGCCTCGATCTCCGCAGTCGCTGCGACCTGCTCTGCGAGCTGCGTAGCCCGGGCACGCTATTTCTGGCCTGCGAGCTCACCCCACACTCTGCGGGCTGGCTGGTTCAGAATGGTGCGGTGGTGGTGCCGGATCTACCCGATCGCGCGTTCACCGTTCACCGGTCCAGGCTCTACGCGGCCGAAGAGCTCTACGACCGCTTCGACCCGGCCCGATTGGAGAGCTTCGCAGATTGTCTCGACCAGCGGATCTACCGGCAGTATCTCGCCGACGGGAAGAGCAAGCCCCGGTCCATGGCTGTGGGGCTGTGGCAGGGCCTGCACGACCACAGCATCTCGGATGCGCTGTGGGAGCTGCTCGACGGCCACCGGGTCGTGGCGGTGATGGGGGGCCATGGGATGGAGCGCCGCGATCTGCGCTACCGGACCGTGGTCTACATCGCAAAAGACCTGGCAGAGCGGGGCTATCTCATGGTCTCGGGTGGGGGGCCGGGGGCCATGGAGGCCACTCATCTGGGCGTGTGGCTCGCCCACCGTCCTTCATCCGATGTCGAGGCGGTGCTCGCCAGCGACTTCGCCCGCCGCCCTTCGGGGTCCACCGCAGGGACCGAGTATGCCGATGCGGACTGGCTGGTGAGGGCCTGGCGGGTGCGACAGCGCTGGCCTCGGGTCACCCAGTCCATCAGCGTGGGCATGCCGACCTGGCTGTACGGCCACGAGCCGCCGACCCCCTTCGCGACCCATATCGCCAAGTACTTCGCCAACTCCATCCGCGAGGATGGCGTGCTCTCAGTGGCCAATCACGGCGTGGTCTTCGCCCCGGGCAGCGCGGGCACGATGCAGGAGATCTTCCAGGATGCCTGTCAGAACCACTACGGCACCACCGGCCAGATCTCACCGATGATCCTGCTCGACCGGGGCTATTGGACCTCTACAAAGCCCGCCTTTCCGCTGATCGAGCAGGTCTCCGCGGGTCGTCGCTATGGCGAGCTGCTGGCCCTGGTGGACAGCCGCGAGGATGTGGTCGATCTCATCCAGCGCTTCGAGCCAGCTTGGTATCGCGTGTCGGCGGACCCCTTCGAGAGCCTGCTCACCGAGCTGCGCCACGACCTGCGCCTCCGGAGCAACTGGAGCTTCGAGACACTCGACCTGGAAGCGCTCTCCGGGGAGCGGGAGTGCTTCGATCTGGGTGATGTGGACCGGCTCGTGGGCTGGCTCTACGACCTGGGTGGGGACGACTGGATCGATCGGGACCGGGCAACCGGGTTCTGGACCCGGCTGCTTCTCGACGACACGATCAAGCTCTGCATGCAGAAGCTCGGCCCGGGTCCGGCGCTTCACTCCGCAGAGGCCCTGGTGGTGGGCATCGGCGACAGGAAGATCGCTTGGAGAGCCGTGCTGGCGGACTGATCAGCGCCGCCGTGAGAGCAGCGCAGCCAACCCCAGGCCCAGCCAACCGCCCGCCGCACCCTTGCTGCTGCAGCCACACACCTGGGCTGGGGGCTCGCCGGTGTCGGTGTCTACATCGGTGTCCAGGTTGGTGTCCGTGTCGACATCGGTGTCCTCGATGACGGTGCCCGTGACCTGGATATTGTCGATGTAGAGCAGATTTCCGTAGCCGGAGATGTTCACGAAGGCGAGCTGCACGGGGCGCCCGGCGTAGCTGGAGAGATCGATGGTCTCGGTTCGCCAGTCCGCGGCGGTGGGCACGAACTCCCCCTCGAATTCGGGGGCGGTCGCGAGCTCCGATCCCGCCTTGTCGTACACGGTGAAGAAGCTCTCGGCACAGTCCATCGACACCGAGACCCGCAGCTCGTCCGACAAGGCCACATCGTAGGGGGCGTAGGCCACATCGAAGCTGAGGACCGGGTCGGTCACATTGCTCAGATCGACGAACTCCGAGATCAGCCAGTCCTCTTCACCCTCGAAGTCTTCGTCGTAGTTGTTGAGCACGATGCTGGTGGAGCCTTCGCTAGCCGCGGTGGAGGTGGTGCGCCAGCGCTCGACGAGATCGTAGTCCCCCACCACCCACCTCGGAGGGGGAAAGTCGGGCCCCTCGAAGCCCTCGGCGATGGGGAAGCTGGCCGCATCATCGAAGGTCTGGATGCTCAACACCACGCTGTCGTTGCCGGGGTTGGGGTCGGTCTGGCCGTTGGGATCGGTGCTGCGGACCTCGAGGAGGTGGGGCCCCGGGGTGGTGCTCATCTCGGAGAGCTCCACCGAGGCGATGGCATTGGTGCTCAGGTTCCCGGTCCACGTGCCCACATCGGCGAAGGGCTCGGAGTCGATCCGCGCCTGGAAGCCGACGGATGTGAGGGGATCGGTGCCTCGGTTGCTGAGGGTGACCTCCGGGCTGAAGGCGGTGCAGCTCAGCGCGAGCTCCGAGGGCCGGGTGATGGCGACGACGCTGGCGTCGAGGGGCCCGGTGGGGGTGTTGGGGTCGTAGCCGTCCAGGGTGAGGGTGCCGGGCTGGCCGGGGGCGAGCCAGTCCTGGAGGCGCTCGGTGGGGCCGACTCCATCGTCCCAGCTGCGGGAGAGCTTGCCGAACCAGTCGAACACATTGCAGCCGGCGTCTCCGCCTTGGAGCTGGCCGATGATCCGCCCGGACTGGAGGTCGAAGAGCGGGGAGCCGGAGCTGCCGCCCTCGGTGGTCCCCTCGTCCCACTCGTTGATCCGCCAGTGAGTGTTGACGCCGCCGTTGTAGTCGTCGCTGGTGAGCGGAGAGTTCTCGAAGCTGATCTTCTTGATATCCCCAGTAGGATGGTGGATACCGACCCCGCCCTGGGGGATGGCCCCGGTCGCATCCCAGCCTGAGAAGTAGGCGTTGAAGGAGGGCGGAACGGGGTCGAAGAGCTGGAGCAGCCCGAAGTCGGAGTCGAAGGTACTGGCGACGAGGAAGGAGCCCCCGATCTCGTCGTAGGCGGGTGAGGTCGCAGGGTTTGCGCAGGTGGGAGACTGCCAGTTGAAGCGATAGATCCACAGCGAGGGGTCACCGCCGAGGCAGTGGTTGGCGGTGAGGATGTAGGGGGTGCCGTCCCGGTTGGTGTTGTTGATGAGGGCGCCGGTGCAGAAGCCGTCTCCGCCTACGGTGATCAGGACGACGGAGCGGGTCTGACGCTCCCATCCTGTCGCGCAAGCGGCGTTGTCATTGCAGGCGAGGGCCTCGCCGAAGACCTTGTCCTGGGGTGCGGCGGTGTCGAGGCCCCGGTAGCCATGGGTGAGGTTGGAGAGGTGCAGCCGGCCCCGGAAGGCGGCATCTGCGGGCTCCCAGTACTCGAGGATGACCTCGTCTCCGTCGATCTGCCCGGTGGCGAAGCTGCGCTTGGGGTTGTGGTTGGCCTCGGTGAAGGCGCCCTGGACCTGCCCATCGGGGCTGTGGACCCACAGGCGGGCGCCCGGGGGGAGGTCGAAGGCGTCGAACTGGAGGTTGAGGGTCTTGGCGCCGGGGGATCGCACGGCCTGACGCCAGAGCATGGAGCCATCGGGTAGCGCGGTCCACTGGCCGCCGATGTCGACCCCGAAGTCGACCTGGCGGCGGACTCCGAAGCGCCACGGGATGTCCTTTCGGCCCGCGTTGACGGCGTCTTCGGCGAGGTAGGGCTCGAGATCGAGGGGGGGCAGGCGGTGGCGGGGGGCGGACTGCTGGACCAGGGCGGAGCGGTAGGGGTCGAGGCTAGGAGGGAGCCCGCCGAGGCTCTGCTGGGCGGATGCGGTGGGAAGGAGCGCGAGCAAGAGCATGGGAGACCTCGGGGGAGCGCGGTCAACATAGCCCCGCCTATGAGGAGTTGGGGAGGCCGGTCCGTTCTGATAGGGTCCGGCCCACCTCCGGAGGCCCCCTCGATGCTCAACTCTCCCCGCACTCTCTCAGCGATAGCGCTCACTGCAAGCCTGGGCTTCACCCTGGCCTGCTCCAGCTTCATGTCGGGTATGGAGCAGGGAATGGAGAAGTCAGCCCGCGAGGCGGTGTCGAATGCCCGCACAAAGCTGGCTGCGAACTGCCCGGATGGGCCGAATCGAGCCGCCTTGGAGGGGGCTCTGGACAAGATCCTCGCGGACCTGGACTCTGGCGCCGCCGACGGGCTCAGCTCTGCATTCAACGCGGGCCTGGTTCAGGGTGCGGCAGAGGAGAAGTGCGCGGACTCCTCGGTGGAGGGGATTCGAAGCCTGGCCCCAGAGCTGCTGTAGCGCGGGGGATCAGCCTTCGAATGCGACGGTCTTCTTGCCCGCCTCTACCCAGCCCTTGATCCCCTCGCGCATCACGCTGACCTGGGTGTAGCCGGCGCGAAGGCTGACCCCCATCGCGGCGGCCAGCTCGGCGGCGGAGTGCCGGTGCCGGGCCGCCTCCAAGAAAAGATCACGAGCCTCGATTTGTTGGGCCTATGGAATCGCTGTCGGCAAGTGTCAGTGATTTCATAGGCGCCGATGAAGTCGGTATGGGGTTCGCTGTGGACGGGATGGTCACTGGCCGGGGTCCGATCTCCGTCGCGATCCCGCCCCTGTGCCTACGTCGGGGCGCGAGCCCTCACGTCAGAGCTCTACGGTGTAGGAGGCGATATCTGCCCCGTCGTTGTCGACCCACCGCACCGCGATCTGCCCGGCGACCGGGTCGCACTCGAAGATCGTGGTGTTGTTGCGGCGGATGAGCCGGGGGATGCGCGGCCCCTCCTGGACGAATCCATATAGCGAGCTGATATCCGTGCCCCCCGGACCGGCGAGGATCTCGACGATATCCCCGGCGGGCTGGTTGATGGGGTCGATGCGGGTGGCCGCTCCGATGTGGAAGTCGCCGGAGACGAAGAGCACGCCGGGAATGGTGGCGCAGTGCTCGACCAGCTCGGTTCGCTGGGCGGGGAATCCCTGCCAGCGATCGCTGCGGGCGACCTGCCCCGCGATGCCGAAGAAGGACAGATCGGTGATGGGCACGGAGTTGAGGATGATCTTGAAGCGGGCGGTGCTGGCGGAGAGCGCGCTCTTGATCCAGTCCATCTGGGCCCGGGAGATGTAGTCGTTGCCGACCCGCTCGCCGCGGCTGTCGAGCACGAAGAAGTCGACCACATCGCCCCACTGCAGGGCCCGCCACATAGGCCCCGTAGGGCCGGTCCGCTGGGGAAGGGACTCGCGGAAGGCGGAGCGCGCTTCTTCGATCTGGCTGGCGGGGGTGTCGGTCGGGGACCAGCCATTCCACACCTCGTGATCGTCCCAGGTGGCGATCAGAGAGGTGCTGGCGGTGAGGTCGCGCATGCCCTGCTGGGCCAGGGCGTGGGTCCACTTGGTCTGGACGGACTCCACCGCGCCCCAGTCGGCGTAGATGGTGTCGCCGAGGAAGAGGAACAGATCGAGCTGCTCCTCGGCGGCCCGAGACAGGCAGGGCCAGGGCTCGTTGCCCCCGAGGCAGGACACGGCGCCGAAGCGGATGACCCGAGAATCTCCCGCTGGTGGCGGGGTGATGAAGGTCCCGATCGCGGAGCGGGACTGGGGGCCGGAGCGGGCCACCCAGCGGTACCGAGCGCCGGGAACAAGCCCGGGGGTGTCGGCCTGGATGGACCGACCGCTGCGGGGGAGGATCAGATTCATGATGAGCTCCCATCCGTCGGGGTGGATGCGAACGAGCTCGATGGTGACGGTGTCGACCTGAGTGCGGACCGAGAAGATGGCCCGTTCGGGGGTGACATCGCCGACCTGGATACCGTAGGGGAAGAGGTCGAGATCGACGCTCCCCTCGGGGGTCCACGGGCCCGGGTTGATCACGGGGTGGCGGTCGCCGGTGTCGCCGGTGTCGATGAGCGGAGTCGGTGCCGTGACCGAGGGGCCCGCGGGTACGGACTTGCAGCCGATCCCGACCACGGCGACGCCGCTGGCCAGACCTTGGAGCATCCATCGTCGATCGCGCTTCATCCTGGACTCCGGTGTGTCGAGTCCGATGGGTGTATCCGGCTGGAGGGGTTCGGGCTGGGCTGGCTTGGAGCCCAGGCGCGCGGTATCCGGGGTGCAGATGTCCACTCTCGACCTGACCGGCTGGAGAAGCCTCGCCGCCAGCGCTGCTGCGGTGCTCGCCCTCGTCCTCGCCGCCGAGGGGGTGGCTCGGTGGACGATCACCGATGACGACTGGCGCTATTGGCGCTTTCCGGTCGGAGAGCGCCTGGACCTGCTCCGTGAACGGCCCGTTCCAGACGTGCTCTTTGTAGGGGACAGCACCGCGGCATTCAACTTCGTGCCGGCCACCTTCGACGAGATGACCGGCCTGGAGTCCTTCAACCTGGGCACCCGGGCCAATGCCCCGCTCTCCTTCCGCGAGACGGTGGCCGGGGGGATCTTGCCCGATCTGGATGCGCTGCCCCGGTGGCTGGTGGTGTCCTTCTCCAGCCGGACCTACTGGGACGACCCGAATATCGAGGGCTGGGAGAAGTCCGTGCTCTCCTCTCCTTATGCTCGCTCGCTGCGAGGAGAGCCGCCCTACACGGAGTTCATCGCCCTCGCCCGTCTCCGACTGCTCTTCTTCCAGGGGATGAATGGGCTGAACGCACCGGATCCCCGCCTGGAGGCGAACGCCGGCTGGACCCCCTTCGGGACGGGCCCGCAGGGCAGGGATCGACCCCATATCGCCAAGATTCACTATCCCTTCCCCCGGTTCCCGAAGCCCAGGGCCAAGTCCAAGAAGAAACGCGGCAAGCGCCCCAGCGCCGAGCGACTGGCGGCTCTCATCGACCTGGCGGAGCTGCACCCCGAGGGAGGGGTGGTCGCCGTGCTGATGCCCGGCCCCCGAGCCTACCGGGCGCCTCTGGCCCGGGCAGCGAAGGCCCTGAAGCACCCCAAGCTCCGGGTCTGGGACTACGGCGGAGAGGAGAGGTATCGCAGCGGGGACGGGGTGCATATGGCGCCACCCCAGGCCAAGGCCTTCTCCCGTGAGCTGGGGCGGCGCTTCGTCGCAGAGGGGCTCGAGTAGCTCGGCTCAGAACTGGAAGTACAAGAAGGGCACGTTCACATCGAGGCCCCCCCAGGCCAGCACGAAGACGATCGCGGCGGCGGCGACCAGGATGCCGACGGGGCGCGGCCAGTCGAGCATCGGAGTGTGGGTGGGGTGGCGGTACTGAGCGAGGTCGAGGGCGAAGCTGGCCAAGCCATACAGGGTCAACAGAGCGAGGAGCTGGTGCTCATAGCCCAGCCACCAGGGGGTCGCGGCGAAGGCTCCGACCCAGGTCCACAGCTCGAAGAAGCCGCCCACCCGGAAGAAGAGCCAGGCGAAGAGCACGAGGTGGAAGGTGGCGAAGATGGAGAGACCGTTGCGCAGCCAGTCGCCCGGAGTGGTCCAGCCCGGCTCGGTCTTGCGCTGGTCCCCCAGCCAGAGCTTGTGCACCGCCAGAAAGGCGCCGTGCAGAGCTCCCCAGAGCACGAAGGTCCAGCTCGCCCCATGCCACAGCCCGCCGATGAGCATGGTCAGGAACAGGTTCCGGTAGGTCTTCAGCGGCCCGTGTCGACTCCCGCCCAGGGGGATGTAGACATAGTCGCGCAGCCAGAAGGACAGGGAGCGATGCCAGCGGCGCCAGAAGTCGGTGATATTCGTGGCGAGGTAGGGCTGGTCGAAGTTGCGGAGCAGGTCGATCCCGAGCAACCTGGCCGAGCCCCGGGCGATAGAGCTGTAGCCCGCAAAATCCCCGTAGATCTGCAGCGCGAACAGGTACAAGCCGAGCAGCAGCGCCGCCTCGGAGTGGGTGGTGGGGTTGCGGAAGATCCGGTCGACATCGGGAGCGACGGCATCGGCGATACCCACCTTGCGCACGAGGCCGATGAGGATGAGGCTGAACCCCGCGCGCAGGTCGTGGACATCGACACGGCGGGGGCTCTGGAGCTGGGGGAGCAGGGCCTGGGCCCGCTCGATGGGCCCGGCGACGAGCTGGGGGAAGAAGCTGACGTAGAGCGCGAAGTCGACCCAATCGCCGGTGGGCTGCAGCTGCTTGCGGTACACATCGATGGTGTAGGCGAGGGTCTGGAAGGTGTAGAAGCTGATGCCCACGGGCAGCACGATGTTGAGCGTGAGCCAGCCCGGACTCCAGCCTACCTGCCGGGCCATGAGCACGAAGCTGCCGGCGAAGAAGTTGAAGTACTTGAAGAATCCCAGGATGCCGAGGTTCATGCCCAGGCTCACCCACAACCACCGCTTTCGGGCGGGGCCCGCGGCGGTGTGGATGCGCTGGGCGACGACGAAGTCCACCGCGGTGGAGAACCCGATCAGCGCGAGGAAGCGCCAATCCCACCACCCATAGAAGAACCAGCTCGCCGCCAGGAGGAAGCGATTCTGTGCCTTGTACGACGGCAGCGCGTAGTACAGCAGCAGCACGACCGGCAGGAACACGGCGTATGGCAGCGAGTTGAAGACCATGCGCGGCAGAACCTACCCCGCGGCAATACAAGAAGCCCCTGATGTCGAGCCTCTCCCGAAAATCAGCCGTGTTTGCGGTGCTCCTGGCCGTTCTGGGCGCTGCAGCCCTGGCCTGGCGCCTCCGGCCCCTCCCACCGAATATCCTGGTCATCGTCGCCGACGATATCGGTATCGAGCGGCTCTCGGTCTTCGGCGAGCCCCACGAATCCTGGCCCGAGACGCCCACCATCGATGCCCTCGCAGGGCGCGGCCTGGTGCTGCGGCGGGCCTATGCCAACCCGGTCTGCTCCCCGACCCGCGTAGCCGCCCTGTCTGGGCGCTATGTGCGACGCCGGGGTGTGGGGCACGCGATCCTGGCGACCGAGCCCTTCGAGCTACCCACAGACGAGGTCCTGATTCCCGAGATCCTGCGTCCTCAGGGCTATACCAGTATCGCCATCGGGAAGTGGCACCTCTCCAACGAGATCTCGCCATCGAGCTTTGTGCACCCGCTGATCCTGGGCTTCGACCACCACCGGGGCTTTCTGCAGCGGAACAACTACTTCGAGTGGGTCCGCACGGATGATGGCCAGGCGAGCATCAGCCGCCGCTACGTCACCCGGGCCACGACCGACGACCTCATCGAGGCCGCCAACCAGACCGCGCAGCCGTGGTTCATCTGGGCCGCCTACCAGAATGCCCATGCGCCAATCCATACGCCTCCCAAGGGGCTCAACCCACGCGAGCTGCCCCGCGATGCGCCGCAGCTAGACCAGTGGCACGGGATGATCGAGGCCCTCGATATGGAGCTCGGGCGGGCCTTCGGCGCCATCGATCCGGGGGTGATGGACAACACGATCATCGTCTTCTTCGGGGATAATGGCTCCATCGCGCGCTTCATGCCCGAGGGCTGGAAGCCTCGCGGTGGCAAGGGCTCGGTGGCCGAGGGGGGCATCCGCGTGCCGATGATCGTCGCCGGGCCGGGGGTGCGGATCGGGCGCACCGAAGCCCTGGTCCATGTGGTCGATCTGCTGCCCACCTTGGCCGAGCTCGCCGGCGCGGACCTCGAAGACAGCTTCACCACGGCCGGGGGCTGGGATGACGAGGCTGCACAGCCGGTCTCGACCGATGACGGGCCCCTGGTCCTCGACGGGGTGAGCTTCGCTCCGCTGCTCCACGACGCTGGGGCGGTCTCGGCCCGGCGCTACAGCTACTCCGAGTCCTTCATGCCCTTGGGAGCCCCGCCCTACCGCCGGGATCACCGGTCGGTCCGCGACGAGCGCTACAAGCTGGTTCGCCGCGATGATACCGCACAGTTCTACGACCTGGCGGGGCGCCACGACGACGGGCCGAACCTCGCAGATACCGAGCTGGACGGGCCCGCCCGCGAGGCCTTCGACCGGCTCTCCCGAGTGCTCGACCGCCACGCCCAGGCCCTGGTCTACCAGCCCTGATGGGGAAGAAGCTCCGGGTCCTGCGCGGGCTCTTCGCCCTGGGCCTGCTCGGGGCCTTGCTGGGCTTCGTCGACTGGGGCCGCTTCGCCGAGGTCTTCGTCCAGCTCTCGCCGCTGACTGTGCTGGGTATGCTGCTCTGTGGCACCGGAGCCCGGCTGCTCGGAGTGCTGCGCTGGCGGGTGCTCTGCGGCGGACTGCTGGAGCATCCCCCGACGGTGCTTCGGCTGTTCCGGCTGGGCCTGTTGGCCGAGTTCGTGAACCTGGCGCTGCCGAGCTCCCTGGGCGGGGAGGTGGTGCGGATCTGGGGTGTGCGGGAGCATGGAAGCACCGCTGAGGCCACGTGGAGCGTGGTGATCGACCGCAGCCTGGGCCTGGTGGGGCTGCTCCTCGCCCTGGTGCCGGTGGCGGTGCTCGTGGAGCTGCCGGTGCCCGCCTGGGGCGTCGGGATGGGGCTGGGCGCGGTGGGCCTGGGCGTGGTTGTAGGGGGGTGGGCGCGCCCGCGTCTGCTGCGCATGGGGGGGTGGGCCGCGGCTCTGGCTCGTCTCGATCCGCTCCGGGTGATGGGGGCGCTGCTGTTGTCTTCCGCCTCGCCGTGGTGCCTCGTCGGAGGCTATTGGCTCTTCTTCAGCGTGCTCCACCCGATCTCGGTGCCGCGGGTGGCCGTGTTCGTGCTGTTCTCCCGCTTCGGTCGGGGAGTTCCGCTTCAGCTCTTCGGGCTGACCTCGGTCGAGGGGTTGATGTGGATGCTCGGTCGCTTCCTCGACATCCCAGCCGGCGCCGTGGGACTGTCGATGGGCACGAACTACTTCGACAAGCTCGTGCATAGCGCTGTCGGTGGCGCGATCGAGCTGTTGAGCAATGGCACCGACCTGCTTCGCCGGCTTCGGCGACCGGAGTGACCGGTTAGGGGGGTGCGGTGCAATTCGTCCTTGCCAGCGTCATCCTGGGTTCCCTGTTCGCCTGCGGGCGGGGTGAGCCCGAGAAGAAAGGTCCGGTGCTTGTTCCGGGCACTCCGGTCGCCGCCCCAGGTGCTGTGCCGTCCGCGCCTCCAGCCCCGGCGGGGTCGGAGCATGTGGCCCTGCCCACCATCGACATTCCCCCAACCCCCGCCCCGATCGTGTCCACGGAACCGGACTCCTGCGAGCCCTGCTCCCTGCTGATGGAGTTCGACTACGACGATCTCAAGGAGGGTCGGGCGTGCGAGCTGTGCGGGGACAAGACCGCAGCCTGCGAGGGCTGGCCGGAGCCGGGCACGCCGTCCTGCGACCAACTCGATTGGCTCAGAAACTGCCTGTATGCACGGCTCGGTTACGACTTCGAGACCGCCGAGGACTGGCGCGTCGTCTTCGACCAGGAGCCTTGGTACACCGCCGATCCGGACTTCAGCTGGGACCGGGTGAATGCGGTCCAGAAGCGCAACGCCACCCAACTTCGCAATCTGGTCAAGCGCCGTCGCTGCGCTCGCTGAGTAGCGGGCATGTAGGAGATCGGGTCTGCGCTTCGCTTAATGAGGCGGCGTAAGGAGTCTTCTATGTCCGACCGCAACATCGCCATGCCCGTCGCCCTCGCCGCTCTCGCTGGGATCGGTGTCCTCGCCGGAGTCCTCGGATTCGCTGGCGGCTACCTCTCGCATTCCCCGGAGAAGGAGGTCGTCGAGGTCGTCCGGGCCCCCACCGCCGAAGAGCTGGCGGCACTCCAGGTCGACAGCGCCGAGAAGGACGAGCTCTCCCTCGCCCAGATCAAGGTCGCCGAGCTCGAGCGCGAGTCGGCCGTCAAGGAGCGCAAGGTGATGGAGCTCGAAGCCCGGATCGCCAAGGGAGCCGAGGCCGGTGCCCGCCTCCGGGAGGAACTCCGCCAGGTCAAGGAAGAGCTCGAGCAGACCCAGGTCGCCCTCGCTCAAGCCGAGGAAGAGAAGGAAGAGCTCCTGGTCGCGCTCCGCGAGACCACTCTCCAGCTCGAGGCCACCGAGGCCGAGCTGGTCGTCACCAAGGTCCAGCGCGATGATGCCCGTGAGGACGCGCTCTTCAACCGGTGGAACGACTTCGTGCACAGCGCTCAGCTCGAGATCTGCGACAAGGGCAACCGCAAGCGCTTGGGCAACTGCCGCGAGGCGGTCATGTCCACCCTTGCCAGCATCGAGCGCCAGAACCGATTCGCCCACTGCGTGCGCTCGGGTCAGGCCCAGCCCACGGTCGCAGAGGTCGTCAAGGGCGAAGACCTGCCCGAATATGCCGAGCTGATCGAAGAGAACACCAAGCAGGTCAAGGGCTGGTTCGTGGACTTCTGCGACCCCACCCTGCCGGAGCGCGCGGACAACGCCCTGGCGACGGGCCGGCTCCCGGCCACGGGTAATGGCGGCTGAATCCGGGGCGCCCCTGTAGAATCAAGACCCCTATTTCTTGGAGTCTTCTTCGGGCTCTGGGGGCAGCCAGCGCTTCATGGGGTGCAGGTTGGCGACGAGCATCTCGCCCAGGGCCGCCCCGGCGTCTGCGTCGGGGAGCATCTTCGAGTCGATGTGGAGCTCGGTGAGCGGGCGCCTCAGGGCCTGGTAGAGCAGCACCAGGTGGGCGGTGATGCCGGTGATCTTGTCGCCGGGTGAGATGCCCAGCTCGACCTGGATCCGGCCGGCATTGGTGACATCTGCGCCGGGCTCGAGCACGGGGAGTTCGCGCTTGTCGAGCTCGGCGAGGAGATCGGCACGGACGCGCTCGATGACCGCGGGATCGACCTCTCCGCTGACCTCCACGGAGACCTCTGTGAACTCGATACCGCCCAGCATGGCGCGGGCTTCTGGGGCCCAGGGGCCGTCGGGCCACCGGTCCAGCACGCTCTGGAGTGCGGAGTCGGTGCCCCGCTCCCGCGCCTCGTCGAAGGCGGCGAGCTGCTGGCGTACGATCGCGAGCTCGCGGTTGCGCCCCTTGGGGTGGAGCTCGAGGTAGCGGGTGTAGGCGGCATCGGTGTCGGAGTGGTGGGCCGTATTCCAGTCCAGCAGCTCGATCTGGACCCGGGCTTCGGCGGCGTAGATGCCTTCGGGGTGGGCCTTGAGGAAGGCCGACCAGGCTTCGCGAGAGGGGGAAGCGAGGAGCTCGCGGTACTTGAGATCCTCGATGACGAAGCGGGCCTCGTCTACATGGAGCCCGTCGGGGTAGTCGTGGATGTACTGGCGAGCCGCGAGCTCGGTGTTTTCGATGCGGGCCGCTTCCCAGTCGAGATCGTCCAAGCCGTCCTTGGCGTCTTGGAGCCAGGGGCCCTTGGGGTGCTTGCGGAGCCAATCCCGGTAGGCTTCGGCGGTGCCGAGTCGACGGGGCTTCCAGTTGGGTGGGGGCAGCTCATCTCCGGCCTCCTCGGAGCGCCGGATGCGATTCCCCTCGGCGATGAGCGGTGTGAGCAGCGTGGCTGGGAAGGCTGGCCCCTGCTGCCAGACGCCGAGGTAGGGCGTGCTGTCTTTGTCGAATACCTGGACGAGGTGAGGGGTCGATACGCGGACTGCAGGAGCTTCGAGCCGGGTACCATCGGCGTAGATGCTGCCTTTCTTTGGGGCATGGAGCTTCACGCCGGTGGGACCGCTGATCGGGACATCGGCCTCGGGTTCTGCAAAGACCCGTCGCAGTGGGTGGGTCTCGGGGACGCGGTCGGCGGGCTCGGAGGCTCCGGCGTCCTGTGCCAGGCGGATCCAGGACCAGGCCCCCTCGGTGTCCATATCTGCCGCCGCCCACTCCGCGCGATCCCAGGCCAGGCGGGCGAGCAAGGGCCGGGCGATCGGTTGGTCGAGGCAGCGAGCGGACTCGGCTGCGGCGTCGAGAGCGGTGGCCGCGCCCTCGGTGTCCATGGAATCCAGTGATTCCTCTGCCTTTTCCAACAGGCCCTGGAGAGCTGTGGAGGGCGTGGGTACGCAGGCTTCTTCCTGCGCGAGGGCCAGTGAGAGTGTGATGACGAGCACGCCTGGATTGTATGCAATGTCGTCGGGCTGCGACAGGCTGTACACTCCGACGATGCGTCACCATTGGTTCATCGGGGATATCCACGGCTGCTACGAATCGCTTCGCCGGCTCGAGGACAAGCTCGGTCGTGCATCGGAGCGTGCGGGCGCGGATCCGTACTTCGTCTCGGTTGGGGATCTGGTCGATCGGGGGCCGGATAGCGCGGCGGTGGTGCGCCACTTCCGCGAGGGGTCTGCGGCGGGCACCCACACCGCCATCCTGGGCAATCACGAGGAGATGATGCTCCGGTGCATCCACAGCGCCGTGCCGGAGGTCTTCGGGGATGCGGGCCTGTCCCGATGGGTCGCGACCGGAGAGCTCTACCGCAGCGGCAGTCCACGCCAGACCTGGCTCTCCGATGCCGAGTTCCAGATGCTCGGCCGGCTCATGTGGCTCTCCCAGGGGGGCAATCCCACCCTCGCCAGCTTCGGGATCGATCCCCACTCTCCGGCTCGCTGGTTGCTCCCCGAGGACGACCTGGACTGGCTCAACCAGCTCCCCGTGGTGTTCGAGTGCGACAGCGCGGTGGCCACCCACGCCCTGGTCACCGCGGAGCTGCTCGAGTACCTCATCATCGCCGACCAGGCCGAGGGCAGCATGTCGGTCGATCTGCGGGATGCGGTGTCGCGAGCGCTGTGGTTGCGGTCGCTCCCGAACGCTCCCCCCGACGAGCGGGTCCACGTCTCGGGCCACACCCCGCTCAGCCGGGTGCGCAGGTACGAGTCCCGTCGTCTGGTGCGGGTCGATACCGGCTGCTACCTGGGCTGGCGCTTGTCCGCCTGGAGCCCAGAGCTGGACCGGGTGATCTCGGTGAAGGGCCCCTCATAGAGCCCCGATGGGCCGGCCCTTTCCGATGCTCAAGCCCGTGGTGTTCAGCACGCTGGGCTCGACCGTTCCGCTGAACAGCAGCGACAGATCCACCGGTGGCGAGATGCCGTAGAGGTCGTCGACATCGGACTTGAGCTCCGGGGTGAGGGCGGGCCACACCGGGCAGTGCTCGTTGTTGTCACTCTCGATGACCACCACTCGGACCACGTTGAAGGAGATGTCCTTGTAGAGGAGGAGATCACCGGCCTCGTTGGCGAGGAAGGGCACGGCGAGATCCTCGTAGAGCACGCCGTCTTGCTGGACCTCGGTCATGGGGGCGCAGCCGAGCCACTGCGCGGTCTCGTCGTCGAGCAGGTGCACCTCGACCTCGAGGCCGGGTCCGTTGAGGCCGCTCTCCTGGCTGTCGAGCACGGCCAGGCTGCGCACATAGGGGATGTCGAAGATCGAGAACTCGACCGGCTCGGCATCGGTGCTCTGGCCGCCGAAGTCGGTGACCCGGGCGGTCATGGTGTGCAGATCTTCGGCGAGCTCCTCTGTGGGGATTGCGGTGGTGATGGCGCAGCCGCGGGCGCAGTCCTCTCCGGTGACGACGACGGGCTCGCCCTCGTCGATGCTGAACTCGACCTCGACGGTGTCGTTGCTGTCATCTTCGACCGAGAACAGCGCGCTGATCGTCGCCACACCCGCGGCGATCGACTCGTTGGCCGGGGAGCGGATGATGATGGTGGGGGCGGTGTCGGGACCGGTGCAGGCGACGGCCAGGAGCGCGATGGGGAGCAGCCTCTTCATGGACACACCATAGGCGCTGGGATCATCGGGTGTCCATCAGTTGGCCCCTGCGAAGTCGACCAGGATGCTGAACAGCACCCGGGTGCCGTCGCGGAGGTTGTCGAGGCTGATGCGCTCGTTGTTGCCGTGCATGGTGGAGGCCTGGTCACGGTCGAGCTCGAAGGGCACATATCCATAGGCGCGCACGCCGAGGGGGCGGAGGTAGATGGAGTCGGTGAAGCCCGGGGAGAGCACGGGCGCGGCGACGGCCTCGGGGCGGTCTTCGACGGCGTAGCGGGCGATGGTGTCGAAGAGAGGATCCTCCCACGGGCTGCTGTTGGCGGCGGTGTGGTCTTCGAGCTCCCAGTGGACGCCGGGAAGGTCCTCTGTGAGCGCTTGCAGCTCGGCGAAGCGCTCCAGCGGGTCGCTTCCGGGGAGGAGCCGGCAGTCGTAGCTCGCCCAGCTGGTGGAGGGCACGACATTGGTGGAGCCCCCCGCGCCCCCCATTCCCGTGAGGTGCACCGTGTCCGTGATGACCGCTGCGGTCGTGGAGTCGGAGCGGAGCTTGGGGCGAACGAAGAGCCCCACCCCGACCCGGGAGCGAAGGATGGCCCCGGTGAGCCCGCCCTTGTGGGCCCCGACGCGCCGGAGCATCTCGCGCATGCTGGGGTCGAAGTGTGGCTTGCTGCGGAAGCGTTCCTCGACTCGCTCCATGGCCTCGAGCAGGGCGAGCGGGGCCTCCCCTTCGTCGATGGTGGAGCCATGGCCGGGCTCTCCGTTGGCGACGAGGCGGGCCCAGAGCACCCCCTTCTCGGCGACGGAGATCGCGTGCACGGTCTGGCCCTCGAATAGGCCATCCACCAGGCCCAGGCCGCCCTCGTTGATCACATGGCTACACCCGATCGTGTCCCAGTGGTTGGCGGCGAGGTCCTGGATGCCCATGCCGCCGAGCTCCTCGTCGGCGACGGCGAGCAGCACGATGTCCCGCTTCAGCGCGGTGTGGGTGCGGGCGAGCTGGATCATGGCGGTGGCCTCGACGATGCCCATTCCCTTCATGTCGAGGGCGCCCCGTCCCCACACCGAACCGTCGCGGATCTCTCCGGAGAGGGGAGCGACCTCCCACTTGTCGGCCTCCGAGGTGACCACATCGATATGGGAGAGCAGGCAGAGAGGCGGCTGGTCCGTGCTGCCCTCGAGGCGGGCGATCAAGGAGGCCCGGTTGTCGCCCTGCTCGATGATCTGGGTGGGGATGCCCTCGGACTCGAGGAGCTCTCCCAGCCACATCGCCCCGTCCCGCTCATTGCCAGGAGGGTTGACCGTGTCGATCTGGATGTACTCCGAGAGCCAGCGCGCGGCCTCGTCTCCCGCGGCCTCCCAGTCGACGGCCTCGCGGGCCTGTTGCACATGGGGAGGGGGAGCGGCGTAGGCGGCGAGGAGGGCGAAGAGCATGGAGCTGGATATCACCGCCGGCGCCGATCAGCGGGCGTTGAGCACCAGGCTCCGGATGGAGTCGCTGAGCATGGCGGGCTGGAGCCCCCAGATCCCGGAGGGCTCGACCCGGGCTGGGCTGACGCAGGTGTTGCAGCGCTCGCCGCAGGGGCCTGTGAGCTGGCGGGCGCGCTCCGAGCTCCACACCTCGGCCAGAGGCGCATCGCGGAGGTTGGCCATGGGCTGGTCCCAGCGCTGGCAGTCGACGACATCGCCGTTGGCGTCGATGGCCATCGCGAGCTTGGGCCAGTGGCAGCGATAGGAGGGAGGCCGTCCGGTGCGGGCGATCTTGCGCATATAGTAGAGGGAGTTCTGCACCGGATAGCCGCGACGGCGCAGGTCGATCAAATCTCTCCAGATCGGGGCCTGCTCCTCCCAGGGGATGATGCGTTCGTTGTTGTCCACCTCGAGAGCGTCCATATCCTGGGCGGCGCCTTCGGCGTTGGCGGCCGCCCGCATGGGGTTGATGTAGAGCCTCGCACCCCAGGACTTGCACAGCTCGAGCATGGGGAGCAAGGCGTCCTGGTTGTCTCGAAACAGGGTGTAGCTGATCACCACGGGGATCTTCGGCCACTGCTGGCGGACCTGTCGGAGCCCCCGCGTCGCGGCCTCGAACAGACCGGGAGTCTGGCGGAAGTCGTCGTGGCGATCGGTCGGATGGTCGAGGGAGATGAACAGCCGACCCAGGTGGGGCATGACCTTCTCGGCGCGACGGGGGAGGAGCAGTCCGTTGGTGACCATCCCCGTGGAGAGCCCGTGTTTACGCGCCAGTTGCGCGATCTCTGCGATGCGCGGGTGGGCCAGAGGCTCGCCCCCCCACAGGTGCACATAGCGAATGCCGAGGGCGGCCGCGTCCCGGTAGAGCGTGTCGATCTCGGGCAGGGAGAGCTCGGCTTCGGCCCGCTTCCCGTGGCGAAAGACACAGTAGGGGCAGCGTGCGTTGCAGGCCTCGGTGACGGCATGCATGAGGATGAGGGGCCGGCGCCGGAGCAGGCGGTTGCGGAACAAGGCCCGGGCGAGTGCGGGGGCTCGTTGAGGCGGGTAGGGCGTGTTCACCATAGGGGACTCCAGCTGAGCATCGGGGATTTTTCGTGCGGCGAATCCTTGAGATCGGATAAATACCGACCAGTCGGTTTATTATAGCCCGAACTCTGGTCAGTCCGCCCACACCCGAGCCGCCATGCGCTCGACATAGGCGGTGAGGGTGGGCTGGTTGCGGCAGTGATCCGAGAGTCGTCCGCGCCCGATGGGGTGGGCGAGCAGCGCGAAGAAGGCGTAGACCACGGCGTCGACCGAGCTGGGTTCGTCGCCGAAGACGTAGGGAGTGTCCCCGAGGATGGCGAGCACGGCGTTCACATCCTCGATGGCGCGGCTCCACACCTCGTCCTGGGGTAGCCGTCCGAGCCCCTGGGCGTGGATCATGGAGCGGACCTTGCGACGGAGGTAGGCGGAGACCGGAGCGCGGACCAGGGCGGGCATGGTCTGGCCGATGATCTGGCGGTAGTCGACCCACATGCGGTCATCCAGCCAGCGGTCGCGGATCAGGGCGAAGTAGGTGTGCTCCTCGAGGGTGCGCCGGATGAGCACGGACTGAGCGCGCTGGAGCTCGCTCAGCTGCGCATCGAGCTCGATCCCGAAGCGCTGGGTCAGCTCCCTCACGATGGTGGAGCTGTCCGCGATGGTCTCGCCGTCGACGACCACGAAGGGGGCCTTGCCATTGGGGGAGGCGCCGGGGGCCCAGGGGACGGTGGAGTACGCGATCCCGGCGAGGCGAAGCCAGGTCTCGAGCTTGAGGCAGAACGGGGATGGGTTGGGGAGATCCCAGTCGATGTCGAACTGGTGGAGCTGTACGGTCATCGGAGCCTCTGGTTGGGATTCGAGCTGGGCATCGAGCACGGCGACCTCGGCCTGGTATCCAGAATCGGAGGTCGGTGACCCCGAGGTGATACAGCGGTGGGATGCTGCACCGCACCGATCATCTTGCGCTGGGCGAGGGGTTCTACGACCTCGTGCGCCCTGCCACCTTCCCCGAGAGCATCGTCCGCTTCCAAAACCGCCGCTGGGCGGAGCGAATCGGCCTTGGTGGGGCAGACGAGTCCGAGTGGGTGCGGCGTTTTGCGCGCTTCGAGCCCTTCGAGGGCGGCTTCCCTGAGCCCGCCGCGCTTCGCTACCACGGTCACCAGTTTCACCAATACAACCCCGATCTCGGGGATGGGCGGGGATTTCTCTATTCCCAGGTCGAGGACCCGGTCGATGGGCGGCTGCTGGACTTTGGCACCAAGGGCTCGGGCCAGACTCCCTGGTCCCGTCGAGGAGATGGTCGGCTCACCCTCAAGGGCGGCGTCCGCGAGATCCTGGCGACGGAGATGCTTGAATCGATCGGGGTCTACACCTCCAAGACGCTGTCGATCATCGAGACTGGCGAGGACCTGCAGCGAACGGACGAGCCCTCGCCGACGCGCTCCTGTGTGCTGACCCGCCTCTCCCACTCCCACCTGCGCTTTGGTACCGCCCAGCGGCTCGCTTTTCTGGGAGAGCACGAATCCCTGCAGCAGCTCGTGAGCTACGCCAGCCGCACCTATTTTCCCGATCTGGATGGCTCGGTTGTGGGCCTGCTGGGCGAGGTCGCTCGGCAGAATGCCCGGCTGGCGGCGTCCTGGATGGTGGCGGGCTTTGTGCACGGGGTGCTCAACACAGACAACCTCAACTTCACCGGAGAGTCCTTCGACTACGGGCCGTGGCGCTTCCTGCAGACCTACGACCCCGCCTTCACCGCGGCCTACTTCGACCACCAGAGCCTATACGCCTTCGGCCGGCAGCCCAGTCAGGTCTTCTGGGCGCTGCAGCGGCTGGCCGAGGCGTTCAGCCCCCTGGCCGAGCGGTCCGAGCTCATCGGCGTGCTCGAGGTCTGGCCGGCCCAGTTCGAGGCCGAGCTTCACCGGGCCCTCAACGCTCGCCTGGGTCTGCGCTCCAGCCCAGCAGAGCTCCCCGATGCCACCTTCCAGATGCTCTGGGCCACTCAGGCACCCTTCGAGCAGGTATTTCAAGACTGGTTCGGTGCAGACGGGTCTCGCGCCGCCCACAGCCCCAATCCGGCTGTGTACACCGGGCCCGAGTTCGATCGCTGGCGCGAGCTGCTCGGTCGGAGCGAGCCCGTAGCTGGCCTGGATGTGGAGCCGGGGCCGTGCGAGTCCATGGAGATCGACGAGGTCGAGGCGCTGTGGTCGGCCATCGACACCGAGGACGACTGGGAGCCTCTGCGGCTCAAGGTCGAGCGCATCCGGGCGGGTGCCCGGCCGGTTCGCATGCACCCTGAAGATCACATCGCGATCGAGGGGGGTGCCGAATGAATCGACCCATCGCGATACTCGTCGGCGTGCGGGTCCCCGACCGGGATCCCGCCGATCTCGAGGCCTCACTGGACGAGCTCGGGCGGTTGGTGGACACGCTCGGAATGGATGTGGTGGGCCGGCTCGTCCAGGGTCGGCCCAGTACTCGGGATGCCCATGTGCTCGGCGAGGGCAAGCTGCGGGATCTGGCTGAGCAGGTCGAGGGCTCGGCGGACCAGCCCCCGATCGATGTGGTGATCGTGGATCACTCCCTCAGTCCAAGCCAGCTGCGGAACCTGAAGAACCACGTCGGCACCGAGGTGATGGACCGGAACGGCGTGATCATCGAGATCTTCTCGGGTCGGGCCCAGACTCGCGAGGCGCGGCTGCAGGTCGAGCTGGCGAGGCTGGCTTATCTCGCGCCCCGGCTCCGGGAGCTCGGCGGACCCAGCGAGAGGCAGCGCGGGGGAATCGGTGGCAAGGGTGCGGGGGAGAGCAGCCTGGAGCTGGACCGCCGCCGGATTCGCGACCGCATGGCCGAGCTCCGCCGCGAGCTCGCCAGCATCGAAGAGGGCCGGGGCGGCGTGCGGGGACGGCGCCATGGGGTCCGCCAGGTCGCCCTGGTGGGCTACACCAACGCGGGCAAGTCGAGCCTGATGCGAGCCCTGACCGGGGCCGAGCCCTACGTCGCAGACCAGCTCTTCGCCACGCTGGACACCACGGTGCGGCGCCTCCATCCGGAGGTCCAGCCGTCCATCCTGATCACCGACACCGTCGGCTTCATCAAGGACCTGCCCCACAGCCTGGTCGCCTCCTTCCGCTCCACCCTCGATGCGGCGAATGACGCGGGACTGCTCCTGCATATCGTCGATGCTTCGGACCCGAGCTGGCCGGAGCAGGAGGCGGTGACCGCCACGGTGCTCGGCGAGATCGGTGCAGACGAGCTGCCCCGGGTGTTGGTGTTCAACAAGTGCGATCAGCTCTCGCCCCAGCAGGAGGCCGCGCTCCGGGAGTCCCGCCCGGATGCCTGGTTCACCTCGGCCCACACGCCGCAGCGGGTAGCGGAGCTGCACGCCCATATCGTCCAGCACTTCGTCTCGGCCGACCCCGAGCACGAGGTCTTCGTGCCCTGGTCCCGCGCCGCTGCCACGGGGATCATCCACGCCGAAGCCCACGTGATCTCCGAGGCGTATTCGGACGAGGGCGTGACGGTTCGGCTGCGCGCATCCCCCTCGGTCTTCGACCGGATCCAGGCCGCTACCGAGGACTGAGGCGTCTACAGGCCCGCATGCAGCCGGATGCGCTCGGCGAACTCGTAGCCGCAGGCATAGGCGGCCTTGTCGAAGGTCTCTTGCATGGCGCTCGGGGGGAGGGCCTCGAGTCGCTGGGCGTCGCGACTCCCAAAGCCCCAGGAGCTGATCCACCGAGCCTCGCCGGCATCCCCGACGCAGCGGTGGGTGGACCGATAGAAGCGCTTGCCATTGGGCAGGGTGCCGATCGCCCGGACCTTGTAGGTGAACATCGCGGCGTTGGGGAAGCCGGTGGTGTCGAGCCCCCAGTGCACGATGGCGAGGTCGATGCGGGCGGTGGCGCCGTCGGTGGCTGCGAATGGGGGACCCTCGCCGAGGCTCTCCCGGACCCCGTACACGAAGGCGGCGTTCATCTGGTCGGCGTCGATCTTCTCGGCGATGATGGACGCGAGGCGGTTCTCGCGGATGTACTGGGAGAGGTTGTAGGTCTCCGCCAGGACCCCCCCTGCGCCGGCGTGGAGGGTGGACGCCCGGGCGAGGTCCACATCGGGACCGACCCGCAGATCCGGGACCAATCGCACGGCCGAGAGGTTGCCGACCTCGCGCTGGAATCGCGCGTGGCAGCCGGTGAGCAGGGTGAGTGAGAGGAGGAGGGTACGCATGGCCTACCAGTGGCCTATCACAGAGGGATGCAGACCCGTGCATCAACCCGAGACCTCGGGGACGGATATACCCGAGCTATGCGTCTATTCCTCCTCTCTTTGCTCGTCGCCTGCTCCGGCCCCGCTCCCACCTACCAGGCCGATCTTCGCCCCATCCTCGAGGCCCGCTGTACCGGCTGCCATCGCGATGGGGGCATTGGCCCGGTCCGGCTCGAGTCCTACGATCAACTCGTCGCGGTCGCCGAGCGGGTGGTCGACAATGTGGAGTCGCGGACCATGCCCCCGTGGAAAGCGACACCGACGGATGTAGCCTACCAGGGGGACCCCTCTCTCTCAGATGCCCAGATCGCGCTGTTCCGCACCTGGATCGATGGGGGAATGCGCGAGGGCGACCCGACCGACCCGGGGCCCCCCATCGACCCGGTGTCCGTCAGCCTTCCCCGGGTCGACACCACTCTGGCCTCGTCCGTGCCCTACCGCCCCGCGGCCGATTTGCCCGACGATTACCGCTGCTTCATCGTGGACTGGCCCGGGACGGGAATGGAGTTCGTGACCGGATTCGAAGTACAGCCCGACAACAAGTCGGTGGTCCATCATGTCGCGGCCTTCCTGGTGCGGCCGGATGGCTTGGTCGGACCGGGGGCTCTCGACACCTTCCGCGGCTTCGACGAGGCTGAGGCGGGGCCGGGCTACACCTGCTTCGGCGGGCCGAGCGGTGCGGAACAGACCCAGGTCCCCATCCAGCAGATCGCCCAGTGGGTCCCGGGCAGCGGGGCAGTGCTCTTCCCGACAGATGTGGGCATCGCGGTGCCCGAGGGCAGTCTGGTGGTGCTCCAGGTGCACTACAATCTCGCGTCCTGGGATGGGGAGCCCGATCAGACCTCGGTCCAGCTCATCACCGAGGACAGGGTGGCCCGCTTGGGAGCCTTCGCCCCCTTCCTCGACCCGCTATGGCCGCTCGGGAATATGCCGATCCCGGCGGGTCAGCAGAGCACCCACAGCAAGCAGGGCGACCCGATTCCCTTCTTCGAGTTGCTCAACGGCGAGCTCGATCTGTCGGCGGGTTTCGAGATCCACGCCGCGATGCTCCACATGCACAACCTGGGCCGCTCGGGCTCTATCGCGGTGGAGAGGGCCGATGGCTCGAGCTTGGAGCTGCTCCGGGTCGAGGACTGGGACTTCAACTGGCAGCTGAGCTACCGCTTCGAGCAGCCCGTGGGGTTCGAGCCCGGCGATGCGCTCTCGCTGTCCTGCTCCTTCGACAACGATCGAGCCGAGGATGCGAACTGGGGCGAGGGCTCGGACCAGGAGATGTGCGTGGGGAATCTATTCATCTCGCAGCGCTGAAGCCTACAAGCGCTGCTCGCGGCTCCATCCGGACTCGAGGTCGGTGATGCACACGCTGACGATGCCGTGATCGTCGACCTGGTAGCGCTCTTCGATCAGGGGCAGGCCGCTGCGGTGCTCGATGGGCAGGCCGGCGAGCTCGACCTCGCGCAGGGCGGGGTCGAAGGGGAAGTAGAGCTCGGCGAAGGGGGTGAGATCGCCGAGGGGGTTGCCGCCCTCGCCCATGCGGTCACACTCGGCGAACCGGAAGTGGCCGATATTGTGCACGGGCCGGTAGCGACGGGTCCATTCGGTGCCATTGGGCTGGAGTCGGGCCTGTCGGGTGAGGATGGCGTCGAAGGCCACATCCGCCCCGCTGGAGAGCTCCCGGAACACGCCGAAGGTTCGGGAGAAGGTCTCGTGGACCACGGGGGCCTGGTTGGACGCGGCGATGGCGAGCCCGACGGCGGTGGCCCCCGAGGCATAGGCGCTGCGCTTGACCCGGCGTCCGAAGACCTCCTTCAGCTGGCGGGAGACGGCGGGCAGATCGGACCCACCCCCGACGACGTAGACACCGGCGAGCTCGGTCGTGTCGAAGCGCTCCTTGGCGCCATTCGGCAGCACCTCGCCGATGGTGTCGATGGTGCGATCGACCAGGGAGCGTGCGGCCTCGTAGAAGTCCTTGGTGGGCACGGCGACGGTGGAGTCATCGAGGTCGATGGGGACGCGCCGGCTGTTGGGAGAGAGCGCCTCTTTGGCCACCCGAGCCCGCTCGAGCAGGATGGTGGGGTCGGTCTGTTGGGGGCCGGACTGCTCCAGAGCGAGGGCGAGCAGGGTGCGGTCGAAGTCCTCTCCGCCGAGGTCGTTGACGCCTGCGTTGTCGAGCACGGTGTGGTCGTGCTCGCCCATCTCGACGAGGGAGATGTCGAAGGTGCCTCCGCCGAGGTCGTAGACGAGCACCCGGGAGCGGTTGGCGGTGAAGGTCTTGGAGTAGCGGTGCGCATACTCGACCCCGGCAGCGCTGGGCTCGTTGAGTAGCCCCTTGACGGTGAACCCGGCCCGACCGAAGGCCTCGAGGGTGAGGAAGCGCTGGGCGGACGAGGCCCGTGCGGGAACGGCGACGTAGGCCTGGAGCTCTGAGGCGCGCTGGCCGGGGCAGGGGCAGTTGCTGCGGTGGACCAGGGCTTCGCGCAGAGCGGTGAGGAAGCTGACCAGGAGCACATCGAGGCCGATCCGGACCCCTCCGATGTCCACGATGGGGTGCTGGGCGGCGTCGGGGCGGGCGAGCAGACGCTTGAAGCCTCTCAGGCCGGACCAGCCGGGCTCGTCGAGCTTTGCGACCGCTTCGTGGCCGAACACCAGGCTGGTGCCATTGCTGGCCGCCACGCTGGGGAAGTGGTCGTAGACGTCGCCCTCGGGCGTCTCGAAGCCGACGACGGGGAAGTTGCCGCGGTCTGCTACGGCGACCACGGTGCGGGTGGTGCCGAAGTCGATGCCGAGATCCATGCTCTCTCCAAACGAAGCTCTTGGCATATTCCCCGGGAAAGGGAATGCAACAGCTGTTTTTCAGGGGGCCTGCGGATCAGCGGGCCAAGGGACTCGCCAGAGGAGGAGGTTTCTCGGCAGACTCCTCGGTCGGGCGGACCTCCACCTCGTCGATCAGGACGGCGGGGGCGGTGATCTGGACCGGGTCACCCCCCCAGGTCGAGGTCTCGGTCCCCGCGGAACCGGCGGCGACGATGTCCCGGAGGGAGCGGCGCTGGAGCCCATCGATGGTGGCGCCCCGAACGAGTTCTTCCCGTCCGTCCCCGTACACACGCAGCAGGATGGAGGCATCCTGGAGGGGCGACTGGCGGGCGGGGCCGAGCCGGAAGCCGGTGTCGGCGCTGCCATCGCGGAAGCGCCGGACGACCAGGTAGTGGTCGTTGCCATAGGTGTTGGTGATGGCCATGGCGGTCTTGTGCAGCTTGCGAGCTGAGGCGGTGCGAGGGGCGGACACGACGGTGATCGAAGGGGCGCCCTTGAGCAGGGTGCCCAGGCCTCCCCGGGCATGCCCATTGCTCTGGGGGACCGACTTGGAAGGGGTCCTGGAGCTGTAGTGGGAGCGGACGATGCCGTCGCTGACGAGCTCGACGCGTTGAGCGGGGACTCCCTCTTGGTCATGGGTGAAGGCTGCGGAAGAGCCGGGGTTGGAGAGGGGGTCGTCGACGACGCTCCACCCGATCGGGAGCAGCCTGCGCTTGAGCCCGAGGAGCTCGGTCGAATCGTTTTGGATGTCGAGGAATCGAGACCCCTTGCTGGGCCGATCGGGCACGGGGGTTCCGACCAGCGAGGGGAGGGCGAGCCTGCGGAACAGGGTGGGGCTGGCGGTGGACTCGACCAGCAGGGGCCCGATGTAGGATTCATCGAGAGCTTCGGCCCGTTTCCAGTCCTCGAGAGCGGTGGCGAGCTCGGTGGCGATGACATCGAGGTCGGGGAGCGTGTCGAGCGTGCGGAGGTGGAGCTTGCGTAGATCGGTGATGCGCTCGCCGTCGGGGGCTCGGGTCTGGGCGGAGAGGGTGATGTCGACGCGCGAGAGGGGGATCTGGACCTGGGTTCCTCCAGAGTCCATGACGCCGTATCGCCCGCCGAATCCATAGACCGTGACCGAAGAAAGCTCGATATCGGGGTGTTCCAGGAAGCGCTCGGAGATCTGAGCGGCGATCTGACGGTAGCGGGAGAGATCGGGTCGGGCGGCAGGCGGAGCGCTGAACTCGCTGGGCGGGCCCGGTGCGAAGTCCGGGGTGGGGTCGACCTCTGCCCGTCGCCCATCTGCGGCCTCCTTGGCCGACAGGTTGGAGACGGCATCCTTGTACGCCTGGTCGGTCGCCAGCCAGGCGTCGGAGCGAATCGCCAGCTCGTGATCGGCGATGACGAGGGAGCGGTCGACGTGCCCATCTTCGCTCCGGAAGCCCGCCTGGAAGTTGGCGCTGTCGTACGCTTCGGATCCGACCCGTACCTCGACGCCGAGATCTCGCCTGGGGCCCGTCGACTCCTCTACGATGGCCCCGAGGGAGGCGCGGACCCGGGCGTACCACCCATCCTCGAGCCGATAGGAGATGAAGTAGGGCGTGGGGGAATCGGGCAGGGAGAGCTCGGCCATGGAGCGGTCCAACTCTGCTGAGAGACCGGCCATGACGGGGTCTTCGGCGAAGGCGAGGGCGATGAGCGCGATCATGTGCCGCTCCCTGGGGCCTTGGGCTTGGGCAGCAGCGGGGGACGGTCGGAGCCGGTCTCCTTCTTCTGGATCTCGAGCTGGCGGATGAGGAGCGAGGGGGAGACGGCGGCGTTGGGCACGCTCCCGCTCTCTGCACCGCAGAAGCCGTTGAACACGCCGGGATCATCCCCAGCAGCCACCACCGACGACAGCGCTACGAGGGGGGTACCGACCAGATCGATGCCGCGGATCAGCTCGTCGGGGCGGCCATCGGTGTAGACCTTCCAGCCATAGGTCGCCCGGATATTGAAGGTATTGGGGAAGACGCGACCGGTGAGGGTGAAGCCCCCCGCGAGCTCGTCGATGATGAGCCCGTGGTCCCGGCCCTGCTCGCGGACTTCATCGAGCAGGCGCTTGCGCAGCTCGGCGAAGGGGACGGGGTTGTTGGAGGCGACGATGGTGTTGGCCATTCGCGAGGTAGGTTGGCGGAGGGTCGCGGCGCGACCATGCCCGTTGGAGTGTTCGAAGCCGTCGATGTCGATGGGAGAGCGGCTCATCAGGAAGCCCTCGAAGACGCCGTCCCGCACGATCCAGGCGCGTTGGGCGGGCTGGCCCTCCTGGTCGTAGGCGTAGTACCCATTGAGGGCCTCCCCCGCGTAGAACTCGATGGAGGGGTCGTCGTAGATGCTGATGGAGTCCGGAAGGAGCTTCGTGCCGACCTTGTCTTTGAAGGTCTGTCCCTCGTCCTCGTCCTTCTGACGGTGGCCCTCGACCCGGTGGCCGATGACCTCGTGGATGAACACGCCGGCCGCGGGGCCGCGAAACAGGATCGGCCCGTCATAGGGCTCGCCCAGCGGAGCCTCTCGGAGCGCGATGGTGTGCTCGACCAGGGAGTCGGCCCAGCTGAGCAGATCCTCCTTGTTGGGGAGAGCGGCGGGATCGTGCACATCTTTCCAGCGGTAGATCCGGATGTCCATGCCGTCTTCGGCGCGGGTTCGGGTCTGGATGGACACCCGAAGCCAGCTGCGCGGATGTCGGATCTGGGTGCCTTCGGAGGTGGCCAGGTAGTGGTTCTCGGCGACGGCGTGCAGATCGGCCTGGGACTGGTGGATATCCGGGTGACTGTCGAGTGCGGCGGAGACCTCGACCAGGACCTCTTCCCAGGCCCCCCGGTCGAGCTCGATGGCAGCGCGGTCGCGGAGGTCCACGACGGGATCTGCTGCTGAGAAATCGTCGGCATCATCGGCCTCGTCGACCTTTACGCGCTGGTCGGTCTGGAGCTTGTGCCAGGCCTCCTGGGCGTCCCGAATCTCGATATTGGAGGCCTCCCAGATGGTGGCCCGGATGGCCTCCGGGGGACCGGAACCGGCGATGGCGAAGCCGCGATGCCAGTTGCGATCGAAGAAGCTCTCGTCGCGCATAGGGTGGGTGCTGTCGAGCTCGGGAGATCCAACCCTCGCGGTCACATCGAGGGTGATGTTCCTCCGATCCGTGGAGCGGGCGAGGGCGCCGAACCGTGCCCCGATGTTGAACCGGTGCATCTCCACTGCCCGGTAGGCGAGGTAGTACGGAGCATCATCCTGTTCCGACCAGGCTTCGTCTGCGGCCTCGAGCTCGTCGGCGAGCGCGCTGAGCAGGGGGTCGGGTGAGGCCGCCAGGCCAGCGGTCAGCGCGAGAATCCACATGCTTCCTCCGTGGGCACGGTAGCAGGGTCGGGTGTGGTGGATCTCCAGACAGGAGCTTTACATCACATAAGACGGCGTTTTAGGCCGGATATAGCAGCGAAGATTCCCCATGGAGATCCGGCGCGGAGGGTGTGGGTTAATCCCGGGCGGTCAAGAGGAGACATCCATGTCGGAGATCCTGGAAGCTGGCGGCATGATGGCAACGGTCGTCATGGGCCTCGGTGTACTCGGAGCGCTCATCGCACTCGCTCTCGGCGGACTCGCGTTCACCAAGCGTCGGGTACCGCTCGCTGCATTCGCGTTCATGCCTCTGTTGGTGTGCATGGTCGGCGCCATCGGTGCGTGGAGTGGGGCGGGCACAGTGTTCGCGGCGCTCGAGAGCGCAGATGCGGATTCGCTCAATGAGATGGCCATGGCGGGGCTCTGGCAGTCCCTCACGGTCGATTGGCTCTCGCGCTGGGTCGCGGCCTTCCTGCTGGTGCTCTCGGCCTGGTGTGCCGGGATCGGGGCCACCATCGCGGTCGGCCCTGCGTCCGAGTCCCGCCTGACGCCGTTCTCGGCGGCCTTCGTCGCGCTCACCTCCATCGCTAGCGCGGGCGGCCTCGCGGCCTACGGTCTGGGCAAGGGCTTGGCCATGGAGGCCTACCTGCTCGCCGCGGTCGTGCTCTTCGGAGGCCTCGGTGTCGCCTTCTCCAGCACCCGTCGCGCGCTCTACGAGCACTCCTTTCGGGTGGCCGGCATGCGCTTCACCAGCGCCGCGTGCTTCGTGCTGGCCGTCGTCTATGGCGGTCGGGCGGTGTCCATGGGCACCCAGATCGCGATGTTTGGCCCCAATGGCTCGGCAAACACGGCCGATCTGGCCAGCGCGGTCGTGATGTGGACCGAGGTTGCGGACCCCGTCTGGACCATCGCATGGGTCTCGTTCGGCCTGGCTCTGCTCATCGCCTTCTTCGGCTTCTTCAACGAGCTCGGCGAGATCGTGGAGCGCTTCACCCTGGTGGATGTGTGGGCCACCCTGGCCCTCGTGGCGGTCTTGGCGACCGTGCGGGTGGTCGAGGAGAGCCGCACCAATGCGCTCCTCGACGTGGGAACCCACGCTCCGGCGCGCCTGATCTTCGAGGCCTGGGGCAACGACCTCGCCACAGGGGCCCTCACAGTAGACAAGCAGCCCATCTCCGCCAGCCCGCGCAAGGGGGGCTATGGCGATGTGTTGGTGTTCCACGACTTCGTGGCTGGCTACGACGACAAGGGCAACCCGATCAACAAGCGTGAGTGGCGCCGCACCTGGGCCTGGACGGGCTCCAGCTGGTACGCCGACGACTCTCCCCTCGACTGCGAGGGCCGCGCCGGTTGCACTCCGCCCACCCTCGACACCAGCCGACTGCCGCTCGTGGCGATCGGCAAGGGAGAGGACGCCACCAACCTCCTCGCGATGGCGAAGACGCTGCCCAGCAAGGAGTTCATGCTCCTGCTTCGCACCATCGACTTCGGTGCAGACGATGTCGTTCCCTCCCAGCTCGCCCACAAGCAGCTCGGCTTCCTCCCGGTCAGCGTCGAGCGCGAGGTCGACCTCACCAAGGACCTGTGGGTCGACGCCGGCTACAAGGAGATGTTCTGGGGCCCCACACAGTGGTTCGGCGAAGCCGAGGACAAGGAGCCCATCTTCTACACCGACGCCATCTTCGAAGAGACCGGCGCCGAGGGCGTGCACGTCCTCATCAGCGAGCGGGCTCGTGTCGAAGGCGTCGCGGGTTCCTGCCTCGCCGTCGAGAACAACCTCGATGATGGTGTGGCCGTTCCCAATGAGAACTGGTGCTCCATCTCGGCTGGCGAGGTCGATGAGTGGCGAAAGAACGCGCGCGAGGTCTGGGACCTCCCCAAGGAGGATCGCTGGCTCAAGTTCCGTGCAGAGCTCCCCGACAAGAAGCTCATCGCCGAGGGAGAGCCGCCCATCGATGCTGCCCTCATGGAGGATGTGTTCCGTCGTGAGACCTCCGCGATCGCCTACTGCCAGGTGCTGGCCCACACCGCCGCCCTCGAGGAGTTCGACCCGGACGACAAGGAGTCCGAGCTCGCTGAGACCTCGGGACGGATGGAGATGTCGGTCGTGATCAACGAGCGCGGCCGCGTCAACGGCACCTACGTCGAGGATCGATCCAAGCTCCAGAACTCGGATATCTCCCGCTGCATCGCCAAGCGGTATCGCAAGCTCTCCTTCGATCCGCTGCCCAAGCCGCCTCCTCCCGCCGAGGGTGAGGAGCGCCTTCCGCCCAACAAGGTCACGCTCTACCTCACCTACAGCTTCCCCAAGTTGCCGGTCGAGGACGAGGCCTGGGAGACCTGGCTCGAGGAGTACAAGGAGTCCCGCAAGCAGGTCGTCGCCAGCGGCGAGTAGACCCACTCCGGAGACGGAAAAGCCCGCATGGTCCTTGACCGTGCGGGCTTTTTTTGGGCACCGATTTGGCGGCCTATCGGCGCCCCTGTACAGTCTGCTCCGGGTCGGACAGGGAAAAGGCTTGATTGCCGGTCGATCTCGGATGGCGCTGGATTGACGACTGTCCGGACGGTTGATCGGCGGCCTTGTGCAGTCCACTCAGGGAGCGGCGGTGCCGATGTAGTTGATGTCGAGCTGGTGACCATCGGGCGTGGTGGCCTGGCCGGTGAAGGCGACCGAGAAGGGATCGAGGGTGTTGACCGCCCACTGCTCGGTGTAGAAGTCCTCGGCCTGGAAGACGATCGGCGGCACATTGCCGTACATATCGATGACGAAGACACCGTCGAGGACCGAGATCGCGCCGGCGCTTGCGGACTCGTTGATCACGGTCATGAACGGGTTGCTGTTGGAGTCGTTGATGAGCCAGGCAGCCCCGCCCCCCTCGGCCTTTACGCAGCCGGTGATATTGGCCACATCGGTGACCACGGTGACGCCGTTGACGATCAGCCCGTTTGCGGCGAAGGACGCGGCGCTGGCTGGGGTGTACTCGCCGCCGACCGTGGAGCAGGCGTCGGTTGGATCGGTGCCGGTGGGGAAGCCGCCCCCGCCCGCCGTACAGCCTGCCAGCATCAACATGAGAACTCCTCGCATCCTTCACCTCCGCCAACATCATATACAGCCCCGGGTGTCTATGGGCGGTGTTGTGGGAGGACGGATGGGGTTTGGTGAGAGGCTGGTCGAGGCGGTGGTGCGGTGTGGAAGTCCCCTGGTCGTGGGGATCGACCCCCATCGCGGGCGTCTCCCTCATCCCATCGTCGGAAAGCTCGGAGATCCACGTTCCGCACTGGTGGAGTGGGGATGTGGAGTGGTGGAAGCGGTGGACGGAGTGGCGGTCGCGGTCAAGCCCCAGGTCGCTTTCTTCGAGCAGTGGGGAGCGGACGGGGTCGGTGCGCTGTCCCAGGTCGTGGCCCATGCTCGACGCCTCGGGGTGCTGGTGATCCTCGACGCCAAGCGGGGTGATATCGGGAGCACGGCGGAGGCCTACGCTCACGCTACCCTGGACGATGATGGGCCCATGGGGGCCGATGCCGTCACTCTTTCTCCCTACTTGGGAGCGGAGTCGTTGGCTCCCTTCGTGAAGCGCGCTGAGCAGGGGAAGGGCTTGTTCGTTCTGGTCCGCACCAGCAACCCGGGAGCGGGAGAGTGGCAGGCTGAGATCGCCCCGCGCGTGGCGGCTTGGATTCGCGAGACAAATGCTCGGCTCGGGGGAGATCCGGGCCCGGTCGGAGCGGTGGTCGGCGCTACCTTGCCTGGTGAACCCTGGAGATCCCAGATGCCGGGGGCGTGGTTCCTCGCGCCGGGGATTGGGGCCCAGGGCGCCGGCCCGGATGATGTGGGCGGGCACCGACGCGCCGATGGCGGAGGGCTGCTGGCGATGTCAGCCCGCGGCGTGCTGTTCGGTGAAGAGCAACGGGAGGGGGCGAGCTGGCAGGATGGCGTGCGTGCTCGGGCTCGCGCATTGGCCGACCGGTTTGCCCCGACCTAAGGGTGCTGCTACGTGGGGCCCAGTTTCGGAGGTTCCCTATGCGTAACGCGCTCTCTGTCCTCGCTCTCTCGGCGATCGTCGGCTGCACCAGCCCCACCGCCAAGGGCACGCTTGTCGATGGCATCACCGGCAAGCCCATCGCAGAGATGCGGCTCATCGCCACGGCTACCTCGGGGACCAGCATGACCTGCTCGGCCTTCGAGGCCACCACGGATGCCACGGGTGCGTTCAGCTACGACGCGCTCTGCTCGGGCACGGGCTACGGTCTCAAGGCCGAGAACGAGAACCTCTGGCTCGCCGAGGTCGACTCCATCCCGGACGGCGGGGCCGACGGCCTCGAGGTGAAGGCCTGGCGGGCTCCCAAGGGCAGCGGGATGTTCCGCCTCACCGGCGACGAGCTGGAGAGCATCCGCAGCAGCGCCGACATCAAGTCGGAACCCGTGTGGAATAGCGACACCGAGAAGGTCGAGTACCCCGCCACGGTCCCCAAGAAGCCCGTGGTCATCGGCCCGGACGACTACCTCGTGCTCGTGGGTGAGAGCGCGGTCACCAAGACCAAGTACTACCCCCTGATCAAGAGCGGCGAGCGCAAGTTCGGTAGCAGCAAGACCTCCATCATCACGATGGAGCCGTGGTCCTACATCGGCATCGAGTTCACCTCGGATACCGAGTTCGAGCGCAAGGAGTCCTCCCCTAAGGACGGCAGCGTGACGAATAAGCAGAAGGGGGATCGCAACGTGTCCTGGGTCAAGGGCGATGCACTTCCTGCGGGTCGGTACGCGGTCCACAGAGAGGGCGATGGTCGCACGACCGTTCTGGATTTTGGGGCGGCCTCGGAATAGGTCAGCTGGCGGAGGTGCCCATGTTCAGCGCGGATCGTATCCAGGCCATCCTGCAGGATGCCCTACCGGAGTGCACGGCGGTCGTCTCGGACGACGCCAACGACGGGGAACACTTCTCTGCTCGGGTCGTCAGCTCGGCCTTCGTGGGTGTTGGCTTGGTGCGCCAGCACCAGCTCGTATACGAGGCGCTCGGCGACCATATGCGGCACGATATCCACGCCCTTGCACTCAAGACCTTCACACCAGATCGCTGGAAATCCAGCCAGGGAGCCTGAAATGTCCACCCAAGAACGCATCAAGAAGATGGTCGAAGACAATCGGGTATTCCTGTTCATGAAGGGAACCCCAGACTTCCCACAGTGCGGCTTCTCCATGCGCGCCGCGGCCATCGTGCGGGCCCTCGATGTGCCCTTCGAGAGCTTCGACGTGCTCTCGGATCCCGAGATTCGCAGTGGAATCAAGGACTACGCAAGCTGGCCGTCCATCCCGCAGCTGTACATCAACGGGCAGTTCGTGGGGGGCAGCGACATCTGCATGGAGCTGTGGGAGAACGGCGAGCTCGAGAAGCTCGTGGCAGCTGCCAAGAGCTAGTCCTAGCGCTCTGGCTGTACCAGCACGAAGGGCGCGGTCGGGAACCGGGAGCCCAGGCGGGACATGAAGGTCTTGCCTGGGCTCTTGTTCTTGAAGGCGTTGCCGATGAGCACGTGCTTGCTGGCTCGGCGGAGCACGTCGACCATATTGCCGAACACCAATGCGCGCAGCCCGTGGTCGTTGTCGATCAGTGGGGGAAACTCGGGATGGCGCCCGCTGGGAATGGACCGATAGTCGATCCAGACGCCGTCTCCATCGGGGCCATCGTATGCGGTGTAGTGACCGGGACCGGTGATGCGCTTGGCGAGGAAGTTGAGCGGCCCACCGATCACGTCGTTGTGGTTGTAGCCTACGACCTGGCTGCCGAGCTGGGCGAACCGCTTCTCGAAGCGGTTGAAGAATGCGAGGCCATTGCGGCCGGGATGGATGAACACCGCGCTCTCGGGGAGCACCAGATCGCCGACGGTGAGCGTGCCTCCCTCGGCTAGCTCGTACAGTGCGAGCTGTTCCTTCTCGCCGAGTGCGTACGCCCACTCCATGCGGTCGGTGTGGGTGGCGTTGTCGAGGCGTGCCGAGAGGTCGGCCAGCAGGGAGATCTGAGAAGGCAGCGGAATATTGCTCATAGCTCCCGGTGCCCCGCGGCTCCGGCGATGTCAAGTAGTTCAGTCAAACGTTTGACTTTTAGATGAGATTCGAGAGAAGGGGTGAGCCGGGGCCGTTGCAGCGTTATCTGGCCGGGATGGGAAGTGAGCTGAACTCGTTGCTCGAGGCGGTGCGCGAGGCCGCAGGTACGCGCGCGTGGGGGGCTGCTGTGCAGCTGGCTCGGGCGGGCAATGTCGTTGGTGTCAGCGACGACGGTGAGGAGATCCACCTCAAGGTAAAGGCGCGTGGCAGAGCGCTCCCTCATGAGGTGTATCTGTGGCCGGAGGACTCGGACTGGGGCTGCGACTGCCAGCTACCGGGCGACGCCTGCATCCACGTGGTGGCCGCCGCGATCGCGAGCTCCCAGTCCATGGTCAAGCAGGGGCAGGCGCTCCCCAAGCCCACCGAGACCTACGCCGTGTCTCTCCGCTACGCTTTTCGGAGCGAGAACAGCGCTCTCTCCGTGTACCGCCAGGTGGTGTACCGCACCGGGCGGGTCGAGGTCCTCGAGGGCACGCTCTCGGACGCCGATGTGATCGTGGGCCGGTCGGACGCCCAAGCCGAGACACTGCTGATCATGCATCCAGGCGGCCCCCTGCCCGGCGAGGCGCTGCGTAGCCTGCTTCGAATCCTCGAGGGGGACGCGGATGCCACCCTGGACGGCGTACCGGTGCGGCTGTCGCGCGAGGACTGCTCCTTCGAGGTTCGCGTCACCGACCAGGGCGACGCCTTCAAGGTCGGGCTGTATCGGCCTCCTGGCATCGATCAGCTCTTCCGGGGCGCCGCGCTCTCCAATGGCGTGCTCTCCCCGACCTCCCATGGCCAGCTCACCCGCGATCAGCGGCAGATGTTGCTGCGGGGGGTCACGTTCAGCCAGGACGAGGTGGCTCGTCTGGTCAGCGACTACCTGCCGCGTCTACGCGAGCGGATCGCGGTGCGCATCACCACCAAGCGGCTCCCCGACGATGACGCGCTCAAGCCCCGGGTCCTGCTCGCGATGTCGGAGACTCCGACGGGCATGACGGTAGAGGCTACGCTGGTCTACGGCGATCCACCGGTCGCGCGGGTCACTCCTGGTGGAGTCCTGGAGAGGGTGTCCGGCACGATTGTGGCGGGTCGCGACATGGCGGCCGAGCGTGCGGTCGTGCGGCGCTTCGAGGCTCGGTTCAAGATGCCGGTGGGCTATAAGCATCGGCTCAACCCGGAGAATTCTGCGGCATTCCTTCGCGACAAGCTGCCCCTGCACGATGGCCCGACCAAGGGGCGCGTCGACCCCGCCCGGTTCAGGATCGAGCGTCGTGCGGTGATCCCTCGGGTCGAGGTTGCCCAGGACGACGATGGCGTCTGGCGTCTCGATGTGGCTTTCGACACGGGCGAGGGAGAAGGTCGGCGATACGAGGCCGATCCCGAGACCGTGCTCGGCGCCTGGCGTGGCAACCGGTCGCTGGTTCCACTCATGGATGGGGGCTACGCGCCTCTGCCATTGGACTGGCTCAAAGAACACGGGGCTCTGCTCCGGGAGCTGCTCGATGGCCGCGATGCAGAGGGGCGTATCGAGCGCCACGCTACGGCGGCGCTGGTCGAGCTCCTCGAGGACACCAAGGGTTCGGTGCCTCCCGATCTCAAGCGCCTGCGCGAGTGGCTCGAGGGGGGCGATGGTCTGCCCGAGGCCGAGATCCCGGAGGGCCTCAACGCCGAGCTCCGGCCGTACCAGCGGGCAGGTCTACAGTGGATGGGCTTCCTCCGCGACATGGACCTGTCGGGGGTGCTGGCCGACGATATGGGTCTGGGCAAGACCGTGCAGGCCCTGGCCGCGATGCTGGCCACCGGGGGGCGGCACCTGGTCGTGGCACCCACCTCGGTGATCCGCAACTGGGAGGCGGAGTCCCGGCGGTTCACGCCATCGCTTGCGATCAATGTGTACCATGGGCCCAACCGGCAGCTCGACGACTCCGACCTCACGCTCACCACCTACGCGCTGTTGCGGCTCGACCTCGATCTGCTCCGGGATCAGGGGTGGACCTATGTGGTGCTCGACGAAGCCCAGGCCATCAAGAATCCGTCGTCTCAGACGGCTCGATCCGCGTGTGCCATCCAAGCCCAGCATCGCCTGGCGCTCACCGGTACGCCGGTCGAGAACCGCCTCGAGGAGCTGTGGAGCCTGTTCCGTTTCCTGATGCCGGGCCTGCTCGGTAGCCTCGAAGCCTTCCGCGAACGGTTCTCTCGGCCGATCGAGTCGGGTAGCCAGCGGGCCCGGATGAATCTGCGAGCCCGGGTTCGGCCCTATGTGCTGCGTCGCATGAAGCAGCAGGTGGCCACAGAGCTACCGCCGCTCACCGAGATGGTCGTGCGCTGTCCGATGTCGGCGGCCCAGCGCAAGGTCTACGACACCGTCCGCCTGGCCGCGCGCGAGGACGTCCAGCGCGCCCTCACCGATAGGCCCGGAGGTGGGGCTGCGCTTCAGGTCCTCGAGGCCCTGCTTCGTATGCGTCAGGCCTGCTGTGACCCGGCGCTTCTACCCGGAGAGGTCGGCGAAGGGGTCGACGCCACCAAGCTCGACCGCCTCGAAGATCTACTCGTCGAGGTCGTGCTCGAAGACCACAAGGCCCTGGTGTTCAGCCAGTGGACCGGGCTGCTCGATCGGGTCGAGCTACGCCTGAAGAAGCTCGGGATCGAGTGGGTCCGCCTCGATGGCAGCACTCGCGACCGCCAGGCCGTCATCGAACGCTTCCAATCCGACGATGGGCCGCCGGTGTTCCTGCTCTCCCTCAAGGCGGGCGGGACGGGGCTCAACCTCACTGCGGCGGACTATGTCGTGCACCTCGACCCCTGGTGGAACCCCGCCGTCGAGCAGCAGGCCACGGACCGGGCCCACCGCATCGGCCAAGACAAGCCCGTCGTCAGCTACAAGCTCATCGCCGAGAACACGGTCGAGGAGCGCATCCTCGAGCTCCAAGCCAGCAAGCGCGAGCTCGCAGATGCGGCCATCGGCACCGACGGTGGCTTCCTCAAGGCGCTCTCTGCGGGCGAGCTTCGGGCGCTATTCGACGACTCCATGTAGCAACCAAAGAACCCCGGACACCAGAGGCGCCGGGGTTCTGTTGTGCGCTTGGGACGGGGACTAGTCTGGGGTGACTTCCTCGACCTTGGTCTTCGTGCCTTGGATGATGAGCACGCCGGTGGTCTCGGGCTCGACGGGCGCAGGCTCGGCCTTGGGCACAGGCTTGGCCTTCTTGCGGACTCTGGGGGCGTCCTGCTTCTTGAGGATACCCAACAGCTCTGCCACACTTGCACCTTGGCTCTCGACGAAGTTGTTGTCGAGGTCGTTACGGAGGGCGAGGCGAAGATTGCCCATGGCCTCGGCGTGGGCGAGCTGCTCGGCCTGTTGCGCGGTGACTAGCAGGGTGATGCTGGGCTTCTTGTTGCCGCGGCTGGAAGAGGCATCCATCTGCTCGTTCTGGGCCTTGCTGTTGACCCCGAGCACGAACACGGCCTGGAGGAGGGTGTGGGTCTCTACCTCCTTGCCCTTCTTGTTTTCGGTGTTGGGGTCGATGGTGACCAGCACGTCGACGTAGTTGCCGGGCTCGAGGAAGCCGGACAGGGCGGCCCCATTGGCGACTTCGACCGAGATGGCGCGCATCTCGCGGGGGATGATCGCGTTGAGGCCTTCGCCTGACTCGGGGTTGGCGAGGCGGCTGGCGCGCACGAACTCGTTGGCGAGGATGCGTTCCCGTGGGCGCTGCCCCACGACATGCTCTGGGGAGAGGAACACGCCCCCAGCCAGGAAGCGAGGCTGAATGACGACGGCTACGAGGTCGTCCTCGGTGATGGTGACACCGGGGTACAGGTCGCGAGAGGCGACGATGACCATGACGGTATCTTCGGGCTTACGGGCCTCGTCGATTCGGGCCTGGTAGGTGGTGATGAGCTGAAACAGCGCGACGACGGCGACGCCGCCGAAGACAACAGCGACGAGCAGCGCGACAAGCGCTCGGATGGTTCCGCGGGAATCCATGCACACTCCGGAAGGGGCAGGGGCGACGTCCAGTCTATCGCAGTCGGCGTGCGGGGTGAACCCCGAGCTTCAACGGGTACGCTTGAGAAGGGCCGCCGCGGCGGTGGCCAGGGCGGCTGGGATGAGCAGCGCGGCGAACAACGCCCTTGTACTCCCGACGGATAGCCACACGGCGCTCGTGCCCAGACTGCACAGGGTGGCCAGGCCGAACCCAGTCGCGGGGAGCAAGGACTGGGCGGATCGGGAGAGGTTCGGCGGGGCAAGCCGCGCCATGTGGTGGATGGCGGCGATCCAGAAGACCCCGAACTGAAAGCCATGCAGCCCCTGGGCGGCCGCGACGATCAGCGGCTGGTCGATGGCCAGGGCCGTGATGGCGAATCGGGGGATCCCCGAGGCGGTGGCGAACACCAACAGAGACGTGGCTCCGAAGCGACGCAGCAGGCGGGGCCCGGCGAACATCACCATCACCTCGATGGTCACGCCCCATGCGACCGCGCAGCCGGAGACCCACGCGGAGACACCGCTACGTTCCATATGCAGGGTGAACAGGTGGTCATAGGTCGTGAGTGAGAGCCCGTTGAGGAAGGCCACCACCAGCAGCAGCCGCACCGCGGGGGATGCAACGAGCTCGAGCCACTGGGCTCGGGAGGGAGGTCGGGTCTGGGGCGGTCCAGGGAGAGAGGGGGTGATCAGCGCGGCCGCAACGAGCAGGGCGACGGCGAGTGCGACAGGCCATGGTTCCCACCATTCCCGCAGGGCTCCAGAAGAGAGCACGACCCCGATGTAGGCGATGGACCCGACGGCTCGAACGATCCCGTAGCGCGCCCCAAGGTGTCGCACGGTGAGGGCATCGGCCAGCGGAAAGATCGGTGCGCGGGCGATGGCGAAGAGTGCCATCGCCCCCACCATGATCGCGGGATTGTCGGGAATCAGCGCGGCCACAGCGAGTGCGCTCAGTGCAAGAGCGGCGGTGAGGGTCGAGCGCGCCCGGCCTGTGTGATCGACCCACCAGGACCAGGCCGGTCCGCCGAACAGGGTCCCGAGGGGGAGCAGCACCAACAGGGCGGTGGCTGCTGAGTCGCTGAACCCGGCGTCGGTGAGACGGACTGCCAGGAAGGGCAGCATCCCGAGTGCGCCGACGGCTCCGGCATACCAGGCCATCAGTCGGGGCATCGCCGCGGGATCTCGCTTCGGGTCTTCCACGAGCGCGGTTATCGTGGCGGCATGCGCTGGGCCTTCATCCTCCTGTCGCTGGGCTGTGGGCGTGGAGCTCCGCCCGGCTCCGTCCTCCCCGAGTCACCGGGCCGCCCAGATGTGCTCGCCCGGTCCTGGTACCTCAAGGCGGCGGTGTCCGCGGCGCGGGGCGATGCCTTGGCTGCAGAACGGGCTCATCGGTGGGTCGGTCGGTTGGATGGGGGATCCTGGCCCGGCGTCCATCGCGGTCGATTTCTGCTGGAGCTCGGGCGGACCGGGGAGGCAGCAGAGGCTTTTCAGATCGCGCTGGCGGTCGATCCTGGGAACCGTCAGGCCGAGCTCGGGTTGGGGCTGGCCCTGTCCGAACTGCAGCCGGAGCGCGCCACCGAGCTCTTGGAGCCTCTGGTGGACTTCGAGCCCTGCGCCATCACGATGTCCGGTCCCCCCGCCCTGCGGGGTCGAGCGGAGCGCGCATGTCTCGAGCGCTGATCGCATTGTGTGCGCTGCTTCAGGCCGTGCCTGCGCGATACACCGTACAGGCGGCCTCTCTTCGCGCATGCAGGCCGGTGCAGCCCCAGAGGCGCAGCGTGGAGCTGTGGTCTGGGGGGCGCCAGCTCGCGGTGGGCACGTGGCTGGTCGATGGACGGCGCAGTCATATCGCCGTGCGCAATACCCTCGGCCAGCCGGTCTCGATCCTGCGGATTGCCGATGGTGCGGTTGGCTTGGAGCTGGTCGGTCGGCGGGAGATCGTCGCGGCAGATGCTTCCTTGGTCGTGGATGTAGAGGCCATCACGACCCTGGCGCTCGGGTGGTTGCCCCGCGAGGCCTGCGAGCTGCGGCCGATGGGGGAGGGTTGGTCTGCTCGGGGTCCGGAGATCTCGGCGGTCCTGGACCGCGAGGCTGCAGTGATCCGGGCCCAGGTGGGTCCCGTCGCCATCGAGCGTGCGGGCTTGGAGGTCTGGCTCCGGGCGAGAGGAGCGGAGATCCGGCTGGTGCTGGGGGAACCCGAGGAGCTCGATGTCCCGGCACAGGCTTTCCGGATCGGCTTGGAGCACTCGATCCCGACGGTGAGCGCCGAGCGGTTGGGTCGGCTCATGGGGCGTCGTTTGCTCGGCTTGTAACTGAGCGGTAACCCCCGACCCCCGCGATCGGTTCGAGATCGGGTAGGGTTCGGGTGTGTAGGGAGGTGAATGTGTTCCGTAAACTCTGTCTGACCGCGCTGCTGGCCATGCCCGGTGTGGCCCTGGCCCAGGCATCGACGACGGTGCTTTGGTACCACGGCAACGGCGGTACAACCAACGATAGCAACGCTTTCAACAGCCATGTCTCAAACACCCTGCTCGGTTCGGTCGACTTCCGCCCGGACTGGCCCGATCTCAGTGGCTACCGGTTCATCGTCATCGCACGCCCGACCGTGGCCTTCGACGCAGCCCAGGTCGCCGATCTCGAGGCCTACCTCGATGCTGGTGGTTTTGTGGCCATCGCGGGCGACTCCAACGCGGCCGGACTGCCGCAGATCACGACCATCAACACACTGATGACCGATCTGGGGCGCACGGCACAGCTCGAGGACATTCAGTTCACCAACCCCACCGACGACACCACCTTCCAGCCCGAGTGCCGCACGGGCACCGTCGTGAACGGTGGGACGATCATCGGCAGCAGCAACCCGCTCTCCATTCAGACCTGTGGCGATATCAACCCCGGTTCGGCCTCGATCATCGAGGGGTACAGCATCACCATCGAGGCTACCCAGTTCGCCTTCGACCTGGTCACAGAAGAGGACCGGGTCCTGCTCACCTCGGACTTCGACTTCTTCTCCGGAAACACCTGCGGACTCACGGCCAAGCAGGCGTTCTGGACGGGCATGTGGACGGTCGTCTGCGATCTGGACGAAGATGGGGCCACTTCGGTGGCGTGTGGGGGATTCGACTGCGACGACCTCGATTCGGGCGTCGGGGCAGATGTGTCCTACCTCGACCTCGATGGCGACGGATTTGGTGACGACCAGGCTCCCGCTCCCTGCGAGCCTACGGCGGTACAGATCGGCGGCGACTGCGATGACAGCGACCCCGATATCAACCCCGATGCGGATGAAGTCTGCGATGGTATCGACAACGACTGCCTGGGTGGGATCGACGACGATGTGGTCGCTGGTGGTGAGTGGTACGCGGACTTCGACAGCGATGGATTTGGCCGCGAGGGCGATGATCCGGTCATCTCCTGCGAGGCGCCTCCCAACTTCGTAGATGTGGCGGGCGACTGCGACGACGGGAACGCGGACGTGTTCCCAGAAGCCACGGAGGTCTGCAACAACGGCGTCGACGAAGACTGCGATGGCAACACGGACGAGGGCTGCAGCACGTTCACTCCGCCTCCGCCCGAGACCGGTGGCGGGGGGACCTGCGGTTGTCAGTCGGCGGGGCCGAGCTCTGTGCTTGGCCTGTTGGGTGGACTGGGGCTGCTCTTCAGTCGGCGTCCCGGGCGTCGCTGATCTCGAACTGAAGCTCGGTGCGCCCCCGGAAGGTGGAGGTACCGAGCTGCCCCAGGAGGTCGACGCGGCGTCCGGCCAGGGTGCTGGCTCGTGCGCCTTCGCCCCACCACAGTGCGCTGATTGCGCCTCCGGGTGCCAGTGGGATCTCGAACTTGAGGAGGCGACCATTCGCCCGCGAGATCGGATTCATGGGGGTGACGCCGGAGATCTGAAGCCGCGGCCGGGGGTTGCCCATGCCGAAGGGGCCGAGCGCCGCGAGCTCACTGTGGAGATCCCAGGTCAGCTCTTCGGCTGCGGCCCATGCATCTACGCGGCGCTTGCGGATCCGCTGCTCGGCGGTGGTGTTCGTATCGACCCAGCTCGATAGCCGGGTCGCCAGCTCGGGGATCTTGTCTGTGGGCACGGTGAATCCGGCTGCAGCGGGGTGCCCGCCGTACTTCACGAGTAGATCCGAGGCGTCGTCCAGGGCCTGGACCGCGTGTACTCCCTCGGTGCTGCGGATGCTGCCGACCGCGGTCTCTCCCTGGATGCTGATCACGGCCGCGGGGCGGTACATCGACTCCTTGAGCTTGCTGGCCACGATGCCGACGACGCCGCGATGCCAGCCCTCGGATTCGGCTCCTGAGACCACGATGAAGGAAGGCGGATGGTCCGCATCGACCTGGAGCATGGCGGCGTCCTGTACCGTCTTCTGGATGGAGCGACGCTTCTGGTTGAGCTCGTCGAGCTCCCGTGCGAGGGCCCGTGCGCGGGCCCGGTCCCGTGTGTTGAGCAGCTCGACCACTCGACTGGCATCGTCCAGGCGCCCCGCCGCGTTGATGCGAGGCCCCACGCGGAAGCCCAGATCTCCCTCGCGGATTTGGCCGTGGATGCCGCAGACCCGGATGAGCTCGTCGAGGCCTGCGTGGTGGTTCCCCGCGTTGAGCTGGGCCAGGCCGAGGGCGACGATGGCGCGATTCTCCCGGGTGGTGAGCGGGACCAGGTCCGCGACCGTACCGATGGCGGCTAGCTTGAGCAGGGAGTCGCGGATGCGTGGCCACTTGGGGTGGTCCTGCAGCAGAGCGGTGGCGAGCTTGAGGCTGACCCCACAGGCAGCCAGGCTGGGGTTGGGGTAGTCGCAGGCGGCCTGGGGAGGGCAGAGCACGAAGGCGTTGGGAGGGACATCTGCGCCGGCGGGCAGGTGGTGGTCACAGATCAGCACATCCGTGCCACCCTGTACCGCGGCGGTGACCGCGTCGTAGTCCCGGACGCCGATATCGGCCGTGAGGATCAGCCCGACCCCATCTGCAACGGCTTTTTCGGCGGCCTGCACGCTGAACCCGTAGCCCTCGTCGAACCGATTCGGGATGTGGTAGTCAAGCTGCAGGTCGGGCGATCGGATGCGGAGCGCAGCCTGAAGGATGAGGCTGCTCGTGGTGCCGTCGACGTCGTAGTCGGTGATGATCCGGATGCGCTCCTTGGAGGCCAGAGCCCTCTCCAGTCGAGTGACCGCCTCGGCCATTCCGTGCATGAGCTGAGGAGCGTGTAGGGCGGCCACGGTCGGGGAGAGCCAGCCGCTATCGGGCAGGCCCTCACCGGACCATCGCAGCGCGAGACAGCGTGCCGAGATGGGGCTGAGGTCAGTCGCATCCGCTATCGCAGCGACCCGATCCGGGAGTACGTCGCGGAGGTTCCAGACCGAGCCGGTCCAGGAGATCGTCGTGTTGGACATGGCGGAGCGATAACCGCCGGAGCGCCCGGATTCAGTGGAAGAAAAGGAAACCCATCATCAGTCCCGCTGCGATACCGCCGGAGATCCCCAGCACGCCGTACCAGATGGGGGGCATATCGGTCTCGGCGACCCAAGGTGTGATGTCGACCTTATCCGGAAGCCCCTTGGTGATATCCATGATCGGGCTGCTGGCGCTGGTGACCGGCACGGCGACCGGCCGGGGCATGGCTGGAGAGTTGGTGGGCCTGTTGGCGAGCTTCACCCGGAGCTGGCGGGTCTCGCCGCCCCCCATACGCTCGAACTCCACGTCGACGTAGACCTGGCCGTCTTCGAGGTTGGCCTCGACGATCCGAACGGGGTAGGAACCAGCGAATTCACGGGGTTGAAACGGCACCTCTACCTGATCTCCAGGCGGGGTTCCGGTGGTCGCCGAGGGTTCGTCGAAGGAAGGCGGTGCGGCTCCGATGGTCTCCTGAAGCATGGCGTTGAGGTGTTGGCGCACCACGTCTTCGTCGGACTCGATGGCGGGGCGATGGATGGCTCGCAGGGCCAGCGCGCCCTCTTCGCCAGCGATGGCCAGCTGGATCCGGTCCCGGGTGAGGGCGGTGATCTTCTCGAAGGTGTCGGCCACGCCTTGGTGGGACTTGGCCGCGGCAGAGAGCACCGGGAAGCCATACGGGTTGAGGTCGAAGACCACAGCGTTCTCGTCACGGGCGCCGTTCTGGTCGATGTGGTTGACCTGGATGACTACGGGAAGCCCGGCCAGATCGAGGCTCTGGGCGGTGAGAAGCTCTTCGAGCTCGAGCAGGGCTTCTTCGTTCGAGGCGCTCGCCTCCGGTCGGCTATCGACCACCAGGACGATGGCGTCGACACCCTCCATCACCTGCTCGCGGTGAGGAGCGGCTTGTAGCCCGCCCGGGAGACTGTAGGTGCGGTATCGGACCTGGAAACCCCGCACCTTGGCGCTGGGGTGCCGCAGCTCGAAGTACCAGCTGCGTTCACTGAGGTCGGCCGGGCCGAACTTGTGGAGCTGGCTCTTGGACTCGTCCTCGGGGAGCAGCTGGTGGAGTGCCCGAACATTGGTGTTGCAGCCCGCACCCGTGGCACCGAAGTATACGATCTTCGCCGAAATTTCTCGGTGTGCGAAATTGATGACGGCCATGGTCCTTCTGGGGAGGAGTCCCGGATACGCGGACGCGTGCTGCTGAGCGCACTATACCGTGAGCGGTGAGGTCCATTGGAACCCCGGACCTCTGCGGAGCTGGCTTGACGCCCCTCATCCCTTGGTTCGAAGCGCCCGTGTTGAAGATTCCCGTGATGGATCCCCCGTTGGAGCTCCATGGATTTGGGTTTCTCGTAGCGATCGGGTTCATGGTCGGTGGCACCATCGCTCAGCGGCGCGCGCGGGCAATGGGGGACGATGCCGAAGCGATCAACCGGCTGATCGGCTGGTTGGTGCTCGGCACCTTCATCGGGGGTCATGTCGGATACGGCCTGATGTACAAGCCCGACGAGTACCTCTCCAACCCCATCGAGTTCCTCAAGTTCTGGCAGGGGCTGTCGAGCTTCGGTGGCTTCGTGGTCTGTGTTCCGTTGGCGATCTACTTCTTCATGAAGGAGAAGCTCGCGGTGTGGCGCTATATGGATCACCTGGCCCACGGCATGGCGATCGGCTGGTTTTTTGGGCGTATGGGCTGCTTCGTCGCCCACGACCACCCCGGCACGCCCACGAACTTCTGGCTCGGCGTGTACGGCATCTGCAGCGGTCAGCCCGACAAGAGCGTCGCGTGTCATGACATGGGCTTGTACGAAGGGCTGTGGTCCCTGGCCATGTTCTTCGGCCTCATGCTGATGGACCGCTTCACCAAGACTCGAGACGGCGTTCAGGTACTGCTATTCGGCCTGCTCTATGGTCCGGTACGCTTTGGCATGGACTTCTTGCGCCCCGAGGCCACAGACGCTCGCTACGGGATGTTCACCCCGGCCCAGTGGGGCAGCATTGTGCTCGTGCTCGCCTGTGGGGTCCTGCTCAAGGGACGGTTGGGCGCTAAGGACTGATCGCTACAGGTCGTTGGTGGTGGGGGGGATCGGCTGGGGTTCGGTTGGAAGAGGGGGCAGGGGCGGCTCGGGTACCTGTTCCTCTTCGACCTCCTTCTTCAGCGGAATAGCCAGCGCGATCTCGATCCCCCCGACGAAGTTCTGGTCGGGGATGGTCGGGCCGGTCTGGCCCCCGAAGACCTCGATACCGCCGTACCCGCCGACGCGCAGGTAGGGGATCGACAGATGGAGGCTGGCCCCGGCGTCGAATCCGAAGGTGGGCTCGGCGAAGACGCCGCCGATAGCGGTGTTTGCATGGGCGTACACCCCTGGAGTGATCAGCCAGCCGAGGATGAGTCGCCCCCCGGCCCGAGGGACCAGGACCCCGGTCTGGTAGTGGTACGAGGCGCCGATCTCCGGAATGATCCGCGCGAGCTTCAGGCTGAAGCTCGGTCCAGCGTGGGCTGCGATTCCCGGGCCGAGGCTGGCGGTGCCGGACTCCATCGGCACGGCCCACTCATGGGAAGCGGCCAGATGGAGCTGGGTTCCGGCGAACGCCGATCTTCCGGAAATAAGGACAAGCAGTGCGAGCGCGCGCATTCAACCTCCGGGGATGTTCTACCTCAAGACGCCACCGTTCGGCTTTGCTGTCCGTCTTGACGGTCTGAATCGGCGGCGATACGTCGACGGCGTCGCTGCGGAAGTGGCGGAATTGGTAGACGCGCAGGATTCAGGTTCCTGTGCCCGAAAGGGTGTGGGGGTTCGATTCCCCCCTTCCGCACTATATACCAGCCAGCCGAGCACCTCCGGGCGCTCGGCTGTTCTGCTCAGCGGTGTGGTAGAATTTCCTGGGCGCCGGTCTCCTCCTTCGACGCCCGGGGGTTGCTTATGTCGGGTACCAGCCGTCGATTTCGGAACGGAGGCGGTCGGGTCACCGACGCCGCCACCTCTACCTCAGTCGGATCCGCAGAAGCGGGCCGATCATCGGTCGCGCCAGCAAAGGACGAAGGGGGCTTCCTCGGCTGGGCGAAGCGCGCGGGGAACTGGGTCGGCGACAAGTGGGACGCCACCACCGAGGCGGTCGGCGGCTTCATCTCGGACACCAGCGAGCTGGTGGGAGATGTCGCGGATGTCGTCACGGGCACGGACCTCGACTACGAGGATGGCAAGCTCACGGTCTCGACCGATCTGGACGAGGTTGCAGACCTCATGCCGGCCCGGTTGGCGAGCCAATTTCAGCTCGATCGGGAAGCCTCGGACAACCGGGTCGCGATCACGGTCGACCGCTCTGCGGGCACGATCACCTTGCGCTCAGATCAGATCGCGCTCTCGGGCATCGACCTGGCGGCTGTGGCTGCGGGCGCGACCCAGGCCTCCGACGTCGAGATCGTGCTCACCGACCCCGATGGCAAGCTGTCGGTCTTTGGGGGGCTCACCGACCTCGAGAACTACAATATCCAGGTGAAGGTGGGCGGGGTCGATATGACCGATCTCGCGCTCAAGGACGCCCAGGGTCGGACCCAGACCGAGGTCGGCTCCGCCGAGCTCCAGGGGCTGTCCTTCGCGGGCACTCGCGAGGATGGGGGAATATCCGCCCAGGTCGGGCTGCAGTCTGCCGTGGTGAAGGGCCTCAATGGCGAGACCACAGCGGATCGCCTCGATGTACAGGGGCTCACGGGCTCGCTGTCGGCGAACGGGGAGCAAGGCTCGCTCGGAGTGGAGTCTCTGGGTGCCAAGGGCTTCGTCTCCGAGAAGGGTCGTGGTGATGCGTCGATTCAGGGCCTCGATGTGGACATCGACAACCGAGGTGGCGGGCTGCCCTTCCTCGACAACAAGAAGGACGCCATCCAGGCCCGGGCTCTGGTCCGTGCGGGCAAGCTCAGCGAGGTCACGGCGGGCTCTACGGAGCTCGGCTATCTCGACATCGCGGGCGCCGACCTGGGCTGGGACCAGGAAGGCAGCCTGGTCTCTGGAACGGTAGACTCACTCGGTATGGGCGGGCTCGATGGGGCAACCGATGTGGACCGCGCGGCGGTGACGGGCGCGGAGTTCGCCTTTAGTCCCGGGGAGTCGCTCAGCCTCGACGCGGAGTCCGTGCAGGCTTCGGGCGTCTCCGTACAGGGCAACAAGAAGAGCCCATCGGGCGGCGGAATGGATGTCTCTGCCAATGTGGGCAAGCTCGACATCGCGGATCTGGCCTTGCCGGGTGGGGTCGGGCTCCAGCGGGTTCAGTCGACGGATGTAGGGTTTGCAAAGGATGAAAAAGGCATCACGGCCACCTCCGGCTACGCGGCGGTCAGCGGAGTAGAGGCCGGCGAGATGTCGCTCGGCTCGGCGACCGGGGGCGGAGTCGTGTTCGAGAGCTCGGGTGATCAGCTCCGTCTTCAGGCGGCGGCTCTGGACGCAGCGGACTTCGAGCACGGCAAGATGGGTATCGGGTCGGCATCGGTGAAGGGTGCCGATATCGCTGTGGACTCGGGGGGGGTGGATGCTCGGGCCAGCTCGGTGGCGGCGGGGGGCGTGCGTTACGGAGAGCTCGGCGCAGATGGCGTCTCGGGGTCGGGCGTGCGCTTCCAGCGGGATCGCGGGACCGGTGAAGTCACCGGGAGCGCGTCGCGGGTCGGGGTCGATGGCTTGGACGCGGGCAAGGCCTCGGCGGAGCGCATCGATGTACAGGATCTGGGGCTCTCCCTGGGTGGGGGATCGGGCCGCGTCACGGCGGATGAGGTCTCGGCGAAGAACCTTGCGGCGGGCAAGTTCTCGAGTGCGGGAATCATCGGAACCGGTACGGACCTCCAGTTTGGCGAGAAGTCTGGCATCGGCATCGGCGTCGACCAGGCCAAGCTCACCGACTGGTCCAATGCGGGCAAGCTGGGCGCGTCCGAGTCCACGGCTCGCGACGCTCAGATTCAGCTCGACAAGGGCCGCTTCGGCCTGGATGTGGCCTCGGGTGATGCCACCGGCTTCGAGGCGGGCGGGGTCTCCATCGACGCGGTCGAGTTCGCTGAGTTGGGCCTCGACGCGAAGAAGTCCACGCAGTCCGTCGACCTGCAGCTGGGCAGCGCGGGGTTCACGGGGCTCCGGTCCGAGCAGGCCTCCGTGGGTAGCGGAGAGGTCTCTGGGGCAAGCCTCCAAGGCTCCGGTGGCGATATTCGGCTCGGGATCGACGCGCTGGACGCGCGGGATCTCGAGCTCGGTGCGTCGTCCAGCGGCGTTGGATCCAAGCGCAATGGGCTGCTCGATGCCGCCTCTCTGGTGCGCTCTGGCTCGGCGCTCGTGGATGATGTGGATCTCTCAGCGAGCATTGGCTTGCAGTCCGGAGAGATCGGCAAGGGCTTCGGCTCTCTCGGCGTCGAGGAGGGGACCGTGGCCGATGCTCGGGTGGTCGCCCGTGACGGGCAGTTCACCCGTGACACCCGGGTCGATCTCAACAAGTCCCTCGATGGTCCGCTGTGGACCACCGGGAGGGGTGCGTATGTCGACGAGAAGGATCGTCTGCGCGCCGATGTGGGCGGAGGCCCGGACATCAATGTGGGGAAGAAGATCAACAAGGGTCTGGGCATCGACAGCAAGTCCCTCGCTTCGATCGAGCAGTACGGAGCGGCGATCGCCGATGGGATGGGCGGGCCTTCCAAGAAGAAGCCGGGTGATAAGCCATCGATCGTCGATCTAGATGGCCTCGACGCCAGCGGTACCATCGGCCTGAAGAGCGGCACCCTGGATGCGGGCATCGGGTCCGCACAGCTCGACAGCTCCAAGAAGGGCAGCAACCTGGTAGAGGTCGAGGTCCGCGGAAAGCGCGTCCAGGTCGACATCGATCGTCTGGACCTCGCTGCGATCGCGCTGTCCACCGGCGAGCTCGATGTCACGGTCGCCGACGCCGATCTCGAAGCGGCTGGGGTGCTCTTGGATGGCAACAACGGGGATCTGGACGCCACCCTCGCCAGCATCCGGCTGCGAAAGATCGAGCTATCGAAGGGCAAGTAGGCCGCGGTTCAGCGGTTGAGCGCCCAGTCGTAGTCCTTCCAGACGATCTTCCACTCCCCCTCGGCGAGCTCGGGTCGCCAGGTGGAGGCAAAGCCCAGCGAAGAGCCCGCCACCTGGCTGAAGTCCGACTCGTACCAGAGGTAGAGCGAGCTGAGCTGTACGGTGCGCCCTTCGATCTGGGTCCAGCGCGGGTCGGTGTGGATGATGCGGGCCTGGTCCTCGAGCTGCTCTTCGAGGCGATCGGCTGTGTAGGCCTCGTTTCGGAGTGGTGGACAGCCCACGCTCGCGCAGTTGATCGCGAAGTGGATCCGCGGCTCGACGAACTTCGCCCGGAGCTCTTCGTGCTCGAGGCTGCTCAGCGACACGGTGCGGCCCGCAAGGGTCCAGCGCTCTGCATCCCAGCGCTCGGCTGAGGGGATATCGCGGATAGAGGCGAGCTCCGACCCGCCGTTGTCGAGGATCAGCTTGAGGGTGAAGGCATTGTAGGCGTTGATCAGAAAGGCCAGCTTGGCGTCGCGGTCGAGGGCGTCGAAGGGTGCGGTGGCGACGGACTCCAGGTACCGGTCGAGAGAGGCTTCCTCGGCTCTAAGCCCATCGTAGTCGACTTGAAAATCCGCGACATGGGCCCTGAGAAGCTGATCGAAGCCGCTGTGGTCGAAGCGAGCGCCGCTTCCGCTCTCTGCGTAGGCCTCGGAGAGCTCCGGGCGCGGGGGACCGAATAAGGCGAGCACGACGGGATTGGTCTGCAGCGGTAGGGAGGCGCACGCGCCCAGGCCCAGGGTCAGGGTGGAGAGTGCAGCGAAGAGTCGGGTTCGGTTCAGCATGGAGAGAAGTCCGCGGGGCCGAGGATTCGCTACGTCAACAAATTCGATGGAGTACCGTAAGCGGCGTGAGCCTATCGCGTTGGGGCTGCGTTCCACCGGTCATTCGGAGTCTTTCATGCGCTGGTCCTCTCCTGTTCTCGTCCTCCTGGCGCTGTCATGCGTGCACCCGGGCGCCGCCGATTCCGGGGCAGAGGTCGACCTCGTCTCTCTGGAGTCCGCGCCCCCGGAGTCCGAGCGCGTGGAGGTCGATCTTCCACTGGGGTGGGATGAAATCGACAGCTGGTTCGAGGCTCAGCGGGCCCAGCGGGTGTACATCCAGCTCGACCGCCCCCTGGTTCGTCCGGGAGAGGTGGTGTGGATCAAGAGCTGGAGTGTGGCCACCCGCTCTCTGGAGGGGAAGTCACAGGACGCTATCACCTATGAGCTGCTCGATCCTCGGGGCCAGCTCATCGAGACCAAGCGGGTCGGTCAGCAAGAAGGCAAGGGGACCAATGACTTCACGATCGCGGACGATGCGTCGGGCGGGAAGTGGACGATCCGCGCGACCTTGGCGACGGGAGAGGTGGATGAGCGGCCCTTCGTGGTATCGACCTACCAGGCACCTCGGATCCGAAAGGAACTCGAGTTCCTGCGCCAGGGCTACGGTGCAGGGGATCGCGTGGAGGCCCGCGTGGAGCTCTCCCGTCCGAATGGGGAGCCGCTCGCCCTCCACCCGGTCACCGCGCTCATCCAGGTCGATGGGCAGACCCAGGCCGAGGTCTCGCTCGAGACGAATGCCAAGGGTGTGGTGATCGTCTCGGGCAAGCTCCCCGCGAAGCTGGCCAGCGGAGAGGGCCTTCTCACCGTGCTGGTCGAGGACTCGGATGTGACGGAGTCCATCAGCCGATCGATCCCCATCGTGATGGCCAACCTGGGCCTGGACTTCTTCCCCGAGGGCGGAGATCTGGTCGAGGGGCTCCCGTCGCGGGTCTACTTCGAGGCCCAGAACCGGCACGGAGAACCCGCCGATGTCGAGGGCTATATCGAGGACGATCAGGGGGAGCGCTTGGCTTCTTTCTCGAGCGTGCACGATGGGTTGGGGCGCTTTGGCTACACCCCGGTCTCCGGGCGCACCTATCGCGCAGTCATCACGTCTCCGCCGGGCATTTCTCAGAGCTACCCCCTCCCGGATGCGATGTCGGAGGGGTGTGTGCTGCACGCCTACGACGACCTGGATGGTCAAGAGCCCGCGATTCGCGTGGGGGTCCGCTGCTCGGAGCCCACGGAAGTCGCGGTCGTTGGGGTGCTGCGCGATGCGACCCTCGACAGGGCAGGGGTCGAGGCGGGGCCGTCCGAGGACGCGATGGTCTACCTGAAGCCGGATGCCTCGATGCTTCATCGACAGGGAGCGGTTCGGGTGACGGTCTTTGCGGACGAGCTTCCGGTAGCGGAGCGGTTGGTCTATCGAAATCCAGGAAAGGAGCTCGATATTCAGGTCACCGCAGACCGCGAGCAGTACGGCCCGAGGGACGCGGTGAAGCTGTCGGTGCGCACCCTCGACCCGGACGGGAATCCCGTCTCAGCGGACCTTGCGTTGGCGGTCGTGGACGACACGGTTCTTGCCCTGGCGGACGACGAGGAGGGCAATATCCTCACGCGGCTCTACCTCGAACCTGAGCTCGTCGATAGCCCGGATGACCCGTCCTGGTACTTCGATTCTGAGGAGGCTCTGGCCCATCGCGGCCTGGATCTGGTGATGGGGACGCGAGGCTGGCGGGGGTTCGAGTGGCAGCGCGTCTGGGACGGTGAGATGCCAGCTGTGGTGGCGAATATCGACACGGGCATGCTCTGGGAAGACGATATGCCCATGGTCGAGTTCGCCGGGGTGGCCGAGGCCGAGGGAGCGGATCTGAAGCGTCCCAGGCCGGTCAAGAAGGAGAAGGCACGGGATCGGCGCCGGGAGGTCCCCATGGCCCCTCCGCCGCCGATGGCGGGGCCGGTTCCGGCGGATGGACTATTCCTCGATGACATGGACATGGAGATGGAGGCACCGATGCGGGGTGCGGGCCTCAACCGGCAGGACATGGCGGGTCGGGGCAGGGGACTGGGGAAGAGGAAGATGGCGGCGGACGCTCCGATGCGGATGAGAGGCGCCTGGGCTCCGGTCCGGGTCTTTCCCGCTCCGGACTACAGCGCTGGCTTCTCGGGGACGCGCACAGATTTTCGGGACACGGTCCACTGGGAGCCTGCCGTGCACACCGATGACAACGGCGAGGCCGAGCTGTCCTTCTACTTGTCCGATGCGATCACGACCTTCCGCATCACCGCTGAGGGCCTGGGCGGGGGGTTTGCGGGCCATGCCGAAAAAGAGCTGGTGAGCACGCTCCCAGTGAGCCTGGCGACGCGGCTGCCCGCGGCGATCTCAGCCGGCGACCGCCTCGATCTGCCGCTGATCGTGAGCAACACCCGCCCCGAAGACCTGAGGGTCGGGGTGCGGGCCTCCTTCGAGAGCGAGCTGATCTCGGCGACAAAGCCGAGCGGTTCGCTCCAGGTCGGGGCCGATGATGGCTCGACCTTCTGGGTGCCCCTGGAGATCGGTCAGGGGGCTGAGACCGCAAAGATCACGCTCACGGCCGAGGGCGGTGGAGAGTCGGACACCTTGCAGCGCACCCTCGAGATCGTGCCGCCGGGCTTCCCCCGGAGCTGGTCCGAATCCGGAGAGACCCGTGGCAAACAGCGCTTCACGATGCGAATCGACGATCTCGTCGACGAGACGATGGTGGCGAGCGTGCGCTTGTACCCCAGCCCGGTGTCATCGCTGATGACCGGGATGGAGGGGCTGATCCGCGAGCCGGGTGGGTGCTTCGAGCAGACCAGCAGCACGAACTGGCCGAATGTCGCGATCATCAACTACCTCGAGGCCCACGACGCCGACCCGGAGCTGCGGGTGTCGAGCGGTCGAGCGCTGAAGTCGGGCTATGACAAGCTCACCGGCTACCAGGTGGACGCGGGCGGGTTCGAGACCTGGGGCTCGGGTCCGGGCAAGGAGGTCCTCTCGGCCTTTGGCTTGCTCCAGTTCCGGGACATGTCGAATGTGTACCCGGTGGACGCGAGCATCTTGTCCCGAGATGCGGACTACTTGCTCTCCCAGCGGGATGGGAAGGGCGGGTTCAAGAACACCGGCGAGAGCGCCCATGGCTATGGGAGCGCGCCAAAGCCCGTGCTCGACGGCTTCATCACCTGGTCGCTCGCGTCGACGGGCCACTTGGACCAGCTCTCCGAGGAGCTGAAGCTCCAGGAGAGAGTGGCGGACACCAGCGACGACCCGTATGTGCTCGCCCTGGCCGCGCGGACCCTGCTGGCTGCCCAGAACCCCAAGGCCGAGCGAGCGGTGTCCCGGCTGGCGGCGATGCAGTCCAAGGATGGCAGCTTCCCCGGCGCCGAGAGCAGCATCACACGCTCCTATGAGGCCAACCTGCTGGTCGAGAGCACCGCGCTCGCGACCCTGGCGCTGATGGATGCCGGGGGCCATACCCCAGCGACCAACAAGGCCGCTGCGTGGCTTCAGGAAGCCCGTCAGGGCCCGGGAACCTGGGGCGCGACCCAGGCCACGGCGCTGGCGCTCGGCGCCCTGACCACCCATGCCGATCAGAGCCGTAGGCCCCGGTCGGGTGGCACGCTCATCGTCGAGGTGAATGGGCACTCCATCGAGCCCCTGGTGTACTTCCCGGAGGACTCCAACACCCTCGAGATCACGGGTCTGGAGCGGTACCTGAAGCAAGGGGATAACGAGATCGTGCTGCGGCACGATGGCGAGTCCCTCCCGTTCAGCATCGATGTGGCGTGGACGGCGCTGAACCCGGAGACGAGCCCGGGTGCGGAGCTCTCCCTCGCTACCAGCCTGGCAGGTAGCGCTGTGAAGCTCGGTGAGACGGTGCGTCTGTCGGCCCAGGTGAAGAACCGGACGGAGCGCGTGGTGCCGAGTCCTATCGCCAGGATTGGGCTCCCAGCGGGCCTCGAGGCCCAGACCTGGCAGCTGGAGCAGCTCCAGGAGCGCGGCGAGATCGCCTTCTTCGAGACCCGGCCCCGGGAGGTCACGCTGTACTGGGATGGGCTGAAGTCGGGCGATAGCCACGAGGTCGACCTGGACCTGGTGGCCTTTGTAGCGGGCCGCTTCACAGGGCCCGCGAGTCGCGCCTACCCGTACTACAACGACGATGAGAAGGCCTGGGACGGGGGCCTGGTGGTCGAGGTCTCCCGCTGAGCTACAGCGCGGGGATCGGCCCGAGCTCCTGGAGCGCCTCGACGATGGCGCAGTCGAGCTGGTAGACCGGGCGCCTGACCTGGTCTCGGCAGTCGACTCCGAAGCACTCGAAGGCGGCCTGGGCGAGGGTCTGCTTGTAGCGGCGCCCGTGCTTCCGCAGCGACAGAGCGGACAGGTGCACGACCTCGTGGAGCAGGGTCTCGACCGCATCGGCCCGAGTGATGCCGGGGTAGTCGGTGAGGTGCAGCAGATGCCGGGTGTAGTCGGCGAAGGCGAGGCGGCGGGTGGGCTTCTTGGAGGCCCGGCGGATGTGGAGCCGAGGCGGATTTTCGACGAGGCGCCCGTGGGACCCACCGAGCACGGGAAGCCGGCCCATGTGGAGCATCCACGGGGTCAGGGGGAGGCCCGCGACGCGGTCGTGGCCGGTGGCCTTGCGATGGACCCGTGCTGAGCGAGCCAGATCGGCCCCCCGTCGAAAGCAGGGGAGGCAGCGACCCCCGATCCGCGCCGACCCACAGCGCGGGCAAACGGGGCTCAGTCTTCCTCCAGCTCTTTCATCAGATCGTCGAGGTTGAGAGAGCCCGGTGGGGGTGGTTTGCTGGGGTTGGGCTCGACCGGCGCGTCCCCTTCGAGTTCCTTCATCATCTGGTCGAGCTGATCGGGATCGAAGCTGGGGGGCTCGGGATCGGCTGTGGGGTCTTCGCTGAAGAAATCGGGCTTGGGCTGGTGGGAGCTCTCGTCGAAGGACCAGGTGGTGGCCAGGGGGACGTATGTGATGATCAACACGCCCACGGTCATCATGCCGAGGAAGGGCATGGCATAGCGGTAGACCGAGGTGAGTGGGAGCTTGAACCGGAAGCTGGCGAGGAACAGGTTGAGCCCGACCGGGGGCGTGAGGTAGCCGAGCTCGAGGTTGGCGAGGAAGAGGATGCCGAGGTGGACCGGGTGAATACCGAACACCTCTGCGACCGGGATGATCAGCGGGACGACGACGACGATGGCCGAGTAGATGTCCATCAGGCAGCCGACCGCGAGCAACAACACGTTGAGCAGGAGCAGGAAGACCAGCCGGTTCTCGACCCGGGCCTCGACGAAGTCGCGCACGGCGAGGGGGACCTCGGCGTCTACGAGGTAGGAGGTGAAGCCCAGCGCCACACCGAGGATGACCAAAACTCCGCCCATGAGAGTGGCGGTCTCGACCATGACCCGTGGCACATCGCGGATGGGGTGCAGGTCCCGGTGGACGACGGTCTCGAGGAAGAGCGCGTAGGCGGCGGTGAAGGCGGCGGCTTCGAAGATGGTCATGAAGCCGCCGAAGATCCCGACCAACACCACGACCGGGAGCAGGACCTCGAACTTGGAGCTCCACAGGGTGCGCGCCATCCGGTCCAGGCGCGCGCGCAGGATGGCGCCCTTGTCCGCCCCCTCTGCGGGGAGCCAGTAGCGGAACCCCTGCTCGCGAATGCCCGCGACGATGCCCATCATCACCAGCAGCCCGACGAGGATGATGCCCGGGACGATGCCCCCGACGAATAGATCGGTGATGGGGATCTTCGCGGCGACGCCGTAGAGGATGACCGGAAGCGAAGGCGGGAAGAGCAGCCCGATGGAGCCGGATGCCGCAAGGAGCCCGACCGCAAAGGACTTTTTGTAGCCCGCTTCTTCGAGGGCAGGGAGCAGAAGGCCGCCGAGGGCGAGGATGGTGACCCCGCTCGCACCGGTGAAGGTCGTGAAGAAGGCGCACACGAGCACGGATGCCGCGGCCACCCCGCCCGGAAGCCAGCCGAACCAGGCGTTGAAGAGCCCCACGAGCCGCTTCGATGCCCCGCCCTCGGCCAGCAGGTAGCCCGCCAGGGTGAACAGGGGCAGCGAGACGAGGGTGGGGTCTGCCACGATCCGGTAGGTCTCGGCGGGGACGGCGGTGATGGCGATGGGGATGGGCGCGCCCCAGAAGAGCAGCATCGCCGCGCCGCCCATGACGGTGAATAGCGGAGCACCGAGGGAGACGCCGATGAACAGGATCAGGGCGCCGAGATACACGGCCCAGTCGCGCTCCCCGGCGGGGATCCATTGCATGGCGGCGACGATGGCCACGGAGGTGGCCGCTGCGAAGCGCCCGGTCCAGGTCTGATCGCGCCACCAGAAGCGGGCGGCCATGATCCCAAACCCAATAGGCATGGCCATCTGAATGACCCAGTTCGGCACGCCGCCCGGCAATACCTGGCTGCTGGCCATCTCGGAGAGCACGAGGTTGACGCTGCCATAGGCCAGGAAGAAGGTGACCGCGGTAGCGACACTGGCGGTGATCGCCGCGATGATGGCCTTGCCTTGCCCGCCGACCCTGAACATCTGGCCCGTGGACAGGGCGAGGTGCGTGCCTTTTCGGGCCGCGATGCCGCCGCCGAGGAAAGCGAGCCAGAGGTTGAGCGCTTGCACCCAGAGGTTTGCGCCGGGGATAGCGTTTCCGGTGGCGATGCGGATCGACACCGCGATCACCGGTATCGCGACCATGAGCGCGAGGATGGCGGTGACGATGCCGTTCTCGACCCGATGCCAGGGTTGGGTCGGACCTTCTTCTTCCTCGGGGATGGAACCACTCATGCTCCCCCCGGTACCGCGTCGGTGCCCGCTGCGCGAGGGGTCAGTGCTTGGCTCGGTATTCCTCGACCAGGGACTTGACCTGGTCGAAGGCCTCGGGGCCGGCGACCTTGTCGCGCATGATCGGGTGCGATGCGGCGGCGAGCTTCTCCCACTCGGCGCGCTGGGCGGGGGTGGGGGTGTTGACCTTCAGGCCGTACTTCTTCATGACCTCGATGGCTTTGTCGTCCTGCTTGCGGATGGTGGCCTTGAGCTCGGCTCCGGTGGTGCGGGAGATCTCGCGGAGCTTGCCGCGGTGTTGCTCCGGGATGGTCTCCCAGGCTTGCTTGGTGATGACCGTCGCACCGACGAGGGGGGCCCAGGGCACGTCCAACATATTGGGAGCGAGACCGAACCACTGGAAGGCGAGGGCGCCGAGGGGGGTGGTGGGGAAGCTGTCGATCAGACCCGACTGGAGGCTGGGCAGGATGTCGGTGGCGGCGACGACGACGGGATTGAAGCCCGCGGACTTGAACATCTCGACGGCACCGGGGTCTCCCTCCCAGCTGAAGATCTTGAGCTTTCCCGCATCGGTGGGATCGGTCAGCGGGGTCTTGCTGAACAGGCGGGCCCAGCCGGCATCCGACCAAGCCAGCACGACATAGTCCTTGTCTTCGATTCGCTTCTCGAAGACGGGGCGCATGGTCTCCATGACGTGGTCGAGCTCGTCGTAGTTCATGATGAGCATCGGCGTGTTGAGCGCCTGGCTGCTGGGGTCGATCTCGAGCAGGCCGAGGTTGGTGATGGCGGCGGCGTGGAGCTGTCCGATGCGCATCTTTCGCAGCATGACGGTCTCGTTGCCGGTCACCCCACCGGCGTAGATCTTGAGCTGGACCTCTCCATTGGTGGCCTCCTTCCACTGCTCACCCATCTTCACCAGCCCCTTGTGCCAGGTGCTGCCCTCGGGGGCGAGGGTGGCGAGCTTGATGACCGTGGTGTCGGCGGCCCAGGCTGTGCTGAGCATCGCGCTGGCGGCGAGAGCGAGGCCGGTCTTCAGGACGGTACGTCGAAACAGGGACATGGAGTCTCCTTCACTCGAGGAACAGGTCATCGAGGTGGTCGAGATAGAAGCGGGCCTGAGCCTGCGCATAGAGGTTTGCGAGCTGATCTTCGGGGCTGGCGAGGGGGTCGACCTCGAGGGCTTTTTCCATGAGCTCCACGAACTCGTCCTTCTTCTGCTCGGAGTAGCTGACACTCGTCCCAAGGGACACGTACGGAGAGGCCAGTGTTCCGTTGGAGAGCTCTACGGCGCGCTCGAAGTGCTCGCGGGCCCGATCGAGACCTCCTGGCATGGGGGAGTTGGGCTCGAGCAGGACCATCATGTCGTGCAGAGCACCTTTGCCCCAGTCTTCGTCGAGGACGAGGGCCCGCTCCATCAGGGTAGCGGCGAAGGGAAGCTGCCCGATGGCCTCCATATCGTCCTTGGAGATGGAGATGCGAGCCAGCCAGGTGGCGCCGGTCCAGTAGAGGAGGAGCACATCGTCCTCGTCCATCTCGGCCATCAACGCGTCGGTGTCGGAGTAGATGCGCTCTGCGAAGCCCTCGTGCTTGAGCTCGAGGGCGGCCATGCAGAACCTCTCGGAGCGATCGAGGAACTTCTTGGTGCGGGCGATGCCGGTCTCGTAGCCGCTGTAGTCGTCGTAGCGGAGCTGGTCGGCCGGCCACTTGACGTAGACCATGGCGTACTGGGTCGTACCGGAACAGAGCGTCTCTTTGAGGCCGACGTGCTTGGGCGTCTGCTCGCTGATCGCCTCCATGGTCTTGAGCGCGAAGGGGAGGGCATCCCCGACGAACTCGAGGTCATCGTCCTGGGTGAAGCTGCCACCGGTAGAGCCGGACAGCGCGTCTGCCATGGAGTTGAGGGCGATCTTCTTGATGCAGCCCGTGGACATGAGGGCCACGAACAGCAGGCACAGGGCGTTCCGCATCGAGTCTCCGGTCGAGCACCATATCGGAATCCGCTCCCCGTGTGGGGTGACGGTCATAGACAGGGCGAGTTGGGGGCGCCGGGAGTGCCCAGATTGCCGGTCGACCCGATGGGGCTGGTCGCGGAGCACCAGTTGGTCGACACGTCGTTTCCTACGGCGTCATAGGCGCCTCCGCCGATGGAGAGCTGATAGCTGACCCCCGCGGGAGTGGGGTTGAGCCAGGAGGTGGTGCGGTCGAGGGGAACGAAATTCAGTCCGGTGTCGACGTACCCGATCGCGAGGCTCTCCTCCATGGTGTTGGACAGTCCGAAGCCGCTCCAGTGCGCATCGGGAGTGAACACTGCGGCAAGCGGGGCGCACACGCCGATGGGAGACCAGTCGGTCGGGGAGCCGGCCGCGAGGACGGCGTGGGCGTTGTTGGCGAGGACCACGGACTCGGTCAGCTGCGCGGACAGGGGGACGGTACCCTGGAGCCTCTCGATGCGGAGACCATACAGATCGATGGTCTGGCCGGATAGGTTCCGGAACTCGAACCACTCGCACTGAACATCCGGGCTGGATTGTGGATCGTACATGACCTCGGTGATCACGAGATCCCCGGCGTTGAGCGTGCTTGGTCGCGGATTTGCGCTGCTGCAGGCCGAGTCGTCGAAGCCGGCCAGGTCGGTGCGGTCCTGGGGTTCGAGCTTGAAGCGATCGTAGGAATACTGGAGCGGTCCGGTGATGGAGGAGAAGCGGGTGCCGGTGCACATTCCTCCGAAGAAGGGGTCGCTCTCCCAGTCGAAGGACTGATCATCGATGGCGATAGGGTTGTTGGCCGGGTCGGTGACGGTGAACTCACCGAAGCCGTCGAACTGGAGGACCTCGACATCCTCGACCCGAATGCGCACGTGTTCCCAGGGCTCGGCGCTGGCGGGCGTGCTGAGGATGGAGACAGCGAGCAGCTCTGGCGCGGGGACGACGCCGGAGGAGAGGAAGCTGAGAGCCCCGGGAGTGCCGGCGCCGTAGATCTGGGTCTGTGAATCGATCCATCCACCGAAGTTGTCGAACTCGTCCTTGATGCCGCGCACGTCGACCCGATCGCCGATCTGGATGCCGGGGTAGTCCGCGGTCCAGGACCCGCTGAGGTAGACGTAGACGGCAGAATAGGGCCCACCGGTGGGTTCCTGAAGGTACACGCCGAAGGCATCGACACCGGTGACGAGGACATCTCGGGAGAGGACGGCGGTGCCGTCGAGCACGCTCTGCTGGATCTCGTAGAGGGTCACTTCGATAGGCGCGATGCCGGTATCTGTGTCTGCGTCTGCATCGGTGTCCGCGTCCGCGTCGGTGTCCGCGTCTGCATCGGTGTCCGCGTCTGCATCGGTGTCCGCGTCCGCATCGGTGTCCGCGTCTGCATCGGTGTCCGCGTCCGCGTCGGTGTCCGCGTCTGCATCGGTGTCCGCGTCCGCGTCGGTGTCCGCGTCTGCATCGGTGTCCGCGTCCGCATCGGTGTCCGCGTCTGCATCGGTGTCCGCGTCCGCATCGGTGTCCGCGTCCGCATCGGTGTCCGCGTCCGCATCGGTGTCCGCGTCCGCGTCGGTGTCCGCGTCCGCGTCGGTGTCCGTGTCCGCGTCGGTGTCCGTGTCGATCTGAACCCGACCGAGGCAGCCAGACAGCAGCACGGACAACGAGATTCGCAGGATCATGGTTCCCTCCGCTGGCCAATGTAGCGGGCTGGGAGACGGTGTGTTGGTACCGTTGGGGTCTGACCCCAACGGTACCACTCCGACTCCGAACTTTACGTCAGCCGCCGAATCCGTTATCTAATTGAAAATGAAAGTCATTTCCAAATTGCTGGGTTCGATCATCTTCTCCGTCGCTCTCGGTGGCTCTGCCGCGTGGGCCGAGCCGACGGACGAGGAGACAGCGGATGATGGCGACTTCGATGATGCATCCATCGACGACACGGTCATCGTCTACCAGGACGACGGGACGCCGCGGGTAGCGGGGTCGGCGCATATCGTCGGGGAAAAGGAACTCGAGCGCTTCGAGTACGACGACATCGGGCGGATCCTCGGCGCCACCCCGGGCGTATATGTGCGCGGGGAAGACGGATTCGGTCTGCGTCCGAACATCGGCCTGCGTGGAACGAACTCCGATCGGTCGTCCAAGATCACGCTGCTGGAGGATGGCGTCCCGATCTCACCGGCGCCATATGCCGCCAGTGCGGCCTACTACTTTCCCATGTCCACGCGCCTGGTCGGCGTGGAGGTGTTCAAGGGCCCGGCCGCCATCCAGCACGGTCCCCAGACGGTCGGGGGAGCGATCAATATGCGCACCCGAGGGGTTCCGCGGAAGGCGGATGGGGCCGTCGACCTCGGGTATGGGATGCGGAACGCGGTGAAGCTGCACGCGTGGGCGGGTACTGGCGGTCCAAGAGGCGGCGTGCTGGCCGAGGTCGCTCATCTTCAGACCGATGGCTTCAAGAATCTTCCGAGCGGCAACAAGACCGGATTCGAGCGCACCGATGTGATGTTCAAGGCCAAGATGAACACCGATCCCGCGCTCCAGATCCGCAACGCCCTGGAGCTCAAGCTGGGATGGGGTCAGGAGGACTCCCGCGAGACCTACCTGGGCCTCCAGGCGGATGACTACGCTGCGGATCCCTATCGCCGCTATGGGGCCTCGGAGCTGGGTGATATGCGCTGGGATCGCGCCCAGGCCGAGCTGTCTTGGCAGCTCGATCTGCGCAACAATATCCGGGTTCGGACCACCGCCTACTACCACTGGCTCGGGCGGAAGTGGTTCAAGTTCAACCGGTTCCGCAATGGGCCGGATGTGCACCGCATGCTCCAGAATCCCGAGGGCGGACAGTCGGCGGTGTTCTTGGCGATCCTCCGCGGAGAGGAGGACACGACCACCGCGGGCCAGGCCCTGATGATCGGGAGCAATGACCGCGCCTTCAAGGCCTTTGGGGTCCAGAGCCGCCTGCGCTGGCGGGCCAAGGGCGAGGTGTTCGACAGTCAGCTCGAGGCGGGGATCCGCCTGCATGGCGATGTGGTCGATCGATTGCACACCGAGGGCGGCTTTCAGTCCATCGGAGGCGAGCTGAAGCGCGACAGCACTCCCCTCGTGACCACCCTGGACAGCAACGCGAAGGCCACGGCGCTCGCTCTCCACATCCAGGAGGATCTCGAGATCGCCGATCGGGTGCACATCTTGCCCGGAGTGCGCTCGGAGACCGTATACACGACCTACCTGTCCAGCGGAGAGGCTTCCCCGAATGTCCTGCGGACCAGTGTGCTCCCGGGCTTCGGCGCGCTGGTGGTGCTGGCTCGCGATGTGTCGCTCTTCACGGGAATCTACCGGGGATTCACTCCGGTCGCGCCGGGCCAGTCTGCGGATATCCGGCCCGAGTCGAGCTGGAACTCCGAGTTCGGACTGCGGGCGGGGACCCAGGGCAATCGGGTCGAGGTCGTGGGCTTCGTCAACGACTACGTCAACATCACCGGCCAGTGCACGATCTCGGGTGGGTGCGCCGGAGAGCAGCTCGACACGCAGTTCAATGGCGGCAAGGCCTGGGTGTATGGGGCCGAGGGGATCGTCGAGCACGAGTGGCTCTTGCCCAAGCAGATCTCGGTCCCGGTCTCACTCTCGTACACCTGGACCGAGGGCTTCTTCCGGACCGGCTTCGTGTCTGGGTTTCCCCAATACGGCTCGGTGCAGATCGGGGATCGGCTGCCCTATATGCCCCAGCATCAAGGGGGGGCCAGGGCATCGATCGAGCACCCGAGGTTCGGATTCGCCGTGGGGGCATCGGCCCGGTCGAAGATGCGGGATGTGGCGAGCCAGGGGGGCATCGATGCCACGGGAATCCCCGCCCAGCTGTTGATCGATCTGGCGCTTCAGGTGCGCCCGACGGACCACGTCGAGCTTTACTCCACCGTGGTCAACGCGACGAATACCAAGGTCATGGAGTCGTGGCGTCCGTTCGGTGCGCGACCGACCGCGCCCTTTCAGCTGATGGTAGGGGTCAAGATTCGCCCCTGATCGACCGACAGGATGTGGCATCCTCGCGCCGGAGAATCGCGCATGCCTACCTACGAGATGTTCTGGGACTGCGAGTACTGCGACACCGCCAAGCTGCTCGGCAAGACCCATCGGCACTGTCCGACCTGTGGTGCCCCGCAGAAGCCGGAGTCGCGCTACTTTCCACCCGAGGACGAGAAGGTCGCCGTCGAAGATCATGCATTCGTCGGTGCCGACAGGGAGTGCAAGAGCTGCAACACGCCCAACAGCGCCGCGGCAGACTACTGCACCAACTGCGGCAACGTCCTGGACGAGGCGAAGGCGATCAAAACCAAGGGCGAGGTGGATGCGGGTGCCCAGTCCGGAACCCGCAAGCCCGCTCCCAAACCCCAAGAGTCTGAAGACCAGGGTGGGGGAGGCGTCTCAGCGGTCGCCGCGGGGGGCGGCTTGTTCGGATTCGGCTGTATGGGCCTGTTGGTCGCTGGCTTCCTGTTGATGACCCTGCTCTGTCTGGTGAACACCTTCTGGACCGAGTCCGCAGAGCTCACGGTCAAGAGCCACAGCTGGTCCCGTACCATCGAGATCGAGAAGCTCAAGCTGGTAGATGTGGAGGAGTGGTGCGACGCCATGCCAGCGGGAGCGGAGAGTGTCAGCCGCACCCAGAAGAAGCGAAAAACCCGCAAGATCAAGGACGGAGAGACCTGCAAGACGGTCAATGTCGATCAGGGGGATGGTACCTTCAAGACCCGTGAGGACTGCACCCCCAAGTTCCGCGACGAGGATGTGATGGATGCCTGGTGCTCCTGGAAGCAGGAGAAGTGGGCGACATCGGCCACCCGCAAGGCCAACGGAGAGGGGCTGGACTCCCCGCCCAAGTGGCCGGAGGCCAAGGTGGATGGTTGCAAGACCCGAGGCTGCACGCGTACGGGCACCAAGACCGAGCGTTACGTCGTCAAGCTCGCGGAGGCCGATGGCGCGCTGCAGGAGTGCGCCATGAAGGAGCCGAAGTGGAAGTCGATGGCTGTGGGATCGAGGTGGACCGGGAGCAAGGCCATGCTCACCGGGAACCTCAACTGCGCCGATCTGGCCCCTGTGAAGTGATCAGGCGGCCCAGGAGAGGTCGCCCATCCACTCGGTCAGATAGGTCTTGAAGTTGCGCTTGATGCGGGCCTCGAGCTGGCGGGCGCGCTCGCGGCTGATCTCGAATCGGCGGCCGAGCTCGGCCAGTGAGACGGGCTCGTCGCTGGTGATGCGCTCGAAGAAGATCACCTGATCGCGCTCGACTTCCAGGGTGTCCGCGAAAGCGACGACGGCGTCGCCCAGCTGGCTGGCGAGCTGTAGGTGGCTGGCTTCGTCCTCGGGAGACAGGCCATCGTCCGAGATCCGCTCGGCCAGCGCGACTTGCCCTTCCTCGGGAGAGGCGTCGTAGCCGGCCTCCTGGTAGGTCATGAGCTGCTGAGCGCGCTCGGCGTCGGCGATACTGGCGTCGCAGGCATCCGCCAGGCTGGCCAGATCGACGGGGAGCCCGAGGGTCTCGCGGTGCTCGCGGACCCTGGCCAGCCGGTGCGCGAGCTCGCGGGTGGGCCGGCCTACGCGGATGATCCGGTGGTGAGAGCTGACCCAGGCGAGCATGCGCGCCCGGGCCCAGTAGCGGGAGTAGGCCGAGAAGGGGATGCCCCGGGTGGGGTCGAAGCGGTGCAGGGCATCGAGCAGGCCGGCGTTGCCTTCCTGGATGACATCGAAGGCCATATCGGCCTGGACGCGCAGGCGCATCGCTACCTGGAGCACGACGTAGAGGTGTGCGGCGACGAGGTGTTCGCCTGCGTCCTTGTCTCCCTCCTGAAAGCGCCGGGCCAGATCGATGCCCGCTGCGTCGTCCACCCGTGGGATGGTGCGCACATACTTCAACCAGCGTCGCGTTGTCTCGTCAGCCGTGTGGCGGAGAGTCTGCGAACGGACCAGTGCCGTCATCGGAAACCTCCTGAACGAATCCCGTGGCCCCTCGTTAGGCACCTTGGCCTGCCGTGTCAAGCGAACCTGCCCGCCACCGAATAAGGGGCCGGCATGCCCTCGCTGACCCCCGAAGAGCTGCGCGAACTCCGCCGCCTGCACCTGGTTGCCGGTCGAAAGGTCGACTCGCTCTTTGCGGGGGACTACCGGTCTGCTGTTCGGGGCCAGGGCATGGAGTTCGAAGAGGTCCGAGAGTACATCCCAGGGGATGATGTTCGGCATATCGACTGGAATGTAACGGCCCGCTCTGGGGCGCCCTTCATCAAGGTCTTTCGAGAGGAGAGGCAGCTCACGGTGCTGCTTCTGGTCGATGTCAGCGGGTCTACCCGTGTGGGCACCGGTGGTCGGGACGGGCGCACGGATCGCAGGCTGCAGATCGCGCGGGTCGCGGGCGGGATCGCGTACGCTTCCATCCGCAACCAGGATCGCATCGGGCTGGTCACATTCACCGATCGCGTCGAGCACTTCCTCACGCCCCGGCGATCGCGGGGACATGTGTGGGCGGTCATCCAGACCGTGTTCAGCGCCGAGGGAGGCCATCGCGGCACCGATCTGGTCGAGCTGTTTCGCTTCGTGAGGCAGGTCCAGCGCCGTCGGGCCACCATCATCATCGTGTCGGACTTCCTCGACGATGGCGCCTGGGACACCCTGCTCGGCTCCCTGGCCCGGCGCCACAAGGTCCACGCCCTGTTGGTTCACGACCCGCTGGACGAGGGGCTCGGGAAGCTCGGGCTCTTCGAGGTGGTCGACGCTGAGACCGGCCGGCGGATGCTGGTCGATGGGCGCAAGTACCGCGCGAAGGCTTCGGTAGACGAGAGGCTCCGGCGGATCCGGCGCATGGGCGCGGGTGCGGTCGCCATCGACACCTCGGACGACCCCTTCGCCCAGCTCCACTCCTATTTCCAGCAGCAGGCCCGTCGTTGAAGCTGCTGTTGCTCATGGCCTGTGGGGCCGGCCTCGACGGCGCACCCGATCCCATCGAGGTTCGCGCGTGGACCGTGGACAACACCTCCTCGGGCGGCGTGCTGGTGGTGCAGACGTCCCATGAAGACGGGCTCACTGTGGGGCTGGTCGAGCCCGAGGTCCCCGGACTGACCTTCTCCGGCGATGGGCTCGAGACCGAGACCCTCGGCGATCGGGTCGTGCTCACCCAGCGCTTTCGGTACACCGGCAAGAAGGGCTATTACGAGGTCCCGCCCCTGGTCGTCTCTGCCTCGGATGAGCTCAAAGCGCAGTCCCTGCCGCTGTGGATCGATCTGGGCAAGGAAGCCCCGAACCTCGCGAAGATCGACGATATCGTCGAGCCGGAGGCCGTAGCCGAGTCCATACTGGGCTGGGTGCTGGCGGGGATCGGCGTGGTGGCTGTGATGGTGGGCGGCGTGTTCTACGCCTTCATCGGCGCGCTCCGGCGGCCGGCTGCAGCCCCGAAGAAGCGGCTTCCCCCGGATATTCGCTGCCTGCGAGCGTGGGAGGCAGTCCTGGCGGACACCTCGCTGGACGAGGACGAAAAGGCCCGCGAACTCTCGCGGATCTTCCGCGAATACACCGAGGAGGTGCTCCAGTTTCCGGCGGTATCCTGGACCACCACCGAGATCCTGGCACGCCTCGGTGAGATGGCCCACCTGCCATCGGGCAACCTGGCCCGAGCAAAGAAGCTGCTCCGCGTCACAGATCTGGTGAAGTACGCCGATGTGTCCCCCGAGGGGCGCTTCTTCGAAGAGCTCGACGCCGACCTGCGCGCCTTTGTCTCCAGCACGCGGCCGCGCAGCTGGGACTCCGAGGAGCAAGCCGATGCATGAGTATGGCTCTCCGATGGCCTTCCTGCTGCTCGTGCCGGTGTGGTTGCTCTTGGTTCAGCGGTACATCACGGGGCGCAATCTGCTCGCCGTGCCGGGGTTCTCAGCGCTCAAGCGTCGGTACACCCTGCGGCTGCTGGTCGCGTGGGTGCCGGGGGCGCTCGAGCTGTTGGGGCTGTCGCTGCTGGTGTTCGCCCTCGCTCGTCCGCGGGTCGCCCGGCGCTCGATCTCGGTGGAGTCCGAGGGGCTCGACATCATCTTGGCGGTCGACACATCGGGCTCCATGCGTGCCGAGGACTTCCAGAAATCGGGCATGCCGGTCAACCGGCTCCAGGTGGCGAAGGGGGTGATCGGCGATTTTGTCGAGGGTCGACCTCATGACCGTATCGGCGTGGTGGTCTTCGGTGAAGAGGCTTTCACACAAGTGCCCCTCACCCTGGATCACGACACGTTGATGGCGTCGCTTCAGCGGGTCTCGATCGGGGTAGCGGGGGCCAAGGGTACAGCCATCGGCAGCTCCCTCGCGGTGGCATCGAAGCGCCTCAAGGATCTCGATGCCCCGGATCGCGTGGTGATCCTGCTCACCGACGGTCAGAACAACGCGGGGCGGATCTCCCCGATCCAAGCAGCGGAGGCGGCGGCGGCGCTCGAGATCACGGTCTACACCATCGGGGTCGGCGCCAAGCGGGGGCGCACCCCGTGGGGCGGGGACGGGCTCGACGAGCGCGGGCTCACGCAGATCGCCGAGATGACGGGCGGGCGATACTTCCGCGCGACAGACACCCGCTCTCTGCAGAATATCTACGAGGTGATCGATCAGCTCGAGCCCAGCACGGCTGAGGTCCGCGAGCTGGTCGACTACGAGGAGCGCTTCCGGCAGTTCCTCGTGCCGGGGCTGGTGATGCTCGGGCTGGCCTTATTGCTCAAGCACAGCTGGCTGCGGAGGGGTCCATGAACTGGATCGAGCCCACCTGGTTCTGGACCCAGTTCCTGGTCATCCCGCTGGCGCTGGTGGTGGCGGTCGGGTCGTGGTGGCACTACCGCAAGCTCCAGTCGGTCTTTGGTCCGGAGATGCTGCGCCGGGTGCTGCCCCGGGGCGTGCGGAATCGTCGGCGGTTCCGGGATCTCGGTGCCCTGACCTGTCTATTGCTCGGCTGTATCGCCCTGGCCGAGCCCGCCTTCGACAAGGAGATCATACAGATCAAGACCAGTGGAGTCGATCTGGTGGTGGCCCTCGATCTGTCGCGCTCGATGAACGCACGGGATGTCGATCCGAGTCGTCTGGAGAGGGCCCGTCGCGAGATCACCGACCTCCTGTCCCTGCTCACCGGCGACCGGGTGGCGGTGGTCTTCTTTGCTGGGGAGGCCTACCCGCGCCTCCCTCTCACCCAGGACTATCGGGCGGTGGAGTGGGTCCTGGAAGAGGCCGATCCTTCCATCTTCAAGGCCCAGGGTAGCGCGCTCGGGAAGGCGATAGATGTCAGCCGCGAGCTGCTCCGGAACGACGAAGGAAAGGCGGGGAAAGCGATCATCGTCTTCTCGGATGGCGAGGCCCATGACCCCGAAGATGCCGCGCGTGCGGCCCGTGAGGCGGCGGGTGAGGGCGTGGTGATCTACGGGGTCGGCATCGGCGAGGCCGCGTCCCCCATCCCGAAAGGAAAGAACGGCGTGCTCATGCACAAGGGCAAGCGGGTCATGACGAAGCCTGACTTCGATACCTTGATCGAAGCTGCTAGGATTACGGGGGGCAGGTTCACCAACTCCATTCCCTCGGCCGAAGACATGGAAGACCTCTATCAGAGCGCTATTCGAGGTTCGTTGCGGGCGGTCGAACGCGAAACCCAGCAGACCGAGAAGTGGAAGACCGCGTACCAGGTTCCGCTGGGGGTTGGGCTGGGTCTGTGGCTCCTGGGTTCCTGGCTGGGCGACGGTCGACGCCGCTACGGGGCCGCTACAGCCGTGCTTCTGGCGCTCTCCATCGCTCCACAGGCTGCCCAGGCCACCACGCTGCTCGAGGCCGATCAGCTCTATCGTACCGATGAATTCGCCCGCGCCGAGAAAGCCTTCGAGGAGCTCGCCCTCCACAGCCCGGGCGATGCTTCGCTCTACGACAGGCTTGGGGCTGCGCGGTACCGCCAGGGCGACTGGATCGGTGCTGCACAGGCCTTCGAGGCCGCTTCTCGCGCGCGAGGTGGCGATGCCGAGTCCGAGTTCAACGCCGGTAATGCCCGGTACCGGGCGGGTCAGCTCGAAGAGGCTCTGCAGCGCTACGACCGCGCTCTCGCCGATAGCCCGGACCACGTGCGGGCCAAGAAGAATCGCGACCTGGTGTCGGGGGAGCTCGTGCTTCGCCGCGAGCAGCAACCCCCGCCCCCTCCCAACCCCGGAGACTCCGAGGATGAAGAGGGCGAGGGCGAGGGAGAGAGCGAGGATCAGAGCGAGGACAGCCAGCAGAAGTCTGGGGATCAGGATGGCAAGTCCGAGGGTGCGGACGAGGGAGAGCCGGACGGCAACCCCCAAGACGCCGATTCCTCAGAGGGCGAGCCCACCGAGGGGCAACCCGAGGGCGAACCTCAGAACGACGGCAGCGCCCAAAACCCGACTCAGGGCGAGGGCTCGGATGAGCAGCCCGAAGACGGCTCAGATGCCCAGGCTCCGAGCGATCTCGATGCGGGCGAGAGCACGGACCAGTCCGACCCATCGGGAGGCGGGGACCCCGCGTCCATGGGTGAAGAGTCCGGGAATATCACACCCGCCCAGGCCTCCCGCATGCTCGACGGTGTGGAAGAAGGCCGGCAGCGCGTCAAGTTCGTCGGTCGACCCTCGGACAAGCCCTGGTGATCTGCGGAATGCGGCTCCTGACCGCGCGATTCTTGATGGTGGTCCTGGTTCTTTTCTGGGCTCTTCCGGCCGCGGCGGCGACGGTGTCGCTGTCGCTGGGAGTGCCGAAGGTGCAGGTCGGCCAGACGACCCGGGTGACGGTCACGGTGGTCGGCGAGCAGCCCACCACGCTGCCCACGATTCCCGACCCCGAGGGGGTCCGCGTCCGGTTCCGCGAACGGAAGTCTCAGTTCATCAGCACACCAGGAACGGGAATCGTACCGTCGTACCAGTATATATTCGACGTGACTCCATCCGAGATCGGCAGCTATGAGCTCGGGCCTGCCGAGGTGGTCGTCAACAGCGGTCCCATCCTGACAGAGACCGTGAGCCTGGCCGTTCAGACCCGAAAAGAAGCCGTCAAAACAGCAGATCTCATCGCAACCACCCAGTTTCGGAGGCAGACTGCGTGGGAGGGCGAGATCGTGCTCTACGACGCGACGCTGACGGCACGCGTCCCCATTCGCGATGTGCAGTGGCGATTTCCGCAGTTCGAGGGGCTGCAGATCCCGCCGAATGTCGGCGCCCAGAACTCCACCACTCAGATCGGCGACCCCAGCGGCGATATCGTCATCGTGAAGTCGGTGATACCGCTCATCGCGGCGGGCACGGGGGATCGCACCCAACCCCCATCGGTTGCCAGGGTCTCGCAGCTCACGAGCCGGGTCACGACCTACGGCCTCCCGCTCAGCAAGCAGCGCATCGAGCCCGGTGAGCGGGCACCTCTCAAGGTCCGCCCGCTTCCCAAGAGTCCACCGGGGTTCTCAGGCCTGGTAGGGGAGTTCAGCTTCAGCTCGGTGCTCGACAAGACCGAGAAGGTGAAGGTGGGCGAGTCGGTCGGGTGGACGGTGAATGTCATCGGCAATGGCGTCGTGGATGGGTTCGAGCTCCCTGAGCTCGAGAACCTCGAAGGGGTCCGTATCTACAGGGACAAGAGCAGCGTGGCGGGGGGGATGGTCGAGGGCGAGTACATCGGCCGAAAGACGTTCTCGATGGTGCTGGTCCCCACGGCTCGTGGGGTCTACGAGCTCCCGAATCTCGATGTGGTCGTGTTCTCACCCGAGGCCGGGCGCTACATCACCAAGACGGTGAAGCTGGGCAAGATCTCGGTGATGGGTGCCGGAAAAGCGCTCAAGGTCGAGGACTTCGGCGCCAATGGCGAGGAGGCGGAGCCCGCCACGGCCCCCGAGGTCGACCTGGAGGGCATCTACACCGGCGGGCTGGCGACCACAGTGCCGCTGGCGCCGGTACTTCCGCTGATCCTCATCCTGGTGCTCGCCCCGGGCGGACTGGTGCTCGCTGCCGAGCTTGGGAGTGCGATGAATAGCTGGTGGGCGGGCCGTCGCACGGTACCGGCCCAGGCCCAGGGCAGGTCGCGGCTGGCCAGTGCCCCCGACGATCCCACAGCTCGGCTCGCGGTCTACGACCTCGCTCTGCGAGAGGTCCTCGCCAAGCGTGCGGGGGTGTCGGTGGGCGAGCTGCGTCGAGACGAGGTCCTCTCCGAGCTGCCTTCGGAGGTCGCCGCCGAGGTCCAGCAGGCTTTCCGAGGCCTCGATCGCGCACGCTTCGCCGGCGGGCCGGTGCCGGAAGATGCCGTCGATCGGGTCCGGGTCGCCATCGACAAGCTGGAGGCGGCATGATCGCCTGGGTGGTTCTCTGTGTGGCGTGGGCGGGCTCGGTGGCCGACGGCGCTTCGGCCTGGGAGGACGGGAAGATCGATGTCGCTATCGAGGCCTGGCAGCCCGCGGCGGATGCCGGGTGGGGCTCGGGTCGGGTGAAGTTCAACCTCGGAAATGCCTACTACCGTCGCGGAGACCTGCCCAGAGCGATCGCCTACTGGCGGGCGGCGGGGCAATATCGCCCGCGTACATCGGGTGTTTCTCATAATATCGCCTTGGCGCGCCGCGACCTGTCCGGGGTCCCTACACCTGTGGGCGCGCCGATGACCTGGATGCGCATCCTCACTCCGGGCGAGTTGGGCTTGCTGGGGCTGCTCTTCGCTGCGGTAGGCAGCGGGGGGCTCGTGCTTCGGCGCCGCAATCCAGAGGGTTCCCGGCTCGGTTGGGTCGGGGCGGCGCTCCTGGGCACGCTGCTGGTCCTGCTCGCGACCTGGGGCTGGGGAGTCCAGAGCCGCTCGCCGGTAGCAGTCGTCGTAGACGGAGACGCCTCTGCTCGTGCCACTCCGGATCTCGCCGCTGCACAGAGCTTGATCTTGCGACCCGGCGCAGAGGTGCGGGTGGTTCAGGAGCTGGACCACTTCCTGCTGGTTGAGACCGGCGATGGCGATCGCGGCTGGATACCCGATGGCGCAGTGCTACGAGTGCCCAGGTAAGCCCTAGTGCGGGGCCTCGCCGCCCGGTGCCTTGACGCCGGGGGGGATGGTCGGGGCGGCCATGCGGCCGCTGCGGCTGAGGTCGACCGAGTCGATCTTGGCGTCCTGCAGCTTGACCTCGTAGCCCTTCTTGGCCTTGTCGATGTAAGACTCCGTCAGCTCCTTGTAGCGGTCCTGCTTGACCATGCGGAGCACGCTGCCTCGCATCTGGTCGAAGCTGCGCTCGACCCGTTCGCGCCGGTTGACCACGTACAGGATGTGGTAGCCGTCTGCGGTCTTGAAGGGTGCGCCGATCTCGTCGACCTTCATCTCGAAGGCGGCCTTGACGACCTCGTCATCGATGCCCGGCTTGCCGTCTCGCGGCATGAAGCCGATGTCGCCCCCTCGTCGCTTGTACGGGCCGTCGGAGTTCTCGGTCGCGAGCACGGCGAACTGGCTGGGATCCTTCTGAAGGCTGGCGTAGAGCTTGTCGGCGAGGGCTTTGGAGGCGGCATCGTCGCGCTCGGGGGTGACCCGAATGAAGATACGTTTGACCTGAACTTTCTCGGGGACGATGAACTCGTTGAGGTGCTCTTCGTAGTACTTGGTGAGCACCGATTCTTCGAAGTCCTCATTCTTGACGGTCGCGTACACGTCTTCGCGGAGGAGGAGGTTCACCAGGATCTTCCGGACCTTGTTGTCCTGGTAGAGCCCGCGCTTGAGGGCCTCTTGGAACAAGACCTCTTCGGTGACGATCTCGTCGAGCACCTCGCGGCGCTCCGCCGGGGAGAGGGCGGTGCCGTCTGCGGGTTGCTTGCGGGAGGCTTCGTGCTTGAACTGCTCGACACCAATGACCGCATCGCCAACCGTCGCGATGGGTTCACCCACGTCCTTTCGGGCCTTGGGAGTGAGCGCCGTGCCTTGGGCGGCGGGCTTGCTGTTGGGCTTGTCGCCGTTGCCACCGCAGCCGAGTGCGAGGGTAGACAGCGTCAGGAGCACGACCAGATTGCGCATTTTGCAGACTCCTCCGGAACACAGCGGCGTATCACACCGACCTTGTTACTACCAGGCATGCTCGCACTGCTCTTGGCATCGCTTCCTGTCGCTTCCGCCGTAAATCCGGCCCTCATCAACGAAGAGGTCGAGACCCTCGACGAGCTCGAATCCGTCGAACGGGTGGGCAGCATCGTCTTCGATTCGAGGCTCCCGGCGGAGATTCGCGTCGACAACCAGACCGTCGCACAGCTCTTTGTGGCCGGACGGTTCACGGTCAACGCTCCGGTTGGCTCCCATTTGGTGATGGTGCTCACGAATGGCCAGCCCCGCACCACGAATGTGGATGTTCCCGCAACGGGATCAGCCACGGTGATGGTCGGTCGCACGGGCCTCACGACCGGTCGCGCGGTGGGCGAGTGGGATGCGGATGGGGCCGCCCAGGTAGAGTTCCGGGTCGCGGGATCTCAGAGCGTGCTGGTCCAGCTCGACGGGGATCGCTACCGCATCGATGGCCATGGGTACAAGGGGGTCACCATCCCCGTGGGCAATCACCGGATGAGCATCCGGTCGGGCAATGGCACGGTCGTCTGGGCGAGCGGTCGTCTGGAGCTCAACAAGTCGGCGGATGTGGTGATTCAGCTTGCCGAGGGTCGAATGCCTGAGGTCAGCGGCGCAGGCTCGGCCTTCCACCCCGGTTCTTGAACCCGGGAATGTTCGCCTCGATTCGGTTCCGCATCATCGCGGCATTCATGGCAGGGATGCTCGTGATGCTCGCTGCGATCGGCGTGCTGGTGGTGCAGTATCAAGGGGTCTCGCAGTCCCAGGAGCTGATCACCAACGGGTACCTGCCCCTGGCCAAGACGGTCGCTCGTCTCACGACCTGGCAGGCCCGAATCGACAACGATGTCCGTCGCTTGCTCGGTGACGAGGCCCGGCCGGGGATCGGGGCACGCTCTGCGGCGGCGATCTATGCGGACGAGCTCGAAGAGCAGCTGGACACGGCGCGTATCCATGCTCGGGCCAGCCAGCGCATCGCAGAGCGGCCCGCAGAGCAGGCGGTCCTCAACAAGGTCCTGATCCAGCTCGGGCGCATCGACACCCTGTTCGCCGAGTACCGAACCGAAGCCGCTCGGGTCATCGAGCTGGCAGAGGGCGGGCAGCGCGAGGAGGCGCAGTCTGGGGGGACTCGCTTGCTCGAGCTCTCTACAGAGCTGGGCGATGAGATCGAGACCCTGTCTCGGGAGATCGACGGGCGGGTCGCGGGCCTCACCGCAGAAGCGGAGGCGCAGCGGGTCCGGGCGACGGCCATCGCGGGGATCTTGTCCTTGGTGGCCTTCCTGTTCGCCTTCGGTCTGCTCGGACTGGTGCTCTATGCGCTGCGGCCCATCGGGCGGCTGACCGATCAGGTGCAGCGTCTCGCAGCCGGTGACTACTCGGGCAGGGTCGAAGTTCGCGGGGCGGACGAGATCTCCGGGCTCGCCAAGGAGTTCAACAAGATGGTGTTGGCGCTCAAGCTCCGCGACGAGGCCCTCGTCGATCGAGCGGAGCAGCTCAACACGCTGTCGCGGTACCTCAGCAGCGTGCTCGACAGTCTCCAGGAGGGCTTGTTCGTGCTCGAAGATGGGCGGGTCACTCTTGCGAACCCCGCAGCGGGCGAGGTGTGGGGTGCGGTTCGGGATGGGCCGATTCCCTCAGAACTGTCGGAGTTTCTCGAGCTGGGACGTTCCGAGGTGGACGGTCCGGGTGGAAGCTTGCACGAGGTCCGTGTCACCCCATTCGGTACTCAGGGAAGCGTGGTCGTCACCGCGGACGTGACCGAAGCCACCGAGGCCAAGGAGAGGCTGGCCAGGTCGGAGAGGCTGGCTCTGGTGGGCCAGATGCTCGCCCAGATCACCCACGAGGTCCGAAACCCCCTCAACGCGCTCTCTCTCAACGCGGAGATGCTGGCGGATGAGCTCTCGCAGTTCGACCCGGACCGCAAGACGGAGGGATGGGAGATCTTGGGCATCATCGCATCGGAGATCGATCGGCTGACCGATGTGACAGCCCACTACCTCCAGCTCGCCCGGCGTCCCCCGGCGCGCCTTGCGGGGCACGATCTCGGGGAGATCGTGCGCGATGTGGAGAGGTTGCTTTCAGCGGAGCTGGAGTCTCGGGGGGTCCAGATGAGCCTGGAGCTCGAAGAACTACCGCCCGTGTTGGCAGACGGGAACCAGCTGCGGCAGGCGCTGCTGAATGTGCTGCGCAATGCGGTGGAGGCCGGGGCGAAGACACTGCGCCTGAGCACGAGGGTCGTGGATGGGCTGGTGGAGGTCGAGCTGGCCGACGATGGACCGGGGATGAGCCCGGAGGATATCGAGCACGCCACGGACCCGTTCTACTCGACCAAGCCCAGCGGTACGGGATTGGGGCTCGCGATTACGCGACAAATCCTGGAGGACCATTACGGCTCGATCCGTGTTCGAAGTACGGTCGGGCGGGGTACAGAGATTGCGCTGATCTTCCCGTTGCGAACCGAATCGCCATCCGTCCCCGAAGCAGAGGCTCCCGACTCATGAAGCCCCAGGTCCTGGTCGTCGATGACGACGACGCCAACCGCGTCACCCTCGAGCGAATCCTGGCTCGCGCCGGCTACGACGTGTCCCATGCAGACTCTGGCCGCTCGGCGATGGAGTCGCTGCGCAACCGACCCGTCGACCTCATCCTCACCGATCTGAAGATGCCGGGGATGTCGGGGATCGATCTGCTCAAGGCCGCGAAGGTGGTCGATCCGGCGATCGAGGTGGTGGTGATGACCGCCTACGGAACGGTCGAGACCGCGGTCGAGGCCATGAAAGAGGGCGCCTATGACTTCGTGGCCAAGCCGCTGAAGCGACTCGAGCTCACCACGGTCTTGGAGAAAGCACTCGAGAAGCGGTCGCTATTGCTCGAGAACAAGCGGCTCCGAGAGCAGCTGGCCGAGGTGGGACAGGGGGATATCATCGGCAATGGCCAAGTGATGCGGACCCTTCTCGACGAGGTGGAGCAGGTGGCGCCCTCGGATGCGACGGTGCTGTTGTCGGGTGAGAGTGGGACAGGAAAAGGCCGGCTGGCACGGGCGATTCACAGGATGAGTGCTCGTTCTGAGAGGAGGCTGGTCACCGTCAATTGCGCGGCCATCCCGGAGAGTCTGCTCGAATCGGAGCTGTTCGGCTACGAGCGTGGCGCGTTCACCGGGGCGACGGGCCGCAAGGAGGGGCGCTTCGATCTCGCACGGGGAGGTACGCTCTTCCTCGATGAGATCACCGAGATGAAGCCGGCTATCCAGGTACGCTTGCTTCGGGTCCTCCAGGATGGGGAGTATGAGCGCGTTGGCGGGACCGAGACCCTCATCGCCGACTGTCGGGTCATCGCGGCCACAAACCGGGACATCGAGGAAGAGGTCGCGTCCGGAGGCTTCCGAGCGGACCTGTACTATCGGCTCAATGTCGTTCCGATCCGGGTACCGCCCCTGCGCGAGCGCTCCGACGATATTCCCCTGCTCGCCCAGCACTTCCTGGTTCGCTTCGTGCGAAAGAACCGTAAGGAGCTGGCAGGAATCACCCCAGAAGCCATCGATGCGCTGTGTGGTTGGAAGTGGCCGGGGAATGTCCGCGAGCTCGAGAACGCCATCGAGCGCGCCGTCGTGCTCTGCAGAGGAGACAAGATCGACGTCGGGGACCTGCCCCCAGCGATGCGCAGCGCGACCAGCGACCAGAAGACCCTGTCCTTCGATGTAGGCACGCCGCTCAAGGATGTAGAGAGGCGGATGATCGAGGAAACTCTCCGCTACTGCAACGGCGACAAGCAGCTCGCAGCGAGCCTGATGGGGATCACCGCTCGCACGCTCTACCGGCGGGAGGCCGGCTGGCGAGACGGAACCTGAGCTACACCACCCCCGCTTGGGAAACCGTGATTCGCTCGGCCCAGCGCAGCGCCTCCACCATGCTCGACGGGTCGGCCTTGCCGGTGCCCACCAGATCGTAGGCGGTGCCGTGGTCGACGCTGGTGCGAACCATGGGCAGCCCCAGGGTCCAGTTCACCGACTTGCCGAAGTCCAAGGCCTTGAGCGGAACCAGCCCCTGATCGTGGTACATCGCGATGATCATATCCGATGGATTTCCAGGTAGGAACGCGGTCTCGGCGCTCATCGGCCCACGGGCGTCGATGCCCAGGGCGCGGCAGCGCTCGACAGCGGGCGCGATGATCTCGATCTCCTCGCGGCCCAGCAAGCCCCCGTCCCCAGCGTGGGGGTTGAGACCACATACCGCGAGCACGGGTTTGGGCAGGCCGAGCTCGGTGAGTGCGCGATGTGCGGTTGTGATGGTGTGGACGATACGATCCGCGGTGAGCGCGCTGATCACCTGAGTGAGGGGCACGTGCACAGTGACCAGAGCCACCCGTACCCGACCACCGACAAAGGCCATGACGGGCTCGGGGACGCCGCATAGATGCCCGAGAAAGCCGGTGTGGCCGGGCCACTCGAAGCCCTGCCATGCGAGCTTGGCCTTGTGGATGGGGCCGGTGACCAGCGCAGAAGCACGCCCGTTCAGGCAGGCGTCGACGGCCCAGCGAAGAGCACGGACCTCGATGGGCTCGCTGCCCGGGGGCTCGACCAGCTCGAGGGTGAGACCGTACTCCTCGACCCAGGGTTCGATCGCCTCGCGGTCACCGACCAGGACCGCGTCGATGTCTGTGCAGTGGGATAGCGCCCGGACCGCCACCTCTGGACCGATACCGCGGGGATCGCCGGGGGTGACGACCAGCATCAGCTGGGGGCTGCGAGCAGTACCTCGACCGCGGCTTCACGCCGGGACCGCTGGTACCACTCCTCCTCGGCCTCCTCGACCTTCTTTGCGAATAGCTGGTTCTTGAGCGCGGGGGCGACCTCTTCGAAGGGCTTGACGTCGCCATCGACCATGTCGCGGCTGTTGACCCGCACCACCATCAGGATGTTGCCCACCCGGATGGGGGCGAGGAAGGTGTCGAGCTCGGCTTCGAACACGACTGCGTCGAGCTGGGGGGTGAGCTGTCCGGGCTTGTAGGCCCGACCGCCGAGGGCTGCGGCCACACCTGCGCCGTCGTACAGCTCCTTGGCCTCGTCGAGGTCCTGTTCTCCGCTGTTGAGCGAGGCGATGAGGCGGACGGTCTGCTCGATGACGGGTTCCTGGGCCTCGGGGTCTGGGGGGAGAACGATGCCGAGCGCGTCGAGAGTGACCGTGGGGGTACGCTCAGATCGGGCTGTGCGCTTGTACATATCCTCGACCTCGTCGTCGCTGACCGACACCCGGGGCCCGAGGATGCGCTGCTGGAAGCGCTGGACCTGGAGCTGCTCACGGAGCTGCTGGCGGTAGGCATCCCAGCGCAGACCGCTGGCCTCGACCTCGTCGCGGAGTGCGGCGCGGTCGGTCATGCCGTAGTCCCGGACGATGGAGTCGATGGCCTGGTCGATCTCAGCGCTCATGACGTTGAGCTTGAGGCGGTCGAGCTCGCGGCGCATGAGGGAGCGCTTGATGAGGGCATCGAGGATCTGAAGCTCGGCTTCGTGCTCGCACTGGGCCTTGCCAAAAGGCTTGTTGCAGCGCTCGCCGATGAACTCTGCCCCGAGCTCGTACACCTCGGAGAGCGCGATGATGTCCTCGTCGACGACGGCGGCTACCCGGTCGACGACCCCATTGGTGGCGAATGCAAGCGAGAGCCAGAGCATACGTGTCCTTCGTGCGAGAGCATGGGTCTATTGCGTTTTGGACGAGACTGCGTGGTCCATGGGTTATCTGCGCGGTGGAGGAGACGATGCGCAAGCTCACGGTGGTCGCCGCGGTACTGGTCACGCTCACGCTCGGTCTGGGTGCGAGCACGAAGAAGCTGGAGTCCTACGAAAAGGATCACTACGCCGCGCTGTCGGTGTGGTTCAAGGACAAGGCCGAGCACAAGGCCTACCTCAAGCTCAAGACCAACACAGAGCGCGATCAGTGGCTCAAGGACAAGGGCTACTGGGACTACTTCTACAAGTACGACGAGTACGATCGCGCCGCGATCCTGTCTCGCGAGCCCAAGATCGGCTGGACCCAGGACATGCTCTACATGGCGTGGGGCCCTCCCTTTCACAAGGTCAAGTCCACCAAACGCACCGCCCAGGAGTCCACGATCCTCAAGTACCGCATGGAGGTGAGCAAGGACGGCCGCCATATGGTGTGGGAGCCCAAGTCCAGCGAGACCTACAAGGCTGTGCGCCGCTACCAGACCGACATCTACCTCGACGATCGCAAGATCGTGAAAATCGAAGAGAAGGATGCCTGGGAGCTCTGATTCCCCCCCTCGCATCCGCCAGGCCAGCTCCCGGGATGCGCTGGAGGTCCTGAAGCTCCGCCGCGAGGTGCTGGCGGAGGGGCGCTGGTTCATCGGCACGGAGGTCGCGCGCACGGTCGAGGCGGAGATCCGCGCCCTGGCTGCCAGTCGCGATGCGCCGAATCAGGCGGTGCTGGTGTTGCGTATGCAGGGGCGGCTGGTCGGATTGGTGTCGCTGACGCCGCCGCCCTTCCGCCGAACCCAGCATGTGGTGAAGCTCGAGATCATGGTCGAGCAGCGCTCCCGGGGACAGGGGCTTGGAAAGGCGCTGCTGGATGCGGCGATTCGCTGGGCCGAGCAGGCCCCGATCGACAAGATCGGCTTGGCGGTGTTCTCGGATAATGACCGGGCGATCGCTCTGTACAAGAGGGCCGGGTTCCAGGAAGAGGGCCGTCGGCACAGGGAGTACCGCATGGAGGACGGGTCCTGGCGCGGAGATGTGCTGCTGTATCGCTTCGTGTGATCAGTTGGGGCAGGCGGGGGCGCCGTCGATCGACTCGAATAGCTCGGGGTTGGGCCCCCGTGTCTGGCACTGGACCCGTGCGCCGAGGGGGTTCTCGAGCCAGAAGACGGTGCTCACTTCTTGGGCACAGAGAAAGCTCGTGCTGCTGCCGGGACGGACCTCACGCCAGTCGCGAACAATGCCGAGCACTCCGCGCAATCGGTCCCATTCGCCGGTCGGCGAGGACTCGACCACCGCGATTCGGTGGCGCTCCACGACGCTGCCGTCGATCGTCCACCAGCTCGTGATTCCCCCGGCCCAGTTGGCGGTCTCGGCGTCGATGACCCACTCGCCATCGTCGACCTCGCACCGCCGATCCAGCAGGGTGAAGACCGGATTGTCTTCGGGGGGGATCGTCTCCGGCCCGGTGTCGGGAGCCGCGGACCCTCGAGATAGACAGCCCGACCCGAACAGCCCGACTACCAGCAGCAATCGAGCGGATCGGGAGCAGATCGTAGGCCGCCGCATGGGAGCACCTAAGGGCACCGAGAACGCTGGCCCAACGGAGGACGCGTACTTTTGTACGGGACGAGGGGCGGGCCAAGTTCTCGGCAAGCCAGGCCGCTCATGGGAGCACCTAAGGGCACCGAGCCTGCTGGCATATTTCGGCGAGAACGCTGGCCCAACGGAGGACGCGTACTTTTGTACGGGACGAGGGCAGGGCCAAGTTCTCGGCAAGCCAGGCCGCTCATGGGAGCACCTAAGGGCACCGAGCCTGCTGGCATATTTCGGCGAGAACGCTGGCCCAACGGAGGACGCGTACTTTTGTACGCGACGAGGGCAGGGCCAAGTTCTCGGCGAAATAGGCCGAAGGATCGGTGTCCTAGTTCCAGTTGAGGCAGTTCGCGAAGCGGTTGCCGATGACGGTGCCGTTGGTATTGGCACCCTCGGTCGGCCAGGTGCCGTTGATCAGCTGGGCTGGGTCATCGCCGAACACGGCGCAGTCGGTGACGTTGGTGCCCGCTTGGTCGCTGCTGACCTCGATTGCGAAGGTGAGGGCGTTCTCGTTTGCGCATTGGAAGACCGTGGACTGACCGGGCACCTGGTTACCCAGGCTGACGCCCTCTGTGAGGCTGACATCCCACTGGTCCCAGGCACCGTCGGGATCGGTGGCTGTGAGGCTCATGAGGTGCTCTTCGTCGAAGGAGGGGTTGAAGGTGGTGTCCCAGATCGTCAGGATGGCCAGGCCGGCCTGATTCTCGGTCTCGATCCCGAACTCGAATGCGGACCCGCCGCCATTGCACCCGTTGGGATTGATGATCTGGATCAAGGGAGCGCCAGGAACGGGGGTTGGGCCGGTGCCGGTGTCGAAGGTGTCTGTGCCGACGCCGGGGCCGCCGTCACAAGCCAGCGTCAAGCCGAGAGCACCTGCCACGAGGGCAATCTGCGCGAATTTCATGGATCCTCCAATCGTCGCCAAGGCGACGCTCTGTAGTTGGTGTACCTCACGGCTGATCGGGGATCAATGACCAATCGTGGTTGGACGGGACCGGCGGGCCGGTTTGTAGTCCTACCGCTGGGTGAGCGACCCGCGAAACAATGCCCGCTCGACAGTGCCGAGCAGTCCCCCCAGTCCCGTGCCATCCATAGAGCTGACCGGAAGCCCCCCGTGGGTGTTGACCAGGCGCTCGACGACTGCGGGCTGGGCGATGTCGATCTTGTTCCACACCAGCTGTATGGGACGGGCCGCGAGGCCGAGGTCGGCGAGGATGGTGTCGACGTTGCGCTTGTGGTGCTCCACATCGGGGTCGCTGGCATCGAGCACGTGGAGCAGCAGGTCGGCCTCGTCGAGCTCCTCGAGGGTGGCCTTGAAGGCCTTGACCAGGGTAGCGGGCAGGTCTTCGATGAAGCCGACGGTGTCGGCCAGGATGATCTCGCGCTCTTCGGGGAAGCGGAAGCGCCGGGTGGTGGTGTCGAGGGTGGCGAAGAGCTTGTCTTCGGCGAGGACTTCGGCCTGGGTGACCCGGTTGAGCAGGGTGGACTTGCCGGCGTTGGTGTAGCCGACGATGGAGACGACGGGCACTCGGTTTTTCTTGCGCCGAGAGCGGCGGAGCCCGCGGCGCTTGGAGATGGTCTCGAGCTGGCGCTCGAGTCGGGTGAGGCGCTCGGTGGCGCGGCGGCGGTTGATCTCGAGCTTGGTCTCTCCCGGGCCGCGACCGCCGATCCCCCCCGTGAGGCGGGACATGGCGGTGGGCATGAGCGCGAGTCGCGGGGCCCGGTAGCGGAGCTGGGCGAGCTCGACCTGGAGTCGTCCCTCTTTGGTGGTGGCGTGCTGGGCGAAGATGTCGAGGATGAGTTGGGTGCGATCGAGGACCTTGAGGTCGGTGAAAACAGCGATATTGCGCAGCTGGGAGGGGGAGAGCTCCCGGTTGAAGACCAGCAGATCGGCGCCCAGGTGCATGGAGCGGACGATGAGCTCCTGGAGCTTGCCGGTGCCGATCACGGTGCGCCCATCGAGCTTGGCTCGGGACTGGATGACGGTGTCGAGGACCTGGAGACCGGCGGTGTCGGCGAGCCGGGCCAGCTCCGCCATGCTGCGGCGGGCATCCTCGCGGCGGCCCCCGATATTCACCCCAACCAAGATGGCTCCTTCGCCCTCGTCGACGCTCTGGAGCTGTGTGGGCTGGGCGAATTGCCCCTCGAGGTCGGTGATGAAGTCCAACCACTCGATCCGCCACCGGTGCACCGCGTCGATGGTCTCTACCGAGCGAGGCGTGGTGTCATCTGTCGGTGGAAGCAGGTGTGCCCACTCGATCCGGCCGGGGAGCCCGTTGTTGGGGTCGACCTCGATGGTGGCCACGGCGTCCAGGCGGAGCAGGGTGAGGTCGGTGAGGTCGTCTTCGGTGAGGCCAACCCGTCGCAGATCGGTGAGCACCAGTCGCAGGCCCCGGAACCGCTGGGCCCCGGCCCGCCAACGACCGAGCTCGGGTAGGAAGACCTTGTGCGCATCGCCGACCACCACCTTGTCGACCACGCCGAGGCGATCGATGAGGAGCCCGATTCGCCGGCCAGTCTGACGGGACAGCTCGGTCAGCTCGCGGGCGACAGGAGCGGACACGAAGGTCTGCCGATCGATCCGCCTCCGGTAGAGGGCGCGGAAGGCCTTGTTCTGATCGGCCTTGAGGCCTTGGGTGTTGCCGTAGAGCGGTTTCAAGGGGCTCGGTTCTAACGCTTCGTACTCGGCCTGGGTACGACTTTCGCTTGTAAGCGTCGCTCCAACCAGCTGCTCGTCCATCGGTCGGCTAGATTCGTCTCATGAAGAACGCATTGCTGATCGCGATCTTGGCAGCCGGTTGCCAGGGCTCTGGGAATCTGCTGGGGGGCCAGGAGGGTGAGCCCTTGGATGGTGCGCCTCCCCCTGCGGCAGAGCCGGTCGAGGACACCGATGCCGGCATCACCTGCGTCGTGGTGGCCAGCTGCTCGGCCCGGTCCTGGTGTGCCGACTACAGCGAAAATGCGGCGCCCATCGATCTCCAGGCCGATTGCGAGGATGCCGGCGGAACCTACGCGAACGAGCCGTGCGATTCCGAAGCCAATCGGGGATACTGCCGTGACAGCGCCCTCGATGAGTGCACCGTGGTGTGGGTGTTCGACCCGCTGTCTTCATCCGGCGAAGACTTCTGCCTCGACAATGGACTGGAGTTCGTGGTCCCCCGAGGGTAGGCCACGAACCCCATACCTACTCGGTGTCGATCACCGTCTTGCCTTCTGCGGCGCTCTGAAGCAGGGCGGGCAGGTCGACGCCCAGCGCACCTTTGAGCTCTTCGACCAGACGCACCGCGGTGCGCGCGGTGTCGCCACCGCCGTTGCCGGGTGGGAGCACGGTGATGCGGTCTACCTTCACGTCTCCGATGGTGCTGACCATCGACTCCATGACGGTGTTGAGCTTCTGCATCAGGAAGATGTCGCGAGCGCTGGGACCCGCTTGTTGCCAGACCGAGATCATATCTTCGAGCACCTTCACGGTGGCCTGCCCATCCTCGAGGATGCGAGAGGCGCGACCCTTTGCTTCGGCGATGCCGGCCTCTGTGGCAGCGCGTGCGGGCTCGAGCACGTCGGCTTCGAGCTGGCGGCGGACCTGCTCGACGCGGGCGGTCTCGGCGTCGATAGCGGCCTCGGCTCTGGCTATATTGGCTTCGACCTGACCCTTTTGCTCGGCTATTAGAGCCTCGGTTCGGGTGAGGGCGTCGGCGATGCGGCGTTCCGCTTGGGCCACAGCGACCTGCTTCTCGGCGTCGATCTGCTGGGTGCGGGAGCGCTGCCGGTTGGCCGCGTCCCGGGTGATGGCGGCGGCCTTGGCCTTGGCTTCTGCGATGCGGGAGTGCCGGATGATGTCGGCGCTGGACTTCCGCCCGATGCTGTCGAGGTAGCCGCGATCGTCGTGCACATTCTGGATCTTCATCGTGTCGAGCTTGAGCCCGAGCTTGGCCAGGTCGTGGTCGGCTTCGTCGAGGAGCTGCTGGGCGAACGCGATCTTGTCCTCGTTGACTTGCTCTGGGGTGAGCTGGGAGAGCACGCCGCGGAGGTTGCCCTCGAGCACATCCTTGGCGATCTGCACGATCTCCGGTCGGGTCTTGGAGAGCAGACGCTCGACCGCGAAGGGCAAGGAATCGTGGCCGTCGATCTTGACATTGGCCATGCCCTGGATGTTGAGCGGGATGCCGCCCTTGGAGTAGGCGGCGTTGACGTTGACCTCGATGATCATATTGGTGAGATCGAGGCGATCGACCTGCTCGATCAGAGGCATTCGCCAGCCGCGTCCGCCCTTGATGGTGCGATAGCCCTGGTGCCCGGTTCCGGAGAACACCAGGACTTCATTGGGTTCGCAGATGTAGAGCAGGTTGTTGGCGAGCCAGGCCGCTGCGACGGCCCCACCGATGCCGAGGGTCACCAGGACCCCGAGAATAAGGAAGATACCGGCCATCTACTTGCCCTCCCCGCTGCTGAGAATGCCTGTCACGTCTACCCCTGTGGTTTCTCGGAACTCGCGGAGTACCGCGCCGACTGTGGCGGGAAGTGCCGCGATATGGCCTGGAAGCGCCTTGCCGTCTCCGCCGTCGAGGATGGTGACCTCGCCGATGTCGAGGGCCTTGACCTTTTCGGTGACCGTGGTGAGGATGGTCTCGAGCTGCTGGATGAGGAAGATGTCCTTGGCGTCGTCTCCGGCCTTGATCCACACCTTGGTCATCATTCGAAGGACCTCGGCGAGTGCTGCACCATCTGCGGCGATATTCGCGGCCTCTGCCCGCGCTCGGAGCTGGGCTGCCTGGCGCTCTGCTTCTGCGGGCAGCACCACATCGGCCGAGAGCCGCAAGTGCTCGAGCTTGGCGCGGATCTCCTGGAGCCGAATCTCGGCCTTGGCGCGGGCCTCGAGCCCCTTCTGCTCGGCACGCTCTTCTTCTGCCTTGGCGCGGGCCTCGAGTTCGGCCACGACGCGGCGAAGTTCGTTCTGTTGCTTGAGGATGACTGTCTCGGCCTGCTCGTCTGCGACCTTGCCCTCGCGGGAGTGCAGGGCTTGGGCTTCTTCGGCGTCTGCCTTGGCGGTGGACTCGGCGATCTCTGCATCTGAGAGTACGTTGGCGAGGCGCTCTCGACCGATGCTGTCGAGGTAGCTCACATCATCGGCGACGCTCTGGACCTTGAGGGTGTCGAGGGTGAGCCCTAGCTGATGGAGGTCGTCGCCGGCCTCTTCGAGGAGCTCTTCGGCGAACTTGAGCCGATCCTCGTTGACCTCCTCTGGGGTCATCCGGGCGACGATGCCGCGCAGGTGGCCTTCCAGGGACTCCTTGGCGACCTGGCGAATCTCCTCGACATCCCGGCCGAGGAAGCGCTCGATCGCGTTGTTTCGGCGGTTGGGATCGGAGCTGACCTTGACGTTGGCGATGGCATGTAGCGACAGTGGGATGCCGCCCTTTGAGTAGGCGTTCTGGATCTGCAGCTCGATGGGCAGGGTGACCAGCGGCATGCGGTCCACCTTCTCGAGCAGCGGAATGCGCCAGGCCCAGCCTGCGTGGAGCACGCGATAGCCGATCTCCTGCCCGTCCGCGAGCTTGTGGGATCGTCCGCTGAAGATGAGGATCTCGTTGGGTCGGCCGACGAATAGGAACTGCTTTGCGATGAACACGAGGATCACCACGACGAGTCCGAGGAAGGCGCCTACGAACCCTGCGCCGATGGCGCCGATGGTCTCGAGCACGGTCACTCCTTTGTCTGGGGGGGTGGAGAATAGTGGATCAGCTGCTTTGTTTTCTGGATCTTGCAGCTGCTCGCTGCTGAATACGCGCGCCACGTGGGGTGTTGAGTGCACTGACTTCGGCGAGTCCTTCCCGAACGCTGGCGACGATCACGGTGCTTCCGCGGGGAATGGACTCGGTGTCGTGGGTGGTGGCGAGCATCTCGACCCGTCCGGTGGAGGTCTGTAGGGCGATCTTCCCTCGCTTTCCTGGCTCGATGGGGAGCAGCACCGATGCCTCTTCGCCAGCACAGGATCGTAGCGAGGTCTGGCTGGTGACCGAGTCGCGCTTGAGGGCTTTGAAGAAGTATGCAGCTGCGGTGCCGGTGCCCCCTCCGAAGACCAGGGAGAGGCAGAGTACCAGGGCCCAGTTCAGGGAGCCCAGGGTGAGCACCGATCCGGTGAAGCCGAAGGCTGCGCTGCCGAAGGTCCAGAACCGCATGGATAGCAGCGGGATCCAGATGAGATCGGCGAGGCCGGACCCGCCCTGGGCCAGGCCCCCCACATCGTGATCGTGGTCGACCTCGGCATCGAGATCCGCGTCGCCATCGAGATCGAGGTCGCCATCGAGATCGGCGTCGAGATCGAGATCGCCGTCGAGATCGACCTCCACGTCGTGGTCGATGTCCACGTCGTGGTCGACATCGAAGTCCTTGTCGAAGTCCTTGTCGGCGCCGCCGAAGAACATCGACACGCCGATCAGCACCCCTCCGAAGCCGAGGGAGGCGAGGTAGATTCCCAGCATCAGCTCTTGCCCCCGCCTGGGACAGCCAGGCCGACCCAGCCCGCGATGAAGGCGAGCCCGCCCAGGGGCGTGATCATGCCGAGCTTGGTGATGCCGGTGAGGGTCATGAGGTAGAGCGAGCCGCTGAACAGCGTGATCCCGGTGAGGAAGGCCCACCCGGAGAAGGCCGGCGAGCGGGGATGTGCAGCGACTCCGAGCAGCGCGACCGCATGCACGAGGTGGTAGCGCGCCCCCGTGTTCCACCAGCGCTCGATGTGCTCGGGTTCGACGAAATCTGCCAGACCATGAGCCCCGAACGCGCCGATCGCCACTCCCAGAGCGCCGGTGATTCCCGCGACCCGCCACCAGTTCATTCATCCCTCCGTGTCCGGACATCCTAGGCACGCCGGCATATATTTCAAGACATGGATCGACTGGATCGGATCTTGGCGCTCGGGCGCTCCCATGTCCCGCACCTGGTGCTGGTGCAGAAGCGCGATGTCTGGTGGATGCGGGCACTCGGGCACTTGCTGCGGCCGATCAATCCGGACTTCATGACGCGGTACACGACCGTGATCGGCGCGACCGTGTATCTGCCCCGTCCCCTCGCGGAGATCCCCCGGGAGCAGCTCGCGCAGATCCTGGCCCATGAGCTCGTGCACCAGCTCGATATGTACGGGTATGGACTGGGCTTCTACCTGTCCTATCTACTCACGCCGCTGCCGGTCTGGCGCACCCATCGGGCCTACTGGGAGCGCCGTGCTTACGCGGTCGACCTGATCCTGGCCCATCTGGAGGGCGGGGACGGGAGGTTGGCCCTTGAGGAGACCCGGCTGCGCGGGATCTTTGGAGGGCCGGCCTATGGGTGGATGTGGGGCGGGCGGGTCGCTGCGGCGAGCTACCTGCGGCCCATCGCTGCGCAGATCCGCGCGGGCAAGCTCCAGCAACAGTGGCCGTACTCGGAGATCCTCGAAGCCTGGGGCGAGTCAGACGGGGATGAGTCCGCCTGAGCGCTTGTCGAGCTTGAGGCGACCGGCCCGGAGTCGGGCGGCGAGGAGTCGGAGGTAGGGCGTGAGCCCACTCGCGAGGACCGACAGGGGCCCCTGCTCGGCGGACCAGGACAGCAGCTGGCCGGTGATTCCCGTCTCGGCCGGGTCGAGATCGATGAGGAGCAGATTGCCCCCGAGGTCTCGGGCCACGGGGATCCACCGATCGTTCCAGTATTGCCGAGCGATGGGTTCGTCTGGGCCGAGTGCTGTGGCGCTCTTTCCGACGAACTCTCCGGCCTCGGCGCTCTTGTTGAGCGACTCCCACACACCCACCGCCTCGTCAACGCTGAGCCCGGAGTAGTCGTAGAAGGGGAGTCCGCCCGCCCAGTCGGTCAGCTGCCTCTCGGCCTCCGGAGGCAGGGCAGTCCAGGACTCTGGCAGCTCTGCGGAGCCCACGGTGTTCTCGAAGCGCTCCGCCAGCTCTGGAGCGTGATTGTCACACCAGCGCTGCACGCTCCCCCAGAGCTCGGAGAGGTCTGGTGCGGCGGTTCGAGCGGCATCCAGCAGCAGATCGCGGACCTGAGGATGCCGGTGTGCGGCGGCCACGGTTGCGGCATCCATCAGCCGCGAACCCATCGTGACGGTGGGATCGGCGCCGTGCTCGAGCAGCAGCCGGACCCGCGGGGCGTTGCCATGGAATGCGGAGAGCATGAGCGGCGTCCACCCGTCGGGGCGGCGAAGATCGGCATCTGCGCCATGGTTGAGCAGCAGGGTCATGAGGCTGATGGCATTGCCGTCGGCGGCGATGGTCAGCGGGGTGTCTTCCCGAGCCACGTGGTTGGCGTTGGCGCCGTGGTTGAGCAGGAAGCCCACGAGCTCCTCGGAGCCAGAAGAGATGGCGGCCATCAACGCGGTCCAGCCGAGGTTGTCGACGGAGGTGAGCGCAGCGCCGGCCTGGAGCAGGGGCCGCACCAGGTCCACCCGCCCGGTGTCCGCAGCGTGTAGCAGGGCCGGGACCCCCTCGGTGTCGACCACATGGGGGTTGGCTCCGTCGGTGAGGAGCGAAGCGAGTTTGGGGGCATTGCCCTCGGCGATGGCAGTGAGCACTTCCATGAGGCCTCCGTGCGCGGGTCGATAACCGGTTACCCGCCGAGAGACTGCCACAGGAGGAGGGACTGTATGGCCGTAAAAGGTGTGATCGTCGCGGCGGGCTATGGCTCGCGTTTCCTACCGGTCACCCGGTGCGTTCCCAAAGAGATGCTGCCGATCGTGGACCGGCCAGCCATCGACTGGATCGTGTCGGAGTACATCGACGCGGGAATCGAGGACATCCTCGTGATCACCTCGCGCCGGAAGAAGATCCTCGAGGACTGGTTCGACCGGCAGCCGGAGCTCGAGGTCGCGATGGCCGACAGCCCCGCCAAGCTCGACAAGCTCGTGCCGCCCAAGGCCCGGGTTCAGTTCATCCGTCAGGCCGAGATGAAGGGGACCGGGCATGCGCTGTTATTGGCGCGCACCTTCGCGGGCTCGGACCCGGTCGTCGTGGCTTACCCCGACGACCTGTTCACCCATGGCAACTGCGCTGCCGATCTCATCGCAGCCTATGAACGCACCGGCGCCTGTGTGATGTCCGCGGTGGAACTGCCGGGCCAGGATGTGTCGCGCTACGGCGTGCTCGAGCCGGTCGAGCGCTCGGATGGGGCCATCGGGGTGCGGCGCATCGCCGAGAAGCCCGCGGTGGGCACAGAGCCGAGCTCGCTGGTCTCCCTGGGGCGCTACCTGTACATCCCCGAGGTCTTCGATCTGTTGGCCGAGGGGCTCGCTGAGCACGCCACGGGAGAGTTCTTCCCGACCGACGCGATCAACGTGCTCGGCGCCCAGGGGCGCGTGGTCGCGGCGGTCGTGGACGCACAGCGTTGGGACACAGGGCAGCCGTTCGAGTACCTGCAGACCGTAGTAGAGCTGGCTCTGGAGCACCCGGAGATCGGCGAGGACTTCCGTCGCTGGCTCAAGTCCCGCGCGGCCCGTTTGCAATAATCCCCAGCAGCCCACGTAGTGATGCCGATAGACCCGCGGATGGCTCGATGATCTTGTCCCTGTTGACCTACGCCTTCGCCGGAGGGCCTGCCGCTACGGCGACCTTCGAGTCCGAGACCATCGGCGACCGCAAGAATGTCGACGGGGCGGTGCATCTGGGGCTGGACCTGCGTGGGATCAACCCGGGTCTGGGGGCCCGCTTCGATCTGGGGCACCGGGTCAGCGTCGATGGCATTGTCTTCGCGGGGGCTCCCACGGCCGATCGGGTGCAGTGGACCGGCGGGGTCAGCCTTGGCTTCGAGATCGCTGCGGTGAAGATCCAGCTGGGTACTCACGGATCTTTGGATTTCGGTCTGGGGCTCGGTGGAATGCTGACGGGTAGCGGGCTGGCCAAGCTCGAGGGCGGCCCATTCGATGTCGCCGAGTGGGCATCGGGTACGCTTCAGATCAGCCCCAATGGCATGTGGTCCGTCTATGCGGGGGTGCTGGGTTCGGATTTCAGCTCGACCGATGCGGAGGTCGTGCCGACGGCCGGGGTCCGCTTCCGACTGGACTGAAGGCACCGATTCGGCGGCCTGGCTGCTCGGGTCAGATCTTGAACAGCCAGTGCGCGATCCTGGAGGCCAGTACGCCCTCGACCTTCGCTCGCTCGTCGTTGAGCACCAAGGCGATGCAGTCCTCGTCGTCGTGGATTCGCTGGTCGTGGTCGCCGGTCTCTGGGCCATAGAAGCCGGCGTCTCCGCGTCGATAGTCCCCGGTGGAGTCGCTCCAGCCCCCTGCGAGCAAGACGCTGGCCTCATTCCCCGTGTGTTTATGGGGCATATAGGAGCCCGCTTTCATCTTGATGAGACGCATCGGCAGGCCTTCGGTGGCTTGGGGGAGGTCGACCCCGACGACATGGGGCGCCAGCCAGGACCAGTTGAGATCGCGGATCGGGCCGGTGAAGCGAAGGATAGGCCACGGGAGTACGGGGTCGGTGGAGGGAACAGGCGGGGGCTTGGGCTCGGGCTCGTCGAGGCGAGCCATGAGCGCGTCGAGGCCGCTGGGGTCGAGAGCCACAGGGGAGACCTCGACCAGGGCTGCCGCGGCGGCGGTCTCCGCCAGGGCGAGGTGGTCGCGGCACTGGGGGCAGAGCGTGAGGTGGGTCGCAGTGAGGACCTCTTCGGCTGCGGAGCAACGCCCACTGGCATAGGCAACCAGCCACTCGTCGGGGATGTGGTGGGTGGGGCTCATCTCGAGTCCTCGGCTTCGAGCAGCCCACGTAAGCGCTGGAAGGCCAGCCTGGCTCGGGACTTGACCGTGCCCAATGCGACGCCCTGGTGTTCGGCGATCTCGGCATAGCTGCGAGCCTCGTAGAAGGCCTGGGTGAGCACATCTCGCTGGGGCTCGGGGAGCTGGGCCAGAGCGGAGCCGATCTTCTCGGCCTGCTGTCGCGCTTCGATCACCCGATCGGATGCTTGTGGCGCGCTGGGAACGAAGTGGGGGTCGCGGTGGTCGGCCTCGACGACCTTGCGATGGCGCAGGGCGTCGATGGTGCGGTTGCGGGCGATGGTGAAGATCCAGGTCTCGGCCCGGGCGCGGCTGGGATCGTAGCTGGGAGCGCGCCGCCAGACGGTGAGCAGGACTTCCTGAGTGATCTCTTCGGCGAGGCCGGTCTCGCGGCACATTCGCAGCACATAGCCCTTGAGTCGCGGCCCGATCTGGCTGTAGAGCTCGCGAAACGCCTCACGATCGCGATTCGCTGCCCGGAGCAGGAGCTCGGAGAGGGTGGAGATCGTGGCAAATGTGGGGGCGTGTGCGACCAAGGCTTCCGTCTTTTCTTCGGATACGTCCCCGTCCTTGTTTGGGATCACTCTGGGCTGTCTCCGGAATCGATCGGATTGGGCTCGTAGAGGAAGTAGCCGGTCGCGAGGTTGTCGATCTCCGGGTCTGGATAGTAGTCGTCGATCCATAGGTGCACACGGGGTCCCACCACCTGGGCTGCGAGGCTGAGCACTTTGGAGGGCTGGTTGGTGACGCCGATCTCCTTGATGGGGTTGTCTGGAGACTTGGTCCAGGTGCGCCCATCGGGGCTGGTGGCGATGTTGAGCGTGGTGTTGTAGGCGATCACGAAGTTGGTGCCGTCGAGGGGACGATACTCTTTGATGCCGGTGTAGAACATATAGTAGGTGTCTTCGAGCTTCACGACCGCCGCCGAGGCCATTCCCCCTGCGTCGTAGGTCTGTCCAGCCTGGAGCACGGGCTGGGAGTTGGGCACGAGGTTGTTCACATCGGGGCCGGCGATATCGTAGATCTGGCAGATATTGGTGCCGGGGGGGCCGCCGGCGATGTAGCCACGCAGACCGTCTTCGGGGGAGTGGGTGAGGGTGAGCGGCCAGCAATAGCTGACGCCGCCGTTGTCTTCGCGGAGGTCGAACACGGGTCGGTCGTTGTTCAGCGCGACCCAGTCGCGTCCGTCGTCCGAGACCATGAAGCCGATGCCGTTGGCACCGCTGTTGAGGTTGAGACCCTGGTAGGTCATCACATATTGTTCGAAGGTGGAGTCCCAGACGACGGTGATGCCGTCCATCGCGCTTGCTCGCCAGGCCGGGTTGTCAGCGCTGAGGAGTGGGTTGCTGGCGAGGGGCTCCCAGTCGGTCCCGTCGGCGCTGATGGCATAGCCGAGCTGGTAGGAGGCCCCTCCCGCGGTGTTGGCCGTGTACCACATCTGGTAGAAGGGGTGGCCCATGACGAGCTGGGCGTGGAAGCCGGTGGAGCGCACGCCATCTGCCCAGTCCTCTCCGGAGTCGGTGAACACGGGGTTGCAGTCGTATCGGCGGAATAGCGAGGCCTGGCCGCCCCCGTCCGAGACCGGGGTGAAGCCGCAGTCGGTGATGTCCTCTGGGTTGACCTCTGGGGGCTGCCCATTGATGGTGTAGTCCTGGGAACATGCCGCGAAGAGCAGTGCGAGTATTGGGGAGATTCGGGTCATCGGGGACTCCAGCGGCGAGATCTACTCGACCAGCCCGTAGGCGTTTTCACACTCGATGATGAGGAAGGTGTCGCAGGTGGCATCCTGGATGCATGCGAGCTCCCCATCGACATCGGCCCCTTGTTGATCGTAGTAGGCACACCCCGCCAGACAGCTCTGGAGGTCGGGGTAGGCTGCGTATCCACAAGTCTGGACGAGCTCGCGGCATATGCTCTCGCAGGTGGAGCTGCCGACCCCGCTTCCGGAGCAGGCGACGAGGAGCAACAGAGGGAGGAGGGTGCGGATCATGGGGGCGACAGGACCTCGGTTCGCGCGCATTGTAGACGCGAATCCCGTAGCTCTGCGAGGATTCGTGTGCTGCGGCTGGCCGCGAACAGATCGCCGGGTCGGTGCAGTGCGTCCCGGATGGCCTGGGCGACGGGGGCCTGGATCGGGGGTGTGCGCACGATCGAGCCGTCGTCGAGGAGCAGGTGCACCACCCCGCTGCGGTGGTCCACGCCGAGGATCCGGTCGCGGGCGTAGTGGCGCGAACCGATCCTGACCCCGGTGTAGCGAGCGACGAGGGAGATCGGGGCAGACCACCGGGAGCTGAGCGATAGGGGCGCGGGGCTGCAGAGGATGAGCGCGTAGGACAGCCCGGTGGAGAGGGGCGATTGCACACCGGGTACCCAGAGGGTGACCAGGGCAGCCGCCATGGCCACTGTGATCATCCCGATGGAGACGCACACGGGGAGCACCGCGACCACCAAGGCCCCGCGGGTGGCGGGCACGGTGAGCGATACGCCGTCGTGATCCCAGCGAACGAGCTCCATGGTTCATCATACCTCCCGCGAGGGCGGTGTCGGGGATATGCATTCGTGCCTGAGCACACGCTCACGGGGAGGACAGATGCGCTACGACCATGCGGCCATCGAGGCCAGGTGGCAGAAGTACTGGGCCGACAACGAGACGTTCAAGACGCCCACGGACCGCACACGTCCCAAGTACTACGTGCTCGATATGTTCCCCTATCCCTCCGGCAGCGGGCTCCACGTCGGTCACCCCAAGGGCTACGTCGCCACGGATGTGGTCCGTCGCGCCAAGCGAATGATGGGCTTCAATGTGCTGGGTGTGATGGGCTGGGACAGCTTCGGGCTCCCGGCAGAGCGCCAGGCGGTGAAGGAGGGCATCCACCCCGAGCAGGTCACCCGGCGCAATGTGGCCACCTTCCGCGGCCAGCTGCAGAAGCTGGGCCTGGCCTACGACTGGTCCAAGGAGTTCGCGACCAGCGATCCCCGCCACTACAAGTGGACCCAGTGGATCTTCCGCAAGCTGTACGAGCGCGGGCTGGCCTACCAGGCCGATGTGCCGGTCAACTGGTGCCCGGCCCTGCAGACCGTGCTCTCCAACGAAGAGGTCAACGATGGCCGCTACGTGGATACCGGCGATCCGGTCGAGCAGCGGGTGATGAAGCAGTGGATGTTCCGCATCACCGAGTACGCCGAGCGCCTGCTGGACGGGCTGGACGGTGTGGACTGGCCCGAAAGCACCGAGAAGAAGCAGCGCGAATGGATCGGCCGCTCCGAGGGCGCCCGGTTCAGGTTCGAGGTGAAGGATCGCGACACCTCCTTCGAGGTGTTCACCACCCGCCCGGACACCCTCTTCGGCTGCACCTACGCGGTCCTGGCTCCAGAGCACCCTCTGGTGGCCCAGATCACCACCGAGGCCCAGCAGGGAGCGGTCGCCGCCTACCTGGACGAGACCCGCAAGAAGAGCGACCGCGACCGCACCTCGCAGGCAGTGGATGCGCCCAAGACGGGTGCATTCACGGGCGCGTTTGCGATCTGCCCCGTCAATGGCGAGGCCGTCCCGATCTGGATTTCAGACTATGTGCTGGCCAGCTACGGCACCGGCGCGGTGTTCGCCTGCCCTGCTCATGACGACCGCGACTACGCCTTCGCCAAGACCTTCGATCTGCCCATCCGCGAGGTGGTGAGCGGGGGAGATGTCGCCCAGGCGGCGTACACCGGAGACGGCCCCCACCTGAACTCGGACTTCCTCGACGGCCTCGACATCGAGTCGGCCAAGGTCCGGATCATTCAGTGGCTGGAAGAGAATGGAGTGGGCGAGGGCACCATCCAGTACAAGCTCCGCGACTGGCTGTTCAGCCGTCAGCGCTACTGGGGAGAGCCCTTCCCGATCGTGTTCGACGACGAGGGGAACCCGCACCTGCTGCCGGAGTCGGCGCTGCCGGTCACCCTGCCCGAGCTCGACGCCTACAAGCCCACCGCCGGCCCCGATGGGGAGCCGCTGCCGCCCCTGGCTCGAGCCGAGGAGTGGGTGAACACCCCGATGGGGCGCCGAGAGACCAACACCATGCCGCAGTGGGCGGGATCGTGTTGGTACTACCTGCGCTATCTGTCACCCGAGCGCGATGATGTGCCCTGGGATCCGGAAGAAGAGAAGTACTGGATGCCGGTCGATCTGTACGTGGGTGGCAACGAGCACGCCGTGCTGCACCTGCTCTATGCCCGGTTCTGGCATGAGGTCCTGTACGACGAGGGTCTGGTCAGCACACCCGAGCCCTTCGAGCGGCTCTTCCACCAGGGCATGATCCATGCGCTGGCCTACAACGAATCGCCGGATATGCAGGGTAAATTCTACTATCCTTACGAGGTCGAAGACGCCGACCCCTCCGATGATGTGGCGGTGGTCAAGGACACGGGAAAGCAGGTCTTCGTCAAGAATATGAAGATGAGCAAGTCCCGCTTCAATGTCAGTAATCCCGACGATCTGTGCGCGGCTCATGGGGCCGATGCGCTGCGGCTGTTCGAGCTCTTCATGGGGCCCCTCGAAGAGGGTGGGCAGTGGGAAGACGCCGGTGTGGCCGGCACCCGACGCTTCCTCGACCGCGTGTGGCGCCTGGTGGTCGACCCGGAGACGGGGGAGCGCTCGAAGATGCTCGTGGACACCGACTCCAACGCAGACCTCGACCGCGCGCTGCACAGCGGCATCAAGAAGGTGAGCGAGAGCATCACCGACCTCCGCTTCAACACGTCCATCTCGGAGCTGATGAAGTTCGTCAATGTGGCGACCAAGGCGGGTCGGGTGAGTGTCGAGTCCATGGACGCCTTCCTGCGGATCCTCGCGCCCTTCGCACCCCATATCGCCGAGGAGCTGTACAACCGGCTCGGTCATGGCGAGTCCATCGCGAACGCGCCTTGGCCGGAATGCGACGAGGCCAAGCTGGTCGTGGCGACGATCACTCTGGCGGTCCAGGTCAATGGCAAGCTGCGTGCCAAGCTCGAGCTCCCCGCGGATATCGACAAGGACGGCGCGCTCGCCGCAGCCAAGGCCGATGACCATGTGGCGCAGTACCTCGAAAAGGGGGAGATGAAGCGCGAGATCTACGTGCCCGGGCGTCTGGTGAACTTCGTCGTGAAGTAGCTCCTACCCTTCGTAGATGGGTGCCTCGATGATCGTCTCGACCGGGCATCGCCTGAAGCGGGCGGTGCCGCGGATCGAGCCGCGTTCGCTCTCTCCTTGGTAGAGGGTCGTGTCCAGATCGGCTCGGGTGTTGCGGCCTGTGCGGCTGAAGCGGATCGGACCTCTCAGGCTCATGGGAATGGGGCTGGGCCCCGAGGGGAGGTCGCCCCAGGGGTCCTCCGCTGCGCAGTCCATCTCCCGGGCGACCCTCTCGGGCCAGTTCTCGCTGTTGAAGTTTGCATTTCCGCCGTAGGAGATGTCCGCTGATTCCGCGTTTGCCTCGTCGTAGAAGGTGCCCGATTGGGGGGCGATGCCGCGGATGAACTCGTCGAGGCTGGGCTGTTGGAGGTAGAGCGCCACCACGAGCCCCTGCTGTTCGTACGGCCCTTGTGCCCACTCTTCGTAGATGGCGCGATCGAGCTCGCAGAGCTCGAGGGAGGAGGCGCCTCGGTCCGCCGCATCCAGGTAGGCCTGCTGAGCGCTGTTCGGGTCCCAGGTGCGCTGCATGAAGCCGCAGTCGATGCCTCCAGCGGCGAGCACGAAGTGGTGCTTGACCTCGGGGGGCTCACCGAACTGGGGGTGATCTGGACCCCACTCGAGGGTCTCTTCGACCCACAAGCCCTCGGGAGGGAGTTGGGTGTCGAAGCCGGTGATGACGAGTGGATCGAGGCGGGTACAGGAGCAGAGCGCCCCGAGCAATAGCCACTCTTCGCGCATCGATGCCCCCTCGACCCCAGCTTACCGTACACTCCCCGTGGCTGCTCATGGGTTTGGGGTGGTACAGTCAGTGCAGGCAGGAGGTGGTATGCGCGGATTCGTCGCTGGATTGGTGCTCATGGTGGCGTGTTCTCAGAAGCTCGCCCCCATCGAGACCGACGTGACTCCCTTGGTCGAGGGCGACACGGACACAGATGCGGACGCCGATGCGGACGCCGACACGGACGCGGATGCAGACATCGACACCGGCCCCCAGCTGGACTGCACCAACCCCTACAGCGCCCCAGTGCCCGGCTCCAACACGCAGTTCCCGTTCTGCGTGACGGAACAGGCTTTCTGTGGCCAGACCATCTTCGCCACCACCACCGGAGGCTCCAACTACTACGACTACGCGTGGTGGCTCGACAACCAGAGCCTCGGGTCCCTCATCAACAAGCCCGAGAAGATCGATGGCCCTGAGAGGGTGTACGCGGTCGAGGGGGTATTCGCGGGCCAGGTCGTCAGCGTCACCATCGAGTCCTGCAACGAGGTCTGGGCCTCCTGGATCGCGATGAGCGGCGTGTCCGACTACTGCGACGAGACCACCGGGGCCCCCAAGCAGCACTTCTACGAGGTCCAGGGGCGATATGTGCAAGAGGCGGACATCCCGAACAGCTCGGTCGGGGTCTACTCGGTGGAGCTGATCGTCGACTCGGGGGTGAACTCGCCCGGCAACTTCCTGATGACCATCGAGTGTACCGGGCCGTGAGGGGGGCGCTTTGGCTCGCGCTGCTCGTCGGATGCAAGGGCGATTCGGCCGTGCCTATCGAGACGGATACCGACGCCGATACGGATTCCGACACCGACACGGACACCGATGCGGATACCGATACCGATACCGATGCGGACGCCGATACCGACGTACTGGACTGCAATCCGGGAGCCTACACCAGCCCGGATCCGGGGCAGAACGGCCTCGCCGAGTGCGTAACCGAGCTCATCGAGTGCGGGCAGACCATCCGGGGTACCAATGTCGGGGGCTCGACGAGCTTTGGCACCAACCCCGGCGAGGCCTTCTTCATGTGCTCGGGCACCTCTTCAGGAGACGATCTCTCTGGCCCGGAGCGGGTGTACAAGATCGTCGTGGGGCCGAATATCAACGCCCTGGAGGTGTCCCTGGAGTCGTGCGCTCCCAGCAAGCTGCTGTGGCATCGCTCGGCCCAGAGTTGCTGGGATACGCCACTGAACGCCTGCGATTTCGCCCGTGAGGGCACTCCTACTTCCCAGTATGATGCGCTCCTGGTCGGGTCCCTTGGGGAGGTCCACTTCATCGTCGAGGGCGACCAGAACGACGGTGGGAATTTCGCGCTCACCGTGGATTGTTTCGAGTAGCGGGCATGGCTCGGAGCCGCCCAGTCGGCTAGTTCGGCACTGTGAAGCTAGAACGGGGCGATACAGTCGACCGATATACCGTCGAAAAGCTCCTCGGAGCGGGCGGAACGGCCATGGTGTATCGCGTGCGGCACAGGCGGCTGGGCACGCGGCATGCGCTGAAGCTCCTCACGATTCACGGGGAGTCCATCAAGCGTAGGTTGCTCCAGGAGGGCAAGGCCCAGGCGACCCTCGGCCACCTCAACATCGTGGCGGTCACCGATATCGTCGATGTGAAGGGGAGTCCCGGTCTGTTGATGGAGTATATCGAGGGGCCCTCTCTCGAGGAGGCTCTGCTCGAGTACCGCCTCTCCATGGCGGACGCGGAGACCCTGTTCCTGGGCGTGGTCGCGGGGGTTCGTGCGGCCCACAACCGGGGCATCATCCACCGCGATCTCAAGCCGGCCAATGTGCTGCTCGACCCGACAGATGCGGGTTTTGTGCCCAAGGTCGCGGACTTCGGCCTGGCCAAGGCGGTTCGCGGCGCACCCATGCGCAAAGGGGCCACGCGGCAAGGCGTAGCGATGGGGACCCCCAGCTATATGGCGCCAGAGCAGATCCGCGATGCCGGCAAGGTCGACGAGCGGGCGGATCTATTCTCCCTCGGCTGTATTCTGTACGAGATATTCACGCGTCGGCGGGCGTTTCCGGGCGAAGACACGCTCGAGATCTACAACAACGTCACCAAGGGCCGCTACCTACCGGCGCGTCGGCTGGTGCCGGACCTCCCAGACCGCATCGACCAGGCCATTCGAGGCTGCATCCAGGTCGACAAGGACAAGCGCATCCCGGACTGCGACACGCTTCAGGCCGTGCTCCAGGGGCACCTCCGCTGGGAGCTGGGCGCCGATCCAGACACCCTGCCGGAGCCCCCTCCGCTCCCCAGCTTGGCCAGCAATGTGCCCCCGCTCACCTTGGCTCCCCGGGGGGAGCATGGGGAGACACCGGTGCCGGTGGCTCGGGAGATGGTGGGGGCGGGCGGCTCCTTCGGAGGGCTCGACAGCCCCACCTCCGAGACGGCGGAGATGGACGGCACGCTGATGCCTTACGGCATGGTCGAGCCTCAACCCAGCGGCGGCGGCGGGGTCATGGCGGCGCTGCTGGTGCTCGGATCCCTCGCTGTGCTGCTCTTCGCCCTGCTGTTCGCGGCTCTCGGCGTGGGGGTGCCCTTGGTGCTCGGTCTGCCGGACACCACGGTCGAGGTCCGACCGGCGCGTCAGCTTCCGAGCCCGGAGCCGGTGCCGATTCAGAAGCTCGAGCCGGTATCCCCCGAGTCGGAGGTCCCCGAGTCGGAGGTCCCCGAATCGGTGTCGCCCGAGCCGGAAGTCCCCGAATCGGTGTCGCCCGAGCCGGTGTCGCCCGAGCCTTCGGTTGCCCCGGAACCCTCGCCGCCCGTTCCCGTCGAGGTTCCCGTGGTCCAGCCGGTGCAGCCTGCGCCGCGCCCCGCTCCAGCCGGCGTAGCGGCGGTCAAGATCCTCTCGGTACCCCCGTCGGCTTCGATCTCCATCGATGGGTCGGCGAGCGGACGGGCCACCCCGGCCAAGATCGATCTCAGCATAGGAACGCACCGCGTGCAGCTCGACAGCGGTGGACGGTTGGCGACTTTCGACGTGGTGGTCGACCCCTCGGGGCAGTCGCGCTGGTGCTACGTCTACGCCACGGGAACCGCTGTGCCGGGAAGCTGTCCCCGATAGGGGCGCCGCATTTGTAAGATGCGGCCTACACCGGCGTTGGCTTGGTGTTCGGAGGCTGTTTCCCATGCTCGAGACCCTTCGCAGTGACCCGCTGCGTGCGACCGCCTACCCAGCCGTAGCCGTAGCGGTTGCGCTGCTCGGCTGTGTGGGGGTGTGCAGTGGCTACCCCTGTGTGCCGGTCGGCGTGCGCTATGGCCTGTGGCTGGAGCAGTGCCCGGCCACCGATCTGCGCCTCGAGGGGTCGATCTGGGCCACGGATATGGTTCGCGGTGGGTGGGGGAATGTGCGGGTGAATACCACCGCCCATTGGCTCGATGGGGATGGCCCCTACGCCTCCCATCTCTCGGCCAATATGGTGCGCGGGGTGTCGGTCGACTTCTCCCTGCTCGATCAGGACGACCAGGTGATCAAGGGGATCGAGACCCGGGATGTGGAGTGGGATCGCGATGGCCTCGGGCTGTCGATGAAGCTGCCCGATGTCCCGGATGGCGACTATGTGCTCCGAGCGGCGCTGGGCACGGGCTTCGAGTCGGTCGAGGTCGAGGGGGCGCTGGCGCTGTACTCCCCGGCTCTGGTCCATGTGATGAGCGATCGGCCGCTGTACAAGCCCGGCCAGGAGGTCTTGCTTCGATCGGCGGTGCTCCGACGCACCGATAGCGTGCCCATCGAGCAGCGGCCGGGTCTGTGGCGGGTGGTCGATCCGGGGGGCACGGAGATGCTCGTCGAAAAGAACGGGACGGGGCCGTGGGGAATCTCAGCCACCACCTTCCCCCTGGACGATCAGGCGATGGTCGGGACCTGGAGCGCTTTCTATATGACGGGCTCGGACTCGGACTCGGTGAGCTTCGAGGTCAAGCCCTTCAAGCTGCCCCGGTTCACCGTGGAGCTCACTCCAGACGAGCGCTGGTTCGGTATCGGCGACGACCTCTCCCTCAGCGGCACGGCACGGTACACCTCCGGCGCTCCGGTCGCGCGGGCAGAAGTGAAGATCAACCTTCAGCGATCGGCGGGTCGGTGGCCGCTTCCCCTGGCCTGGGAGGAGCCGATCTCGCTGCGCACCGATGCCGAGGGGCGCTTCGAGTTCGATCTGGGCGAGGTCCCTGCGGACCTCATCGAGACCGCGACCGTGCGCTTCTCCGCGACCGTCGTGGACGAAGCCGGCGAGACCGGGGTGGGGTCCAGCTCGGTCGATCTCGCGGTCGACGATCTGAAGGTCAGCGCCGTCACCGAGCTCGATGGGCTGGTGCCGAGTTTCAACAACCGGGCCTATATCCGCGTCACCACCCCCGATGGGCGGCCGCTTCGCGAGGCGGATCTGGTGCTTCGCAACCCCTACGACCCCAGCCAGCCGGAGCAGAAAGCCCGGACCGATGTCGATGGGGTTGCGGCCATCCAGCTCGATCCGGGTGAGCCGGTCACCATCGTCGATCCACCTCCACCGGTTCGGCTCCGGCCGCTCACGCCCAACCCGGTTCGACTGCAGTCCGCATCCGTCCGTCCGGGTGGGCGTTCTCTGGACCTGGCCGAGCGCCGCGCCCTGGATGGGGCCTACGCGGCCGTAGCGCGCTGTGGGGTGTGGGCGGTCGGCGACGCCTCCGTGGATGCAGGGGTCGAGGTCGACGCCTTCGGTTCGGTGCGCTCCGTGGTCATCCCGGACTCGGAGATCGGCCGCTGCGTGGGGGCGGCAGTCCGAAGCCTGCGCTTCCCATCCGTCGGGAAGCTCCGCACCTATGACCTCCAGTGGACGGTTCCGGACACCCTCCAGCCCCACCTACGACTGTCCAACTACGATGTGGTGAGCTCGAGCAGCGGCACGGTAGCGGCCCTCCAGGCGGCGGCTCTGAAGGCTCGTCGTTGCTTGCCACGGGGGAGCGGCGTCGATGGGGCCAGGGTGCTCACCGGCCACTGGACCCTGCGCAAGAACAGCCGCACGCCCACCGTGGCCTGGCAGACCGAGACGGGCACGGGGCTCCCAGCGAGTGCCATCGGCTGCGTGCGCTCTGCGCTGTCTGGGCTATCCCTCGACCAGGCGTCGAAGTTCGACGTGATGGGGGTGGCCGAGCTGAGCCTGAGCGTGCCCAGGCCGCCGGGCTCGGTCAAGCCTCAGGCCACCACCCGCACGGGCTTCGAGTTCGAGGTCGTGGCTTCCACGGCTGGGTCCGAGTCGGGCCGTACCCGGATGCGCTTTGGGGTCGGCAATATCCCCTCGCTGCGTCTGCGACCCACTCCGGCCCTCGCCTCCCCGGGCCAGGGGGTCGCCTTCGAGCTGCTCCGGGGGCCCAGCTTCACCGGAGATCTGCCGAAGAAGCTGTCGCTGATGAAGGGCACCATCACGGTCGCGACCGAGGAGGTCGATGCGGACAGCCGCACGGTCGAGTTCGAGATCCCCAAGGATGTGGACGGGTTCTTGTATGTGCAGGCGAACGGGGCCAGATCGGTGATCTTCGTTCAGCCGGACGACGCGCTGAAGGTGGAGCTGTCCACCGACAACGATGTGTACCGGCCCGGCGAGACGGCAGTTCTCACGGTGCGGACCCGGGCCGGAGAGAGCCCTACCGCAGCGGCCGTGAGCCTCGCCGGGGTCGATCAGACGCTCTCCCAGCTCGCCCCGCTGCTCGGGCCGGATGACTGGGGCCGGGTGACGGTCCGCGCGACCGGTGAAGATGTGTTCGGCAGCTTCGGTCCCCGAGCCCTCCAGCTCGGTCAGATCCGGGGTGAGAACGCAGCCCTGGCCGCGGTGTTGAAGGTCCAGAACCTGCCGATGGATGCGGCCGGGGATGTGCGCAGCAGCACCAATGCGAACGTCCAGCCCGACGAGGTCGAGGCGCTCACGACCAGCTTCTACCGCGGTCTGGAGGCCCTGGTGTCCCGGGTGCGCGCCTGGGAGAAGAGCGCACCGGCGGACGAGCAGATGCAGCCGGCCACCCTGGCCAGGATGTGGGCTGCGGTCCTCGACTCCGCAGAGGACCCCATCGTCGATGCCTATGGGCGCCGCCTGGAGCTCACCACCCTGCCCCCGGATCTGCTCGAGCAGACCGATCCACGTCAGGTGGTCGCAGACAGTCGGAGGCTCCCGGAGGATGTCACCAACTGGCCGGCCTGGGTGATGGAGAACCGGCCATGAGGGCCGTATGGACCGGAGCGTTGGGGGTGGTCATCGCCTTGACCGGCTGCGCCTATGACGCGGCGCCGGAGCCGATGGCGATCGCCCCTGGGGGACGGGGACCAGGGGGCCAGTTCGGTGTCCTCGGTGGGGTGGGCGAGGGGGAGAAGTCGAAGGGATCCATGGACGCGGATGATGCGGCGCCCTCCCCGCAGGAAGAGGCGGAGATGGACAAGAGGTCCCGCGAGGACCGGGAGGCCTCCCGGTTGCGGGCAGCGAGGCCTGCGAAGAAGCCCGGGGTCGCCGCCCCAGAGCCCGCGGGCTCGGACGAGGGGCGGGTGCGGGAGTGGTTTCCGGAGGCTTTCTTGTGGCAGCCCCTGGTCGAGACCAATGACGATGGGCTGGCCAGCGTGGATGTGCGCGTGCCCGATCAGCTCACCACCTGGAGGGTGCTCGCCCTGGCACACTCGGCCCAGGGCCGGCAGGCCGGCACCACCCACCACTTCGATACCCGGCTGCCGATCTCGGTCGACCCGATCACCCCAGGCTGGCTGTACGTGGGAGACGAGGTCGTGATTCCCTCTCAGGTCGTGTCCATGGGGCAGGGTTTCTCGGGCTCGGTCCGGACCGGGGCCAGGGGCTCGCTGTCGGGATTCGGGGGCGCGGAGTTGTCGGTATCTGCGGGGGGGAGCCGGGTGATCGGCACCGCGGTGACGGCGGAACGGAGCGGTCAGGGCCTGTTCACCGCAGAGCTGAAGGACTCGGGATTCGTGGACGCCGCCGAGCGGAAGGTCCGGGTGCGGCCTGGGGGACGGCCAGTGCAGACCCTGCGAGGCGGCGTGCTCTCCGGTCCGCGTAGCTTCACCCTCGACCGGCCCGGTGCCATCGAGCAGTCGGTCCAGGTCCAGGTCTTCCCGGGGCCACTATCGGTGCTGCACTCCGAGCTCGAGCGGGTGGGAAATAGCCCACCGGGAGCCTATGGGTACGCGCTGATCGACGGCGTTCAGGTGCTCTCCGCCACCGCCGGGGTCGAGGTCGATGCCGGGGCGCTGCGCACGCTCCGGATTCGCTCCTGGCAGCGGCTGGTTCGGCAGGCTCGGGCGCCCGACGCGCTGCTGGCGGCTCAGCTCGTAGCGGGGTTGAGGAATCCCCAGGACTCACTGGCCCAGACCACCCGGGACCGGCTGGTGCGGACCATCGAGGTCAGCCAGCGTGGGGACGGGACCTGGGCCTCGGCCTCGCGCTCCACGCTGCAGCAGGTGCTGGTCCAGACGGCGATGACCGCCCGGGTGCTGCCGGAGAGCTCGAGGGGGGCGCGGGTGCGGGCCTCGGGCGCGCTTGAGCGCAACCTCCCCAGCGTGGATGACCCGTTCACAGCGGCCTGGTTGCTGGCTTCAGGTGTGATCGACGCGTCTCTCCGGCCCGCTCTGGAGGACTTGGTCGTCGAGAGCATGAATATCGGCCCGGACGGGACGCGGGAGCTGCTCATCCCCAGCGGAGTGCTCGACCCCACCTCGGCACGGCCGACCCGGGCTCAGGCCCTAGCGGTCACCTGGCTGGCTCTGGCCGAGCGCGAAGACCTCCCCTGGCGGGGAGACCTGGTCTCCGAGCTGCTCCAGGGCTGGTCTGCAGAGCGCGGCTTCGGCGCCGGCTGGGCGGACACCCTGGCCCTGGACGCGGTGCGGGGCGGGCTCGCCTCCCTCGACAAGCCCGTGGCCGTCATCCTGGAGGTCGACGGGGTCGAGGTCGCTCGCTCCTCGGTCGATCCCGCTCAGCCCAAGATCCCCGCCATCCTCCAGGCCGCGGTCGGAGGCGAGGTCGGCGTGCGCTCCGAGCCCGCGGTGCCAGGCCTCGCATTCGTCGCGGCTCACACGGCCTATGTGCCCTTCACCGGCTTGGAGGCGCTTCCCGGGGTCGAGGTCGAGGTGCAAGCGGGGCCGATGGTGTCCGGTCGTCGCTCCATGCTCACGCTCACCATCGCCGCGCCGAGCGGGGCCTCGGTCGAGGTCGTGCAGGGGCTCCCAGCGGGGACGGCGGCCGAGGTTCCCGGCTCCACCCAGGCGCTACTCTCGGCTCCGGCGCGAGTCGACCAGGACCGCGTCACCCTGGTCACGCGGCGCTTCGGTGCTGGAGAGGTGCTCGAGCTCGAGCTCGTGGTCACCCCCTCCTTCGCCGGCCAGATGTCCACCCGTCCCCTCGAGATCCGAGCGGGAGGCCAGCAGGTCCAGGTGGCGCCGATGCAGTGGGTCGTGCGGCCCGGAGGTGGAGCATGAGGGCCGTGTCCACGCTCGCGTTGCTGGGGATCGGCGGCTGCTTGATGGCCAGCGAGACCCCCGAGATGCTCGAGGAGTTGCCGGATCGCTTCACTTCGATGGAGTTCCAGGGCGAGATGGCCGACGCAGATGGACTGGGTACCGAGGGCTACGGCCGCGGTGGTGGCGGGCTGAGTCGAGAGAAGGCGGCTGCCCCTGCGGCAGCTGTGATGGCGGACTCGGCGCTGCTCGCGAAGGTCGTGGGCACGACGGGTGGCAAGGATCTCGGGGACGACAAGGGAGCCATGGATCCGAAGGATGCGGCGCCCAACCCAGAGGCCAGCGTGCGGGAGTGGTTCCCGGAGGCCTTCCTCTGGCAGCCCCTGGTAGAGACCGATGGGGATGGCATCGCGAGCCTGGACGTCCGGGTCCCAGACCCGCTCACGACCTGGCGGGTGTTGGCCCTGGCCCACGACCGCGGGGGGCGCCAGGCGGGCACGGTGCATCGCTTCGACAGCACCCTGCCGGCCTATATCGACCCGGTCATCCCGGGCTGGTCCTTCGTCGGGGACGAGCTGGTGCTGCCGATTCAGGTGGTCAACAACGGGGCCGACCCGCTCAGCTCCACCTTCGTAGCCTCGACCAGCGGCGCGCTGTCGGGCTCTTCGCGGGGGGCAGTCGATGTGGGGCCCTATGGGTCGACGGTGTTCAGCGTGCCCCTGGTGGTGGAGTCGGCGGGCTCGGCCGCGCTCTTCGCCGAGCTCTCCGGGGTGGACGCGGTGCGACGGGAGTGGCCCGTCAGCCCGACCGGGAAGCCGGTGGTCAGCCAGCGGGGCGGGGTGCTCACCGGGTCTCGCAGCTTCTCGATGGACTGGCCCGATGGCACAGATGCCCGCACCGCCCAGCTCCGGGTCGAGGTCCACCCGGGGCCTCTGGCGGTGCTCAGCTCGGAGCTCGAGCGGCTGAGCTCGGGTGGGCGCGCGGGCGGGGCCTATGTCTACGGCCTCGCCGGGCAGCTCGAGGCGCTGTCTGCAGCCTCCGGTGCCGAGCTCGATGCCTCGGTGGTCCGGGCGCTCAAGATCCGCGCCTGGCAGCGCCTGGTGCGCGAGGCCCGCTCGCCGAGCCCGGGACAGGCGGCGGATCTGCTGATCGGCATGGGGGACGGGGATGGGGGGGCGCTGCTCGACTCCCTGCGCGACCGCTTGGTTCGCACGCTCTCCGAGGGTCAGCGGGCCGACGGGACCTGGTCTCGGGAGTCTCGCAGCACCCTCCAGCGCGTCTTGGTCCAGACCGCGGTAGCCATGCAGGCGCTTCCAGAGTCCAGCTCGGGCGCGCTGATTCGTGCAGAGGGGGCGCTGGAGCGCAACCTGCCGAATGTCGACGACCCCTACACCGCGGCGGTGATGCTCGCGACCGGGCGCGTCTCCAATACCGACATCCTCGAAGCGCTCGTCATGGACGGGCTGATCGAGGTCGAGGGCGCTGAGCGGCGCACCGTGAAGGTCCCCCAAGGCACCCAGTCCGCGTGGGGCGGGCCGCCCAGCCACACCGAGATGCTCGCCTGGACCGCCCTGGCCTTGGCGGACACCGAGCCAGACGTAGCGGGAGACCTGGTCGCGGAGCTGATGACCCGGTACTCGGGGGTTCGGGGCTTCGGCGGGGGCCACGCCGATGGGCTCGCTCTGCAGGCCGTGGTCCGCGCGCTTCCAACCGTAGACTCCCCGGTGCGGCTGAGCCTGCGGGTGAATGGCTCGGAGGTCGCGACCGGGGCAGTGGACCCCGCTCAGCCGGGGGTTCCGGCGCTGCTCCAGACCGGGCACCCGGGCGGGGATGCGGTGCAGATCGAGCTCAACGCGACCCCGGCGACTGCAGGCCTGTCCTTTGTCGTGACCCAGCAAGCCTGGGTGCCCTGGGAGGGCTCACAGGGCCTCCCAGGTGTAGAGGTAGAGGTGGCTCAGGGTCCGCTTCGAGCGGGGCGTGAGGGGTCGATCCGCTTCACCATCGCCGCGCCCTCAGGGGCCGAGGTGACCGTGGTACAGGGGCTCCCAGCGGGGGTCGCGGTCGATGAGTCCAAGCTGGCGGCCCAGCCTGGGGTCCGGTCTGCGGAGGTGCAGCCTGATCGGCTCGAGTTCAAGACCAAGCCCTTTGGCCCCGGCGAGGTGTTGGAGATCAGCGCCAGGGTCACCCCGACCTACGCGGGGCAGCTGGTGAGCCGTCCTCTGGAGGTCTCGGTGGGGGGGCGGAGCGCGATGATAGCCCCCCATGAGTGGGTGGTTCGGCCTTAGAGACCGTCTTTAGTTCGGCGCGCGGCGGGGCGGCCCGAGCTGCTTGATGATCTCATTGGCGTCGATGGGCTCGGCGTACTTCTTGACCACGATCCCCTGGGGGTTGATGAAGAAGGTCTCTGGGACTCCGGTGACCCCGTAGTCGACGCTCATCGCTCCGGATGAGTCCATGGAGTGTGTGGTGTTGGCGTTCCACAGGTAGTTCTTGCCCTCGCCGTCTACTCTGCGCTTCTTGGCGAGGAAGGTCCGCGCCTTGGCGGGCTCGTCCTGGAAGACGATGCCGAGCCACTTCACATCGGGGTAGAGCTCTGCGGCCTGGACCAGGTGGGGGTGCTCGTATTTGCAGGGACCGCACCAGGTGGACCAGAAGTTGATGACCACCCACTGCTTGCCGATATAGTCCGAGAGCTTGACCTCGTTGCCGTCGAGATCGACGAGGTTGAACATCGGGGCCGGCTTGCCCTCGAGGGCGTCGGTCTCGAGGCGATGGGGGTCCTTTCCAAAGCCGCTACCGAGCACCAGGAGCAGGGCGAAGGTGAGCCCCAGACCCCCGACGAGCATGGGCATGTTGACCTTTCCGCGCCGCCGACGGCTGCGGGCATGGGGGAGCTTGGTGGGGGGCATCGACAACAGGACCATCCAGAGCGGCTGAGCTTCTAGCCTGGGGATTCTAGGCCATCGAGGAGGTCTGCGGCTGGACCCGTGACCGAAAATCACAGCGGCGTCAGCGCTGGCGGAAGACCCAGGCGACGCCCATGGCGACTGCAGCCCACACGATACCCGCACCACCGTGGCCGAGCACGAGGTGAGCGAGGTCGATGCCGGGGCAGAAAACGCTCTGGAATGCGAAGGCGATGAGCCCGGCCCCTGCGGCGATCAGCCCGACCCTCCAGGGGACGGGGCGGCGAGCGCGCTCGAGCAGGGCGATGAGGAAGCTGACTCCGATCACCATCGTGCTGGTGACCTCGAAGCAGTAGATGTGGATCTCGAGGGGAATTCCGGTCATCCCCGGCCACGGCCCGACCGCGGACCAGCCCAGCAACACCGCCCAGGTGAGGGGGACCCAGGGCCAGGTGGGAATCGGAGCCCGGGCGCGGCTCCGGAGCGCGGTGAACACGCCCAGTCCGCCGACGACAGCGAGCAGCCCACCGCAAAGCGCGAACAGAGCCCAGCCGCTCGAGTTGAGGTCTTCGCGAACCCCCTGGGCTCCGACCAGGGTGGCGCCCGCTACGAGCAGCACCCCGGCGGCGATGCCTCGGCGGAGCGCCGTTGACAGGGAGACGAGGCGGTCGCGGGCGCTCGGCTGGTCGAGGTCTGCCTCGATCCGGGTCCACAGATCCGGCGGCACGGTGGAGACCCGGCGCACATCGGCCTCGATTCGAGGGTCGATTCGATCAGACATCGGTACCCCCCAGCAGCGCTCGCAGCGCCTTGATGGCTCGGTGTGAGCGTACCTTGGCCGCGGTGGTCTTGATGCCCAGGGTCTGGGCGATCTCGGGAAAGCTGAGCTCGCTGTACCAGCGGAGCAGGATGACCTCGCGTTGGTTGTCGGGCAGCTGCTCGACGGCGCGACGCACCAGGCGGTCCGAGGCGGTGGAGGCCTGGGGCGGGACGCTGCTCTCGGGGCCGGCCTCGAGAGGGGCTTCGGGCTTGCGTTGTATTCGTCGCCAGTGTTCGCGGCGGACGTTGGAGGCGATGGCGAATAGCCATGGCCGGAAGCTGCGCGAGGTGTCGAAATCCCGCCGGGCGCGGTGGACGTGGAGGAAGGTGGTCTGGGCCAGGTCGGATGCGACGACCGCATCGCCGGTGGCGCGCCGGAAGTAGGCGGTGATGCGCGCAGCATAGCGCTCGAACAGCGTGTGGAACGCGGCTCGGTCGCCGCCCGCCGCATAGCGGGCCATCAAGGTCTCGTCGGGTTCGTCCATCACGCTCGGCGCCCGTATCGCACCCAGACCGGATCGACTACTGAACTACCTTCCCGTGGTCTTTGCCGGGAGGGACTGGAGATACACCCAGATCGCCTCGGTCTGGATATCGTCGAGCTGGCCGACGGTGCGCCATGGCATGCCTTGGGGATCGACCTCGGACCCGTCAGGTCGCTTTCCGGTGCGCAGGAGCTGGAAGAAATCGGTCTTGGACCAGCTCTTCAGCCCCTCCTCATGAGGGGTGAGGTTGCCGGCTGGGGGCCAGCTCGGGTCGCCATCGCGGATCGGCCCCCCCACGAAGTCCTCGCGGTGGCATCCCCGGCAGGTCTTTGCCAGGTGGGCGCCATAGGTGGCATCGATCTGCTTGGTCGGCGGCTCCTGGGGATTGCGTCGATCGTGATCGATCCGGAAGGCCGCAGGGGGAGGGACCTGGCCGGTCGCCACGAGGACGCGCATCACCGGTCCCCAATAGGACGGGGGCAGCGTGCGGTCGACGTGGGGTTTGGACAACACCCAGGCATAGAGATCGCTGACTTCCTTGTTGGACAGGCCCTCGAAGTCGATCGCGGGCATGAGCGCAGTACGACCGTCTCGTCGCACCCCGTGGCGGACTATCCGATCGAAGTCGTCGAGGGTGTACTCCCCCGGCAGCCCGCCCTCGCCGAGCGTGAGGTTGGGGGCGATGATGCCCTGGACCGCTGGCACATCCATTACCGTAGTTCCGCCGAGATCGGCGCCGTGGCACTCCATACAGCCGAGCCGGGTGCCGAGGCGCTCGCCGCGACCGATGGCCCGAGAGGTTCGCATGGCGTTGAGGTCGGCACCGATGAGGGGATTGACCGGCTCGGGGGCTTCTTCACCTTCGGCGATGGGCGCTGGCTTGGGGAGCTGGGCGAGGAGCTCGGCCCGAATCATGGCGAGATCCTGGTCGTTGAAGGGCCAGGGGTGCTCGATGCGTGTCCGCTCGATATCCCAGGTTTTATCCAGGATACTGGAAGTCTTGAGGTAGACCCAGGCGGCAAAGACCATGGACAGCGCAGCGAGGCCTGCCAGCAAAACCCCGATTCGTTTTGCCCAGATCATCAAACTCTCCCGCCCCGTGGTGGCGGAAGGCGTTTAACGCGTTTGCGGCGGAGATCAGCCCTGATCGAGGGTGGAGTACAGCTTGCGGGGGTCGGTCTCGGTGCCCTCGGGAGCCTTGTACTCGTTGCTGTGCTTCACCATGATCTTCTCGGTGCGGAACACACCATCGGACTTGAGCTCGCCCTCGACGACCACGCCGATGCCCTCTCGGAACATCTGCGGCGGGTTGCCGGAGCAGCTGACCGGGACCGAGGAGGAGCCGTCGGAGATGGAGAAGCTGACGGTCTGGGCCTCTTTGTCCCAGTCCACGCTGCCGGGCTCGACCTGGCCGCCGAGGCGGACGATGTGGTCGAGGGCGTCATCGCGCTCGAGGAGCTCGGTGGGGGACCAGTAGTAGACGAGGTCCTCGCCCATATTCGAGAAGCTGATCGCTCCCAGCGCGCCCGCGGCGACGGCGAGTGCGACGAGGCCGAAGAGACGGCGCTTCCAGGCTTCGGTCATGACTCCTCCTGACGGGCTCGGGCCCACAAGCTCAAAGTATATAGTGCGAAGGTCGCCCAGGTGATTCCGTAGGCGGCGATGACGAACTCCCACCCGCCCTCGATCCGGCCCATGACTTCGGCTGCGACGGGGATCATGAGGCCTCCTGGGCGAGGTTGAGGGGTTCGGGCATCTCGGAGAGGGCGCGGGCCTTGGCGATGCGCCAGCGCCGGGCCATGAACCAGATGGAGAGCATGAGGAAGGCCCACGCGCACATGCGCATGACAAACTTCATCTCGTCGTCCATGGTGGACGGAGTGGACTGCTGCTGATGCATAGAGGCCCACCAGCGCACGCTCATATAGGTGATGGGGATGTTGAGGTAGGCCACGATGGTAGACACACCGGTCCAGGTGGCCCGCCGGTTGGGGTCGGCGACCGCCCCCCGCAACAGCAGCACGCCGATGAAGGTGAGCATCATCACCAGGGAAGCGGTGAGCCGGGGGTCCCAGGTCCACCAGGTATTCCAGGTGGGCTTGCCGAAGATGCTGCCCAGGACGAGCAGCAGGGCGTTCATCATGACGCCCACCTCGCAGGCGGCCTCGACCGCCCAGTCCCAGCCGAGCTTGCCCGTGAACAGGTAGCCAAGCGCACAGACGAAGGCGATCGTGAACACCACCATCGCGATCCACGCGGCGGGCACGTGGACATAAAGGATACGACCGACATCGCCCATCATGGCCTCTTTGGGAACCCAGAACAGGCCGAGGGCGGAACCGACGGTGAACCAGAGAAAGCCCCAGGCACCGACGGGGTGTTCCCAGTCGAACTTGTTCTGGACCCAGGGGAGTGCGGCCGCCATGGCCAGCCCCACCAGCCCGATGAGATGCACGCCGGGACTCATCAGCGCGTCCATTCACTTGCTCCAAAGAAAAGGTTCATAACCAAAACAACCGAGTGCATCGCCCCGGTGACCAGAGGGTACCCCATCCAGGGTGTCACCGGGTGTCGCTACATGTCCGGCCTTGATGCTCTCCGCAACCCGTCAGGCTTCGAGGGAGAGGAGACGGAAGCGGTTCAGAGCGGCGGCGACCTCGTGTCTTCGGGGGCGAACGAGGGAGCCGAGCGGGGCCTCGAAGGGCGAGAGGGCTTCGACCCCCTCGTCGTCGAGGATCGCGTCGAGGGCGTCGAGGAGTTGGGGAAGGCTCCGCCGGCCGTCAGCAAGCTCGCCCAGCAACCGCAGCGCGTGGCCGAGGGTGGCGGCGTGGGCGCTGTCGAGGACCTGCTCGACAGCGGTGAGGTCGATCTCCTCGCGGTCGAGGCTGACCGCACGGGTGTCCCGAGCGCGGACCCGGCCGGAGAGCCCCGAAGATCGTGGGATCCGAGGCTGGGGACTTGGAAGGGGGCCGGGGCCGATGGGCCGATCGGGTGCGATCTCGTGGGCGCGTACGGTGACATCGGAGGGTTGCCACGCGGTCATGGCGAGGACCTGATCGGCTGCGCCGAGGTAGTCGCCGACCCCGCCGATGACGAGCACGGTGGAGACCCCCTGTTCTGAGAGCTGCCTGACCCGCTGCACGAAGGGAGTGATGGGCTCGTGTTCGTCCGGGATGAGGGCGCGCATGCGGGCGTCGCGGACGAGGAGGTTGGTGGCGGAGGTGTCCTCGTCGAGGAGCAGGACCCGGGCCCCGGACTCGAGGGCCTCGACGATTGCAGAGGCCTGGGAGGTGGAGCCGCTTGCGTCTTGGGTGTGAAACTGTGTGGTGGAGCGCTGGCCGGGCAGCTCGCCGAGGAAGGCGGAGATGTCGACCCCGCACACCGAGCGCCCGTCCTCAGCGCGGATCTTTACAGTGTCGGGGAGGGACACGACGCCCTGGCGCCCGTCGCCGGGAATATGGTCGAGGTGGCCTCGCTGGAGAGCGGAGAGCACGGTGGATTTACCGTGGAAGCCGCCTCCGGTGATCAGCGTGACCCCAGCGCGAATCCCGAGCCCCACGGCGGTTCCGAAGCGCGTGTGCAGGGCGCATCGGAGGGACTCGGGCACCTGGAAGGGCACCGCATCGGGGAGGGGGGCGGAGTTCACACCGGAGGCCCGGGGCAGCACGGAGCCGTGCTCGATGAAGGCGATGAGCCCGGCTCCATGCAGGGCATCGCGCAGCGCCTGTTGTCGGCGAACGCTTTTGATGTGGGCTTGGAGCCCGGGGTCGTCGGCCACTCGCAGGGTGTGGGCGGCGCGGGGGATGTCCTCGGTGAGCAGGGCTGCGGCCTGGCGTCCGAGCACCCGGCGTCCCCGGGCGGGGAGCCCGGCGCTGAACCGCACCTCGACGGTGCCGTCGGCGAACACGCGCAGGGCGCTGCGCTCGCAGACCTCGGGGCCGGGCCGGTACACGCCGAGCTCGCCCGAGCGCCCGGAGCCCCGCTTGGTAGAGGAGTTGAGTGCGGCACCGAAGCGTCGCAGCAGCCAGTCCTCGGTGGCGAGGCGGCCGATGGGGTCGGCGATCCAGTCTGGAGGGAGCGGGGTGTGCAGGCGGAGCGCGAGTCGAGAGGGTGCGGCGAAGGGATCGCCCTGGACGTGATCGACGCGGAGCTCGAGATCACCGACCTCCCAGGAGCCCCGCAGGTCGCGGTATGCGGGGTAGGAGCGGCCATCGATGCGCCGTAGGGCGGCTTCGAGGCTCAGCCCGGGACCTCGTTTGTGGGCGGGGTTGCGGGTACGATGAGTTCGTCTTCGTCCTTCTCCTCGTCCGCGAGGTAGATTTGGACCCGCCGGTTGCGCAGGCGGCCATAGGGCGTGCTGTTCGGGGCGAGGGGGCGGATGGGTCCCCGGGGAATGATCTCGAAGAACAAGCCCTCGAGCTGCTGATCGAGCAGATCGCGAACGGTCTCGGCGCGCTTCTCGGAGAGCGTGATGGCGTCGGTTTCGCGGCTATCGGTGAAGCCCTCGAGCACGATGTGCTGGCCCTTGCTGCCCTTCTGCTGGAGCTCCTGCACGAGCAGCTGGATGCGGGCGGCGCTGCGCTGATTGGGCATAGAAGAGCCCGAGTCGAAGTGGATGGTCTCGCGCAGCGGGCGGGGCTCATCGAACACCTTTGTGCGGTGGTAGATGGGCACGAAGCGCTGCTCGTCGAGTACATCCTGGCCGGCAGGGGAGAGCGACCAATCGATGAATTGTTTGGCCGGACCGGACGCGGGTCCGGGGGTGTAGAAGTACAGGTCGCGGTACAGCGGGTAGCGGCCATTTGCGATGTTCTTCACACTGGGCGCGATGGGCTCGCCCTCGCTGTCGGGCCGGAGCGGAACGATCTTGCCGACCCCATCGGTCATCGAGGCGAAGGAGATGACGCTGGGGTCGGTGGAGATGGCGTGCTGGATGCCCGAGGCGTCCATGCTCTCGATATGACCGTTGATCCCGCGGGCGCAGAAGAAGTCCTCGAAGAGGGCCCGGGTCCCGGAGCGTGGATCGCGGGTGACGGGGCGAATCGGGCCGGCCTCCAGTCCGAGGAAGCTGAGATCGTCGATGGTCTTGTCGCAGAAGATGCCGATGACCTGGTCGTAGGTGAGCGACTCGATCGGAGAGGACTCGTTCACGACGACCGAAACCACATCGAGTCCGACGATGGTTCGGGAGCCGCGGGCCGTGAGGGAGATGCCCGCGTTGCGCGCCTGATCGGCGTCGGCGTCGTAGTGGGGGCGCGAGGCTGCGGCGATGTCGAGGGTGCCGTCGATGAGCTGCCGCAGCCCGGCACCGGTGCCTCCACCGGTGACCTCGAAGTCCATCGTGCCGAGGCTGCGCTCGTGGGCTGCAACCAGCGCGGGAATCAAGGCGCGGGACATGGTCTCGGAGCCCCCGATCCGGAGCAGCGGCTTGGCTGGCGCGGACTTCCGTGGCGGAGCGGGTGCGGTGCACGACGCCGCCGCCAGGGCCACCATCATGGCCATTGCGCTAAGCGCTCGTGGGGCGACTCCTGGACGCATCAACTCTCCTTGCAGGGAGCTTACGACAAGCCGGTCAGAAGATGACAGTCCTGACGATCTCTCGGCCGATCCACACTTCCACCGAGGCGGCGTTCGCGGGGGGAGTATATTTCTCTCCCACAGCGGTATCTATGGCCCAACCGGAACTATCGTATGCAGTCCACTCCCGGAGCGGCTGGCCCTCGTCCCAACCTTCGGCTGGAGCATCGAGCTGTGCACCGTCGAATCGCAGGTCCGCGTCGAACTGCGGCGGGGCATAGGAGAAGCCTGTGGCCCCAGAGTTGATGAAGAACTCCGCAGACAGCGGGTCGTTGCGCCAGTCGCAGTGGATGTGGGTGGCGTAGACGCCGACGTAGCCTGCTCCGTTGGCGTAGCAGGTGTCCTGGAGGGTGCTGAGACTCACGTTCACGGGGTCGATATCGAAGGCGTCGCCGTACATATGACGGCTATGGATCGCCCCGCCGACCGAGGCATTGTAGCCCGGTGGGCGGTAGCCACTGTTGACGATCAACGGCCCCAGCTGGTCGCGCAGATCCTGGAGCCGGTCGATGGCATGGGGCTGAACAACGGCGTACTGCCCCTTGAAGCGATGGGCGACCTCGTCGAGCCGGAAGTTGGGCGCCACGAGTGTGGACCCATCGAGGGAATCGAGGTCGAGAAAGCGCGTAGGTTCTTGGTACTGGGCGCTTCCGCTGAGAGGAGCGGGGTAGTCGTAGTCGGACCCCATGGACGGGAACGACCCGAGGCCCAGACAAGCGTCCCAGTTGCGAGTAGCGCCGGGGTAACAGGCTTGATCGGATGTTGGCTGCGGGGTCTCGACGGGATCTTCGGCCGGAGGAGGAGCTTGCTCTTCGGGTGCTTCAGGTGGGGACGGGACTTCTGCATCGACGGGCTGGGCCGGTGGCGGTGAATCGACCGTCTGAGAGGACTGGACACGGGGTTCGCGGGCGTTGAGCCCGGAGGTGGAGCAGCCGGAGAACACGGCGGCCGCTACCCACAGAGGGAGCAAACGAGACATAAGACAAATCCGAATATAAAAGGCGCGTGCAAAACGACGCGTACTCGTCGTATCCCGTCAGGGAAGGAAGCGCGACACCTCTCCGGGCTTGGGCACTCGGCACTGTTCGATCTTGCCGAAGATACGGTAGCGGATCGCGGCGAAGCTGCGGTAGCCGAGGTCGGTCAGGGGGCGCGGGATCCACCGAAGAAGCCCGAGCGCTGCCCACGGCGCCCCCAGCTCCGAGAGCATGCCGAAGATCGCGTGGCTGTGGACGGTGACTCGCTCGCCGGCTTCGGTCTGCTCGACGAAGACCAGGGTGTCGAGGTCGCGGAGCTGGGGATGGCGCTGGAGGAGCCCCGCGGCCGTGGAGCCCTGGAGTGGCGCGTAGTGCAGCTTGGCCTGTGTGTCCCGGTCGAGGAGGAACTGCACAGTACGGTCGCAGACGGCGCACTCGCCATCGAAGAGCACGAGCCGATCGGGGAGGGTCATGGGGATCCCTAATCCCCGCTGCGGATCATGGCTTCGAAAACTGGGTTAGCTTCGCGCCGTGCAGCCCCTTTCAGCCATCTTCTCACCCTCCCAGATCGTGCTCTTCTGGACTCTGCTGGTGTCGATCGCGGTGTCGATCAGCGCCCGATTCCTCAGCCGCAGGGTGTTTGGACGCGACTCCCTCGTGGCGACGGTCGCCTATCGGCTGGTGCTCTTCGGAGCGCTGCTGTCGGTCAGCGCTGCCATCCTCGGTACCTTCGGTATCGATGTCAGAGCCCTGGCCAATGACATCGGCAATGCCCCGCTGTTCACGATCTCCAACCAGGAGATCACGGCGGTCACCGTCGTGGTGTTCATCATCTTGCTGGTGGCCACCTGGTACGGCAGCATCTTTGTGCGTGAGGCGACGATTCGCGGCCTCAGCGCCCGAGCCATCGGTGATGGCGGAACCATCCTCAGCGTGTCCCGACTGGTGCAGTACGCCGTTGGGTTCTTGGGCGTGGCGGTGTCTCTGGAGGCCATCGGCATCGACCTGGGTGCGCTGATCACTGCGGGTGCGGTGTTTGCGGTGGGCATCGGCTTCGCCATGCAGAACATCGCCCAGAACTTCGTGTCGGGGGTGATCCTGCTCGCTGAGAGGTCGATCTCACCGGGGGATATTGTCGTGGTCGACGGGCAGATGGTCCGTGTGAAGGAGCTGGGAATTCGCTCTACTCTGGCTCGCACTCTGGATGATGAGGAGATCATCATCCCCAACTCCTTCCTGGTGCAGAGCAATGTGAAGAACCTCACGCTCACCGACGACTCCATGCGGGTTCGGCTGGTGGTCGGGGTGGCCTACGAGTCCGACCTGGAGCTGGTATTCAGCGCGCTGCGCGAGGCCGCGGACACGGTGCCCACCCGCTGTTTTCAGAGCAAGCCCGTGGTCGTGCTCACCGACTTCGGGGCCAGCTCGGTCGACTTCGAGGTCAGCGTGTGGACGCCGGACCCCTGGCAGATCCAGGCCGTGCGCTCAGATCTGGCTCTGGCGGTGTGGAACGGGCTCAAGACTGCCCAGGTCTGCATCTCCTTTCCGCAGCTCGATGTGCACTTCGATGCCGGGGTCCTGCCCCCCGCCACCACGGCGGCCGAGGCTTAGCCTATTCCTCGGGCTGCCACAGGGTGAGCGGCTCGTTGTCTGCGGCCGCCAGGAATAGACGCCGAAGCTCGTGATGGCCGCGCTTGTTGGGATGGATGCAGTCCTCTTGGAACCACAGCGTGGGATCGGCTTGGTCGTAGGCCTCGATGCCGGTCTGATCGTAGTTCCAGCCGTGTCCGCGGAAGTGGCCGCGGATATCGACCCAAGCGAAGCCATAGTCCTGGGCCAGGGCGAGGCTGCGACCGTTGATGTCGTCGAGGATGGGCTCGACGGCGGTGACATCCAAGCCGAAGAAGCACTGGTCGGCCTGGCCCGCCCCATCGGTGGGCTCGTAGACGTTGGCGAGGAGCATGAGGGAGCCGTCGGGGAACCGGGTGGGATCGGTGAACACCTGGGCGATGGCCTCGATATTGGCCTCTACCTCGTCGGCGATGGTGTCGAGGCCGCCGGAGCCCATGGCCCCGGTGATGTCGTTTCCACCGATGGTCATGATCACCAGGGTGGGCCCGGAGACCACGGAGCCGAGCTCGGCCTCCATATTGGGGATCTGGAGGTTGACGATGTCGGCGGTCTGGGCGCCAGAGCGGGAGACATCGACGATCTCGAGCTCGCCATAGCGACTGGTGAGCTCGTCGCCGACGAAGTCCGGCCACCGATCGTCGTTGTTCTCGAGGAGCAGCTCGGTGTAGGTATTTCGCTGGTTGGCGATGCCGTACCCGGCGGTGACGGAGTCGCCGAGGTAGATCACCCGCCCGACCGCGGGCAGGGGCGCGAAGTCCGGTGACCACGAGGCCACGTCGGGATCGAGGGGGACGGGTGGGGGACCGGTGTCCTCGGGGTCTTCGGAGCCGGGCGTGCAGCCGGCGAGCAGGGCGATGAAGAACAGACTTCGCATGACAGATTCCATCGTGAATGCCGATGCTTAGCCGATCGATCCCCCTGATATGTCAGGGGTTCGCGAAGAGTCGGTGCGCCACCCGGAACGGTGTGGCGCTCGGTCGATTCAGCGGCAGGCCTGGAGGGAGATGCCGCCGCTGCTCTGGTTGCAGACCATGCCACCCGCACACCCGGAGGAGCTCTGGATGCAGGTGACGCAGCTACCTCCGCCGGGGTTGATTCCGCACGGGATCGCGCACACGCCACAGGTCAGCAGGAAGATGCCCCAGTCCTCGTCGCACTCGGCCACGAAGCTGCCCGACTGTCCGCAGTTCGGAACGCTGCCGACCCAACCATCGACCCCATCACAGGAGACGAAGGAGCTGTTGCAGGCGCCAGTGCTGGTGTACTGGAGCTCCTGGTTGCCGTCGCAGTTGTAGTCGAAGTTGCCGTTGCCGTTGGGGGTGTTGAAGTACTGGGTCTGGCCGGGGAAGACCTGGGCGCTGTTGTCGTCGCAGTCTGTGGTGGTGGTGCCGGTGTAGGGGTACTGCCCCTCGCAGTAGCAGGCGTTGGACGCGGCAGTACCGAACCCGTCGGCGTCGTTGTCGGCGAAGAAGATCTGGCAGCCGACAGCGTTCTGTTCGTTGGTGAGGGTGTTGCAGTTGTTGTCGATGCCGTCGCCGCAGATCTCCGGAGCACCGGGGTTGACCGCGCCAAGGGAGTCGTCGCAGTCCTGCTCGGTTCCCGCTGCGTTGATGCACGGGGGCGTCTCGCAGTAGCCATCTCCGTCGTCGTCGTAGTTGCCGAAGCCCTCGTCGATGAAGCCGTCGCAGTCGTCATCGAGCAGGTTCTGGACCTCGACCCCTTCGGGGGAGATGAGCTCGGTGGAGTCGTCGCAGTCGGGGATGGTGTTGGTGGCATTCGTGCAGGGCGGGGCCTCGCAGTAGCCGTCGCCGTCGTCGTCATAGCAGGGGCTGTTGACGTCGATCTCCGTGGCCGGGTCGCAGTCGTTGTCGAGCCCATCGCAGACCTCGGGGGCGCCCGGATAGATCGTCGGGGCGCTGTCGTTGCAGTCGCCGCCGTTGGGGGTGTGGCCGTCACCGTCGAGGTCGGCATCGTCGCGGTCGACCACATCGAAGACCACGTTGGCGCTGTCGGTGAAGCCGTCGCTGTCCTCGACGCTGAAGGTGAGCAGGTGCTGGCCCAGGGGCAGCGTCTCATCGCAGGTGGCGTTGCCGTTGGAGTCGGGGACCATGAAGCAGATGAAGCCGAAGCTATTGGACTGGAGCTCGACCACCAGGGCCGAGGGGTCGTCGGTGCCGTCGGTGACGTTGGCGGCGAAGGTGAAGGGCTCGCCATCGACCCCCATGATTCCGGGGATGGGGCTGATGATCTCGAGCTGAGGTTCGTCGGGGATGACCACCGCCTCGCCGATCTGGATGGTTACGGTGGCCTCTCCCTGCTCATTGCCGGCATCGATGGCGCGCAGGGTGATGACATGGGTGCCCTGGTTGAGGGCGGTGCTGACGAACTCGACGAGGCCGTCTGGGTCGGGGGGATCGGCGTCGGGGAGCACGCCGTCCAGGGAGCTGGTCCACTCGACCGTGAGGCCGGTGACGTCGCTGTCGTCGACGACCTGCCCCGCAAAGTAGACGGGCTCTCCCGCGTCGAAGAACTGCCCCTCGAGGGGCTCCTGGATGGTGACCGCAGGAGGGGTGTTGTAGACGACAAAGCCCTTGTCGCCCCCACCGCAAGCGGCGAGGAGGATGGGGAGCGCGAGGATGGGGCTGCGAGACATAGGTCCCTCCGAGGTAGAGAAGGGTAGCGCGGAATTCGCTCGTCGTCAGCCGTCAGTCAACCAACCACGGCTCGCGGAGGGGATGGAGTCGTAGTCGGGAATGTAGGGCTTGAGGTCCAGCACGGGGGTTCCGTCGAGCAGATCGAGGCCTCGGAGGAATATATGGAGCCCGTCGACGGAGAGGATCTGAACCGCTGAGAGCCCTATGGGGACGGGTCGATGGGGAGCCCGGGTCGCGAACACTCCGCGCTTGGGGCCGCCACGGGGGGGCCGGACGAGGGGCTTGCGTCGGGGTCCGTTGAGGTGGAACCAGGACAGCACCCAGCAGTGGGAGAAGCTGTCGAGGTCGCGCAGGGCTTCGGGGGCGATGCGGTGCGCGAACAGCTCGACCGAGCCATCGGACTCCCCCGACTCCTGCGCGGAGACCATGCCGGGCTGGCGCGGCGTACCGTGGCGCTGGACGAAGGGGGAGCGGATGACCCCGATGGGCTCGAGTTCGATGCGCGTTGGAAAGGGTACGGCGTCGGTGTAGTCGCGGTCGTCGGTCATGGAGCCGTGTATCGCGGGTCGTGGAGCACAGGGGACGGGAACTGGCTACAATGGCCAGATGATGCACCGCTTTCTCCTTGCCCTGCCGCTGATCCTCGGATGTCCCTCACAGAAGGACCTGCAGCCGATCGAGTCCGACACGGACACGGATACGGACGCAGATTCCGACACCGACACCGACACCGATACCGACGCGGACGGGGATGTCGACACCGACACGGATGCGGACTCCGACACGGATGCGGACTCCGACACGGATGCGGACACGGACACGGATGCGGACACCGACGCGGACACGGACGCCGACACCGACCCGCCCTGCTTCGACGACACCTCAGAGCCCAACGACTCCATCCCAGTCGCTTGGCCTCTGCTCGACTCCAATAGCTATGTGGTGTCTCCGAGCAGCCCCGATGTGTGGCGCTTCGAGGTCGAAGATGGCGGCTACGCCACGATCCGCGTGGACTTCTCCAACACCCAGGGCGACATCAACCTGTACGGGCTGGCCGGTTCGGGTGCAGAGGTCGCGAGCAGCATCGGCACCGGCAACTCCGAAGAGATCACAGTCAGCAACAACCTCGGCGCCACCGTGCAGTACTACGCAGAGGTCCGCGTAGCGGCGGGCACCTGCGTCAACTACGCGCTCAGCTCCACCATCGTGGCGCCGGTGCCCTGTGTCGAGGATGTCTACGAGCCCAACGATGATGTGGCCAACGCCATGTCTGTTCCGGTGCCCATCGATCTGGCTCTCACCCAGACCAGCCCACGGGATGTGTTCCAGTTCTTCGTGGGCGATGGCCAGTCCCAGACCTTCCGAATCGACTTTGTCAACGCCGAGGGGGATATCGACCTGTATGTGCGGCAGCCCTCGGGTTCGGTCATCGGCGTCGCGGGCTCGGTCGACCAGGACTTCGAGAGCTACACCTTCACCAATACCACGGGGAGCGGTGGGTTTTTCTACGCTGAAGCCCGGCTGCAGGACAACTCCCCCTGCACCCAGTACACCCTCAGCATCCAGTAGCTGGTCGCCGCCGCTGTGGTGTGTACTCTTCGCCCGGCCCGTGTAGAAGCGCGGTGTGGAGGGCGAGATGGCGACAGTGGTAGTGACCGGAGCGAACCGGGGGATCGGCTTGGAGCTGGCCAAGCAGTTCACGGCTCGGGGAGATGTGGTGGTCGCGGGGTGCAGGCGCAGCTCTCCGGAGCTCGATGCGCTTGGAGTCCGGGTCGAGACACTCGATGTCGCGGATCCTGCGTCGGTACAGGCCTTCGCAGGACAGCTCGGCGACCTGCCCATCGATGTGCTGGTGAACAACGCCGGGGTGCTCTCCCGCGAGACCCTCGACGACCTCGACGAGGAGCGGATGCTGACCCAGATTCAGGTCAACGCTCTTGGGCCGCTTCGGGTGACCGCGGCGCTGCGGACCAACCTCGGGGAGGGCGCCAAGGTCGGCATCGTCACCAGCCGAATGGGCTCGGTGGCAGACAACACCTCGGGGGGCATGTATGGCTACCGGATGAGCAAGGCGGCGGTGAATATCGCGGGCGTGTCGCTGGCCCGTGACCTCGCTCCCCGGGGGGTCAGCGTGATTCTGCTCCATCCCGGCTATGTGCGGACCGAGATGACCGGTAAGAACGGGCTGATCGACGCGGATGAAGCGGCCGCGGGCCTGCTGGCGCGGCTGGACGAGCTCGGTCCGCAGAACAGTGGGTCCTTCCGGCACTCCAACGGAGATGAGCTCCCATGGTGAGGCTCTGTGCAATTTCTTGACGAACGCTCGACTCTCCTCTGACGAACCGGGAGGCCCGAACGGGTTCTTTGGGCAGAGAGAGGAGGTGTTCGTGTTTCCATGGTCGATCCGGCGTATGATGGCCCTCGCCTTGTTGGTGATGGTCATCGCCTGGGCGCTATGGCCAAAAGACGCCCCCGCTCCAGACAACGACGGTCTGGGCGACTTCTTCTTCTCGAGGGTCTCTGCAGATGTCTGACCTCCCCACCGATGAGCAGGGCTGGCGCCTGAAGCTCACCCCGATGCAGTTCCATGTGCTGCGCGAGGCCGGCACCGAGAGGGCGTTCACCGGGGCGCTCTGGGACCACAAGACCCCCGGCACCTACCACTGCGCGGGCTGCCAGACCGTGCTCTTCCGCTCGGACGAGAAATACGAGTCGGGTTGTGGCTGGCCTTCCTTCACGGCGGCCCATGCCTCGGATCGGGTCACCGAGCATGAGGACGTCTCCAGCGGTAGGTTGCGAATCGAGGTTCGCTGCGCGGTATGCGGCGGGCATTTGGGCCATGTATTCCCCGATGGTCCGCCCCCGCTCGGTACCCGGTACTGCATCAACAGCGCTTCATTGAGTTTCCAAGCGGACGAGTAGGGCATCGCGGGATCGAGTGCGTTACAGGCGGCTCCTTGGAGGCACCGTGACCCACACCGAGAGTGCTGCCAACGTCGTCATTCGCTTTGCAGGCGACTCTGGCGACGGAATGCAGCTGGTAGGCGGGCAATTCACCCGCACCACCGCCCTGGCCGGCAATGATCTTGCCACCCTTCCGGACTACCCTGCCGAGATCCGGGCCCCTGCGGGCACCCGGGCCGGGGTCAGCGGATACCAGATCCAGTTCGCCGACCACGACATCTTCACCCCAGGCGACGAGACCGATGCCTTGGTCGCGATGAATGCCGCGGCCCTGGTCACCAACCTGCCCCGGCTGCGCGAGGGCGGGCTGGTCATCGTCAACTCCGACGGCTTCGGGCGCGGCGACCTCAAGAAGGCCGAGCTCGAGGTCAACCCCCTCGAAGACGATTCCCTGCAGGGCTATCGCGCGGTCAAGGCGCCCATCACCACGCTCACACGCGGCTCGGTCGAGGAGCTTGGCCTCTCCACCAAACAGGCGGACCGCTGCAAGAACTTCTTCGCGCTGGGCATGATCTATTGGGTCTACAGTCGCGAACTCGGCCCCACCGAGGAGTGGTTGGCAGGCAAGTTCGGCAAGAAGCCGACCCTCCTCCAGGCCAACCTGAATGCCCTGCGGGCGGGTCGCAACTACGCCCAGACCGTCGAGCTCTTCCAGGCCACCTACACGGTGCCCAAGGCCAACTTCAAGCCGGGTCGCTACCGCAACATCACCGGCAACCACGCCCTGGCGATCGGTCTCGCTGCGGCGGGCCAGAAGTCGGGTCGGCCGCTATTCTACGGCACCTACCCCATCACTCCGGCGTCGGATATTCTGCACGCCCTGGCGCCGTTCAAGAACTACGGCGTCACCACCTTCCAGGCGGAAGACGAGATCGCCGCGGTGTGCGCCTCGATCGGCGCTTCGTGGGGCGGCAATATCGGGGTCACCGGCACCTCCGGTCCCGGCGTCGCGCTCAAGAGCGAAGGGATCGGCCTGGCGGTCATGGCCGAGCTCCCCTTGGTCATCATCTGCGTCCAGCGTGGTGGGCCCAGCACCGGCCTGCCCACCAAGACCGAGCAGGCCGACCTGCTCCAGGCGCTCTATGGCCGCAATGGCGAGGCGCCCTGCGCAGTCATCGCTCCCACCAGCCCGTCGGACTGCTTCGATATCGCGGTCGAAGCGGTTCGCTTCGCCGTAGAGGCGATGTGTCCGGTGTTCGTGATGTCCGATGGCTACATCGGCAACGGCGCGGAGCCGTGGCCGCTTCCCAACCTCGAAGACATCCCGGAGATCAACGCCAACCTCTGCACCGACCCCGAGGGCTTCGAGCCCTATATGCGCGACCCAGACACGCTGCGGCGGCCGTGGGCTGTGCCCGGCACTCCAGGGCTCGAGCACCGCCTTGGTGGCCTCGAGAAGCAGGATGGCTCCGGAAATGTGTCCTACGTGCCCGAGAACCACCAAAAGATGTGTGAGCTACGGGCCGAGAAGGTCAAGCGACTCCAGCGCTTCATCCCCCCAATCGAGGTCCACGGGGACTCCGAGGGCACCCTCGTCATTGGCTGGGGCGGCACCTGGGGGGCCATCCGGTCCGGGGTCGATGTGGTGCGCAAGGAGGGGCTCAAGGTCGGGCAGGTCCACCTGCGCCATCTCAATCCCTTCCCTGCCGATCTCGGCGAGGTTCTCGCTCGCTACGATCGCGTACTGGTCCCGGAGCTCAACCTCGGGCAGCTGTCCAAGGTGCTCCGAGCGGAGTTCTTGGTCGACGCACGCTCCTACTGCAAGATTCAGGGACAGCCCTTCCTCACCCGAGAGATCGCCGAAGCTATTCGCCAGGAGGTGGCCCGATGACCGCGCCCGTCTACAAAAAGAAAGACTTCATGAGCGACCAGCTCGTGCGCTGGTGCCCAGGTTGCGGTGACTACTCCATCCTCTCCCAGGTCCAGACCACACTGGCCGGGCTCGGTCGCCCGCGCGAACAGTTCGCCGTGGTCAGCGGTATCGGGTGCAGCAGTCGGTTCCCGTACTATATGGACACCTACGGCTTCCACACGCTGCACGGGCGGGCACCGGCCTTTGCGACCGGCCTCAAGATCACCCGCCCCGAGCTCTCGGTGTGGATGGTGACGGGCGACGGAGACGCACTGTCGATCGGCGGCAACCACCTGATCCACCTGTTCCGCCGGAACGTCGACCTCAACGTGATGCTGTTCAACAACCGCATCTACGGGCTGACCAAGGGGCAGTACAGCCCCACCTCGGAGAAGGGCAAGAAGACCAAGTCCAGCCCGATGGGTTCTCTCGAAGAGCCGTTCAACCCGCTGGCTCTCGCGCTGGGTTCGGGGTCTAGCTATGTCGCGCGCTCGGTCGCAGTTTTCGCCAAGCACCTACGCCAGCAGCTTCTCGATGCCGATGCCCACAACGGGACTTCCTTCGTGGAGATCTGGCAGAACTGCAACATCTTCAACGACGGCATCTTCGACGCCATCACCGATCGATCGGTGCGCGACGAGAAGGTCCTCTATCTGCAGGCTGGTGAACCGCTGGTCTGGGGCAAGGAAATCCGTCGGGGCCTCGCTCTTGACGGCCTGAAGTTCATCGTGGTCGAGGTCGGCGACGATCTGTCCGGGGTGCTCGTTCACGATCCCAGCAACAAGATCCTCGCCACGATGCTCGCGGAGCTCGACGGGTCCGGAGACTTCCCGGTACCGGTCGGGGTGTTGTTCCAGGAAGATCGCGAGACCTACGACACGGGCTTCCAGGAGCAGGTCGCGGAGGCTCGCAAGACCTTCGGAGTCGGCGATATCGAGGCACTCATCGACGCAGGCGACGCCTGGACGGTGTGAGCCGGGGTGGTCGGGACGGCTCGTTCGCAGTACGCTGCGTGGGCATCCACACGAGGCCAGAAATGGACGCCACCCAGCTCGACGAAAACGAAATTCTCGCCCTTGCGGGGCTCGCGCTTCACCTCGCGAGCGCCGACGGGATGCTCTCGACCGAAGAGGCCGAGGAGCTCAAGCAGCTGGGCGAAGAGATCGGTGGAGCCGATCGCTTCAGCCAGGCCATCACCGACGCCGAGGGCCGCTTTCGCACCGTTCAGGAAGCCCTGGACTTTGCGGCGGAGATCGAGCGCGAGGGGGCGCGTGACTTCATCCACACCGTCCTCACAGATCTGGCCAACTCGGACGAGCTTCACAGCGCCGAAGCAGACCTGCTGGCTCGGTTGCGGCTGATGTGGGGAATCCGCGGCCGCTAGGACGCCGATTCGGCGGCCTATCTCGTCGAGAACTTGGTCCTTCACTCCTCGCGTAGCGAGCTACGCGTCGTCGCTTGAACCGGCGTTCTCGACGAGATATGCCTGCCGACTCAACGCCCTTGATGGGTTTCTGAGGGTTCGCAGGCAAGGCGCACGTCGAATCTCTGGTTGTTCGGAGACCAGGACACGTTGGAGTCTTGAATATCGGGCGGCTTTGCCGAGCTCCGACTTCTGATCGGGGTGTTCGAGTGGCCCACGGATCAGCGCAGCGCGCCACCTAGTCCTGGGGCGCACTGTACGTACAGCGAGAACGGGCCTTCTTCGTCGTCGCGGCCCTCGACCACGATGTACCAGACGGCTTCCTGACCGGGACCTGTCTGGGAGGTGAGTTCGATCCGTTCGGATGAGAAGCCCTCGTTCGGCTTCATCTCGCACTGGTTGATGGTGGACCGGATGTCCGGGCAGCTGCCTCGGCCGCGATCGAAGCGCATGGCCGCGACATCGAGATCTGCGCATGGAGTGTGTAGATCGACCCAGGCGCGCCACTCGCCCGGAGGCATCACCAGCTTGTAGACGCGCTCGTCGCCGCCGTCGTGGTCCATGGTGCGAGGCCAGCAGAACTTCTGCTCGTAGAAGACGCTGTCGTAGAGGTCGACTCCGCCTCGGGTGTGGCCGATGATCTGCTGATTGCAGTGGATCTCGTCGGTGACGCAGTCTGGGCCCTTGACCGGCCCGCCATCGTCGATATCTCCGCACTGCTCGTAGGAGAATGCGCCCTGGGTCGCAGGTGGACCCGACACGGCTCCCGGGAGGATGAGGGGCTGCTGACGCCGGTGGTCGACCTGGTTGTCGTTGGGCTGAACCCCGAGGGTGAGGGGCTCGACACGGATGGGTCCGTTTGCTGGTTCGGCCGAGCTGCTGAAGAGGGTGAGCACGAGGATGGTGAGGATGCTCATCCCGCCGCCCGTGCACATCATCAGCACGACCAGCAGCACGCCAACAGCGATGATGGTGTTGGTCGAGATGCCCCCGCTGTCATCGCTCACGCGCTACTCCCCGCTCTGCCCGAGAGTATCGTCTGCGCGGCGACCCGGCTGGCGAGGGAAATATTCAGCGCCTCGCGTCCGAGCCTCCACCGCCAGTTGCCCTCGGTCACGCCGGGCACGTTCATCCGGGCGTCGCTCCCGAGAGAGAGCAGATCTTGCATTGGGACGATGGCGGTGCGGGCGACCGACCGGTGCGCAGCGCGAATCAGAGCCCAGACGAAGTCGCGGTCGTCGGTGTGGAGGTAGGCCCGAGCCATCTCCCTCTCTTCGGGAGAGGCGCTGTGGTACCAACCCAGTGCGGTGTCGTTGTCGTGGGTGCCGGTGTAGACGACCAGGTTGCGCCGGTGATTGTGGGGCAGGAACTCGTCGGAGGGGTCGCCCCCGAAGGCGAACTGGAGGATGGCCATGCCGGGCAGGTCGGCGTCATCGCGGAGCTTGCGCACCGGCTCGGTGATCACCCCGAGGTCTTCGGCGATGAGGGGCAGCTCACCCAGGCGCTCCTGCAGCGCGTCGAGAGCTTCCTGTCCAGGACCCTCGATCCACTGTCCTTGCTCTGCGGTCTTGGCGGATGCATCGACCTCCCAGACTCCGTCGAGTCCGCGGAAGTGGTCGAGCCGGAGCACGTCCACCAGCTCGAGAGCGGCGGCTGTGCGATCGACCCACCATCGCCATCCGGTGGCGGAGTGGGCCTGCCGGACGAAGTGGGGGTGGCCCCAGAGCTGGCCGGTGGGGGAGAAGGCGTCTGGTGGGACCCCGGTGGTGGTGCGGGCGTGGCCCTTGGGGTCGAGATCGAAGAGTTCGCGATGGGCCCACACATCTGCGGACTGCGGTCCGACGAAGAAGGGCAGGTCGCCCCAGAGCTGGATGTCGAGGTCGTTGGCGACCTGCTTGAGACGGGACCATTGGCGGTCGAAGGCCCACTGGAGCGCGGTGTGGTGGGCGATCTGTGGGGCGAGATCGCTGCGGACCGCTGCCAGGCGGACCGGATCACTGTGGAGATCGCGTAGCTCGGTTGGCCACTCTGTCCAGTAGGCCCCATGCAGCTCGGCGAGAGAGGCGTACAGAGCCCAGGTCTCGACCCAGGGATGAGCCGCTCTCCAGGGTTCGAGATCGACCTCGTTTGCGATAGCGCGACCCGCCTTGGCGAGGAAGCCTGCGCGCGAGGCCCGTACGGCCTTCCAGTCCACCCGATCCCCGGCCAGATAGGGCTTGTCGGTGTGAGAGGCGAAGCCATCCTCTGCGAGATCATCGGGCGAGAGGTAGGCGGGCTCCCGGGCGAAGGCGGTGGGCGAGGCGTAGGGACAGCCGTGGATATCGACCACGGTGAGAGGGAGTACCTGCCAAACCCGCTGCTTTGCGCTGGCGAGCCAGGCCACGAACTCTCGAGCGGAAGGGCCCAGGTCGCCGATCCCATAAGGGCCGGGGAGGCTGGAGATATGGAGCAGCACGCCTGCGCGGCGGCCGGTTTTCAGATCGACGTCCATCCCTCACCGGTGGATTGCGCGCGGCCGGTCCGCGCGAGGCGATGGAGGATGTACCACACCTCGGTGAGGTCGCCAGAGACGGTCTCGGAGAGGGCTTCAATCGGAACCGGATATTTGCCGAGGGCGGCGAGGACCCGGGCGTTGAGCTCGAGGATCTGGCCGGCGGCGACCTTGCCGGCTTCGACGCCGGGTTGGTGGTAAGCGTTGACCCCGATGAGGCTGGCGTACAGGCCCACGGCGCGCTCGAACAGCGCGATCAGCGCGCCCATCACGGAGGCATCGAGCTCGGGCACGGTGAGGGTGAGGGTGGGGCGGTTGTTGTCGTGCAGCGCGCGGCGGGTGCCGAGCAGGAAGCCCTGGAGGAAGTCCCCGGCATTTGCCGGCCCCTGCAGGGGCTCGGAGCTCCCTGCGCCATCCGAGAGGACCTGGATGAGCACCGCGAAGAAGTCGTTGCGGCCCTCACGGAGCTGCTGCACAAAGCTGTGTTGGTCCGTGCTTCCCTTGTTGCCATAGACAGCGAGGCCTTGATGCACGGTGTTTCCGGCCAGGTCGAGCTCCTTGCCGAGGGACTCCATGACCAGCTGCTGGAGGTAGCGCGAGAAGAGCACCAGCCGATCGCAGTAGGGGAGCACGACCATGTCCCGGTCGCCGCGGCCATTGCCGAGCCCATACCAGCAGCCGGCGAGCATCGCGGCCGGGTTCTCGCGCCAGCTGGTGTTGCGGGTCCAGTCGTCCATTGCGGCCGCCCCGTCGAGCAGGGCTCGGATATCGACCCCGGCGAGGGCTCCGGGGAGCAGGCCCACCGCGCTGGTGATGCTGGTGCGCCCGCCGACCCAGTCCCACATCTCGAACCTCGCGAGCCAGCCTTCTTCCTGGGCGCGCTCGTCCAGCCGGCTGCCCACGCCGGTGACCGCGACGAAGCGCCCGCGGACCTCGAGGCCTTCGGCTACGATCGCGCGCTTCACGAGCTCGATTCCGTTTGCGGTCTCGGCGGTGCCGCCGGACTTGGACACCCCCACGACCAGGGTGTGGCGGAGACGTTCTCCGATGGCCGCCAGGACCCGGGCGACGCCGTCTGGATCGGTGTTGTCGATGAAGTGAAGCGCGAGGGGTCGGGTGTGTCCGAGGGCGTCGATGAGGAGCTGCGGGCCCAGGGCGCTTCCGCCGATCCCGATGTGGATGACATCGGTGAATCGGTGTCCGTCTGGAGCTGCGATCTCGCCACTGCGCACGGCCTCGGCGAAGCTGAGCACGGCGTCGCGGGTGGTGCCGATGGACTGACCCTGGGCGATGGTGGGCGCCCTCTCCGGTGCGCGCAGCCAGTAGTGGCCGACCTGCCGCCCCTCGTCGGGGTTGGCGATATTCCCAGCCTCCAGCGCCTCCATCTCGGTGAATGCCGCGCTCCATGGGAGGGCATCGAGGGACTCTGCCGATAGAAAGGCGCGGGTGGCATCGAGGGCCCAGGACTGGCCCGGGTGGGTGAGGAATAGATCGCTCATTGGAAAGACCTTGGGTTTGGGCGGATCAGCCCAGGTTCTTGTTGGCGAACTTGTGCATGCGGAGCTGGCCGGCGCGCCCGATGGCGTTCCAGATATCCGTCGCGTCTCCCGAGCCCTCGTGGAGCACGACACCATCGCGATTGACCGCATAGACAGTAGGGATTCTGGTGGGCTTGGCCTCGCGTTGGAGGAAGGCGCGGTAGTCTTCGAGGACCAGGAAAGGGAGACCTGCGGCCGCGGCCATATCCTCGCCGGTGAACCACTCTGGGTGATGGTCCCCGGTTCGGTCCTTCACCGTGGTGGCCACGTGGACCCCGACGATGAAGTCCGCCATATGTACGGCGTAGTTCATGAATCGAAGCATGAATTGGTTGTAGCGGGTATTTCCGCGAAATCCACCGAGCAGGACGATCAGCAGGATCTGGGAATCGTCCATCTGGTCGAGGGTAGTTTGGAGGTTGGCTCCCGGGTAACCATTGGTCTGATAAAGGTCGTACTGAGGGAACTTTCGCTTGTACAGCTGCCGAAGCTCTGGGGTATTTCCGGTGGTCTTCTCGAGAGCGCGACGCACCTTCTGCAGGGGCTCCATCAGGTAGGACTGCTCGAGGAGCTGAACGCCCAGATCGCGCTTCTTGGCCCGAAGCCGTTGAAGGCCCATATAGGCTGTTGCTACCGCGATATAGACCTCTGGCCAGTTGTGGGCGTGGTGGGTCTTGAAGTCCTTGATGAAGGGGAAACCCTCGTCGCCGCGGCCGGTCTCTACCAGCGCTGCGCCGTAGAATAGCGTGGCCGGATGGTCGCGGGGCTTGGGCTTGCCCCCGCCCATGAACTTGGCGAAGAGCCCGGCCGTGAGCGCGCTCGTCGTGCCCGCCAGTGCCCGGGTGGACAGCCTCTCGAGGACCTCCCAGGCACCCTGTTTCCAGAGCTCCAGCAGTGATTCTGGACCGTCCGAGCCGGGGTTGTAGTAGGTACGGATGTTCTCGACGCTGCGGGCCAGGGTCATGCCCATCAGGGCGCCCGTGGTCTTCAGGCGGATGCGTTCGCCTTCGCTGTGGAACACATAGGTGTGCTCCGAGTAGGCCTTGTCTACGAGGGTGGGGTCGAGCAGGCCCTCGTCCTGCTCTTCTACCTGGACCAGGGTTCCCGGCTTGATGCCGAGCTCGAAGGGAATCGAGTACTTGCTGACCTGCTCGACGATCAGGCAGTCCCGCGCTGGAGGGGCCGAACCCGTGCGCCGGTCGAGGGTCTTGACCAGGGAGGAGCGGAACTTCTCGAGCACCGGATCGTGGGTCCCGCCCGGGCCGATCATGGTCTGTTCGGTGGGCTCGGCCTGCTCTTCCATGGCCTGCTGCACGTAGTTGTCCTGAACGGGGCGGATCTGCACTCCCAATCCGTTCTCGATCGCTGCGACCACCGCACGAGCGCTCGCGGGACGGTCGTCGGGCTGCTTCTCCAACAGCTTGGCTGTGAGCTGATCGAGCCAGGGCTCGACGCCCTCGATCTTGGTGGACAGGTGGGCGGGGACCTCGTTGACGTGGCGATCCATCACCTTGTAGGGGCGCCCGTCGAACGGCACATCCCCGACGATCATCTCGTAGAGCACGATCCCGAGGGCGTACAGGTCGGCCCGGTGGTCGCACTCGAAGTCCTCGATGTACTCGGGCGCCATGTACTTGGGGGTGCCCACCCGCACGCCCACGGCGGTGAGGCTCGTGTCTTCGTCTGCGCTCTTGTCGGCCACACCTGCGAGGCCGAAGTCGAGGACCTTGGCGCGCAGGGCGCTGTCTGTGCCGCTCTCGACCAGCATGATGTTCTCGGGAGAGAGATCGCGGTGCACGACCCCGATGTCGTGAGCGGCTTCCAGGGCCAGCGCGATCTGGGCGGCGACGTCGACCGCCACTTCGGGGGACATCTTGCCGTTCTCTTCGATCCAGTCGGAGAGGGTCTCGCCGTTGACGTATTCCTGGACGAGCCAGGGGAGGCCATCGGCGGTCTTGCCCGTCTCGAACACGTGCATGCTGTTGGGGTGTTGGATGCGGGACTGGATCCGGATCTCGCGCTCGAATCGGCGCATGGCCTCTTCTTCGCCGAACAAGGACCGGTCGAGCATCTTCACCGCGAACATCGCGTTGTCTTCGATGCGGCGGGCTACATACACGTTGCCCATGCGGCCGTCGCGGAGGTATCCGGTGATCTTGTAGCGGTCGCCGATGATGGTGCCGGTGATCTGCTGTGTCATGTAGGCGATAATAGTCCCCATGAATGAACGACGTCGGCTCGATCGCGAAGGTTCTCTGGAGTTGCTCCGGAGTCAGCACGAATTTCCTGGGAAGTACACCTTCAGGGTCGTTGTCAGACCCGAGGCCGCGCCGGCGATCGTGAGCGCGATCGGCGCTGCGCTCCACTCAGGGTCTTCGGTGCGCTCGGTGGATGAGAGGTCGTCGCGCAGCGGCAACTACATCTCCCTTCGGATCCTCACGGAGATGGCGGACGCCGAGGCGGTGCTGGATGTGAACGAGCTCATCGCGAAGCTCACGGGCGTGGTGATGACGCTCTGAGGGATCGCGCCCTAAATGGGACAGCTCGGGATCGCCGTGTCACGGGTGGAGAACTGCTAAGGGTGGGCCACTCCACGATCCCACACCGGGTTGGCTCCTCAGCCGACGACCTTCGAGGACTCCGGGGTTCGCCTGAAGTGGTCGCCGTCGTAGAGCTCTCTCGGGCACCCTGACCGGGGCTATGATGGATTCATTGGGCCCATCGCAGCACCCCGACCGCCAGCGTGCTCCACCCCAGCGCTGTGTTCCACAGTGGAATCCGGGTGGCATAGCTCTTCACCAGCCCCAAATCATCGCTCTCTCGGAGGGCGAGAGCAAGGGCGAACATCTCGGCGAGCACCCAGATCACCGATGCGCACATCATGCCGGCCGCGAACCAGGTCCACTGTCCCGCGCCCAGATCGATGATCTGGAGCACGAGCAACCCGATCGCCCCTACGGCCACCAAGGTCAGCGCGACCGCGATGGTACCCAGCGGACCCAGGGCCACCGCGCTGGTGTGCAGGTGGGCCTCGAGATCCTCGTCGTGGTCTTTGGCGGCCCGGACCAGGAGGATGCCGAGCTGCATCGTGCCGTACAGGATCATCATTCCCAGCACGCGGAGTCCCGGGAGACCCCCCAGGGTGCCGTGGACGAGCAGCATCGGCGCGAAGAACACCAGTAACCACAGGGTCGGTGCCTGCCAGAGGCCGCGGCTCTTGAGGTGAAGCGGCGCCATGGCGTACTGGTGGGCGACCACGAGCCAGGTGAGCACCAGAGACATCAGCCATAGGCGGATGCTCAGGCCTGCGAGCATGGAGACCAGCATGAGGGTCGTGACCATCGTGAGGCCGATCTGGGCCAGCATATTGGACTCGCCGAGGCCAAGAACCGCCTCGGCGGTGCGGGTCTTGTAGACGAGGGATAGCTCTCGGTCGGCGAAACACTCGACCATCGCGGTGAATTGGTGGAGCAGGAAGAAGCAGAGCACCAGCAACCCCCATGTCGCCGAGCTGAAGACCGCGGGCTCGACTCCCAACCACAGTGCGGGGAGGAGCAGAACGGGGATCGACGAGACGATCCGGTCGGGCCGGCGGATGGTGAGGCTGTCCCACACGCCTTGCCAGGGGGAGCGCTCGGCGTCGAGCACCTTCACCAGGAGCAGGTGCCGAGGCTGGAGCTCGCGGAAGGCGGCATGCCCATGCAGGAGCGCGTGGTTGTCGGCGATCAGCAGGTCCCCGTCCTGCCAGCAGTGGGTGAGGACCTCGTCGTGGCCGTGCCCATTGCGGGTTCGGGTGTAGACGAAGAGCGTCTCGCCACCGGTGCGGGGCTCGGGCGCCCGCAGGCATTGGTAGACGAGCCAGCGGGGGGTACGCTGGGTCTTGAGCACCTCGCCGCGCTCTGGGGGACCCCGACCGGTATCGTCGAGCTTCAGCTCGGTGACCGAGCCCTGCTCACCGGCCTGTAGCGGACCGAGGCGACGGGCGGCGAGGGGCAGCTGGGTCTTGTGCAGCAGCTTCAGGCCGCGGATCACCACGACCTTGTGTGTGGTGATCCATCGCCGGATCAGCTCGAGATCGAGGTCGAAGAAGGAGCCTTGGGTCTCGACCAGCAACCCGAAGGGCTCCATGGCCCAGGACTCGGGCTCCATCGTCAGCACGGTGCCCGCCATCAGAGAGGGGCGCCGGGACGCGGGGTTGGGGGAGTGCGGGGCATGGATACCGATCTTGTCGGCATTTTTTTCCCGGGGATGAGCCTGGAATCGTGGACGTAGGAGTCCGCTCGGATGTAGGAGTCAGGACTTTCGTGCTCCCGGACTCGCGGGCCGCGCGGGGCTCGCGGGAGGCCGAGACCTCTCGGTGGAGGCCCGCGAGGATCCTTCAGCTGATGCGCAGCCCGGCGATCGGGTTGCAGGGGCTGATCGTGGTGTGCGCCTACGTCGGCTACAAGGGCACGGATGACCTGTCGCTGCTCACCCGAGATGTGCTGAGCTACTCGGTCGTAGGGGCCTGCGTCGCGGTGTACGCCGGACATCTTCTTCGGCCCGCTCATGGGCTGGGTGCTGGACCGGGCTCCGGGAGCCATCGGCCATCGCGATCTATTCGTTCTGCTCGCGGGTTTTGCAGGACTCGGGCTACTCGCGACTCTCGGCTTCGCTTGGGTCCGCCCCCGAGAGGCGCCTCGTCTCCGGCCCGGCTGATCGGACCTCCGCCGAACCGCCGATCAGCGCCCCCAATCGGTCGAGCAGCCCCGCCGCGCCCGGAAGGAACACCAGCATCGGCAACATGCCCAGGGCATCCGCCACCCCGTCGATGGCCCCGGGAACCCGGCTGGGATCCTGGGTCCATGCGGCGATCCCCAGCAGATGCGAGGCGTAGAGCAGCGGCCCGAGGCGCTCGCGAATCGCCGGATCCGACGGCCGATCCGTGGCTTCATCTACCAGGCGTTGAAAGAACTCCCCCTCGGCGGCATGGAGCTGCGCAGCCTTGGGCCCGAGCCGAGCCTCCCGCCCAGCGGGGTCGACCGCGTCGGCGAGCAGCCCCGTCAGCAGAGCGCGGTGCGGTCCGATGCACGCGAGCTTTCGGTGGGCCACTACCCGGTAGCGCTCGGCGATGGAGCCGGCGGGCAGGGGCTCCGCGAGCAGCTCCGTGGCGAGCTGGTGATACAGAGCCATGGCCAGTTGGGCCGGACTGTCGAAGCGGGCCAAGACCCCGGCCGGGTCCAGGCCCGCCGCTTCGGCCAGGTCTTCGAGGCTCAACTCGGCCCACCGCCGGGTCTCACAGAGCTCGGAGGCTGCGCGGAATAGCGCCTCGTCGGGGCTCATCGCTGGGCCAGGATCGACGCGATCGAGTCGCGTTGGTCGCGCACGGACCGCGCCAGCGACGCCTGGCCACGGGCCCGGAGCAGGTTGTGCTCCCCTCGGCCCCCATAGGCCGGGTCGAAGCCGAAGTAGGACTCCTCCAGAGCGTCTCGGGCAAAGCGGGCCGCCAGCTCCAGGCAGATCCGCTCGATTCCCGGGCCGATCGCGTCCCACTCCGCGTCGGTGAGCTGTGCATATTGGGCGTAGCCCTGCATCGCGGCGGCGAAGATCTCGATGTCGAAGCGGGCATCGGCCACGTTCTCGGTGGCCGGGTTGCACCAGGAGCGCATCGCATCGCCGAGCTCGATGTCCACCGTTCCGCGGGCGAAGGTGTCGAGATCGATGAGCGCGGTGGCGCGGGGCCCAGAGAAGCGGATGTTCGAGATCTTCAGGTCGCCGTGGATGATTCGCTCGGGCAGCGCGTCCGCGCCCGTCCAAGAGTCCCAGGCGTCGATCAGGGGCTCTGCCAGTGCCACGACCTTGCGATACAGCCGGTGTCCCCGGTGCAGCATCAGGCTGGTGCGCAGGTCGGTGAAGTGCTTGTCGGTGTCGTGGGCACCGGGTCGGGTGAACCGGAAGTCGTGATTCAGGCCCGCTGTAGCGGCGTGAAAGCGGGCGACCAGGGCTCCGGCTTCGCGGGCATCGGCTGGATCGGCGATCGTGTCGATGGTGCGGTCGCCGACCGGGCTGAGCACTCGCCACACGCCCTGCTCTGGGTCGGTGTGCCACAGCTCCCCGGTGCAGGTCGGCACCAGCCGAGGCGTGTCCAGGCCGGAGGCAGCGAGGTGCTGGGTGATGGCCTCGATGTCGAGATGGACCTCGGGTGCGAAGATATCGGTGTTCAGCCGCTGCAAGATCCCGATGAGCTGGCCGCGCACGGTGACGGTGTGGGTCTGGTTGATCAGGCCCGAGTCCACGGCGCCGAGGGTGGCGGCCGGGGGCCAGATCCAGGCTTCCATTGCAGACTGGGGTGTCAGGGCGTCCTCCGGCCACGGAGACTACAACAGAACTGGCCAACCGCGATGGGTCCGGGTACTCACGGGTCCACATGAAGTCCCGCCTCGCAGTCGCCGGTTCGATGTTCCTGCTCAGCGGGTCCCTCGTGCTCTTCGAGCTCGCGCTCACCCGGCTGTTCGGCGTGGTGCTCTTCGCCTCCTATGCCCACCTCGCCCTCGCCCTCGCCCTGCTCGGCATCAGCTTGGGGGCCATGCTCCAGCATCTATGGCCCGGTCTGGTTCCAGACGAGGGTCTCGAGGAGCGCATCGGCTGGCTCTCGATCGGCCAGGGGCTCACCACGCTGCTGGCCGTGCTCGCCTGCGTCAGCTTTCCGCTCACCCGGCAGTTCGCCGAGGCGCCGCGCACCTATGGCGAGCGCTCCAGCCAGGTGTGGGAGCTGCTCGATCCGATGTGGTTTGCGCTCCTGCTTCCGGTGCTGGCGTTGCCGTTCACCGTCGTGGGCCTCGTCTTCGCCGGCACCTTCCAGCGGCGCAAGTCTGACATCGGCCTGATCTATGGCGCCGATCTGATCGGTGGCGGTGTGGGGGCATTGCTCTTCATCCCGCTGCTCTACGCCATCCCCGCTCCAGATCTGGGGTGGGCGGTACTGGCCGGCAGTGGGCTATCTGCGGCGCTCCTCGGTAGCGGGGGGCGCTCCAGGGCGGTGCAGATCGCGGGCACGGTCGCCGTCGGGCTCGGTGTCATCGGGTCGATCGCGGGTTGGGCCGGCTACACGACCTTCCCCGTGAAGTACGCCGCTGGCTACAGCGAGACGAATATCACCTACACCAAGTGGACCCCGCTCACCCGCCTGGCCATCCACGAAGACGACCGGGGCATCTACATGCTCCTGGACAACTCGAGCGCCTCGGAGATCATCACCACCGAGGAGCGCCGCGACGCCAAGTCCATGGAGGCCGCGCGCTCGTTCGTCTACCATATGCACCAGCCAGGGGCGCGAATCGCTATCTTGGCCGCATCGGCTGGCCCCGAGGTAGCGGTCGCCCAGGCCCTGGGTCATACCCATATCGACGCCATCGATATCGCATCCGAGATCGGCGACATCGTGGCGACTCAATATCCGAATTCACCGGTGAATCCCTATGTCATCGGGGACACGCGTCGGGTCTGGTCCGATGGGCGGGCTGCCATCCTCCACGCCGAAGAACCCTATGACGTCATCCAGATGGTTCACGCCAACCTCCACAGCGCTGCGGGCCTGATGGCCAGCACCTGGTCTCCCAACCTGCTCGAGACCAAGGAGGCCTTCACCACCTACTTCGACCAGCTCACGCCCAACGGCACGCTCTCCTTCTCGGCCCACACCCAGACCCGTCCGTTCGCTCGGGCGGCGGCTGCTGCGTTGATGGAGCGCGGCGTCACCGAGCCCGAGAAGCATATCTTCTACATCGGCGGCTCCAACATCTTCATGCTGGTGAAGAAGCGCCCCTTCACCGAGGTCGAGTGCAGGAATATCACCAACGTCATCCGCTCCTGGCGGCCGAACGAGACCGTCGAGCACAACCCCTGTCGTCCCAAAGAAGCCAACTCGCGCCGGCTCTTCTACACTGGCCCCGTGCTCTCCGACGACCGCCCCTTCTTCGAGTCCCCGGACCGCTTCAGGCAGTCCGCGGAGCGGATGTGGAAACGCGTCAGAGGCGAAAAGGTCCACCTCCGCACCCTCGACGCGCTGTACTTCGCGCTGTTCGTCCAGGGGGCCTTCGTGCTCGGCGCAGGGTCTCTGCTGGTATTCGTGCCCCTCCTCGTGCGGGGCGCTCGCGGGCTGTCCTCGATCTCTGGAGTCGGGTGGGGGCTGGGCTTCGTGAGCTGCCTCGGCTACGGCTATCTCGGGGTCGAGACTGTGCTCATCCACGAGCTCGTGCTCTTCGTCGGGCACCCCGTCTACGCCGTCACCACGGTCATCTTCACCATGCTCGTGTTCAGCGGAGTGGGCTCCTTGATCGCGGGCTCTTGGGCCCCCAATGAGCTCGACCGGCGGCTGCGGCTGGTGCTCATCGGGATCGTCCTGCTCGGGGTCATCCAGTCCACCGTGGTCCCCTCGCTGCTCTACTCCCTCGCCTTGGGCCTCCCCATGGGTGTGCGCATCGGGCTGACCGGGCTCACCCTCGTCCCGTTGAGCCTGCTGATGGGGATGCCCTTCCCGCTCTCCCTCCGCATCCTCCGGCCCGAAGCCTCCGATATGGTCCCGTGGGCCTGGGCCTTCAACGGGTGGATGAGCGTGGTCGCCAGCCTCGCTACCATCTTCGTATCGCGGCTGTATGGGTTCAGCAGCGCCTTCGCAGTGGCCGTCGTCGCCTACGCCATCGCCGCCTTGCTAGCGGGCCAGATCAAGAAGATCGGCGGCCGCTGAGCTACCAGTCCTCCTCGTCATCCGGTGCGAGCAGGATCTCGGTCAGCCAGGGGAGGGTGGCCTGGAGCGCGCTTCCGCCGCGGACGGCTCCGACGACGGGGGTGGCGGCGGTGACCAGGGCGATGAGGCACCACCAGATCAGCCCATTGGGCTGGAATCCGAACCAGAGCGAGCCCCCCCAGACTCCGACCAAGATGACCCAGATCCCCAACACCACCCAGGTGATCCGGTCGTAGGCGACCGTCCACACGACCCGGCTTCCCGACCCCGCTGGGGTGATCTCCCCCACGAATCGAGGAGAGAACACGCTCGCCCACATCGCTCCCAGACGGGGGCCGACAGCGAATCGGCCCGGTCCCAGTGGGGTGAAGTAGACCGGGCAGCCCGAGTCAGCCCACCCCAGCAGCTCGGCTCGGGTGGGGAACCACAGAGATCGGATCACCAGCGCCTGCCGTGCGAAGCGGTGCTGGACCGCGTCGGGGTCGGTGGGGAGTTCCGTAGGAGGGATGGCGTTCGAGCCGGCCACGAGCCTCTCTATCTGGGTTAGACTCCATCGTCAGACAGGAGCGAAGCTTGGCCACCGTCCAGGACACCCTCGACCTCGCAGCTACCGCCGTGGTGTCGAGCGTGCTCACCCCCGGCGAACCCGCCGCAGATGCGATCTTGCACCTCCTCGCCCATATGGCGAACTCCGATGGGGTGCTCCACGATGGAGAGATGGAGTTTCTCGCCACCATCCTCCCGGGGCGGTCCCCGGACTCTTTGCGCGCCTGGGTAGCCGACGTAGGGGCCGAGCCTCCGCTCATGGACGAGGTCGCTCAGGCCATCCACGATGACGATATGCGGTGGACCTGCTTGCGCTTCACAGCCCGCATGGCGTGGAAGGACGGCGAGCTCCAAGAAGAAGAGCGCACCTTCCTGGCCAGCCTGGCCGGTACGCTCGGGCTGCCCAACTTCGCGGTCGATCGGGTGCTCCGGGAGATGGAGCCCTCTTCTTCCCGCTTCACCACCGCTCGCATCATCGAGGTCATGCAGGCGGTCAAGTGGAACGCGGTCCAGATCGCCAGCGGCCCTATCGCCAGTGGAGATCTAGCGGCGGTCGCCCCTCCAGGTGAGCAGTGCGTCTGTCGCGTTGGGGTCGACAAGGTCGAGGTGATGGGGCTGTACGAGGGGGGGCTCTCGGCTCGCTTCCTCGAGGGCCCCTGCTACCTCGCCTGGAGCGAGCTCGTCAGCTACAGCCGCGACTTCGGGCTGGGCAGCTCGGTGCGGCTACTCACCGAGGGAGGGGTCGCCTTCACCTTGGTCGACTCCCGGCTCACCGGCCTGTGTTTGGTGCTGGATCTGCTGCTCGGTGGCGACGAGCGTCCACAGGGAGAGGCTCCAAAGGTCCAGCTCGTAAGCGGTGAATAAGGGTCGAATGGGATGAGCGCGTCCATCCCGCTCGGGCCCTTTCGGCTCTCGCGTCGTATCGGCGTCGGGGGGGGCGGAGAAGTCTGGCAGGGCATCCACATCCGCCAGCGGGCCCCCGTGGCCGTCAAGGTGATCACCGCCAATCGGGCCCGGGATGAGAAGTACCAGAAGGCCTTCGAGAACGAGGTCCGCGCGGTGGCAGGCCTCGATCACCCGGGCATCGTCACCGTGCTCGACTACGGGGTCGTCGATCGCCGCGCCGAGAAGGCTTCGGAAGGGCGGATCGTCTCCGGGGCGCCTTATCTTGCGATGGAGCTGGCCGAGCGCGGATCCCTACGTAAGGCCCAGCTTCCGGGCTCATTCGATGATCTTCGGCTGTGGCTGCTGTGGCTGCTCGATATCCTCGGCCATGCCCACGCCGAGGGGGTGATCCACCGCGACCTGAAGCCCGGGAATGTGCTGGTCTTCGCCCACCCGGCGGTCGCAGGCGATGCCGATGGGGCAAGTAGGCTGCGGCTCACGGACTTCGGCCTGGCTCACGCCACGGACGGGGGGTCGGTGCTCAAGGGCACCGCCGGGACCCCCATCTTCATGGCTCCAGAGCAGTTTCGGGGGCGCTGGCGGGAGTTCGGTCCGCCCACAGATCTGTACGCGCTCGGCTGTATGTCCTACACCTTGGCGGCGGGCCGGACCCCGTTCGCGGTGCGGGCCATCTCGGAGCTGATGCATGCTCACCTCTCCGAGCCTGCTCAGCCTCTGGTCGCGCGCTTCCCCGTACCTGATGGCTTCGAGGGTTGGCTGCGACGGCTGATGCACAAGCGCCCAGAGAGGCGGTTTCAGCGTGCTGCCGATGCCGCCCATGCCCTCGTGTCTCTGGGGGAACCGGGCGACGGTCCGGGCTTCGAGGGGGTGCTGTCCGAGGACGCCCGGCCCACCTGGTCGCCCCCCACAGCGGCCTCTCAGGATGCCCTGGTCGAGACCGCCACGGAGATGACCCAGCAGACCGGGGGCACGGGCCCGACCGCCACCCGGGAGGTCGAGCTCGAGATGGTCGAGCTCGACACCACTCTCGACGAGCCCGAGGACGACTACTGCCCCCGGGCGCTGCCCCCGCTTCCGAGCACCTGGCGCGCGGAGCTCCCCCATCGCCCCTCCATGCAGCTCGTTGGAGCGGGGCTTGGGCTGTACGGGCTGCGCTCCATCCCCATGGTCGCCCGCAACCACGAGCGGGGGGTGCTGTGGAAAGCGCTCTCCGAGGTCCGACGCGGCGATGGGACCCGGGTGGTCGTGCTCAGTGGCGGCTCGGGAACGGGCAAGAGTCGGCTCGCCGAGTGGCTGTGCCGGTTGGCGGATAGCGTCGGCAGCGCCATGGTGGTTCGCGCTTCCCACAGCCCCGGTGGTGGCCCCTCCGACGGCCTCGGTCGGATGATGGCTCGGGTCACCCGCAGCATGGGGCTCGAGCGCTCTGAGATGGCGATCTGGCTGACGCGCTGGCTGCGCAGCCGGGGCATCCACGACGGGCGCCACGCCCGGGAGCTGCTCGAGGTGATCGAGCCGGGTGGCGGGACCGAGAGGCTGCTGGCCACCGCAAACGAGCGCCACGCCATGGTGCAGCGCGTGCTCGCGGCGGTAGCCGATGCCCAGACCGATGGAGGGGGGCGCCGTCCGGTGCTGCTCTGGCTGGACGATGTGCAGTGGGGCCAGGACTCCCTGGGCTTGGTCCAGTGGCTCTTGGGCCAGGGCGCTACGGCGGGTCCGCCGATGATGGTCGTGATGACCGTGCGGGACGCCGCGCTTCAGGCCCGCCCCGTCGAGGCCGAGCGCCTGGCTGCGCTCCAACAGAGCCCACAAGTCGTGACGGTCCCGGTCGGCCCGCTCTCGCAGAAGCACCGAACCATCTTGGTCCAGGAGCTGCTCCACCTCGAGGGAGAGCTCGCCGAGCAGGTCGAGAAGCGCACCCAGGGAAACCCGCTATTCGCGGTCCAGCTGGTGGGCGACTGGGTCCGGCGCGGGGTCCTCGATGTGGGCCAGACCGGCTTCGTGCTTCGGCGCGGAGAGCGGGCGGTCATCCCCGACGACATCCACGAGCTGTGGGCTTCGCGGGTGGAGCGGGTGCTGATCGAGGTCGGCCAGGGCCAGCGGCCAGCGCTGGAGCTCGCGGCTCTGTTGGGCACCGATGTGGACGACTCGGAGTGGCGGGGGGCGTGTCGGGTGGCGGGCTTCTCCATCGATCCCGGTCTGGTCGGGTCGATGGTTGGCCAGGGGCTCGCTACGCGGGGCGATCGGGTGTGGTCCTTCTCCCACGGCATGCTACGCGAGTCACTCGAGCGCTCGGCCCGTGAGAGCGGGCGCTTCGAGGAGCTGCACCGGGCCTGCGCCACCACCTTGCAGATTCGCTGGGACGCCCACCCGCAGCGCGGCCTGGCCGAGAGGCTCGGTCGGCACCTGGCCCTGGGCGGTCGCCAAGAAGAGGCCCTCGGTCCATTGCTGGCCGGGGCCCGAGAGCGCCGCGCCATGTCCGACTACACCGGTGCCCTGGGGGTGCTGAACCGCCGCGAGGCCTTGCTGGACGATGTCTCCGTGCCTCCGACCGATCCCCGTCGAGGCGAGGGGTGGGTGGCCCGGGCCGATGTGCTGATCTGCATCGGGCGCCTTCAAGAAGCGGAGACCTATGCCAACCGGGTGGTCGAGGTCGGTCGTCGCAAGTACTGGGAAGCATTGATGGCGCCTGCGCTCCGCCACGCGGCCATCGCCTCGGGGAAGCGGGGCCTGTTCACTGCGGCTCAGCGGCGGCTCTCCCGGGCCATCGAGGCCGCGCACTTCGGCGGGAACGAGCGCGAGGCGGCCCGGTGCCGGCTCTTCCTCGGCGATGTGGCGCGCCTGCAGGGTGCCTTCGAGGAGGCCGCGGGCCACTGCCGAAAGGCGCTGTCCCGCTTCAAGGCCCTCGACGATGTCCGGGGCCAGGGCGAGGCCTACAATGCCCTGGCCGGCGTGTACCTGGGCATGGCCCAGAACGACCAGGCAGAGCGCTATTGCCGTGTCGCGATCGAGCGCTTCGAGACGGTGGGCGCGCGCTTCGGGGTGGCCAGCGCCCAGAACTCCCTCGGCGATGTGCTCCGGGCGGCGGGTCGGTTGGACGATGCCCTCGCCGAGTACGAGCGGGCCGAGGCGGGGCTGCGGGCGCTGGGGTCGCCAGAGTACCGGGTCCCAGCGGTCAATGTGGCGCTATTGCTCATCCACAACGAGCGCTGGCTGCTGGCTCGGGAGGCCCTGCTCCCACTCCTGGACGACATGAAGAGGGCCCGTCGTGGTGGGCTGGTTGTGGTGTGTCATAGCGCGCTGCTGCCTTGCTATGCGGGGGCCAAGCACTGGCGAAGGCTCGACAAGCACCTCGATGCCGCGACCCGACAGCTCAAGGAGACCGATGTGGTCGATGCCGACATCGCGCTGTGTATGCAGACCGCCGCTGTGCTCTGCCGACAGCATGGCCAGGAAGTCGCCATGACCCGTCTTGCCGAGCTCGCGGCGGCACAGTGGCGGCGGCTCGGTCGTCCAGGCGAGCTCGCGACCCTGCGCCGGGAGTTCGGTGTGGGGTAGGATGGTCCAAGCACCGGAGCCCTGTTGCACATCCTGATCGACTTCACCGGAGCGGGCTGAGCCCGTCCCTCACTTCACTTCCGCGTCTTTGTCGCTGGGAATTCCCGTGACCATGGCGCCCTTCTGCACGCCATTGTCCTCGAACCAGCCCTGGTTCATCTCCAGCGCGAACTTTGCCGGGTAGATGGACTTGGTGGACTTGGTGGACAGCGGGGTCATCTTGGCGATCTTGACGATCTCGCCCTGGGGGCTGATGAATGCGATGGACAGCGGCAGCTTGGTGTTCTTCATCCAGAACGAGCGCGGCTTGGTGTCGGGGTAGATGAACAACATGCCGTCGTCAGCCGGCATGGAGGGGCGGTGCATGAGCCCGCGCGCGCGGTCCTTTTCGTTGACCGCGAGCTCGACGAGCACGGAGTGCCCGCCCACATCGAGGGTGGTGGTGGGGAATATCTTGCCGGCCGAGCAGCCGAGGGTGAGCAGGATGAGTGCGGTCAGAACAGACCTCCCTGCCCGTCCGTATCCGGTAGCCCGAGATGTTTCCGCCCCCGAGGGGTGAGGACCCGTCCCCGTGGGGTTCTTGCGAGGAAGCCCTGCTGGATGAGGAAGGGCTCGTAGGTGTCTTCGATGGTGTCCGTGCTCTCGCCGGTGGCGGCGGAGAGGGTGCCCAGCCCGACGGGACCTCCACCGAACTTGACGCCGATGCAGGAGAGGATGCGGCGGTCCATCTTGTCGAGGCCGATGTCATCGATCTCGAGGCGGAGCAGGGCGTCGTCGGCGACCCGCTTGTCGATGGTGCCATCTCCCTCGACCTCGGCGAAGTCGCGCACCCGCCGAAGCAGCCGGTTGACGATGCGCGGCGTGCCCCGTGAGCGCCGGGCCAACTCGCGACAGCCATCCTGGGTGATGACCACGCCGAGGCGGGCGGCGGAGCGCTCGACGATGGAGTGCAGCTCGGCCACCTCGTAGAAGTCGAAGGTGGCGTGGATCCCAAAGCGCGCTCGCAGCGGCTGAGTGAGCAGGCCCGAGCGGGTGGTGGCGCTGACCAGGGTGAACCGGTTGAGGGGCAGCTTGACCGACTGGGCGCCGGGCCCCGAGCCGATGACCACGTCGATCTCGAAGTCCTCGAGGGCGGGGTAGAGCACCTCCTCGACCGAGCGGGGAAGCCGATGGATCTCGTCGATGAACAGCACCTCGCGCTCACCGAGGTTGGTGAGGATGGCGGCCAGATCTCCGCCGCGCTCGATGGTGGGACCCGAGGCGGTACGGATGTCGACCCCGAGCTCCTCGGCGATGATGTAGGCCAGGCTGGTCTTGCCCAGCCCGGGGGGGCCCGCGAGCAGGATGTGGTCCAGGGCTTCGCCGCGATTGATCGCCGCCCGGACGTAGATCCGCAGGTTGTCGACGATCTTGCGCTGGCCGACATACTCGTCCAGGCTTCGAGGGCGGAGCGCGGGGTCGACGCTGCCCTCGGGGTCGCGGATCTCGTTCATGAGCCGCCCCCGGAGAGCGTCTTGAGGGAGTGGCGCAGGCGGTCACCGATCTCGGCGTCGGGACCGATGCCATCGGCCATGAGCCGGGCCTGGGCGCGGTCGATCTCGGACTTGGTGTAGCCGAGCCGGGCCAGGGCGAGGGGAAGCGGATCGGCCTTGCCGGGCTTGACCGGGGTGCGAGCCGTGGCCTGGAAGCCGGCGTCGGGGAGCTTGCCCTTGAGCTCCAGTGCGAGGCGCTGAGCGGTCTTCTTGCCGACCCCTGGGATGCGGGAGAGCGCGCGCACATCGTCGGCCGCCACAGCGGTTGCGAGGCCGTCTACACCGAGCGTTTCGAGGGTGGACAGGCCCACCTTCGGCCCCACTCCGCTGATGGAGAGCAAGGCGAGGAAGGTGGCGCGCTCGGTCTCGTCGTCGAAGCCATACAGGTGGATGGAGTCTTCGCGGACCTGGGTGGAGATGTGCAGGACGGTGTGGTCGGCTTCGAGCCAGCGAGACAGGGCGGTGGTGGTGGCGAACACCTCGTAGCCGACCCCGTTCACATCGAGGATTCCCCGGTTGGCCTGGCTGTGAACGAGGTTGCCGGTGAGCATGGCGATCATCGGGTGATTCCTGCGGCGAGGGCGCGGCTGTGGTTGATGTGGGTGATGGCGATGGCCAGGGCATCGGTGATATCTGCCGGGCCCTCGGGCACGGAGCCGAGCAACATGCCGACCATGCGCGCCACGCCCTTCTTGTCGGCGCGACCGTGGGCGCCGATCGAGCGCTTCACGGTCATCGCGTTGTAGGAGTAGGGAGAGTAGCCATGGCGAGCAGCGGCGAGCAGCGCGACCCCCCGTGCCTGGCCCAGTCGAATCGCGCTCTCGGCGGACTTGTGGTGGAAGATGGCCTCGATGGCGACCGCGTCGAGGGGCTGGGCGCCGATGGCCTCGAGCAGCCCGTCGTGGATGCGCAGCAGGCGGTCTTCCATGAGCTCGGAGGACTTGGTCTTGATGCAGCCACTGGCCAGGTGACGCAGCCGTCCACGCCGGCTCTCGACAACGCCGAAGCCCGTGACCGTGCTACCTGGATCGATACCGAGAACCACCATGGAGTGGGCCCAGCCTAGCGACCCCTGCACAGATGTTCAACTGCGATGCGAAGACCCTGGGCGCTCCGGTGCGATTTGCGGGTGTGGGGCTGCACAGCGGCGCTGCCTGCGAAGTCGAGCTGCGCCCGGCACACAGCGGCGGGCTGCGCTTCCTCCACAGGGGCCGGACGCTACCGGTGCACATCTCCCAGGCCAGCGCTCCTGGGGGCTCCACTCTGCTCGGGGGGCAGCTCGACACACCGGAGCATCTGCTCGCCGCCCTGGTCGGCCTCGGCATCACCGAGCTCGAGATCGCCGTCACCGGCCCCGAGATTCCAGGCCTCGATGGCAGCGCCCGGGACTGGGTGCAGGGTCTCGGAGAGCTCGTGTGCGTGGGCTCTACCGCAGGGCTCGAGGTCTCGGAGCCCGTCGAGATCGAGGGCTTTGGAGGCATCGCTCGCGCCTGGCCTGGGGATCGGCTGGAGCTCGCGGTCGAGGTGGACTTCGGCCCGGCTTGTCGTGGGCGCTTCGAGCTCGTGATGAGCCCGGAGCGCTTCCACGAGGAGCTGTGCTGGGCGCGGACCTTCTTGCCTCACCGCATGCTCGGCGCGGTCCATGCTGCGGGTCGTGGGCGTGGAGCGAAGCCCGGGTCGGTGGTGGTGCTCGGCGAGCGGGGGCCCCTGGTCCCGGTGCGCTCAGCGGATGAGTGCGTGCGGCACAAGGCCCTGGACCTGCTGGGGGATCTGGCGCTCTTCGGTGCGCCGGTGCGCGGCCGCTTCGAGCTGGTTCGCGGCACCCACGCGCTGCATCAAGCCTTGGTGCGCGAGGTACTGGGGGTGTGAGGGTCGCCGACCTGGGTGCTTCGGTGTCCATGACCGTGGGTTCCGACTCGTCGAGTACGCCGATTTTGTTGACGAATCGCGTAGATCCTGGTGAACTGACGGCTAGAGACTGCGCCGACTCAGAGAGTTCGATGCCGAGCGAGTCTCCAATCGCCTCGGAGCCCCGATGTCCGTATACGAAGAGCCGAAGAGCCGAAGAGCCGAAGAGCCGAAGAGTTGAAGAGCCTGGCCTGGTGGGCTGGGCGGGCGAGCTGTTGTCCAATTCCTGGGCGTCGTCACTGATCGGGGAGGAATCCGAGGGGCCCGGGTTTCTGGATCGCTGGGCGGCGAGTCTGGGCGACGGCACGGCAGGGCTCGGTGGGGAATCCAACGGGATCGATCCTCAGAGCACCGCCCCGACCGAAGGGCTGCCCCGACTCACGAGCTGGGAGGTGGTGGGGGACAAGACCGAGTGCGGCCTCGCTGAGGGGCCGGTGGAGCCGGCGGTGCTCGACGCTCTGGACGAGCGCCTCTCCCTCCTCGATCCTGAGCGGATCGGGCCCCGACTGCCCAACGAGGTCGACGGAGACGAGCGATACGCGACGGGTCGGGTGCTGCAGAATATCAAGGACAGCTCTGCGTGTATCGACATCACGGATTACGCGGAGGCGGATCAGGCCCGGGTGATGGAGGACTTTTTCGACCTGGCCGAGGTCGGCAACGGACGGACTCTGCTGTCGGAGCTTTCGGAGGATCGGGAAGGCGACGCGGTCTATTTTGGGGCGCCGGATGGGCACGGAGCGACGACTCGAAACTACGAAACCGGAGTGAACCAGCGCTATCTGCAGGATGAGTGGGGGGAGTGCGATGATCGGTTGGAGCGTGATGGGGAAGGTGGGATCTCCCTGGTCTATCTCGACCCGGGTGTGGACTTGGCTCGGCCAGAATCGATTCCATCCACTTGTGCGACCCCATGGTATCCGATGCGCTCGGATAGCGTGCTGGATCATGAGCTGAACCATGCGCTCCATATGCAGAATGGAGAACGCCTCGTGGCCCCCGGTGAGTGTACTCCCCTGGGCCCGGGTCGTAGTGACGCCTCGGGCTATTTCGAGGAGCAGCGGGCCACGGGGCTCCCCCCCTTCGAAGAGGAGCCCCTCTCGGAGCGGCGGTACCGAGAGGAGAAGCGGATGCTCGGCAAGGGGGAATATGCGGATCGGGCGTGGTACTATCCCTCCCTGGGCTGCCCATGATCCTCGCGCTGCTCTCCTGCTTTTCTCCTAGCGATCCCTTCGAGATCCGCACATCCTGGGTCTCCCAGAGCGAAGAAGAGCTCGTGCTCGATATCGAGCTTCAGATCCGCAAGCCGGTCTGCGTGCACGACCAGCAGCTCGTGCCCACCAATGGCGTCCGTGAGCCGGACTCACCTCCCTACAACGGTCAGATCTCGGACCTGCCCTACACGAGCGTCTCGAATATCGACTCGAGCTTCCGCCTGCGGCTCGGGCTGTTCGTTGATCCGGATGTGAACTATGTGCACCCACCTACCTACTCTCTAGGGGTGCGCTGTGTGGCGCCGGGGGATGTTGTGCACAGACGAGTGCGGATTCCCCTCCCGCTGCGCTACCGGCCCGGGGTGGTAGGGTACGATGCGCTTCTGCCTTGCAACCCCCAACCCCTTCTCCGGGTGGAGGTCTCCTATAGCTATGGGGAGCAGCCTCGGACCGATGCCTATATCACTCCGGAAGGGGAGCGCTTCGAGGTGTGGCGATTCGATGGCGGGACGTTGCAGCAGTACCTGATCTCCGACCCGATCGACCTTCCGGTCCCCCCGAATCCGGTCCTGCTGCCGTGCAGGATCACGCCAGAGCATATTCCTTCCCACCGCTACTGGGACGATCCCGAGCTGAGCAACGCCCGCTTCGAAAACTGGGAGAAGAACCGCTCACCCAACACGCCTCCCTCGGCGATCATCGAGCGGCGATGGTGGATCCCCCCGTCAGAGCGGAAGAAGTTCGATCCGAGCAGCTTTCGCGTGCCGTGATGGGCCTCAGCGTGACGCCAGCACGGTCCAGATGCGGTTGAGCGGGCCCCACACCGGGTGTGCTCGAGCGCGCGCTTCGTAGGCGAGGAGCTGCTCCCGGGACAGATTGCTCGGGAGCAGGTCTTCGAGGGGTCCGGTCGTGAAGTAGTGGGTGGCGATGCGCTTGCGGACCTGAAACCCGGCCTCCTCGAGCATCGCGTCGACCTGATCGCCATCGAGCACGTGCACGAACCGGTCGTCGAGGTCCAGGGGACCCGCAGCGCCCAGCGCTACATCCAGGCCGGCGGTGGGGGCATCGGGAGAGAGCGCCCAGCCCCAGCGGGACTCCATCGCGAGCAGCAGGTGCCCGCCGGGCTTGATGCGGTCTCGGATGGCTCGGAGTACGGGCACGGGGTCCTCGACATAGCAGAGCACCTCGACCGCCAGGGCCAGATCGACCTCGACCTCGGGTAGCTTGAAGACGCTGGTCCAGAACAGGTCGAGCTTGCCCGCCCGCCCTGCGGCATGCCAGGCGCAGCGCCTCAGGCTGTCGAGATCTCCATCGCAGCCGTAGACGGTGGCGCCCGCATCCAGGAAGGGCTGGGTGAGCCGGCCGATTCCGCAGCCGATGTCGAGCACGGTGGGGGCATTCAGTAGCTCTCCCAGCCAGTGCAGGTAGAGGTCGCGCTCAGCCCGCTTCAGATCCCAGATCGGGCTGCTCATGGCGAGGAAGTCCATATACTCCGGATGGTCTCGCCAGGACTGATGCGCCGCGTCGAGATAGGCATGGCCTCGGTCTCCGGACCCGGTGAGCCAGGGGTCTCCGCAGGGCAGTCCGAAGCGCTTTTCGACCAGGGATTGCAGCGTGTGGGCGGGGTAGGGAGCGGTTCCGGGGAGGTCGACGGGGGAGCCGTCGGGCAGGGTCGCGGCGGCGAGGGTCACAGTAGCTCCGCTTGGCAGGAGGGAGGGTCTGCTCTATCGTCCCGCTCGAGGAGGAACACGGCATATGTGGATGATCGCCTGGCTGGTCGGATGTGGGGGAGCCCCCGCAGAGTGTGGTCCCAAAGAGTGCGCGGATATCTGCGCCGAGCAGGCGGCCCCGGCTCCAGCCCCGGTAGCGGTGGCCCCCTCAACTCCACAGCCCGCGTCGGGCGGGTCGATGAGCGCCTACGAGTCCGAGGTGCTCGGGCCGCTCATCGAAGACATCCGCGGCGGGGTCCGGCCCTTCGGAGAGGATGGAATCGGCATCTGCAAGGCCAATGGCAAGGAGTGTGTCGAGTACCTCGGTACCAGCGCCTCGGATCTGCCCGAGGGGGCCTATATGTTGCGGGCCAACCTCGCGGTCCCCGATGTGGGAGAGAAGGGCACCTGGAAGGTGAAGTTCGATCTGGAGTGCACGACGACCAAGAAGACCCCGAATGGGTCGAGCACCTCCACCTCCACCCAGAACAAGGAGTACACGGTGGTGTACGCGGGTAAGGAGAGGGGCTACGGGCTGTCGCCGCTGTGGACCATCAAGAGCCCCGGAAGATACGGGGCCCAGGACTGTAAGTACAAGATCACCGGGCCCCATCCCGATGGGGACAAGGTCTACCAGGGCAGCTGGACGGTCCCCGCGGCAGACTGAGTCAGGCCGCCTGGGCTCGGGGAATGGTCAGGCTGGGGGCGCGTCGGATGCGCCGGGCCAGCTCCTCGATCCCACGTCGATGTCCTTGGACGATGGGGATGCGGAGGCCGTCGGGATAGCTCAGGGACAGCCGAGCCAGGGTGAGTCCGCGGATGAGCGGGGCGGTCTCGATCTCGATGGTGGCGAGGCTGAGGGGTCGGCTGCGGCCATCTACTTCGACCGAGCCCATCAGCAGATCGATCCGGCGTTCGCCCCGCTTGAACAGGCCCAACAGCGCGGTGTGCCAGGCGACGGAGGCCCCGACGAGGCAGCTGAAGGAGCCCGCTAGACAGACCCAGCCCAGGGCCGTCCAGCCCCAGCTGTTCATGCCGATCCCCAGCGCGGCGGAGCCTATTGCGGTGGTCGCGCCGAGGGCGCTGGTCAGCAGCGGCCCCAGCTCGAACACGCCAGGCTGGTAGTCCGCGACGAGTAGATAGTCCTCGATCTCGGCGTAGCCGCCCCAGCCATCGATACAGATTCCTTGCTCATTCATCGGGTCCTCCTGTGGTCTGCCAGGAGGTAGAGCAAGGATCGTTCCACCGGTGAACACGGGGTTTTTTGAGGGTCGAGCTGACGGATGTCGATGAAATGACGGACGTCCGTCGGGTGAGCCGCGCCCAGCGGGCCCTCTCCCCTCATTCCGAGAAGTCCGGAGTGACCTTCGCTGGCGGGAGGGGCTGGCTGGGGGGATAGGGAGGAATAGGCTCGCCACGGAGCGCGGCCAGGAGCCGGGGGCGCCTATCGGACTGGCCGGTCCAAGAGTGCCCGTCGCTTCAGGCGGTCGCTCACCTCGGATTCTGGCACGGGAGTCAGCTCAGGCTTCTCGGGATTGCCTTTGGACGCGGTCAACTTTCTGGACGCCCTTCAACGGGCTATTCTTGGAGGAGCGGTGTCTCATCCATATGCTCACGGAGGGGAGACGGAGCACGCCGACCTGTTCGGCTCGCTGCTGAAGCGGATGCCACATCTCCCCAGGCCAGTGCGGCCCCGGTCGAAAAGGCTCCAAAGAGCCCCGAGGAGGGCTGATGCATGACCTATTCGGGCGAAACGATGCTCAAGGACGCGGAGGGTTTACATTCGAGCACGGTCTGGACTAGTGCGACGGATCGGAAGTGTCGCCCCGGTTCCACGAGCCGGGGGGACCGATGTCCTCAAGGCGGCCCATCCCCTCGGCGGTGTCGACCAGGTCATCCAACGAGCCGGTGAACGGCGTTTGGTCCCATCGTCCGGCGTGGTGGCGTAGGTCGAGGCGCCACGTGTCCGGCGCAAGCAGTGTGAGCCTCACCTCGGGGTCCGGATCGGCGGTCGGTCCACTCGCGATGGTGAGGGTCTTCCCGCGCTTCGTCACGTGGAGGTGGGTCAGCTTGCGCTCGGCGAGGATTGCCCGCAGCGCGGCTGCCTCCTGCTCCATGTCGATGGCCATACTTCACCCGGCGTCGGCCGGGTTGTTCAGGCGGCCAACTTCGCCTCTTCTAGCGGGTACCCACGGAACGTCCAGTTGTACGGCTTGCGCTCGCGCTTGTTCCAGTGGTCAATGTACCCGATGACCTCCGTCTCGAGCTCCGCCACGGAGTCGAAGCTGCCGTACCGCAGCACGCGCCTCTGGACTCGGGCGAAGAACAGCTCGACCTGGTTGATCCAGGAGGCGTGCAGCGGCGTGTAGTGGAAGTGGAAGCGATTGCCATGGCGCTCATTGAACTGCTTCCATCGCTCGTCGGGACCGTCGTAGTGGATGTTGAGGTTGTCCCAGATGATGTGGACCGCGCCCTTGGGATACTTCTTGGCGAGCTTCCCCATGAAGCGCAGGAGATCCTCGGCCTTTCGCTTCTTCGACACCTCGGCGAACACGTGCCCGGTCTGGGTGTTGAACGCCGCGAACAACGTGCAGGTACCGTTGCGCTTGTACTCGTACTCGTAGCGACCGGCCTGACCGAGCCCGGCCCACTTCGTCGGGTTCTTTCGGCTCAACGCCTGCATCCCTGTCTTCTCGTCCACGCACAGCACCACCGCTCCTGGCGGGGGGTTGAGGTACAGCCCGCAGATGTGCGTCGCCTTCGCCCGAAACTCCGGATCTTGGCTGTGCATCCAGCCCTGCACGCGATGTGGGCGAAGGTCCGTGTCACCGAGGATCCGGATCACGCTCGTCCGGCTGATCTCTACGTCCGGGTGCTCGGCACGATAGGCCGCGTGCAGCGAGTCGAACGTCCAGATCCGCCGGAAAGGGATGCCATACAGCTTCGGTCTGCTGCATGCCAGCGCGACCAACTCGCACCGGGTCACGTCGCTAATCCGCCTGGGACGACCAGAGCGAGGCTTGTCACGCAGCCCCTTGAGCCCATGTGCCAGGAACCGATCTCGCCAGAGCCGGACCGTCTTCCGCTCGATGCCCAGCCGGTCGGCCACTACCGAGACACAGGAATCGTGGGCCAGCATGCGGATCATCCGGGCTCGCAGAGCCACATCAGCCTCACCTCGCTTGGTTCGCTCCAGTCGACGGAGCCGCTTCATCATCCATGGTGCCAACGGACCGACCGATGTCGGCGCGGGGCCTCGCCTGTTGCCCATGTCCCCTCCGAGTGAAAGATCAACACGGGCCGGACACCGTCAACTGGGGAGACACATGCGGATCGTCGCACTAGTATCGCTCCGTTGCGTTGATGGGCTGTGACCGCCAATACACCATTCGAGGGAAGCGATTGTGCATGGCATGAAAATCATGGTGCACAATGACCCAACTCCGGGCGGGTCCCACCAGATGGAGTTGTTCGCCCAGACCGCCCACGATGTCGCCGAGTCCCTCGGGGTCAGCGATACGGAGGCCGAGCGCCTCTTCGAAGCCGACCTGCTTTCCTTCCGGCCTGTCCGGGGGGCCCAACTCTCCACCGGCGAGCGACTCGAGCTGACCTTCCTGTGCACCTTGCGCTCCCGGGGCTGCGACATCCCGACCATTCGGGTCATCACCCACACGTTGCCCGGACCCCTGGCCTACGATGTCAGCCGGCTCTCGTTCGATTTTGAGACCGGCGAATGGCACGAACGCGCCAGCCCATCCGACGAGGACCTGCTGGACGAGCTCACGGAACGAATGGAGGGAAATCCTGGCTTGGCGTTCCAGGCCGCGGATGCCGCCCTGGACGAACTGAGAGTCCTTAAAGAGGCACACGAGGAATGACGAAGCGTCTTCCCAACTCAGCCCTCGACGACATCCTCACCACCCAGCTCATCGTCGCGTGGGCTGGTGAAGAGGAACGCCTCGGTTGGTGGCGCACCACCCTTGTTGACGACTACGGTGGCCTCGATCTGTTCGCGAAGCTGCTCCCCAACACAGCGCTCTGGGCCGCGCTTCAAGGCGTCCGGGAGGCGGCTCGGCGCGTCGATGCTGCGCAGCGTCAGGGCTCGCACGACCCCGACTCCTTGTTCACCCTGTTCCGGTTCGGCTTCGACCGCGACGAGCAGCTCGACGAACGCCTGGCCGACCTCAAGCGGTCCGGGCACCCGCCAAATGTCGCCCTGCCCGGACTCCCGTCACTCCTCGACGGGTGGGATCCGTCCATCCTCGAACGCTGGCTCGATGCCCCGCCGCCACTGACCAAGGCGCCCCGAGGCCGCCAGCTCAAGGACGCGATGTCCAACACCCCAGAGCGAGACGCGCGAGCCCTGGCGAGCGCCATCATCCCTCTCACGCCAGCCTACCCCATGCCCCACTTCCGGAAGCGCTGATGGGGGCGGAGACCACCCAGGTTCACACCCGACTCCTCAAGTGCGCCCTCGAGGTGGAGGGCTCCAGAGCCTACTGGCGTCGCGTCGCCCCACCGTCCACGGCCGCCACCGCTGTGGAGGCATTCGAGGGCTTCTGGTTCGGTGCCAAGAGCCTACCCCGCGTCAAGGTCCTGCTCACCAACTTCCGAGCACGGTTCGATGCCTTTCCCGATGCCCTCCAGGTCCTACAGCAGTGGCACCCCATGGACCCCGAGGTCCGGGCCCTGATCTGTCACTGGCATCTGCAGCTCTCCGACCCCCTATACCGCGGATTCACAGGTGAATTTCTTCCCCATCGGCGTGCTACCCTTCGCCCCGACATTCGCCGCGACTTGGTGATCGAGTGGGTCGGCGACCAAGGCCCGGGCCGGTGGACCATGTCCACACGCATCCAGTTCGCCAGCAAGCTGCTCTCCGCCGCTTTCGCCGCCGGGCTCCTTCGCAGCAAGCGCGACCCCAGAGAAGCCATCGTGCCCCGCGTCCCCGACGAGGCACTCACCTACTTGGTGTACCTGCTCCGATCCGTGGAGTTCGAGGGCACCTTGCTCGACAATCCATACTCCGCCTCCGTCGGGCTGGACTGCAGCTACCTCGAAGAGCGGCTCCGCGGGTCGACCGACCTCCAGTTCCAACGGCAAGGCGACCTGGTGGACTTCGGCTGGCGCTTTGACAGCCTCACCGCCTGGAGGGAGGCCCGATGAGTTCCTTGCCCCTGGCGCGCAGCCGACTGGACGAAGCGCTCACCGCCCTGAAAGCCGACCTCATCCACGAGGATGGCCCGCGCATCAGCACCATGCGGAACTACCGGTTCGCCATCGTGCCCTACGACCCCCACCTGGAGTACGAGCTCCGAGAACGGGTACAGCGGCTCATGTTCGAGCTCAAGGACTCGGGCTGGTTCGTGCTGTCCATCGATCTACACGCCCTGTTCCTTCGTCGTCTGAAGGCCATGGAGCCCGATGACCTCGAGTGGATCATCGAGAGCGAGCGCGAACTGGCCGTTCACGACAGCGAACGCAGCTTCAACTACCTGCGGGAGGAGCTCGCGAATCTCATTGAGGGTCCCGAAGGCCTCGCAACAGACTGCAGCGAGATCATCCGAGAGCACCTCCTAGCCCGACCCGAGACCGCTGACCGCACCGTCGCCCTGGTCGGCCGAGCCGCAGGGCTGTACCCCTTCTTCCGCAACTCGGCTCTGCTGCGGCACCTCGATGGCCACACGGAGCATGTCCCCGTGGTGCTTCTGTACCCTGGAGAACGCCGCGGCGACAACGGGCTGTCCTTCATGGGCATGCTCGAGCCCGACCGAGACTACCGACCCCGAATCTACCCGTGAGTCCCATGAAGATCCGCACACTCTTCCACGATGACGTCACCCGCGACATCCCCCCCGTCGTGTACTTCCACGAGCAGTCCCCCAAGAAGCTCGAGGAGGAGGTGTCCGAGTACATCATCACGGGAGGGTGGCAGGAGGGGCATCCGAACCACCGTCGGGTCCCCAACGGCATCCACGAGCAGTACGTGCGCCTGCTCAACTCTATCGCTCGAGAGCTTGACAAACCCAGCGGCCCGGAGCTCCCGAACGTCTGGATCTCTGGCTTCTACGGGTCCGGCAAGTCGAGCTTCGCCAAGCTGCTCGGTCTTGCCCTCGACGGGGTAGAGCTGCCCGATGGCACATCTCTGTCCAGCGCGCTGCTGGCGCGAGACACTTCAGACCGGTCCGCCGAACTGACCGATGCCTGGGCGAACCTGCGGAAAAAGGTCGACCCCGTCGCGGTGGTCTTCGACATCGGTGCCTTTGCCCGCGACAACGAACACGTACATGCGGTCGCGGTCCGACGCCTCCAGGAGCGCCTGGGCTACAGCACCAAGAGCGCACACATCGCCTACGGCGAGCTCGAGATCGAACGGGATGGTCGCTGGGAGCAGCTCCTCGCCTTGTGTGTCGAGTCCTTCGACAAGCCTTGGGAAGACCTCAAGAACAGCCCCCAGGCACCCGCCCGATTTTCGAAGCTGATGTCCCTGGTCTACCCCGAGATCTACGCGTCCCAACGCGACTGGCACCTCACCCACGCCGGTTCTGCGATCAACGCACTGTCCCCTGAAGACGCCATCTCCAGCATTCGGGACATGTTGCAGTACCGGAGCCCCAGATCCACCGTGTTCTTCGTCATCGACGAGGTCTCCCAGTACGTCATCGAGCAGAACGACCGGGTCGAACGGCTCCGAGCGTTCGCCTCAGCCCTCGGTGCCGGCCTCAAGGGTGCCGCCTGGTTGCTGGCGCTGGGTCAGCAGCAGCTCGAAGAGGACGCCGACGCCTCGTTCCTGGTGAAGACCAAGGACCGCTTCCCGCCCCATCTGCGTGTGCACCTCGCAGCCACAAACATTCGCGACGTCGTACACCGACGCCTCCTCCGCAAAAAGCCCCCGGCAGAGGTGATGCTGCGGGACCTGTTCAATCAACACCGCGCCGACCTGAAGCTGTTTGCCTACGGCTGTGCCGAGGTCACCCCCGACGAGTTCGTCGAGACCTACCCCCTGCTCCCCGGTCAGATCGATCTTGTGCTCAAGATCACATCCGCGCTGCGCAGCCGGTCCACCCGAGCCCAGGGCGATGACCACACCATCCGAGGTCTCCTTCAGCTGCTGGGCGAACTCTTCAATGGGGGGCTCGCCGAGGCGGATGTGGGAGCGCTGATCACCCTCGACCAGATCTACGACGTCCAGCAGACCGCCCTGGACTCCGACACCCAGAACAGCATGAGGCGCATCCTCGACCACTGCGCGAATCACACCGACCCCACCCTGCTGTCTGTGGCCAAGGCCGTCTCGCTCCTGGAGCTCATTTCCGACACTGAGCCCACCACCGCCGAGTTCGTGGCGCGATGTCTGTTCGACCGCCTCGACCGCGGGGGCAGGATCGACGAGGTCACCGATGCTCTCGAGTCCCTCCGCCACGCCAACCTGCTGGGGTACTCGGAGAAGACCGGCTACAAGATTCAATCCTCAGCCGGGGAGGAATGGGAGCGAGAGCGACGGGAACACAGCGTGCCCAGGGAGGCCGTGGCCATTGCCGTTCAGAAGGCCCTCGAATACCTCGCAGCCCTCCCCGACCGCCCCCGATACCAAGGGCGCTCGTTCCCATGGGGAGCGGTCTTCTCGGACGGGCGGCGCATCCAGGACGCCTCCCTCATCGACCCCAGGGACCCCGCCCAGCTCCGGGTGGACTTCCGGTTCCTCCCCAAGAGCGAGCAGACCTCGAGCACCTGGGTGAAGCGGAGCGACGAGACCGAGCTGCGCGACCGTCTGGTCTGGGTAGGTGGGGACCCCACGGAGCTCGAGGCCCAGGCCCGGCAGCTCCTCCGGTCCGAGGCCATGGTGCGCAAGTACCAACCGCGCGCCCCGACCTTGAATCCCAACCGCCAGTCCATGCTCCACCAAGAGCGCGCCCGGGAGGAGGAGCTCCGCTCCAGGCTCCGACAGGCGGTCGAAGCATGCTGGATGTCCGGGCAGCTCTACTTCCGCGGCCGGCCCATGGAGCCCCACGACCGGGGGGCCACGTTCGCCGCAACCCTCGAGGGCGTCGGCGGCGACGTGCTCCGAGAGCTGTTCCCTCACTACGTTCCGATTCAGGTCCAGCCCTCTGAGATCGGTCCGCTCCTGGAGCCCGAGGTCACGGGCCCCGCCGAGAAGTTCCTCTCCGGAGACGGCCGGCTCGGCATCCTCGAGACCGATTCCGGTCGGTACGTGCCGACCTGTGGCGGCGTCGTGCCGATGCGAGTGCTCGAGTTCATCCAGGCCGAGAAGGGAGTCGGCGGGACCACCCTGCTCGCGCACTTCGGCGCCCCACCCTTCGGCCACCCCAACAACGTGGTCCGGGCTTGCATCGCCGGCCTCCTCCGCGCCGGGAAGATCCGCATCCAGCCCGAGAGTGGCCCGGACATCACCGCGGTCAGAGATGCCGGCGTCAGAGACCTGTTCAAAGCGGAGCGGGCATTTAGACGCGCACTGTTCTTCTCAGCCAAGGACGAGATTGGGTTCAAGGACCGCGCGCGGGTGTGCCAGTTCTTCAAGAACGAACTCGACGTCGAGCTCGATCGAGAAGACACCGCCATCGCAGATGCAGTGGCACACCACTTCCCCGCCCAGGCAGCCCGGCTGCGCGATGTGCTCAGCCGGCTCCAGCGCCTCCCGGTGGGCGCGGAACCTCCCGGAGAGCTCAACGGTCTTCAGGAAGCCTTGGAGCAGTGCCTTCGCCAGGTGCGCCAGACCAAGCCTACGGTTCGCGCCGTGGTCCTCCACCTCGACGCGTTGCGGGATGGCCTCCGCCAGCAGGCTGCCATCGACACCGAGCTCAACGCCACCGCCGTAGACCGCTTGGTCCGCGTGTACAACATCCACCGCTACCACGCCGCACAGCTCCGGGCGGTGAGAAGGGTCGAGGGTGCCACAGACGCTGCGGAACGGGTCGCTAGCCACCTCGACACCGCCCGCCCTTGGCAAGGGATCTCGACCCTCGATGCCGACCTCGATGGGATCCGGGAGGTGTACAAGGCCGTGCGGACCGATCTGATCAGAGCTCAGGAGCGCGCCACCGAGGATGCCCGCGTGCGCATCAAGGGGCGAACGGGGTTCTCAACCCTGTCGAGCGACGACTCCCACCACGTGCTCCGTCCGATCCACGAGGCGGCACACACCACCGACGTCACCTCCACCGCCCCCACCCTGGCCGACCTCGACATCACCTTCCAGGTCCGCCTCCGAGAGGCGGAGGAGGAGGCGAATGAGCGCCTCGACGAGCTCCTGTCCCGGGGCGAGAAGCCCCTGATCAAGAAGGTCCCCCACCGCCTGAAGAACCGCGAGATCACCAGCGCCGCCGAGCTCGACACCGTGCTCGATGAGCTCCGTGCCAGAGTCCTGGCCCAGCTGGCCCAGGGCGGTCGGGTGCGGCTCATCTGATGTCGATGACCTCCCAAGCCAAGAAGAAGCTCTCCACCACCATCCGGGGCCTTCGCGCCCATCTGCTGACAGCCCTCGATGATGCCGTCGAGTCCACCTACCGAATGAGCGTACGGGCCCAGGACGCCGGCCTGTTCGAGCGCGAGCGAACACGCCGTCAACGACTGGAGCGGTGGATCTCCGAAGAGGTTCACGCCGACTCTAGGGGCGAAGAGCTCCCCGCATCGCGGGATGGGCGACTCACCGCCCGGTTCCGAGCGGAGGCGGTGAAGCAAGCGGCCTACACACTGCTCAATCGGCTCGTACTGCTGCGGATTCTCGAAGCCACCGGCGCTCGGAACCCACCCGTCGTCACCGGAGGCTGGGAGAGCAAGGGCTACAAACGGTTCCGGGAGATGGCCCCCGCTCTCGTCCAAGGCGACGACTCCGAGGGCTACGCGTTCCTTCTCCAGCTCCTCTTCGAGGACCTCGCCACCGAGCTGCCTGGGCTGTACGGGTCCACCGGGGTCGCCGACCTCATCCCGGTCCCCGCAGCCACCCTCCGCCACCTGGTCCAGGCCCTGGACGATCCAGAGCTGGCGTCCTGCTGGGACGATGACATGACCCTGGGCTGGGTCTACCAGTACTTCAACGACCCCGACCGCGAAGACCTCGACGCCAAGCTCAACGCCGGCGGCAAGGTGCAGCCCCACGAGGTCGCGAGCAAGACGCAGATGTTCACCGAGCGGTACATGGTGGACTGGCTGCTCCAGAACACCCTGGGCCAGACCTGGCTTGCGATGTGTGCCAAGAACGGATGGGTCGCCGAGGTACGGGCTGACGGCACCCTGGACCGCCTGGAGGAGCGCCGCGCCGAATGGAGGGCGAAGCGGGACCGCGGTGAGGTGGAGCTCAACGCGTTGATGCCCGTGGCCGAAGGCGCAGAGCAGCGGTGGGCCTATTGGCTGCCGCAGCCCCTGCCCGAAGACGCAGCAGAGCACGCCCCTCCCACGCTCAGAGAGTTCAAGATGCTCGACCCCGCTGTGGGTTCTGGGCACTTCCTAGTGGTGGCCCTCGACCTGCTGTTCGCGCTTTACAAAGAGGAGGCGAGGCATCGCGAGTTGGTAGACGACGCAGCGTGGACCGATGCTGCCATCGTGGAGCACATCCTCGCCTACAACCTCCACGGCATCGACCTCGACCCTCGCGCTGTGCAGATCGCCGCCGCCGCCCTGTGGTCCAAGGCCAAGATGCTGGCGCCCGCCTGCCGAGTGCAGCGGCTGAACCTCGTTGCCTCGAAGCTCCGACTCTCGTCCCTACCCGAAAACGACCCCGCACTGGTCGAGCTCCGGCGGGGCGTGAAGGAGGTGGGCGTCGCTCCCGCGCTGACCGATGCAATCGTAGAGGCGATGGCGGGGGCGGATCACCTGGGGAGCCTGCTGCGGGTGGACCAGGCGGTAGAAGCCGCCGTGGCCCTTGCTGAAGGAGCGGTGGAGCCGGATCAGGGCAACCTGTTCGATGGCTTTGGCGAGAAGCAGCGAAAGCGGATCGACCCTGTGGCCGCCCGCATAGGGATCGTGGAGCGCCTGGATCAGTTCCTGGCCACCCACACCGCCGCGGACGACCTCGGCCTGCGCCTCCGCGGGGAGCAGCTAGCGGCAGGCGTGAGGTTCGTGCGGATGGTCCAAGAGGGCTCCTACGACCTGGTGGTGGGGAACCCGCCCTACCAGGGCACGTCGAAGCTGGCGGACGGCGTCTACGTGAAGGAGTGGTACCCGCTCGGCAAGGCGGACCTGTACGCGGCGTTCTTGCAGCGAGGGCTGGAGCTGTGCCGGCCAGGAGGGATGAGCGCGCTGTTGACGATGCGGAACTGGATGTTCATCAAGCAGTATGCGCACCTGCGGGAGTGGCTCCTCCAGACCTTCGACCTGCGGGCGTTGGGAGACTTCGCCATCGGAGCATTCGACGAGGTGCCGAATGATGTGCTGAGCGTAGTAGCCAGCGTGTTCCGCAAGGTGCCGGCGGTAGAGGCGCAGAGTGTCGCATTACAGCCGACGGCGCTCGACGACCGGTCGTATGACCGCGCGCGCACGGGCCGTAAGCGGGCAGCGGTGGTGGCGGGGGTCGGGCGGTTCGAGTTCGAGCCGGCGGCGCTGAAGGTGGTGCCGGAGTGGCCGCTTGTTTACTGGTGGGGCGAGCGTGCATTGGGCGCATACATCTCCGCATCGCTAGTACCCCAACTCTGAAGTCCTGTCCGGGTTGATCTGGACCGGCCGCCAGGTGATCAGGCTTCATGCCTGGACCCGCCGCCACTCCTATCGTCATCGAGGGTCACCTCCGGACCCGCCTGAAGCG